>JACCEE012346694.1_pt1 | contig 39029 bp, 30 predicted proteins | sample 7449931 | NCBI WGS metagenome assembly JACCEE01 (sample SAMN15323457, study PRJNA562643) | freshwater metagenome | isolation source: river surface water | place: USA:Blue River Watershed | collected 2017-08-19 | reverse complement strand
CGGGCAACCTCTCTTCTGATGGGGTCATAACAACTCAATACAATGGTTTCTGGGGTGTCATCAATCAAAATTTCTACACCAGTTGCGGCTTCAAACGCTTTGATATTTCTGCCCTCTCTACCAATAATACGGCCTTTAACATCGTCAGATTCCAATGGGAATGCAGTAACTGTATTGTCAATAGCCAATTCAGCTGCTGTTCTTTGGATGGTTTGAAGTACAATCCTCTTAGCCTCTCTGGTTGCACCCAATTTAGCTTCCTCTACAATGTTCTTTGCAATGGTTAGACCTTCAGAGTGCGACTTCGCCTTGATTGTTTCAATCATTTGGTCTTTGGCATCATTTTGCGACAAACCAGCAATTGATTCTAATTTAGCCAATTGTTGCTCACGGAGGGTTGCTAATTCTTTTTCTTTTGTTTTGTACGCTTCCATTTGGGCGTCTAAACGTTGGCTTTTCTGAGTGGTCTCATCTTCTTTCTGCTTAAGACTCTTCATTTTGTCATCCAAAGATTGCTCCTTTTGACGAAGCCTATTTTCAGCATTTGATAACTCTGAATTGCGCTTGTTTGTTTCACGCTCGTATTCTGAACGAAGCTGCATGTACTTCTCTTTTGCTTCAACAATACGGTCTTTTTTGAGAGATTCTCCTTGTGATTTTGCCTCTTCGAGGATGCGAGTTCGCTCGCTTTCTAACTGATTTTTTCTTGCCGATACGAATACTACGTACCCTAAGCCTAATCCACCGACTAGACCTGCAAGGATGAACACGATAACTTCCATTTTCTTTTTATTATTTTATAATGGAGCACCGTCTGTTAAATGAAATATTATATATGGCTGAGCAAGGTTTCTATCTCCTCCAAAACTTTCAATGAATCTTCATCATTATTCGTTTTAGGGGTTAAGGGGGATGTTTGTCTAAGCACTTCACCCGCTAAATCTAAAGAAGCCCAAGACAAGCGATCAAGCGGATTGCTTGTTCCAAATCTTTTGAATCCTTCGATTCTATTATTCAGCAACTCGGCAGCTTTCATAACCTGAGCCTCATCTTTTTCAGCCACCCTAAGTCTTATTGGATGGTTATCTATATTTAATGAGACTAAAACGGTCTGACTACTGTCCATATTACATTATTCGTTTAACAAATCAATGCACCGGTCAATGTCGCGAACCAACTCATTAATCTTGATTTTTAAATCATGATTAGAAGACGAAGATTCGTTAGACATTTCTTTTGCAATTTTAATCAATTTATTCTGTTCTGTTAAATCATTGATGGTATTTTTCTGAATTTGGATGATGTTTTCGTTCAAAGCCCTTTGTTCTTCGCTCTCCGACAATCTGCCTTTCAACAAATCAACTTCATGCAACAACGCATTGTTTTGAACTTCGAGGGCACGATTTTTTTGAAGAAGTTTTAAAACCTTCTCCTTAATCAAACCCAATCTTTGTTCCATTTCAGACATCAATATTTAAATGCTGTAAGTTTTTATACTAATGATTTTCTCTAAATAAACCCCGTAGCCACTTTTTTTCAAAGGTTGCGCAATTTCAAGAAGTTGTTCGGTGGTGATGAATCCCTGTCTCCAAGCAATTTCCTCAATGCATCCAACTTTCATTCCTTGACGTTCTTCAATAACCTCTACAAATTGACCCGCTTGCATCAAGCTCGCAAAAGTTCCTGTATCTAACCACGCTGTACCGCGGCTCATGATACGAACTTGCAATTTGCCTTGTTCGAGATAAATCCTATTTACGTCGGTAATCTCCAATTCACCCCTTGCAGATGGTTTTAGATTTTTTGCGATTTCTACAATAGAATTATCGTAAAAATACAAACCCGGTACCGCAAAATTTGACTTGGGAACCGCAGGTTTCTCTTCAATGCTTAAAGCTTTCAAGTCATCATCAAAATCAACCACTCCGTATCTTTCAGGGTCTGAAACATGGTAAGCAAATACAATTCCGCCTTCTGGATCTTTACAACTTTTTAGCGTCTGATTTAAATTTGAGCCATAGAATATATTATCGCCCAAAATCAAAGCTACACTGTCATCCCCAATAAAATCAGCTCCCAATACAAAAGCTTGTGCAAGACCATCTGGACTTGGTTGAACACAATATTCAAACCTGCAACCAATTCTTGATCCATCGCCCAACAGGCGCTCAAAATGAGGAAGATCATGCGGCGTTGAAATGATTAAGATTTCCCGAATTCCCGCCATCATCAGTACGGATAACGGATAATATATCATGGGTTTATCGTAAACAGGCATCAACTGTTTACTCACCGCCATGGTTAATGGGTACAATCTAGTACCTGAACCACCGGCAAGAATTATTCCTTTCATGAATCAAAGATAATGACTATTGAACTTCTATTACAAAGTAGTTCTTCTTTCCTTTCTGAGCAATGAGGAAACGTTTGTGAATCAAATAACCAAAATCAATTCTACCATCAACATCTGAAAATTTCTCTTTATTGATGGAAAAACCGTTGGCTGATATCATTTTTCTGGCTTCTCCCTTGGAAGGAAAAATTGAAGTTTCAACAGCCATAAGATCCAGGATAGATATTCCTGCTTCAATAACTGAACGCGAAATCACAAACTTTTCCATTCCATGTAAACTTGATTCTAAGGTTGACTCATCCAATGACAATAAATCTTCTTTAGTACCATTTCCAAAAAAGACTTGAGTAGCCTTTACGGCCAAATCTAAGGCAGATTTAGAATGGACCCTTTCTGTCATCTCTTCAGCAAGAGCGCGTTGAAGATTTCTTTGGAATTCGTTTCCTTCATGAGCAGCAATCAATGATTCAATTTCTTCTCGAGATTTTAAAGAATATATCTTTATAAACCGCTTTGCATCTTCATCAGCTATGTTAAGCCAAAACTGATAAAAAGCAAATGGTGAAGTCTTTTTTGGATCGAGCCAAATGTTTCCGCCTTCACTTTTTCCAAATTTGGTTCCATCTGATTTTGTAATCAACGTAGCGGTTACAGCATAGGCTTCACCGCCAGCCTTTCTTCTGATTAACTCAGTTCCCGTAGTGATATTTCCCCATTGGTCCGAACCGCCCATTTGAAGTTTGCAGCCCATGTTTTGATACAAATGATAGAAATCATAACCCTGCACCAACTGATAACTAAACTCTGTAAATGACAATCCACCAGACTCCAACCTATTCCTTACGCTGTCTTTCGACATCATATAGCTTACCGTGATGTGTTTACCAACATCTCTAATAAAATCCAAAAAATGCCAATCTTTAAACCAATCATAGTTATTGACAATGCCAGCAGCATTTGGAACGTTTTCGAAATCCAAAAATTTCATCAATTGATTTTTTTGGCCTTCCAAATTTTTATTCAAAGTTTCTAAATCCAATAGTTGGCGTTCAGCACTTTTACCACTTGGGTCACCAACCATACCCGTAGCACCGCCAACCAAAGCAACAGGTTTATGACCTGCACGCTGAAACAAAGTCAACATCATTATGGGCACCATGTTTCCAATGTGCAATGAATCTGCAGTTGGGTCAAAACCGATATAGGCTGTAACTTGCTCTTTGTTTAGCAAGTCTTGGGTTCCGGGAATGGCGTCATGCAACAAACCACGCCACTTAAGTTCTTCAATAAAGTCAAAGTTGGGTTTAAAGCTCATTGTTTTTTTCTCTCTCCTCTATAATATCTGAAATGGTTTGCTTCATTTTCTCAGCGTCTTCGTCTGAAAGTCCACTGGTGGGAAAACTCACCACTTGTGCTGTCTCTTTTAACATAAAATTAATTTCAAAGACCAAGTAATCTATTCGCTGAATGAATTTCCAGGGAATAAATTTATAGTTTGAAAAAAAATGATCCCTCCAAGAGACACCGTCTTTATCTACCAATACGAAGTAATCTCCTTTTCTTTTTACATAAAGCCAAAACACCAATGATAGCGCTACAGCTAAATAAATGAAGCTACCTGCCCAACCAAAAATGCCATAATGAAAGGCAAAACCCACCATCACCATGACGATGATGACAATCATTGCAGGAAGTTCAGCTTTTGACTTTGGGATAATAACGTGAAATCGATTTTCTGCCATGAATTACTCCACTACCAATTTTTGTGAAGTTCCATTAGCCAAAACCAAATACATTCCTGATTTCCAATCGGAAACATTGATTTGGTAAACCCCATTATCTGAATTCAACCATGAAATGGCTAACTCTCTTCCAGTCAAATCAAAAATTCTAGGTTGAGATTTTGCAAGAATTTGAACTTCTCCGTTTGCAGGGTTAGGATATATTTTTAAACCTCTAAGATTATTTAAATTCATCACATTCGCAGCTCCTCCTTCAATAGTTAAAACATAATTTCTCAAAGTATCTGGCTGAGCTACAGGAATAGATCCAAAAACTTTAGCAAATACTTGAACGGGTATTTTCAATGGAAAAACGCCTCCTTCGGTTGGAGTTCCATTTAATTCAACACAACTCAAAGTCATAGGTAAAAATACACATTTGTAATTTTTACAGATATATCCCATTCCAGAGGGCAATCCATCAATAGATTTCATCACCATAGAATCAATTTTAGCTAGAACTGGGGCACCTTGAAGAATAACATTGGTATCTTTAAAAAGCATAACAGTAATCCTCTCGCTGTAAGGAGTATTTATGTTGCCTTTCGGTAAAGAAGCAGGTAAAATTCCAGGTATAGTCAAAGCAGGATCAGGGGTACAATTCTGTGCTTGTAACTGAGGAGAAACAACTGCTAACATTCCGATAGCAATTATCCATGCAAACTTCCGTATCATTGTAGTTTTAGATTGGTTACACGAAAATACATGGAAATTGCCAAACCTTTTAAATGTTTCTTTTGGATAGCTTGTTTTTGCAGCACTAAAATTAGCTATGCGCAGCAAAATCAACTTCAACGATTGGTAGATTCACTGAGAAATGATTCAGAATTTGAGTTTTTGGAACAAGTGGTTATTTCCAACAATAAAGACCTGTCAAAAATCAAGGAAAGTACTGTAGGTGTTTCTGTAATTAAACCTTACCTCATTCAAAATAGAGTTACTACAAATGCTCGAACTGCCTTCGAACAAGTTCCTGGATTGGTAGTCAATGATGACCAAATAAACATTAGAAACGGCAGCGGTTGGAGTTACGGCGCAGGAAGCAGAGTCATGGTTACCTTAGATGAAATGCCTATGCTTTCTGGGGATGTTGGATCGGTTCCCTTCTCGTTTCTTCCGGTGGAAATTGTTGACGGAGTAGAAGTTATAAAAAGTGCGGGTTCTGTACTTTACGGTTCTTCCGCTTTAAATGGTGTGGTCAATCTCTCAAGCGAACCCATTTCATACCGCGGAAAAGGTAAAATGAATGTTCTTGCCGGTTTCTATGATATACCCGATCAGTACAAATACACTCAAAAACGAAGATCATTTTACGGAATCAACGGGCAATACACCGAACGAATCAAACAACACTCTTTTGGCGCAAACTGGAATCAGCTTAACGATGACGGATATAAATATAGCGGACAAGATTACCGAGTTCGTATGGGATGGCGTTACGGATTCCAACCATCCCGACTTCCGCAGTTAAAAATCAAAATCAACGGAAACATCCAAAAAGGCGAAAGTGGCAATTTCTTGGTATGGGAAAGTGCCGAACAAGGGTATCTCAACAATGACACCGTTCTTGGTAAAAACCTTTTGCGCAGATTTAATGTAGACCCTAGCATCACCTGGAACGGGAAAAAATGGCAGCACAAACTACAACATCGTTTTTTTAGGGTTAAAAATGACATAGACAGTTTAGCCTCCAGTGGCGAGAATCAAGACAATTCTAGTGACTTTTATTATTCTGAACTGCGCAGCAGTCGGTCATTTAAATCCATAAAAAAACCTCAAAATTATTTGAGATTTACTGGCGGTATTGTATCAACTTATACCCTTTCACAATCACCCCTTTTTCAAGGTGATCATAAAGCATTCAATCACGCCGCTTATACTCAACTTAAATATAAAACAAAGAAATGGGTTATTGAGGGCGGTGCTCGATATGAATACTTTGATTTAGACGGAGTGGTTCGATCCAAACCCGTGATTCGCGCTGGACTAAATAGACAATTAGGATCAGGCACGTTTGCCCGTCTTTCTTACGGAGAAGGTTTCAGATTCCCCAGCATGGCTGAGCTTTTCACAAAAACCACGAGCGCCGGTGTTTCCGTTTTACCAAACCCAAATCTAGAACCAGAATTCTCTAGAAACATTGAATTGGGTGTTAAGCAAGGTATAAAAATTAAAAATATACAAGCCTATGTTGATGCATCTCTGTTTTACATGAACATTGACAATTTGATGGAATACACATTTGGTGTTTATACCTCAAAAACAAATCCTTTTGGAGATGCCGGATTCAAAAGCTTAAATGTAAGCAATGCACAGATTTCAGGATTTGAAATAGAAAGTGCTGGCCAATGGAAAAATAATAATAAATCAGTAAGATGGTTAACGGGTTATACCTATTCTATTCCAAATGTAACAAGTCCCAATGATACATTCGGGTATGGAAGTGTTTTAGGACAACCCTACCCAATAACGTTTGCGAGTACGCGTTCAAATGAATCTGATTTCATGAAATACAGAAATAGACATGTTTTAAGAGGTGACTTAGAATTTAAAATTGAAAACAAATTCTTTGTAGGAGTTAGTTATCGATATCAATCTGCATTTGAAAATATTGATATTCAGTTTTTTGATGCCATCCCGGGAGTTAAAAAACAATTTAGAGAAGGAAAAAATAGCGGACATATATTTGATATAAGAGCGGGAGTTCCTGTAAATGAACTTTTAGACCTAACCATTCAAATTAGAAATATCACCAATACCATTTACATGGGTCGACCTGCTGATTTAAGTCCACCTAGAAGTGTACAAATTCAGTTCACTTATGACTTAGATATGTAAAGCTGCTTATTTAGCCAAATAAAATAGTTGGATACGAAAATCAGTCCGCCCAAACCTTGCATTCTACTGCCAATAATCCAGTATCGGGTTTCAAGGGAGAATAACTCAAAGAAAATTACCGCTCCTAACATCCCCAGAGATAAAACAAAAATTAAGGACTGTAAATTGAACCAAGATTTAAAATCAAAAGACCCATTTTCATCGACAAATTGATTCACCCAATTGAAGACTAAAAACACGACGCTGGGAATTAAAAAAGCAAACGAATAATCGCGTTGATGGGGAAACACCAATGGAATGACCGCGGTAAAAACGGATATTCCCACCCACAATTTATGCTCTAATTGTGAATGCTTTATTTTAAAATAAATCAATGTCACAATACCCATTACAAACAGTCTCAAGGCCATGGTGATTTTAAAAATGGTATCATGAGATAATTCCGTGATGCAAGCCATAGGTTCATTGGGAATCTCATACCGCGTGAAAAACTTGACCACCATTGCACCCAAATCTACAAATCCACCCTCACCAACCGTAATAACATGATTTGATTTTAAAGGATTTACTGCTTGTAGCCAATTTGAAGTTTGACCAAGTATAAAATCATAAGGGTAAACCAGAAAGGGTACTGCAATGAAGAACAACACCCAAGCTACAATGATTAATCCCTTTTTCACATCTAGATCGAGTCCTAATTTTCCGAATAAAAACAAGGGTAAAATCTTAATATTGAGCGCCAATGACATTGGTGCCAATTGCAACCATCCAAACCTATTCCATTTAGCCACCAAACTTTCTAAAATGGTCCAGAGAACGAAAACCGTTAATTGTCCATACCAAAGATTCATGAAAAACCAACGGTAGCAGAAAACCATGCAAAGTCCCCAAAACCAAGCCTCTTTTGCAGGAGAATTCAAGGCAAATTGCGACTTTACAATTGCAATGATTCGGTAAATGAAGAAAAAGGTCAACAATCCCCAAACCGTTTTTACAAAAACCAAGTCGTATAAAATATCGGGAAGCATGCTTTCATGAGCGAATGAAAGTCCCCTGAAAACGGTAAATGGCTGTAAAAACCAAGCAAAAAGCGGTGAATAATAGTAATATAAACCATTCAAATGGGGCTGTAAGTACATATCTGACCCATCTTTGAGTGCATAAGCCGCTCTAATAAAAATATCAAAGTCATTTCCACTTCCCAAAGCGTGCATAGCAGGCCAAAATATAAGGGCTGAAAACACCCACAAAAACACTTTAATTGGTTTTGACATGTTCGGATTTGCTCCAAAGATAGCGCCCAAATTTAGGTTCTTCAACTTGAACCGCTTAAGTTTGTATAAGTTGCTAGCTATGAGATATCGATTTTTAACCCTATTCCTGTGGTTGGTCAGTGCCCTTGATTTGAACGCGCAGATAATTAAGCATCCTAAATTGCCTACCCCACAAGTAGTTGATTACAATACAGAACTACCAGTAGACCAGTACAAAAATATTTTCAATAAACTTGCTCAGTTATCTGAAAATAGCCAGTGGCAACTTATTAATTCCATTGGTGATCAATTGAATCAAACCCATCGCAGATACCAACAGTATTTCAATGGGGTTAGGGTTGAATTAGGTGTTGGCATCACACATTCCAACAATAATGGGATTTTTAGAATTAACGGAGATTTCATTCCTGAAAATTGGATAAAAGGGAACCAACAACTCAATGAAAAACAAGCACTTGATAAAGCTTTATCCCTGTATCCCTCCGATAATTACTATTGGCTGCAACCGGGAATGAATGAAATTCTAAAAACTGTTACAAAGAACCCTGATACGAGCTACTTCCCAAAAGCAAGCTTAGTCTATTGTTCCAAAAACTTCAAATTAGATACCATTCAGCAACTTTGCTACCAGTTTAAAATCTATTCATCCAAACCTTTGTTTGGAAAAAGTGTATACATTTCTGCTGAAACCGGTGAATTAGTCGCTGAACAGAATCTCATTTTACACACCGAAGTAACAGGTTCTGCAGTAACCGCCTACAGCGGCACTAGATCCATTCAAACAGATTCAACTGCACCAGGAAATTATAGATTGCGTGAATTCAATAGAGGTAACGGTATCATAACCCTCAATATGAAAAAAGGCACCGTTTACGGGAATGCTGTTGACTTTACAGATGCAAATAATATTTGGAACAACAACAATGCCGACAAAGATCATGTGGCTACCGATGCGCATTGGGGGGCAGAAATGACCCATGACTATTTCCAACAGGAGCACGGAAGAAATAGCTTTGATAACAATGGAGCTACCATTTATTCATTTATTCATTACGATGTGAATATGGGTAATGCTTTTTGGAATGGATCTGTAATGACCTATGGTGATGGTGATCCTAGTACAATCTTAAATGTACCCCTCACCTCATTGGATGTTTGCGGACATGAAATTGCACACGCCGTAACCAATTATTCTGCTGATTTAGTTTACCAAGATGAGAGTGGACAACTCAACGAAAGTTTTAGTGATATTTTTGGACAAAGCATTGAAATTTGGAGTCGGCCATTGCAATGGAGTTGGAAAATTGGCGAAGATATTACCTCAACTGGTAATGGAATTCGCAACATGCAAAATCCCAACCTAAACAATCAACCCAAATATTATAAAGGAAATTTGTGGTACAGCGGCACTGGCGACAATGGCGGTGTTCATTACAATTCCGGAGTTCAAAATTATTGGTTCTACCTCATCACTTCGGGTGCATCAGGAACCAATGAAGTGGGGAATACTTTTAATATTTCTCAGTTAGGACTTACCAAATCAGCCGCTATAGCATACAGAAATTTAACGGCATACCTTACCAAATCATCCACTCATGCAGACGCTCGTTTGTACAGCATCATTTCCACAGGTGACCTCTATGGAACTTGTTCTCCAGAGGTAATCAATGTTACCAATGCCTGGTGGGTTTGCGGTGTTGGTGCAAAATTTGATTCTGCCTTGGTGACCACTAATTTTAGATCCGATACCTTGAAATGCAAGGCCCCAGCAACCATAAACTTTACCAACCTTTCAGTGAATGCAAAAAATGCAGGTTGGAAATTTGGCGACGGGAATACCTCTAACACCTATTCGCCCTCTCATACCTATAACAACTATGGTAAATACACCGTTTCATTGATTGCAGAAAGTTGCTTCAAAAACAAATACGATACTACCATTGCTACCATTCATATCGATAGCACCTTCGATATTTGTGAAGGCGTTTTACTCCCAAAGAAAGGAAGTAGCACAAGTAACCAATGTCATGGCTTCGTCTATGATGACGGTGGAGAAGACAATTACGGTCCTTCAAAAATTGTTAAACTCACGCTCCAAATTCCTGGAGCCGACTCTATCAGATATCGCTTCAATGAACTAGACTATGAAAATGGATTTGATTCGATAGTTATGTTCCACACTGATACCACTCAGGCCAAGAAAATTGGTCGTTTCACAGGAACTACGTTACCTTTCGCTGGAAAATGGCAAAAAACCACTTCCAATACCCTGATTTTTAAGCAATATTCAGACCCAATGGTTGAAGGAAAAGGGTTCAAATTGGAATACATTGCTTATCGCCCTGAGCTAAGCGTAAAATTTGCAACCGATTCAATCACCATTTGTTATGGTGACTCAGCACTTTTAAATCCAACCTACACCGGCACCGCCACCAACCCAGATGTTCGATTCTATTACCCATCTGGTATTACAAAGTCCAATGTTTATGTGAAACCTCAAACCACCACTTCGTACATTTTTACGGTTCATGACCCCTGTTTAGGTATCACTTCTAGAGATACATTCAAAGTGAAAGTTCGCGCACCGCTAAACATTAACTTAGGCGCTGATACCAATATTTGTTCTGGCCAATCATACACCATAAATGCCATAAGCACCGGTGGAATTCCAGCTACCTACACTTATAAGTGGTCAAATTCTTCCAATATTACTTCTAGCGCCTCATTTACTCCCACAGATTCTACTTCATTTTATGTGATTCTCAAAGACGGCTGCAGCATTCCTGATACCGCAAACTTCAAACTCGGAGTATACAAACCTCTATCGGTTGATCTTTCTTCTGTTTCGGGGGATATTTGCCCGGGTACGCTTGTCAATCTTACCACCATTGCTCGCGGTGGCCGGAAAAACCAATATGTTTACACTTGGACGCCTACCGTAGGAAGTCCCGGCGCACCCAACCAATCAGAAGTAATTAATGACTCTATTACGTATGTTGTGACTCTTTCCGATGGATGTTCAACGCTTGACGCGGTTGACAGCACCGTGATCAACATACCTGCTCCCTTGGTGTTATCACCAAAATCAAACGATACTATACTATGTCATGGGCAATCTATAGACATAAATCTTTTCGCTGCCGGTGGTAATTCGTCAGCTTATTCATTAACTTGGAATGATCCATCTTTGACTGGTTACACATTCAATTTAGTTCCTCCTGTCGGAAACAACTATTATGAAGCCGTACTTTCAGATGGTTGCATGCCAAACGATACCGTTTCGTTTAATGCTGAAATGCGTGAGCCTCTCAAACTATCGGGAAGTTTAAATGACCAAGTTTTTTGTTTGGGTGAAACATTGGAACTTACTTATTTCGTCTCGGGGGGAGATGCATCAAAGTATCAATTGACGTTCGATACGCTCAACTTAAATCCCTTGTTCAATTTCCGTTCGTTTAACCCTGATTCATCGAAAGTTTACACCCTAAAACTGTCAGATGGTTGTTCATTGGATACATTGTTGAACTTCGCGGTTTCCGTGAGTCCCTCGAAACTTAAAATTCAAACCGTTCGGTTCGATTCCACCATGTGCTGGTATGATCAATTGGGCCGAATTGATATTGATTATGCGGCTACAAATGAACCTGTAACCACAAAATGGACAGGAATAATTTCTAATGCAAAATCAATATCCAACCTAGATTCAGGAACTTATTCTGTAGTGATTTCAGATACTTTTGGTTGTGCTGATTCAATTTCCTACCGAATCAATAAATTCTTCCCTATCATCAAAACAGGACGTGACACCACAATACACAGAGGTACACGTGCATTTTTATGGGTGACCAAAACCCAAAGTCAATCTTGGTACGGTGATGCAATTCTAACCAGCCCAAGCAGACAAACCATCTTTGTAAATCCTATTGTAGATACTTTTTACACGGTAGACGCTATTGACTTTAATGGATGTAACAACAATGATACGGTATGGGTTTGGGTAATAACACCTCCAGATTATAAAATTCAAAACATCATATCTCCCAACGGTGATGGCAAAAATGAAACTTGGAATCTGACTCCATTAGATGAGTTGAATCAATTTAGAATCACCATAATGGATCGTCAGGGTGCTTTAATATATCAAACCGAAGACTATCAGAACGACTGGAAAGCAGAAACCGCAGATGGAACACCCCTACCGAATGGAGTTTACTATTTCCACTTGCAGCACCTCAAAAAACCAATCGTTCACAAAGGCTTCATACAAGTAATTAGATAATTTTTTACATTCTATTTAACTTATCGCCTTATTAAACGTCTAATCTATTAATGAATCGTTCTACCCTAATTCTATTTTCATTTGCAGCCTTAAGTTTGGTGATTTTTTCTTGCAGGAAAAACACACCCGATAATAACCAATATTCAAGTGAAGCCATAAAAAGGGTCTTCGGGAATTCGATTGATATTAACAATCCCGAAAACTACGCCAATCAAAATATTCCATTTTATATTTTAGCCCAGAACGGTCAAAACAATCCCATTGACAATCGAAAAGCTACCTTGGGAAGGGTGTTGTTTTATGATAAAAAGCTCAGCGTCAACAATTCCATAGCCTGTGGTTCCTGCCATAAACAAGAATTTGCGTTCAGCGACACTGCAAAACAAAGTGTGGGAGTTAATGGAATTACCAACAGGCATTCCATGCGGTTAATAAATACTCGTTTCGCGAGAGAATCAAAATTCTTTTGGAATGAACGTGCCGCATCTCTTGAAATCCAAACCACCATGCCCATTCAAGATCATGCAGAAATGGGATATAGTGGTCAAAATGGTGACCCCGGAATCAATGATTTAATTGCCAAACTCAACGCCGTTGATTATTACCAAGAGTTGGTTTCTTGGGCGTATCAAAATCCCGAGAAAACCAAAAAAATCGACGAAAATACCCTCCAAGAATGCTTATCCCAATTCATCAGGAGCATCCAATCATTCGACAGTAAATTTGATCAAGGTAGATCTCAACTTCCTCTCAATGCCAATAACAATGACCTTCCCAACTTCAGCACTCAAGAGAACAGTGGCCGAGCATTATTTACAAATCCTCCCGTTTTTAATGATACCGGATTGAGAATTGCCGGTGGACTTGGTTGCGGTGGATGTCACCGAGCTCCAGAATTTGATATAGACCCAAATTCTCGAAACAACGGATTTGTGGGAAACAACGAAGATCCTAGAGTTTTAGATCTAGGGAATACCCGAAGTCCGTCTTTGAGAGACCTTGTTAACCCAGGTGGAGCAATTAATGGCCCGTTTATGCATACTGGGGTACAAAACAGCTTGGCTCAAGTGATTGGGCATTATAATAGAATTCAAATTAGACCTGGAAATAACAACATTGACCCTAGATTAACACCCAGAGGATTTGCACAACATTTAAATGTAACGCCTCAAGAAAGAGCGGATTTAATTGCATTTTTACAAACTTTAACGGGCAATGAAGTTTACACGGATGTTCGTTGGAGCAATCCATTTCAATAAGGCCAAAATATTGCTTATTTTTGCCGCCCTTGGCCCCGTAGTTTAATGGATAAAATTAGCGTTTCCTAAACGTTCGATATGGGTTCGATTCCCGTCGGGGCTACAAATTCCTTAATTTTCATGTTTGATACTATATTAAAACCCTTCATTGGGGTGTTGGTTCTGCTCGCTTCGCTAACGCCAATAAATGCTCAGATTGATTCGACCTCTGTCACCCTCGATAGTTTGAATGTCAATGACACTGCCTCCCGAAAACCCTTCAAACTTACGAAGAGAGACATTCAAAAGGTGATTAAAGTAATCAAAACAAGCAATGAGATCAGACAGATTATTAAGCGCGATTATTCTGACCTATTTAAAATGAATGGATTTCACCCAACCTTGGGTTATGCCTATCAAGGTGTGAATACCCTTAGTATGGGACTTGGATACGGTAAAAGGCACTTGTTTAAACCCACAACCTATCAGAATTTTCACTCAAACCTATTGCTGTACCCTTCCTACGATAAAACAAATTGGGGATTTAACATGGGATATACTCAAAGCAAACTTTTCGGTTTTTGGGGTGTAGAAACTTTCGTACTATCCAATGGTAAAGGGCAAGCAAACGTCGCCATACGTCCTGAAATAGGCATTAGCATCATTGGGGCCATTGATATAGGTTATGGTTTCAATTTAGCCCTAGATAAAAATCCTTCATCATTAAATTCACATTGTCTAGTAGTGAGATATACCCACCAATTTTTGCATAAATCAATTAAAAACAAGGTGAAAGAAATTAACTATGTTTTCAATAGAGATTACCCTCGATTGAAAGAAATTGGATTGAACATTCTAGAATCAAAAACTAAATAATTTACCTTTTCAATAGCAAACGTATTAAGAACCATGAAAAAAATAATTTTTAGCCTATTCTTGGTAATTCTGTGTTCACATTTAGGTGCTCAAGTACAAGAACCTCCTTACATTGAAGTGCAAGCAAGAGCAGAAAAAGAAGTGGTTCCAGACCAAATTTATGTGATGATTGCCCTCTTCGAAATTCAAGACGGCCGAAAGTCTATCAAACTGGCAGAGCAAGAATCAAAATTAAAAAACATTGTCAAAAGCTTGGGACTTCCACTCTCAAATTTATCCTTATACAATGCCCAAGCAAACTATGGTAACATCAACAATTGGGGCAAAAAAGACGTCATTGACCGTAAATACTACAGCCTAAAGGTGTCAAATGCCGAGACCATCGGTAAGCTCTATGAGGAATTAAATAAAATATACATCAACGAAGCCTACATCTACAAGTCTGAATATTCTCAAAAAGATAGTTTGTTACAAGACCTGCGCATTGAGGCTATGCGTAAAGCAAAAAACCAAGCAAATGTTATGACCCGCGCTATCGGCTCAAAAGTGGGTAAACCTTTAATTATTCGTGAACAACAGGAATACTATCCCGTTGCATATGAAAACGCTATGATGACTAAAGGACTTTACGAAACAGATGATGCTGTTTCATCTAATATGAGTGAATCCATGGAATACAAACCTTTGAAAATAAGCCTCTCGGTTTATGTGAAATTTGGTTTGGACTGATTTATAACTTCCCAAATAAAACGGTATAGAAGCGGACCGCATTTTCAAAGTCCGCTCTAATTACATGCTCATTCTTTCCATGAATTCCCGTTAGGTTCACAGAATTAAACTTGTAAGGTAAAAATCGGTAAATTCTATCGCAATTCTGAATATAGTGTTTGCAATCACTCCCAACAATTGCAAGCCCCGGAACCACAACGGCTGAAGGAAATACCTCATTAACACTGTTGTGTAGCTCATCGAAGCCCAATCCATTTGACGGTGAAACTGGACTCGATTCATTAGAATTTCCAGTCAATCGCACCTTTACACGGTCATCATTGATGGTTCTTTTAACCCAATCAATTACATTCTTGATACTATCGCCCGGAAGCAACCTAAAATTAACTATTGCCGTAGCTTTCGGCGGCACTACATTCTCCTTTTCACCCGCATTGATTATGGTGGTGACATGAGTGGTTCTAACCGTGGCAGCAGTCTTATCGCCTTGGTTTAAAACCCATTTTACCAACGGCGAGGTAATCCATAAATTTGAAAATAACAGTCTATAACCCCAATCCATGTATGGCGCCGAGCTCTCAAAAAGCCCTTTGATGGGTTCCTGAATTCTCGATTCAAATTGTGTCTCATCCAATTTTTTCAAAGCACTAGTCAACACCGATGTAGTGTTGTCTCTCTTCGGCCATGCGCTATGACCGCCTTTGATTTCGACCGATATTTCAACCGTTGCATATCCCTTTTCAGCTACTCCAATAATTGCTGCGTCGTTTTTCAACCCTGGTATCACCTTTTCCATTACTCCAAAGCCTTCATCATTGACAAATCCAATTTCTATATTATTGTCTTTTAAATATTTACTGATTTGAGCTGCTCCTAAATTTCCACCCACTTCTTCATCATGGCCAAAAGCCAAAAGTATTCTTCTTTGAGGAATCTTGTTCGTTTTCAATATAGCTTCCGCCGATTCTAAAAGTGCAATTACCGCATTCTTATCATCCAAGGCTCCTCGTCCCCAGAGAGTATCTTTTTCTATAGTGCCGTCAAACGGTGGATATTTCCAATTAGATGAATCTTCCACGGGTACCACGTCTAAATGTCCCAAGAAAAGAGCCGCAGGCAAAGTTTTATTCATCGACGGAAGTTCAATCAATAAACTCCCTTGATTGATTACCGACCATATAGCTTTTTGAGCCAAAACAGGATAGTTGATTTTCATCCAATGGTGTAATTGTTGAAACTTTTGAATGGCCATAGAATCATCAACACCAGATGGACTGAGGGTTCTAAACTGCAATGCCTTTGAAAATCTCAAAAATGCAGAACCATCCACGTTGGAAGAAGCAGTTGGACTGTTCAACGAATTAAATTCAGGCTTCGTATTAAACACAAAAGCTTTTAAAACCATGACCAATAAAAGAATTCCTATGGCTAAAAGGAGGGATTTAAAGACTTTCTTCATCACTTGAATCAAAGATATAACTTCTAATTAATTCAAGCTTACACAATACATAACTATCTTTGTATCAATTATGTTGAAAAATATACGGCCCATAATATTTGCATTTATACTGCTTTTTACTCAAAATCTCTTTTCGCAAACGCGCATTTCCAACCAAAGTTACATTGACCAATACAGACCCCTTTGCGATAGTTTGTCAGCTAAATACGGTATCCCTTCATTAGTAATTCTTGGCATTGGAATCTATGAATCAGATTACGGTAACAGTAAGGTTTGTAGACTGTTGAATAATCACCATGGACTGGCAGGTAAGAACAATTTACTCAAAACCCACGGAATTAAATCTCGGTACAAGCAATTTGAAACTGATTCCTTGGGATATGTTGCCTTTTGTGAATACGTAGCCGCAAGAAAATACTACCAAACCATGCCAAAGGATGCAGACATTGGATTGTGGCTTACTACCATTGGAAGTCATGGCTATTGCCAAAATCCTCCGATTTGGAAAAAGCACATCTTGCAAATTTTAAGCAAGAATAAATTGATTTAACAACCCTCCCATTCATTACCCACTTGCATTTGTGCAATAGGTTTTGGTGTGCCATTATTCGAAGCTTTGGTTGAAAATAACACCATGCATTCCTCGCTTTCGGTGTATTTTCTGCAATTATTGATTACCCAATCTTGAATACCGTCGCCATCTAAATCACCTACAAAAACCATATTTACATTGCAGTCATCAAAGGTGGGTACATAACTTAACTGAGTTGATTTAATGGTCTTAATGCCGTTTTCCTTTTCGTTCAAATCCAATCTATACTCAAATGAATATTCTCTGCCTTGATCAGTGAGTTTTCTGTCACTAGCTTTAATCTCCATAAATGTTTCTCCTTTGTAAAAACCAGCTGTTTTACCTGCTTCCAAATTGAAACCTTCCTCGAATTCGCTTTTCAAATGGATAATTTCTTTGGTCATGTAAGGATTATTAGTGATAAACAAGCAACGTTCGCCCATTTTCAACTTTATACTGGGAACATAACCCGGCATAGAGCTAATTACCGTAAACAATTGACTGCTTTGAGGCACTACTTTTTTCAATGAGTACTCTTTGCTTGAGGAATCGTAAAACAATCCCATAAAAGACAATTGATTGTATTTCTGTGCTTCGTCTTGACTGAATTTTCCATTTATATTTAACAATGTACTCTTTCCATCAAATTCATTGGGCCATTTAGATTGTTCATTCAATTGAGCATAATAAGCAGCAGTATCTAGATAGTTTGAATCTATAGATTCTGCCTCTGCACCCTCTTGATTTGCTTGGTTATTGGTACAAGAAAAGCAAAACGCAATAATTGCAAAAAGATAGAAATAGTGTTTCATTAGGGCAGCAATTTAAAGGATTTTTAGAACTTTGTCTGCAAATCATTTTGTTTACTCTTTGGGCATTTAAAACTGAACAATTTAAGACAAATCTCCTTTATGGAACTGTAATTCTAATAATTTCCATTTATTTCTTGTTCAAAAAGTAATTATTTTCGAGTATTATTGAAGTAAATGTCCCAATCACCTAACAGAATTGCATTCTCAAACAACGGAAATGCTTTTCAATCAGAATTACGCCAACGAATTGATGCTTATTTCACTCAAAATAACATCTCTAAAACTGGTAATTTTTTACTCTGGACCAAAACATTTCTTGCGTTAACTATACCCCCAGCATTGCTCGCTTATTCCTTTTTAGGCGGGTTACCCATGTGGGCCAATTACGCCATTTTCGCATTTATTGGAGTAATGCATGCCTTCACAGGTTTCAATGTTATGCACGATGCTTGCCATGGAAGTTTTTCAAACACTTTATGGGTAAATAAATTGTTTGGACATTCAATGGAGCTTCTCGGATCAAGCGCGCACATTTGGAAATTCAAACACAATGTATTGCATCATACTTGGACCAACGTTGATGGTATAGATGATGATATTGCAAAGTCGCCTATGTTAAGACATTGCAACTCTCAAGCATATAAACCCATCCAAAAATACCAGCACGTTTACATGTTTTTACTTTACGGAATATCAACCATCTGGTGGATGTTTGGAAATGACCTAATCAAGTATTTCAAAAAAGAAGTAAATGCCCAGCCTATGCCAAAAATGTCTACCGTTGATCACTTGATATTTTGGGGCTTCAAATTGTTATATGCTGTTACTTATGTTGTGTTGCCTATTGCATTTTTCGGTGTTTTACATGGAATTCTATTATTTGTAACTCTGCATTTTGCCTTAGGACTATTGCTTTCATTGGTGTTTCAAATGGCTCACGCCGTGGAAGGTGTTCACTTCGAAGATTTCAACGAATACAATGCCCCACAAGAGAAAATCCCCAACGAATGGGCAATACATCAAGTATTAACCACCAATAATTTTGCTACAAAATCTTGGTTAGCTACTTTTTTTATGGGTGGACTTAACTTTCAAGTAGAACATCACTTGTTTCCCAATATATCTCATGTTCATTACCCTAAAATGAACGAGATTTTGAAAGAACTTTGCGTGAAATACAATATTCAGTACAATGAAATTCCTACATTTTGGCAATCAGTTGTATCTCACATTCGTTGGATGAAGGCCATGGGTACTCCCCAACTTCAAGCAGCGTAACCTACTTTTAGTCTAAAGTTTGGTCTAGTACGTAAATCATGGCTGCTATAGCAGCTGCTCCGAGTTGTAGTTCTCTTTTATTGACGTTCTCAAATATGTCAATATCAGCGTGATGTACGTCAAAATATCTTTGTGAATCAGGTACAAAAGCCACTAATTGGGTCTTATTATCGTTTTTCTTTAACGGACCAATATCTGCTCCGCCGCCGCCAATTTCAAATTCACCGGCCCCATATTGAGCAAAAATTTCACGATACGGGAGTGCCATTTCATATGCCATAGAATCTAAAGCAAATCCACGAGGTGTAAATCCACCTCTATCGCTTTCTAAAGCTACAAGATGTATATCACCAGACTCCTTGGCCAATTCTGCGTATTTTAGAGCCCCTTTAAGACCATTTTCTTCATTAATCCACCATACACATCTTAAAGTGTGTCTTGGTTGATAATTGAGCTGTTTAAGAATTCTCAATGCCTCAAAACAGTGCATGATTCCAGCACCATCATCATGGGCACCTTCACCCTCATCCCAACTATCGAAATGTCCACCAAAAGCAATCACCTTTTTGGGATATAACAATCCATTAGACTGAGCAACCACATTTGCACTCAATCTATCATCTAGTGTTTGGCAAGATAATTCAAGATCCAATTTCATTTTAGAATCTTTCTGGCTCAAGAAAGAAATCGCGTCAGCCGCAGCTGTAGAAATTGCCCCAATAGGAATTTTATTGATTGTATCGTCATAATAAGTAACTCCCGTATGTGGATGCAAATCACAAGAATTACTCATGCTTCTAACCAAAACGGCTTTAGCGCCATAAGGTGCACACCAAACAGCACCATAAACCCTTTGGTTCACACAGGAACCGTAAGCCAGAAAAGTTCGAATAAACTCCTCCTCAAAGGGCCTATTTAGTAATACAATTTTCTCTTTCAATTCACCCAATTCGCCTAAACTATCAAGCTCTGCTCTTGACTCAACTGCAACGCAACTTCCCGATACTTTTCCAGATATGCTCCCACCCAATGCAGTAACTTGTACAGGGAAGATTTTTGTTTTGGAGGATAATTGATCGCCCAAAGAATTTATGTAGGCATCACATTCATATTTAGGCGCTGGAGAGTTGGGAAAACGTTGTTGGGCAATTTCGTCGCTAGCTGTTGAAATATTCTTAGTTAGCCATGGAGATGAAAAATTCAATTTGCTGATTTCTCCGCGCTCCCATCTTGGAACCAAAACCGGTTGTTTATATACAGAATCAAATGAATAAGAATTTAGCATATTCACAGACCAGTCAATAGCTGCTTCGGTTTGATCGGAACCGCTTAAACGTGCACCATATTCCTTGCATAATTCACCCAAACGCGAATATGCATGAGGGTTTATAAGAGCTTCATCGTAAATTTTTTTTATAAATTCAGTTTGCGAAATTGAAATTCTTTGAGCTTTTAATGAATAAAAACCACATAATAACGCACTAAGCAAGATTTTATGTTTGGTGTACATGATGGGAAGTTAAAAAAAAGAGGGGAATTACTTCCCCTCTTTCAATATTTATCTAATTAAAAATAGTTTAACGATTCAACATCACCTTGTGGGTGTCAACTCCCTTATTGGTAATAACCTTTACAATGTAGGTAGCATTTGTAAGATGACTGTTGAAGTTAATACTCTTCGCATCATCTGATTTTTGTACCAATTGACCATTTAAATTGAAAATCTCCACACCCAATACTTTTACTGAGGAATTGTGAGCAATCTTTATACTTCCGTTTTCACTTGGATTTGGATAAACGGTGGTTGATAACGCAACCAACTTTTCTGTAGAAGAAGATTTTTCGTCAACCAAAACACTGAATCTATCTTTGTTAAATTGATCGTTAGATGAAGTTGAGAATATGTACTGTGTTTCAGAACCAATTTCGATGATTGAATCAAGTTGTTTATCTAATATTCTTACTGAATATTCTGAATTATCAGTGCAAGTCTTTGCTGTCATCACATAACTAGTTTGTTCAAAATTTTGAAATTCAACAGGAATTACTTGATTTGAATTACCAGTTGCAGGTCGAAAATCTTGGGTCAACCATTCCCCGTTTGCAGATACAGTTCCAATTCCCAAGTACCCACCGAAAATTTTTGCTGCATCATAAACATCCAATGCAGATTTAACTTCATTGAGTTCTGAATTCCATTCTAAATGGAACATATCGCTGTATTTGATTGAATCTTCTAAGTACTTAACTTCTGTTTGAAGTTGGTTGCATTTCAATGGAGTTGGCTCCATTCTGAAAGCAGTAGCATTAGGCTCTGTGGTGATTTTGTCAGCTTCATCAAATGTTATAGTACCATTATTAGATGTAGCCGTTGCAAAAAACGAAGCACCAATCTCAATTATGTATGGAACGTTACCTGTAGTAAATTTAGAAGTACCAGTCAACGTTGCAGTACCAGAAGTATTGTTGTATACGTTATATGATTTGGAAGTAGGATCGTAATATTGGAATTTATCAGCTACGTTAGTGCGTGACAATGCTCTCCAATCTATGTGACATGGAAATGGATTACCAACTAAATTAAAACCAGCTAAATTTCCAGTACCTGCCAACTTTAAAGTAGCAGTTTTTGAACCCGTATGGAGAATTCCTTTAAAATCAATATTTCCAGCATTGGCAGATGCACTTGGATTACCCAAACCGTTTCCGGCAAGTCCTCTAAAAAATAACAACAAACCTTCTGATGGCTCAAATTTCGTTGGAGTGCTCGTCGCATTTATACTGTCCCAAGTGGAATTTGTTTCATTCCAACGGTAACTAGAAGCTTTGCAATATCCACAAGAACGATCCATACTATCAGCATTGCTTCCTGAATAAACACCTGAAACAATTAAGTCATCAGTAATTTGAGACAAATGAACAGTCTTCATTGGGAAGGCAATGGTTCTGTATGTACGGATACCATTAGAATACATTTCAAAATAACTACTTCCTGTAATTGATGCATTAGCGCCCAAGGTTGCAACGCGACCGCGATTGGTACCATTATTTCTAATTTGTAAATCTGGTACCCAACTTTGCCAATCTGCCGCAGACGAAGATGCAGGAACAGTAGTATTGGTTATGGTTGCATAATCTCTTAATGTTAAGACAGCCAAAATGGGCAAAGAACGTTTCAAAGTCAGATTTGAATTTGGAGTACCCGTTTTACCCGAAACACCCACCGTTACATTTGCTAATCCACCAAAATAAGCAGTACCAGAACCTTTAAATTCTTGCGTTTCGCCATCAAAAAACACTGTATTCGAAGAGGTAGAAGTCATGTAAAGACTATTTCTAGATTGTACGTCAACATCACCACCATAAAATACATCACCATCACCAGTAAAAACCAAACGAGCCTGATCTCCAACTCCAGGTGTCTCACAAATTAAATCTCCATTGATGTCAGCATCCGTTCCATTGGTCAATGCAAATCTCAAAGTATCGTATCCGTTGGTTTTTAATGTAGATGTTTCGTGTGTTTTAAATTCACCGCCACTTAAAGTTATAGTACCGTTAGAACCTTCTTCTCTAAAACGAACATTAGAATTTGGTTGTAATATGATGCTCTTGATGGTTTGATTTGTAACATTAACATTCACATCTAAAGCGGTTGAACCCTGGTCAAAAACCAAAATGTCAGAAGTTCCAGGTGAAGTTCTTGAAGGTGACCAAGACGCAGCATCTCCCCAATTGGATAAGGTTGCTTGACTCACGTAATTGTAAATGTTAGGATCAACAATTACTGTGCATTTCAACGTAATTTTCTTTCCAGTACCGGTTTGAATTTGACAAGAGTTATTTGCTACCTCAATATCAATGTTATTGGTAAAAGTTCCATTTCCACCAGCACCCATTCTTTGAAAAGTCAGAACCACAGATCCTGAACCTGTGCCAGGTTCAAAACAAAGGTTTCTAGTATTTCCAGGCCAGCGCGTAACATCTAAATAAGCTGTTGAACCACTAACATTTGATTTCACTTGATAATTAGCTGTGTCGGTTTGATCACCGGTAATGGTTATCTTATCTCCGGTTGAATAACTTGAAAAATCAATAGTCACAGTTTTCTCAAATGGTGTTGAACGATTTGAATACCAGGTTAGGTTATAAACACCTGAAGATTCTGTCAAAAGTCCGTTTGCGGTTGCTGCAGTCAAAGTCTGCGCACTAAGGTTGGAAGAGGTTATTAGTGAAATAAACGCACCAATAATTCCAATTAAGTTTTTGTTCATAGTTATACTAAGATATTTTTCTCTACACAAAAATAGCCGCTGTTTAACAAAAATCAGCGGCTATCACTCAAAATTTGTAGGAAAAATGTGGAAAAGTATAGAATGTTAGATTTAAATAACACAAAACATAATTAAAAAGCAGGCCTCGTTCGTCTTCCACTACCCTTAATTGCCTGTATTAATTCATTGATTCTCGATTGCCTTACCTTAAGCTTTCCTTCTGAATGCCCATCGTTAACAGTCATTCTTGTCATTCGTTTTTGAAGTTGGTGCAATTTGTGGTACAACTTCCCTTTGTCTGATTTCTTGTTACTCATGTTTTTTGGATTTAAGGTTAAACTTGAATTTAATTAGCGGGCGTCTCAACGCCATCTGCATTCAATTTAGGAAAATTTTCTTAAATACCAAATTTGAATCTTGTGAAAAACCTGAATCATTTCATGAGAGAAAAATACAATTACTACAGGTATTAATAGCCATATTGCCCTCATATTCAATCTCATAAGAACATTTGCCAAAGCACCAGTGGCAAAAGCCTGAAACAAAACGAAAACGACAAACATCAAGGAAAATTCCATGAAAATAATTGCGTTTTCTTTTTGTCTCACCAAACGTGTAACATATATAAAGAACAAGGAAAAAAGAGTTATCATCATAAAATTGATGTACTCATTTAATTCGGAAAAATCCATACTCATTTCTCGCTCGAAAATTTCAGAGTCACTATGATAACGATATTCATCATTCAATACCTTCGCTAAGGTCGCATTGTCACCAATTTTAATAATGCCATCGCCAACGCCAAATAACATTACCTGTTTAAAAGTAGCTTGAAATGAAGCAACCAATAACTCTCCAAACAAATTTTTATCTGTAATGATTCCTTTTAGTATTCTTCGGTAAAGTGAGTCTGTATGATACCAACCGCCTACTTTCATGTGAATACCATCAGAGGGCCATATAAAGTCCCAAGCATGATCAGGCAAGTCATCTTTAAATTGACACAAAGCAATAGCTTCTTTTTCACAGTTTTTATCGAGATACTTTTTTAGGAGCCCATTTTCAGACATTTTGGCCACTAAAAAAACCGGAGCATTTTTTGATAAAGTAATCCCATTTCCTGAAATTACATTACTACCCATAACAAAAACAAAAGGAAGAATATAAAATATTTTATAATTGATTTTATATCTATTGTTTAAATAATTCTTATTACATATAATGTTTAATATAAATAATCCTAAAATTACCAATAAATGGGCATTGTGCATCACACATGAAACCACCATTAACAGGCCCCAAAATAACGTAGACCGTTTCTGTTTAGACCTCATTTCCACAGTGAATAAATACCAGGAAAGAAACATTAAACTTGTGAAGATGTCAGGCATGATTTGCGCAACAATCCACATAACTCCAGAAATCCAAATCCCAATAGCCGTTGAAATCAATAAAACAAATTTATTTATTGGAACAAGGATAGCACCCAATAACTGATTCGATACTAAATTCAATGCGTAAACTACCATCCAAAATGGTAAAAAAATCACTGGAAAGAGAAAATGAATTCCCAAGACATCTCTCAAAAACCATATCCACAGAGAATAAAACACCGTTCTATCTCCGGGTACTTTAAGCTCAACTGAATTCAATAGATAAGTTCCGCTATCGTTAGTAAATAAATACAATTGTTGTGCTTCAAGAAGCTGAAAAACGAACAATAAAACAAAAGAAATAAACAAGCTTTCCAGTAGAAAGGGGTATTTTTTCATAAACACTCTCATTATTGTTCAAACTGCAAATTAGTTACTTTTGAACCATGTTGTTCTTAACAATTTGGGGATTCAGCCTAGTTTCATTTATCAATAGTTATTTAAAGAAATACTCAAAGGACATTCAATGGGCATTTTTTATAGCATTTTTAGGTGTAGTTTTCACTAAAACACCGAACATATTTAATAACGACGAATTAATTAGGTTAACTAAATTTTTTGGTCAACTGCTTTTTTTAGGTTCACATATTTATATTCAAATTAAAAGCCAAATCTCAAAATTTCTTAATCCTTTGATATGGATACAGAAAGCTTCTTTATTGGCTGTATATTTAAATTGTTACATGAGATGGCCTGGGTCAAAACATGTAACATTATTAAACCTAATTTTAATTCCATTCATTCTTAGCAAATTCAAATCGTTAAACGGACCCTTAAAGTGGTCCTTATTCAATTTATTTATTTCGGTGATGATCATATTAGGTATAATCGTATCAGACCATTTTAATAGTTTAATTGAATAATTTTAACACCTGAAACCCATATTTTTGTACTATGAAAGTATGGGGGTTTTTTGCTTTAATATCCTTTGCAATGTTTTCTTGCCAAGGAAATACCGATAGAATTTACAAATTAGACAATAAAAGTGCCTATAACTTGCATCTCAAGGCAAAAGTAAATTCAACCGAGTCTTACCAAATAGATACCATTATTCCTGCTGGATTACGAAATGTAATGGCCATTTTTAGTGAAAGAGGTGGAGTTTCAGAAGCAGATGAAAATCCCGGTGCCATATTTTCTGAATTTGAGCTGAAAACCACTACCGGAAAAACATTCAACAAAAACATCAATGGTGCTCAAACATGGAAAAAGTCTGTAATTGAACGAAGCAGCATACCCTCAAACCAAGAGCATCTTTATTTATTGGAAATAACCGACTCTGATTTTTAAATTTAAAAACTAAAGAGATTTTCGTAAAAAGCACCTCTTTGAAATATCACAATCAAATATCTATTGTTCATTCATTCTAGTGTGCTTGATATTTTATCTTGAAAAAAATGAGAGCAATAATTCAAAGAGTTTCAGAATCAAGTGTAGCTATTGATCATCAAATTCACTCAAAAATTGGCAATGGATTCTTAGTATTGTTGGGTATCGAACACAACGACACTACAGAAGATGCAAATTGGCTTTGTCAGAAAATCACGCAAATGAGAGTTTTCAATGATGAAAATGGCAAAATGAACTTAAATCTTGAGCAAATTCAAGGGGAAATTCTCATTGTTAGCCAATTCACCTTGCATGCAGCAACTGCAAAGGGAAATAGACCCTCATTCATTAAAGCTGCTAGACCTGAAACAGCTATTCCGCTTTATGAATACTTTATAAACGCCGTTTCCAAAAATGTTGCAAATGTAAAAACAGGTATTTTTGGTGCTGATATGAAAATCAACTTAACCAATGACGGGCCAGTGACCATTTTCATCGACTCTAAACAGCGAGAATAAACCATTTTAGAAAACAATTGTACCTTTGTACAACATATTGCATAACTGTGAATAGCGCATTGTCCATAAATTCAAAAACATTCATCAAAATCTTAAGCACTTTTATTGCAATTTGGAGCTTTATATTTCCAAAAATTTCACTATCCCAAACACCCAATGACCCTCCTGTTCCTTACCTAAGAAAAGATGGTAAATACACCTTAGTATTTAAAGGAACTGATCAACGAGCCATCGATACCGCATTTGATTGGATAGGCAGTTTTCATGATGGAATGGCAAAAATTGAAGTTTTTGGTGAAATTGGATATATCAATCAGAAAGGTAAAATCATCGTTCCCCCAAAGTACTTATTTGGAAATGACTTTTTTAATGGAAGAGCGAAAGTATCTTCTGGAACCAAATACGGATATATTGATACTTTAGGGAATCTGATTATTCCAGAAAAATATGATGCTGCTGGTGACTTTAAAGATAGAATGGCCGCTGTTCGCGTAGGTAAAAAATGGGGCTACATCAATACTCAAGGTACACTAAAAGGGGGGTTGCTGTTTGAGGATGCGGGTGATTTTTCTGAGGGACTTGCGCACGTAAAAAGCAACGGAAAATGGGGCTTTATTGACTCAAATGGCACTTTATTTCCCTCAAAAGGAAAAACCTATAAATTTGAATCGTCTGAGAATACCGTCCTCATTAACATCAATAAAAATGGAATGTGGGGTTATGCCAACAAAGATGGCAAAGTAGTAATTAACTTTCAATACAACGATGCTAGACCCTTTAGTGAAGATTTGGCATTGGTGCTTGTGGGTGAAAAATATGGCTTCATCAATAAAAGTGGTGTATTGCAAATTCCTGCAATTTATGACCTTGCTGATAACTTCTACGAAGGTGTAGCTGCGGTGAAGTTTAAAGAAGATTGGGGATTTATCAATCATCAAGGAAAATGGGTAATTAATCCTTCTTTTGAATTGGCAACGCGTTTTAAAAATGGCATAAGTTGGGTTCAAATTGAAAATGAATGGGGGGCCATTAACCTAAAAGGTGAATTCCTTTTTTCTGAACGTTATGAGGAGTATGGTCAATTTTCCGAGGGACTTGCCCCCGTTAAAAAGTTAGGAAGTTGGGGCTACATCAATACAGACGGAAAATATGCCATTCAACCCAAATTTACCTCGGCAGGGGAATTTAAAAATGGAGTAGCGAAGATTGAAGTTTCGGGTAGGTTTGATTTCATTGATAAAACCGGAAATAACATAGTGCCTTCCGAATTCAAATTTGATTTCGCAGGTGAATTCAAAGAGGGAATGGCCCGTATAAAGAAAGACGGATTATGGGGCTTTGTTGACTTTCGAAATGAAATCGCTATTCCTCCTACCCTCATAAATGTAGAAGATTTCCATGATGGGTTAGCAAGGATTGAAAAAACTGGATTTTATGGATTCATTGATCTTCAAGGAACTGACGCAATTGAAGCCATTTACGAAAACGCAGGCTTTTATTCAGACGGCCTAATTCCAGTAATGAAAAACTCTAAATGGGGGTATATAAACGCCCAAGGAAAAGAAATGATTGCGTTTGACTTCGAAGATGCTTCTGAGTTTATAAACGGCTTAGCCTGTGTGAGAAAATCAGATGGTTTTTTTTATATTAATCAAGATGGATATCAAGCTATTGAGGGTACATTCACTTACGCATCTGCCTTTACTTCATTTGGATACGCTATAGCTAAATCAAATGATTACCTAGGAATCATTGATACCAAAGGAAAATTTGTGGTTAATCCTGTATATCGCTCAATTAAAAAGTTATATGATTCTTATTTCTCAGCAATTGATACAGCAAATCGTTGGGTTATTGTTGGATATGACGGATATGAAATAATACCACCAGATTATGATGAGTTTGGAGAACCTAACGAGGGACTAATACCTGTTAGAAAAGATAAAAAATGGGGAGTTATTGATTTCAACAATGCTGTAAAATTACCGTTCAGTTTTGACTATATTGGTCGTTTCAGTGACGATGCGGCGGCTGTAAGGGTGGGCAAAAAATGGGGGTTCATCAATTCCGATGGAAAATATCTAACACAACCAAAATTTGATGATGCAGGTAACTTAACGGAAAATCAGTTCAATGTTTTATCTAATGGCAAATGGGGATACGTTGATAAATTTGGTAACGTAATTTTTGTTCCGAAATACATCCAAACTGGTGAGTTCGGTAATGGTTTAGCTCCTGTTCGAATTAATAATAAATGGGGATATATTGGACGATTCGGTGAAATGGTCATTTCCCCAGTTTTTGATTTTGCTGGTAATTTTGTTGATAGCCATGCGTATGTAGAAGTTAATGGTCGTTTTGGAGTCATTAATCCCTTTGCAGAGTTCACAGTTCCTCTGTCTTATGAAGATGCTGGCCCTTTTAAAGACGGGCTAAGTAACGTAAAATTGGGAGGTAAATATGGTTATGTAAACAAAAAAGGCGAATTGGTTATTGGATTTATTCAAGATGACCCAGCAGAATTCAAGGGCGGTTATGCCCGTGTGTACAGAAACGGAAGATATGGTGTAATTAATACCATTGGTCAAGTTGTAATACCAGCTATTTACGAAAATGTTGGAACATTTTCTGATGAATTAGTTCCTTTTGATCTTCAAGGTGGTGTTGGATTTATGGATAAAGAGGGCAACTTGGCAGATCTAGTGGAACCCATCTATGAACTTGCAAATAATTTTGATGATGGTTTAGCCGCTGTAAAAATTGATGATAAATTTGGCATCATTGATCCTTTACATAATTTTTATTTTTTACCCGAATTTGAATTTCTGAGCAATCCAATAAACAACGAAGTAATTGTTAAAGAAAATAACCTTTTTGGAATCATTAACCTGCAAGGAGATTGGACCGTTCTGCCACAATACGAGGAGATATCTCATATTTATAATAACAGAAGAAAAATCAAGATGGCCGGCGTTTATGGCTACCTGAATGAAAACTCTGACATCGCTATACCCCCAAAATTCGAAGCTGCTTTTGATTTTTATCAGGGTATTGCATGCGTTAAAACCAATGACCTATATGGACTTATTGACTCTTCGGGAAACTTTATTTTAGAGCCCAATTACCCCCAAATTTTACCCTTTTCTGAGGGTTTAGCGGCATTTCAATCAGATAATTCGTGGGGTTTTATAGATATCACTGGAAAACCAGTTATTGCTCCCAAGTACGAGAAAGTTGGATCTTTTCATAACAACAGAGCTTGGGTTCAACTGAACGGATTTTACGGATATATAGATAAAAATGGAAATTTTATCTTAGACGCTAAATTTGAGGGTGCAATTGATTATCAACAAGGTTATTATGGCGTTAAATCTAAGGGACGTTGGGGATTCATCGACTCAACTTTGAAACCGAGTATTGACTTTTTATTCGCCGAAGTAAGGCCATTTAAAGATGGAATGGCTGCGGCCAGAAATAAAGCTTCCTGGGGCTTTATTAATAATCAAGGGGAATGGCAAATTAACGCTTTGTTTGAGGAAGTGTCTAATTTCAATGGAGGTTTTGCCGCTATAAAACTCTCCGGTAAGTGGGGATTTATCAATAAGCAAGGAGTTGCTCAAGTTTCTCAGAAAACCCGATTTGACCTTGCCCGCGGTTTCAAAAATGGGTTTGCTCCAATAAATATAAATGGTTCTTGGGGCTACATCAACCGCAAATACGAGGTAAAGGTTGCACCGCTGTATGAGGAAGTTGCAAATTACGCATCTGGCCTTGCTCGTGTAGAAAATCGCGGAAGAGTGCAATTTATTGACACTCTTGGAATGGGCCGACTTGAATTTAAAGACCCTGAAATAGGATCATTCCACGACGGGCTAGCTAAGTTTTATAGTGAAGGATATTACGGTTATATAAATTTGGAGGGTGTACTGGTTGTGGAACCTTTATTTAGTAATGCCTACAATTTCAACGGTGGCATGGCTAAAACCGAGTTAAATGGCTTTTATGGCTTCATTAACACACAAGGTCAAACCATCATTCCGCATAAATATGAATTGGCATCCGATTTCAATAACGGACTTAGTTTAGTGGAAAAAAGAGGCCAAAAATATTACGTAGATACCACAGGCTTTGAGTATCTTGAAAAGTAGTTTAAGGCAGTTCTTTAAAAACTAAATTATCAATTAAACGAACTTTTCCTAAATATCCAGCGTAAACTACGGCATGTGCCTCAACTCGATTTGATACAACCACCAAATTTGGTAATGAAACATAGTTTAAGTACTCTGTATTAATTCCATAGGTCTTCAATTCATTTATGAGAAGTTGTATGTCAGAGTCTACCATATCTGTTGCAGATACCTTTGCCATCGTTTTGTAGATTTCACTAGCAATTTTTCTTTCATCAGCAGTTAATCGCGCGTTTCTTGAACTCATAGCAAGCCCATCTCGTTCCCTCATTGTTTCAATCATATTGAATTGAATTGAGGGAAATTCTTGTTGAATTAAACGCCTCACCACCATACACTGCTGCAAATCTTTTTGTCCAAAAAATACATGACCTGGTTTGACGATTTCAAACAACCTGCGCAACACCATCACAACGCCCTCGAAATGTCCAGGCCGATAATGCCCCTCCAAACTTTGAGCCTCTAATCCCAAATGCACAGTTTTGACAACCCTGTCTTCAGGGTAAATTTCATAAATAGATGGAAGAAATACAGCATCTACTCCAATGGAAGCTAACTTTTTGAGATCCTCGAAAATGGTGCGAGGATACTTATCTAGGTCTTCTGAATTATTAAACTGAGTTGGATTAACGAAAATACTTACTACAACCGAATGACCTCTGTCTTTTGCATGTTTTACCAATGATAAATGGCCTTCGTGCAGGGCTCCCATGGTTGGAATGAACGCCCAATGATTTAAATGTTCAGCGGCGCTAGATTGCAAATGACTAACAGTGTAAAAAATCCTCATGAAAATGGATTGCAAAGTAAGTCCCCCAACATCAATAACTTTCAAAAACCGGATTTTTTTCGTTAATTTTGTATAATCTCTTTTACAGGAGCCAACACAGTTTATGGAAGGAACAAAAAAACGTGTACTGTTTGTGAGTTCGGAAATGTCCCCCTTTCTTGAAACCTCACCAGTCGCAACAATTGCTAGAATGCTACCCCAAGCACTTCAAGAGCAAGACAACGAAATCAGAATCTTAGTACCTCGTTTTGGTGTCATCAATGAACGCCGTAACCGATTGCACGAAGTAGTACGACTTTCAGGGATTAACATTTCAATTGATGACAATGACAATCCATTGATAATCAAAGTAGCTTCCGTACCAAACACCAAAATGCAGGTGTATTTCTTAGACAACGAAGACTTCTTCCACAGAAAGAATGTTTTCAATGATGACAATGGAAAATTTTTCGAAGACAACGATGAAAGAACCATTTTCTTCTGTAAAGGAGTTATGGAAACCGTAAAAAAATTAGGATGGTCACCCGATATCATTCACTGTCAAGGTTGGATGACAAGCTTGATACCTTTGTACTTGAAAACCATCTATAAAGACGAACCCGTTTTCAAAAATACCAAAGTGGTTTTCAGTGTGTATCACGAAGATTGCAACGATCATTTAGGAACCGACTTCCTTAGAAAAGCAAGTCTGAATTCAATAGATGGCGCTTGTTTAGAATGTTTTGGTGATGCCACATTGAATAAAGTAAATATTGGTGCTGTTAAACATTCAGATGGTATTGTAACCGCCTGTGATGAAGCATACAAATCTGTAGAAGATTTCTTAGACGGTAAACCCGTTATGAGACATACAGACGAAAGCCCAGAAATTAATTATGTTTCTTTTTACGAGAAACTTTTATCCTAATTCATTCGTTATCTCTTCGTGAAGCCCTCGCTCCGAATACTTTTATTGCCCATATTTTGCGCTTGTTTTGCTGCTTGTGACAGAGAACAAGGCAATATAGTGATTGATGGACAAGGGCAAGGGAACCAAATGGGGTTGAATATTACTGATACTCTCTCATTAATTGGTTCTACAATAGACGAAGACTCACTACCCGCCAAAGGTCTGAGTTACGCTTTGGTTGGTGAAATCAACGACCCTGTTTTTGGTCGTTCTAAGTCTTCTTTATTTGCTGATCTCAATTTGGTTGAACCCAATAATAATTTCCCCAATACCAAAGAACCTGATTCTGCAGTACTCTTTATTCCAGCTATCGCCGGACTTCAACACTACGGAGATAGAAACTTTATTCATCGACTGAAAATCGCGCCAATTACAGACAATATTTCTTCTGATTCTGTTTATTTCCAAACACAGTCCTTCCCCGTTGACGAAAATTTGGCTACCTATTACAATGGGCAACTCATCAATGAGTACAAAGATTCTGTGAAATACAGAAAAATCAAACTAGCTCCCTACAACGGCATCAAAATCAAATTGTCATCTGACTTTGCGAAATTCTTGATGAATATGCCCAAAGATGCTTACGAAACCAATGCAAATCTTGATAAATACTTTAAAGGAATAGCCATCATTCCAGAAAACAATCAACTTAGTTCTGGGCAGGGTTCATTTGCTGTTTGGGATATCCAAAACGTACTTTCTACATCATATAGGGCAAAAATCATGCTTTACTACGATGATACAAGTACTTTCTTGTTCAGTTTCTCTGGAAAAAGCAATGCAATAAGCCAAGGCATTACAGGTCCATACAGCGGCGAAATAGCTACTCAGCTAAATAATCCCCACCAAAACTACAGCAGAACCTATGCACAAGCTTTAGGTGGCGTAAAAACGAAGATTACCATTCCCTATCTTTATAATTTGATTGCTGATGGCAATATTGCCATTCAAAAAGCAGAAATTGAATTCTTCCCGGTTGACTATACTGAAAACTACTTTGTTCCGCCGCGTTTAAATCTATACAAACCCCTAAACGGAGGTAGTACAAGAAATTATTTGCTGAAAGATGCATTGGTGCTTTCCAACTACGGAGGTAGTTACAACGCCAAAACCAGAAGTTATAAGTTTGAGATAACCAGACACTTGCAGGAAGTCATCAACGATTCCGTTTTTAGCTCCTTGAATACCAATTTAGGGTTGTACTTAGCTATTCCTGCTGATCAACCAGTAATTGGTGCTCGTGCCATTTTTGATCATACAAAAACAAAACTTCACCTCATTTACACCAAACCCAATTAATTAACTATGTCTCATCGCAAACCCTATCAATTGGTAAGTCGCGACTGGAAAAGTGCCGATACCATAATCGAAATAAATGGTACCAAGATTGGGCAAGATTTAATGATGATTGCGGGACCGTGTGCGGTTGAAAATGAAGAACAAATATTTACCATCTCTGAGTTTTTAGCAAAACAAAACATTAAGTTTCTTAGAGGTGGAGCATATAAACCCAGAACCAGTCCATATTCTTTTCAAGGACTAAAAACCGAAGGACTTCAACTCATGCGCCAAGCTGCAGATAAACATGGAATGTCTGTAGTCTCTGAAATCATGAGCATCGATAAGATTGATGAATTTAATGAACTTGTTGATGTGTTCCAAGTTGGAACCAGAAACATGCAAAATTATCCTTTATTGAGAGCCCTATCAAAGGTTAATAAACCCATTTTATTGAAACGTGGATTGAGCAGCACCATCGAAGAATGGTTATTGGCTGCTGAATACATTGTTTCCGGGGGAAATGAACAAGTTATTCTTTGTGAGCGCGGCATTCGCACCTTTGAAACTGCCACTAGAAATACTGTAGATATTGCGGCTATTGCATTGGTCAAGCAACTGAGTCATTTACCTGTTATTTTAGATCCTAGCCAAGGAACAGGTACCAGAGAACTTATAGCCCCCATTAGTTATGCAGGAGTTGCAGCAGGTGCTGATGGTTTGATTGTAGAAATTCACAATCAACCCAATGAAGCTTTAAGCGATGGAGATCAAAGTCTATATCTTGATCAATTTGCAGAAATGCTATCCCCTTTGAAAGAGCTAGCAAAGTTCAGACAAAAACGATTCGATTTTGAAATGGAGCAAAACTTATCTGCCGAAAAATCGGTATATGGGCCAGCCCAATAAGACAATTCCTATTCCCGTAATAGCTATAGTAAATTGACTCAAAAGTATACCTATAGCTACAAATCCAGCCAAAGTCAAATACAAATAAGTAGAATACGGATAAAACCAAACCTTGTATGGCCTTTCTGCAAGAGGCTCGTTTTTACGTAGCTTAATGACACCTGCCACCGTTATGATATAGAACAATAGAGAGGCAAAAGTACAATAAGACAATAACTGACCGTAAGTTCCACTCAAACATAAAACGCTTGCCCAAATAGCCTGATAAATCAACGCATTTTGGGGAACGCCCCTTTGGTTTACTTTTACAACAGATTTGAAGAAAAGTCCTTGTCCGGCCATAGATTGATATAGTCTACTCCCCGATAGAATTAGACCGTTATTACAACCAAAAGTACTAACCAATACAAGCATTGCCATGATAATTTCTGCAGACCAAAACGATCCGTTGGAAGCAATTATCTTTCCAACAGCCGCAACACCTACCCTATCAGAATCAGCATTCGCCACTTCATCGAGAGTGAGAACAGAGAAATACGCAAGATTGGCTAAACAGTAAACTATTGTTACTAATAAAGTGCCCCAAAAGAGTGCTTTGGGTAAAGTCTTGAATGAATCTTTGATTTCTGAGCCCATAAAGGTAATTCCTTGCCAAGCATCCGAAGAGAATAAACTGCCCACCATAGCAGATGCAAAAGCCAACATAAAACCTAAACTTGAGAGATAATCCCACTGATTTTTTACAAAGGACTTAGAAGTCCAGGATGATTGATGATTGTCTTTAAAGTTGCTTATCAACTCAGCGCCATTTTGAACAGCATAATAAATACCACCAAATATAAGTGCGCCTAACGCCAAGAATTTTGTCAGAGTAAATACTCTTTGAACCCATTTTGTTTCTTGAATACCTACAACATTTATTCCTGTTAAAACCCAAACGCTTAAAAGAGCAACCACAGGCGTTCCAACAGAATGATTCAACAAGACATAATCCGTAACAAAATAACGGTCATAAATCAACCAAAAATGCTTTGAAAACGCCATAGCAACGGCGGCAATCACACCCGTTTGAATCACTGAGAAGACCGTCCAACCATAAACAAATCCAATTTTTCTTCCATAAATCCTGGAAATGAAGTTAAACTGTCCACCCGAACCTGGCATCATCGAAGCCAACTCTCCAAAATGAAGAGCTGCTAGCAAGGTAATTACTCCAGCCAATACCCAAGCCATCATCACCCAAGGTGCGCTGCCCAATTGACGGGTCATATCGGCCGAAACCAAAAAGATTCCACTGCCAATCATACTTCCTGAAACAAGAAGCACTGAATCAAACAATCCCAGTTTTTTTGAAGACATAAACGGGCAATTTAACAAAAAAAAGGGCGGTGATAAAACCGCCCTTTGAATTATTTATTTAAATGAGAGTGTTTTCGGCTGTATGTAAAATAAATCACCAATCCAATTACCATCCAGATGAGGGCTGATTTCAAAGTAAAGGCATCTAAAGAAACAATCATCAATCCGCAAACCAACATTCCCAAAATGGGAACAAATGGCACCAAAGGCGTTTTAAAAGGACGGGGGACATCAGGGTTTGTTTTTCTCATAATGAGGATGCCGGCACAAACCAACACAAATGCAAACAAGGTACCAAAAGATGTTAGGTCGCCCGCAAGACTTCCAGGAGCAAAACCGGCAAATAATCCCACGAAAACAAAAAGAATCCAGTTAGCTTTAAAAGGAGTCTTGTATTTAGGATGTAGTTCGCTGAATGCCTTGGGTATGAGTCCATCGTTAGCCATAGAAAAGAAAACCCTACTTTGACCCATCAACATAACCAAAATAACGGAAGAAAATCCAGCCAAAATGGCAACAGTGATACTAGTTCCCAACCACTCATAACCTTTCATGTATGTTTGAACCGCATAAGAGACAGATGCTTCTTTCCCTGCTGTGGCGAATTCTTGCCAAGGAGCAACACCCGTTAACACATGGCCAAACAAAATATAAAGCACGGTGGCCACAGCCAATGAGCCTAAAATTCCAATGGGCATATCACGCTTTGGATTTTTAGCTTCTTGGGCAGTAGTGCTTACAGCATCAAACCCGATGAAAGCAAAAAACACAATACCTGCACCACCAATTACGCCACCCCAACCCCATTCAAAGAAGCCAGAATGTCCAGGAGTTCCTTGAGGAATTAGGTAAGGATCGTGGTTCATTGGATTAATAAAATTCCATCCAACTACAATAAACACTAAAACAATGGCTACTTTAATAAATACAATAACGGCATTTACAGATGCAGATTCTTTGGTTCCTTTGATCAACAATAAAGTCAATGCGAAAAGAATAACCAACGCGGGAACATTCATAATTCCCTGAGTAATTTGTACGGTTGATGCAATACTCGCAGGAAGCTTTTCGAATTGCTCCGGACTCAAAACACCTTTATCAAAACCAATCCATTCGGAAGCCTTAAATGTAGGTAAAGCCGAAATTTGCGCTATAGATTCAGCAGAAATTTTATATAATTTTTCAAACGGCGAATGACACCATTCATAGGGTATGGCCCCACCAAGCAGATTATTTAGATATTCACTCCAAGCAATGGAAACAGTTGCAGCACCTAAGGCATATTCCATCATCAAGGCCCAACCAATAATCCAAGCTACCAATTCTCCCATAGTCACAAAACTGTAGGCATAAGCGCTTCCAGAAATGGGAATCATTGCTGCAAATTCAGCATAACAGAGTCCAGCCAAAGCACAACCAATGGCTGCCACAATGAATGATAAAGTTACACCTGACCCTGCTGCCTCTGATGCAGCCGCAGCCGTTCTCACAAACAGTCCTGCCCCAATGATTGCTCCAATTCCTAGGGCAACCAAACTACCTGCACCCAACGTGCGTTTTAAGTTGCTTCCTTCGGCCTGAAGCAATAATTCACTCAAGGACTTTTTTCTCCAAATAGACATAATTAATTAATAACGTAGAATGACAAAAATAACAATTTATTGAATCACCCCAAGTTCTTTTCCAACTTTGGTAAATGCGGCTATGGCTTTATCAATATGTTCTGGTTCATGCGCAGCAGAAAGTTGAACACGTATTCTTGCTTGATCTTTTGGAACAACAGGATAAAAGAACCCGATTACATATATACCTTCTTGAAGTAATTTGTCTGCCATTGTTTGACTCAACTTAGCATCGTAAAGCATTATAGGCACAATAGCAGAGTCGCCATCTTTGTAATCAAAGCCAGCCGCCTTCATTCCAGCCTTAAATTGCTTCACATTGCTCTCCAATTTATCTCTTAACTCAGTGGTCTCAGTGAGCATATTTAATACTTCAATACTTGCTCCAACAATGCTCGGTGCTAAAGAGTTTGAAAACAAATACGGTCTACTCTTTTGACGGAGCATTTCAATGATTTCTTTTCTACCCGTTGTATATCCACCCATTGCACCACCCAATGCTTTACCTAAAGTACCGGTTACAATATCAATTTCACCATGAACTCCACATAATTCAGGTACTCCACGACCTGTTTTTCCAATGAAACCTGCTGCATGACATTCATCTGTCATAACAAGGGCATCATACTTAACGGCCAGTTCATGAATTTTATCAAGTTGAGCTACATATCCATCCATCGAGAAAACACCATCGGTTACCACTATCTTGAAGCGAGCACCATCTGCATTGGCTTGGATGAGCTGCTTTTCAAGATCAGCCATATCATTGTTGTTATAACGATATCTTTTAGCTTTACATAGTCGCACACCATCAATGATGGATGCATGATTTAGCGCATCACTAATAATAGCATCTTGCTCGCCAAAAAGGGGTTCAAATACACCGCCATTTG
>JACCEE011491988.1_pt1 | contig 39120 bp, 36 predicted proteins | sample 7449931 | NCBI WGS metagenome assembly JACCEE01 (sample SAMN15323457, study PRJNA562643) | freshwater metagenome | isolation source: river surface water | place: USA:Blue River Watershed | collected 2017-08-19 | reverse complement strand
GTACTTGCGGAACACGGAATTCCTTGCGTCGGGGGAGCTGGGGAAGATTTCCTCTCGAGCCGAGAGCTTCTCCTCATGGAAAATCTTATTCGTCTTTTGGACAATTTCAACCAGGACATTCCGCTGGCTTCTGTCATGCGCTCTTTCTTTCCCATGGCAGGATTCTCGGATGATGAACTTCTTCGTATTCGCATCGAAAATCCCGATAAAGGGAACGAGAGACTGTCGGGCGCTTTCTATCTCGATGTTCAGTCGTATCGGAACAACGGGTGTGACGAGAGGCTCCGCAGGAAAGTTTCTGACTTCTGCGATTGGATCGACCGCTTGCGAAGCACCGCGATGTATCTGCCTGTCTCCGAGCTGATTGAGCGGATCTATACGGAGACCGGCTTTCGCGAATCCGTCAGTTCACTGCCGAACGGCGCCGCTCATGTCCGGACACTGGATACCTTCCGCTCCTGGGCCTGTGCGTTCGACGAGGGAAGAAGCGCCGGTCTCTACCGGTTTGTCACCTATGTCGCGGAGGTCAGAAGCGGAAAGAAACAGCCGGAGGAGCTCCAGGAGACCGAGACAGCCCGGGAGGCGGTAACTTGCACGACGATTCATAAGAGCAAGGGTCTTGAGTATCGAATTGTCTTCCTCACCGGTCTTGCCCGCGCCTCCAAACGAACCAAGCATGTCGGATCCATTCTTCTCACGGAACGTTACGGAATCGCAGCGGACTATATTGAACCGGATCTTGGCCTCATGTATCCGACGGCGACCAAACAGGTGGCCGGAGATATCGAAGCAAATGCGGCTCTCGCCGAAGATATGCGGCTTCTCTACGTGGCACTTACACGTGCCCAGGAGAAATTATTCCTGGTATCCGACGTTCATGTAACCCGAGAGAAAGGTCTCTCGGGTGCGGCGGATCTCCTTGCGCTCGCTCGTGATGTTAAAGAAGCGCGGTTTCCGGCGTGGATGATCAAGAAGACGAAATCCCTTCTGGATCTGTGTCTTCTAGGGGTTGCCAGAAATTCCTGTCTCGACTTGTCGGCGCTCCTGCCTGAGGATAAAAGAGAAACCCCAAGAGACGATGTTTCGTCTTCAACGCATACGGCCGACGTGGGTTTTTCCCTGGTATCCTATGATGAATTTCTTCGCGAAAAGCAACCGGAGGTTTCTGTCGTCGAGGAGGGGAGTTCGGAAAGAACAACGTCACGGGAAATTACCCGGGAGGATGAGGAATTGTTCCGGCTCCAAATCGGAGACTCCTACCGATATGCAAGTGAAACAAGGACTGCGGCCAAAATAACCGTAACCGAGCTCAAACGCAAGATCCAGCCGGCAACACAGGAAGAGGACGAGGATACGGAGCTTACGATCGAGTGCCGGCCGCAAACGGTTCGCCCGGTCAATCTCGCGATACGGCCGATGGAGAAAGCCGCGACCCAAGAGAACTCGATATCTGCGATAGAGAGAGGAACCTTGCTGCACAGCATTTTCCAATATCTGGATTTCGCCGAACTTGTCGATACGCCGACGGCAGAAGCGGTGGATTCGGCTTTGCAGCGCCTTGTCGCGAAGAAGATGGTCAAGCGCGAAAAGATGATTCACGTCCTGCCCTACCGCGAAGCCATCCGGCTTTTCCTGGCATCCGATCTTTGCAGGCGCATGGTGCAAGCGGAGCGTAGTTCGGGAAAAGGACCCTATCGGGAGATTCCGTTCTCTTTAGCGGTCCCGTCGACCAAGGAGGATTTCTGCCTTGTACAGGGAATGATTGACTGCTGGTTTATCGAAGATAATGAGGCGGTGCTTCTCGATTACAAAACAGATCGCATTGCTGGGACGCTGGAAGAGAAGCGAGCCGTTCTTGAAGAACGCTACAAAACACAGCTCGAGTACTACGCGCGGGCAATTACGTCCGCAAGTAAGCTGCCCGTTCGCGAGAGAATTATCTGGTTGATTCCGGACGGTCTTTCTTTCGTAATCGGAGCTCCCGAAAAAAACCTGTGAGGATCTCGCCGCAAGGCTTTTCGAGGATCCCCTGGGTATAGGTGACAACATGATTATGCGGCAAATCAAAAATATGGTTCTTCGAAACGACTGCGCCGGCCTTCGGGTCGCAAGCCCCAAAATAGACATGACGAATTCTTGCCTGAACGATCGCTCCGGCGCACATATGACAAGGTTCAAGGGTGACATACAAATCACAATCCTCGAGCCTCCAGGAATCAAGGCGTCGACATGCCTTGCGAATCGCGATCATCTCCGCATGAAGTGTCGCGTCATTCTTGGTCTCTCGAAGATTATGGGCGCGCGCGATGATTTTTCCATCCCGCACGATGACACAGCCGATCGGCGCTTCTCCGATCCGCATGGCTTTTCCGGCCTCTCTCAGGGCGGCCTTCATGAATTTTTCGATGTTGATTTCTGACATGAAATCATCATATCATGAAAGACCGGTCGGACGTAGGGGAGTAAATGGAGCATTATTCGTCCTTTATCATGATTTTCACGTGAAATTTCAAGTTTTGTTTGCGATTCAAGGGTCGAGCGTATATAATTATTCTGCCGAAGCTATGGGTATATTTCATCGCCGCTTCGGATTTTGAATCGAAGGATGGTCCCTAGAATGGCGGCTGTACAAGGTCTTTGTAAGAATTGCGGATCTCTTATCATGCTGAATGATAAGGAAGAATTATGTGAATGCCTATTTTGTGATTGTGTTTTTCCGAGTGCGGAAGCGATTGAGATTGCCAAGGATCCGGCAGCGTATACGTTTCCGAACGAACCCCAGCCGAAACGTGAAGGCGGGAAGAGATATACCGAGACACGTGTGTTTTCTGACCCCATCCCGGTAGCGATCAAGAGAGCTGCCGTATCGGAGGAACCTAAGAAAGCAGAGAAGAACCCCTACGAGGTCACGCCGGATGATGTCAAGGCGCCGCGCAAGATTTTCTGGGGAATCATCGGAGGTTCTGCTCTTCTTGTTCTGCTCATCGTGGCGATCGCGTGGCCGCTCTACAATTTGCGTAATGCGAATGCTCAGAAGGTCACGGAACGGCTTCCCGAAGTATTTACCGAATTCCCCGTCGATACCGGCGAGGCGGACGGTTATAACATCGGATTCTCCTTGCACGGGCAAGATAACAGCACCCTTTCGGTAACTACCGATGAGGATGTTTCTGCCGAGGAGATTGTCACGACCTTCAAGAATTTTGCCAAACTGCGCGCCGAGGTGTACGGAATTTCTGAAGACAACTTTGCCGCGTACTACGGCAGCGTCCGCCTGACGGTCTACGCGAAGAACGGCGGATATGAACTGGATGTCGAGAAGGAAGAAGAACTCATTTCGGCGAGCGTGACCGGACTTAACTGATCTATACCGATCATCTGACGTATTTCCCACTGTTTGCTCGCGCTTGCGACAAACCCCAGCCACCGAGGAGGAATTCTATGCCGAACGAAAACCGCTCTATTCTTCAGGAAATCGAAAGCATCGCCCGCGGCAATAACAATCGCATCACCTACAAAGACGTCATGTCGATTATTGAGGCCAATGATGTTGATCCGGAAGTTGCCGAGAAGATCTTTGATTCCCTCGAAGCGAAGAGCATTGAGATTCTTCCCGAGACCAATGTCGAGGAAGAGAATCTGAATGAAGTTGACCTGAACGTCGGATTTGGAGAGGGCATCGGCCTGGATGACCCGGTTCGAATGTATCTGAAGGAGATCGGAAAGGTTCCCCTTCTGAACGCGGAGCAGGAACAAGATCTTGCCCAGCGTATGCTGGTCGGCGATCAGGACGCGAAGGACATGCTGATTGAGGCAAACCTTCGTCTGGTCGTTTCCATAGCCAAGAGATATCTTGGACGTGGCATGCAATTTCTTGACTTGATTCAGGAAGGAAATCTTGGCTTGATCAAGGCCGTTGACAAGTTCGATTATTCGAAGGGATTCAAGTTCAGCACATACGCGACCTGGTGGATCCGCCAGGCAATCACGCGTGCGATTGCCGATCAGGCGAGAACGATCCGTATACCGGTTCACATGGTAGAGACCATTAATCGACTTGTTCGCGTACAGCGATCCTTGATCCAGGAACTCGGACGCGAGCCCGAAGTCGAGGAGATTGCCAAAGAGATGGGGATGTCCGTGGAGAAGGTTCGAGAGATCCAGAAGATCTCTCAGGAACCGGTATCGTTGGAGAAGCCGATCGGTGAGGAAGAAGATTCTCACTTGGGCGACTTCATTCCGGACGATGATGCGATGTCACCGGCAGATCAGGTTGCCTATACTCTTCTGAAGGAACAGTTGATTGAAGCGATGAGCGGCCTTACTCCCCGTGAGGAGAAGGTTCTGCGACTGCGCTTCGGTTTGGATGACGGAAGACAGCGCACATTAGAAGAGGTCGGTCGCGAGTTCAATGTCACGAGAGAGCGCATTCGACAGATTGAGGCCAAGGCATTGCGCAAGCTTCGTCACCCGAGTCGCAGCAAGAAGCTCAAGGACTATATCGACTGATTTCCATGCGTTTTGTCGCCGAATAGACGATTGATAACAAATCTGCGAGGCACATCGCAGATTTTGTTCTATGTATCGCAGCTTACGGAGTAGACATGAGAAAACTATCCTTCCGAAAAGGACTTCTGCCGATTGACGGATTGCGCTTTGCACAGGGGCGATCCCTGGCTCAGGAGCGCGTGCTGGAGAATTTCTCGCCGAAAGAGATTCTTGTTCCGATGCTCCAGCATGTCGGAATTCCCTCGATCCCTGTCGTTGTCGAAGGAACGCGCGTTGACATCGGTCAACGGATCGGCCGCCCGGCATCCAGGTTTGGCGTTCCGATCCATGCCGGAATATCCGGTGTCGTTACCGGCATCGAGCGGATCACTTTGCCGAACCATATGACTTGCGACGCGATTCGCATTCAGAACGATCTCAAGCGCCGTGTTCATCCATCCGTTATCCGTCGCGAGCGACCGGAACGGCTTGCCGCGGAGGATTTGCGCAAGCTCCTTTCGTACTCGGGAATCTGCGGCATGGGAGGAGAGGGTGTCTCGGCCTCGGCCAAGTGTGCACAGGCGATCGCTGCGGGTGCGGATACACTTTATGTCAACGGTCTTCAAAGCGAGCCTCATCTGACTTCCGATTTATATCTTATGCACGAACGCGCACTGAATGTTGTTTGCGGTGCGGCGGCCATGGCTATCGCCTGTGAGATCAAACGCGTTGTAATCTGTATTCAAGAGACCTGGAACAAAGAAATCGCCGCGGTTAACGCCGTGCTCCGTGACGTTGAGAACCTCTACCCGTCGATCGATTTCTCCGTTCGGGTATTTCGCGCCAGATTTCCGCAAGGCTATGACAAGCTTCTCATCCAGGCGGTGTATGGTGTGGAACTAAGCGCTCAGGAGAATATCTCACGTGCGGTCAAAGCTGTCATATTCAATGTTTCGACGTGCAACGCGTTCTGGGACATGGTTTCCAGAAATATGCCCTCCTGCAGTCGTGTGGTAACAATTGCCGACGAAGGATCGTCACTGCGAAATGTACTTGTTCCTACCGGGACCCTCATTGCTGAGCTTCTGGAACGCATGCCCGGTGTAAATTCCAGCAGTCGGATTGTTATCGGAGGAGCCCTGACCGGTGTGGCGGTGACAAATCTTGATTCTCCGGTCATGAAGACGACGCAGGGAATTACTCTGATAAAGACGAATCCGCGGGAGAAGACACCTTGCATTCACTGCGGCGCGTGTGTCGCGGCCTGCCCGGTAGGCTTGACGCCGTACATTCTGGTCCGATTGATTGACGTCGACGAACAGAAAGCCTTTGTGTCGAAATCTTTGGCGGCATGTATTTCGTGCGGCGCCTGTTCTTATGTGTGTCCGTCCGGTATCGATTTGTCCGCCCGCATCGTGAAAGCGGCTCATCGCCGCGAGATTCGAGGCAAGAGGAAGGAGGCGGAATCGTGAAAAAAAAGCCGGCTCCCCATATCCGGACACAGATGAACATCTCGCTCATCTACCCGAATGTCCTGATCGGCCTCGCCCCTATGGCTCTTGCGGCAATCTATTACCACGGGATCCGGGCAGTATTTCTGCTGTTACTTTCGATTCTTTTTTCAGGGTTTCTGGATTTTCTTTATGTAACAATGGTTCGCAAAGAGAAATATGTCTGGGAAGGAAGCTCCTTTGTCAGCGGAGGTGTTCTCGCGCTCCTACTTCCGCCGGATACGCCCATCTGGATCCTATTAATCGGCGTATTTTTCTCGATCATTGTCATAAAGCAATGCTTTGGCGGTCTCGGGAGTAATCTATTCAATCCTGCATTTGCGGGGAAGGCCATCCTGCTCATGCTTTTTCCCCATGCAATGACCGCTTACTCTGAACCGATCGTCCATCGCCTTCAGATTGAATCGTTATTCTACGGGACTCTGATGAGTCCGGTTTTTCAAAGCTTTGATATGTCGAATGTTTCGCTTTTGGAATGCCTCTCGGGCCGTTATCCGGGCGCATTGGGTACGACGTGTGCTCTTGCTGTCCTGATCGGCGGCGTCTACCTTGTACTTGTAGGCATTGTTCGTCCGCATGCGCCGGTCGCATATGTAAGCGCGGTCGTACTGATGTATTTTTTCCTCTTCTATCCCTTTTCCGGATCTGCAGACCTTCTGCCGCAGATAGTATTTCAAGACGGACTGCTTTTCGCGGCGATTTTTGCGACGGGAGACTATTCAACGACACCGGTCACCGGCGTCGGACGCGTGATCTTCGGAGCAGGAGCCGGCATTTTGGCAGTTCTGCTCGTTCGATTCTCTCATCCGATCTTTGCCGTAGTCTTTCCGATCCTTGCGATGAACCTCCTTACACCGGTTCTGGATTTGATGGTTCGACAGAAGATTTTCGGCGAGCCGCGATCGAGGATATCGGATCTTCGCAAGAAAGTGCTGAAGGGAGGGCCTGTATGACGACTCGTGCCATTGTTCGACGTTTGATGATTCGCGCGGGCATACTTCTACTTCTGACGAGTCTTATTCTCATTTCCTTGAATGCGATCACAGAGGCAAGGCTGGATGAAGATCGTCAACGGTATCTGTCGTCGATTTTCTCGTCGGTACTTGTCGCAGACCGTTATGAATCGATCGATATGCCATCGTTAGGTGAGATCTCTCCGGAGATCCATGAGGCATATCGCGCAGTTGATATAAACGGAGATATTCTCGGGTATGTGATCGAAGCCCGGTCAAGTACCTCCACGGGAAATGTTATCTGCATCGGCGGGTTTTCTTCCGACGGACAGACACTCTTGAATTTAAACGTTCTTTCGGAGGAACCTTCCGGTACAAAGACATCGTCTCCGGTATTTCTCTCGCAGTTTACAGGGGCCAAGCTTCCGATGGCAATCGTCGGTGATCTTCCGGAAGAATCGGATACGAACGAGATCTATCCTCCGATTTCCGGATTGACTGACGGAGTTTTTCGGCAGGAAATGGAAGAATCGGACGAAGCGGGATATCGTGATTTTGTCGAGATTACCGTGGCGGGCGGACGAATCGTTGAAGTAACCTGGGACGCCTTGCAGACAGACGGCGGTAACAACCGGGCACAGGCATCCGTGAACGGTGAGTATAAGCTCGAAGATAACAGTACGATATGGGCCGCGCAGGCATATGCGATGCAGAATAAGCTGATTGAGGTGCAAGACCCCGCGAAGATTGCCATCAAGGCATCCGGTACGACCGATATTGTTCCGGGAGTATACGTATCTGTGAACGCTTTCCTCATTCTCGCCAACAAGTGTATCGAAGACTCCAAAAATGCCAATCCGGAGGGAGCAATATCAGGTTACGAGGATAGTGAGGCGCCGTCCGATAGCGGCAACGGTAGGAGTGACGACACCGACGATACGGATCTCGATACGGATATCCCTTTGGAGGAGGATGGCGTCGTCCGGAATTCTTCCGTGGAGGAGGATACGATCGACGGATTTTCCTATGTCGAGATAAAGACGAAGATCCTCGCCTCTTATGAAGGGGAGGAGAAGGCGCGTACCGTTGTGCGTTGTGTAAATAATGCCTATCGCCTGGTGACAGCGATCGTTCAGGGAGGTGTCATCGGGTGAAGGAGCCATTTTATCTGGATACGTACGCTTATTACCGTATCGCCACCTACGCGCTTATCGGCATCTTCGGCACAGGATCACTGTTGACATCGGGGATTTGTTTTGCAGTAGTACTGGTCGCGGAGCTGCTTACGCGACTGCTTTTCGCAATGATTCGGATGAAAGACCAGCGGATTCGCCTTATGGTCGCTACGATCGGAGTTCTTCTTCCCGGCGTGGGTGTGGCGATTCTCCTGGAACTTTACGGATCGGCGATTCGAATTACCGAAACGACATTTCTCCCATTTCCTTCGATATTTCTTGTTGCCGTTCCTCTGTTGACGGTTCAAGATGAACTCCCGAGCATAGGGAAGAGAACACATCTTTCTATCGGACTTTCGTCATTTGCCATTCTTTTAGGTATCGGAGCGATCCGCGAGTACCTCGGTTTTGGCATGATCCTGGGGAATCGATTCATCGCAGGGGATCGTGTTCCTATGCCGATCCTCTCACATGCTTCCGGTGCGGCATTTCTTGTTCTTCTTTCGATGATTCTTGCTGTCTATGCCTGGCGATTCTTTTCGCGACGTAAAGTTCTGCTTGCTGTTGACCCTGCGCGAAAAATCGTTCCGATGGACATGGAAGAACCGATCTTCGCAGAAGTCGCGCGAACGACGCTGGTCTTTTTTGCTTTTCTTTTGCTCGATTCCGCGCTGCTTTATGTCGTGTGGCTATCCGGGTATATTACGGGATATTATGGATATCTTCTCATCTCTTTTCTGATTTCTTCACTATTTCTGTTGCTCAGCATGGCGTTCACAAAATTTGGAGAACAGATTCGCCAGACAATTCTCGCGATGCCGTATCTTTTTCTCTTGCTTATCGCGGTTCCGTCTTTGCCATTTTCCGCAGGTTATTTGCTTGAAGGCACGTCTCAGGGGATGATTCGCGAGGTTTTTGCTTACGTACTATTCCTCGCTATAGCTTCTCTAGCCGTAATGTTCTTCACACTATTCCGCCGTGCTCTGCGAACGAAACTTTTGTTCGGGAATCGTCCGGAAATCCTTTCCGGAATCCCCTTCGTGCTTCTGGTTTTGGCCCCTTCGCTTCTCGTCCTGTCGGGATTCGGTGAGCTGCTTACTGCTTCGCTCCTGTTGATCGGAGGGTAGGCCTTGTGATTGTCACGAAAGAGGGAATAGAGTATAATCACGTACGGTCGAACGAATTCAAACCTTGTTCCAGTAGCTCAGCGGATAGAGCGACCGCCTCCTAAGCGGTAGGCCGGAGGTTCAAGTCCTCTCTGGGACACCATAAGGCTGTTGCAAAAGTGATTGAATAATCACTGGCGTAACAGCCTCTTTTTGTTTTTTAGGGATTGACGTAACTGTTTACACTGTATATACTGTGCATATACAGAAAGCGAAAGGAGAGCAGGATGAATATATTTATCGATAACAAGAGCGGTGTCTCCATTTATGATCAGATCTACACGCAGATCAAGACGCAGATACTTAACGGAAGTCTTGCCGAAGATGAACCGCTGCCCTCCATTCGAACACTGGCCAAGGATCTTCGCATCAGCGTGATTTCGACGAAGCGCGCTTACGATGAACTAGAGAAGGAAGGCTTTGTCTACGCGGTCGCCGCCAAGGGTTTTTTTGTGGCGCCCAAGAACCTCGAGCTCGTCAAAGAACAGAATCTTCGTCAAATTGAGAGCTATCTTGAGAAGATCCATCAACTTTCTGTATCCTGCGGTCTTACGCGAAAAGATATTGTTGAAATGCTTGATATCTTGGAGGAGAAGGAAACATGAACGCGCTGGAAATCACAAATCTTTCGAAAACGTACCCGTCCTTTGAACTCAAAGATCTAACCCTTACACTCCCGAGCGGATGCATTATGGGTTTGATCGGCAAAAATGGCGCCGGGAAAAGTACGACGATACGCTTGATCCTGAATATGATACGAAGCGACAAAGGTTCGGTTCGCATTCTCGGGAAAGACAACAACGTAGCTTTGCCGCTTCTTCTCGAAGATGTAGGCGTCGTTCTCGATGAAGTCGGTCTGCCCGAGTGTTTTACGGCGCGACAGGTTGGGAATGTTATGCGTCACACGTTCCGTCAGTGGGATGAGCGGTGCTTTCTGAATCTGCTTCATCGTCTAGAACTTCCCGATAATAAACCGTTTCGGGAATTCTCGCGCGGAATGAAGATGAAGCTCGGGATTGCCGTCGCGATGTCACATAACGCGAAGCTCCTCATACTCGATGAGGCAACCGGCGGGCTCGATCCGATCGTCCGCGATCAAGTGATAGATCTATTTGCCGACTTTACAAGACAGGAAGACCGGGCAATCCTGATGTCCTCCCATATCGTCAGCGATCTCGAAAAGATCTGCGATTATATCGCGTTCCTTCATGAAGGGCGACTGCTTCTTATGGAGGAAAAGGACGCACTCTTTGAACGTTACGGGATTTATCAAGGAACTTCTTCTGATATGGATCGTTTGCCGGCAGAAACGATCAAGGGCAAGAGAGTTACTCCGTATGGTGTGGAAGCGCTGGTTCTTCGGGAGGAACTTCCGGATTCAGAGGCGATCAAACCCATAACGATTGAGGAGCTGTTTATTTTCTTAGCGAAGGAGAACAACTGATATGAAGGCGTTGTTACTGAAAGATTTTTACATGATGCTGCGGTATTGTCGCATGTTCTTCGTAATTATTCTGGTGTTCTTGGGGGCAGCATTCTTATTTCCCGGTTCAGAGACCACCGCATATTTCCCGGTTGTTCTCGCGGGGATTATTCCGGTGACCCTTATTTCCTATGACGAGAGAGAAAAGTGGCACATTTATAGTGCAACGCTACCGTTCTCACGTGCACAGATCGTTTCCGCAAAATTCTTGCTTGGAGCTATTACAACGTTTCTCACTTTCTTCCTATCAAGTTCTGCTTTGAACATGCGACTCACCGGCAGGTTTTTTCTGTATCCTCCCAACGATCAACTTTCTGGAATTATTTCGCTTGCTTCTTCTCTCGTCGGGACAGCGATCATTCTGACACTCATCTTCAAGTTCGGTGCGGAGAAGGGTAGAATTGCCTTCTACGCTGTCATTGGTGTGATCTTTATCGTGAGTCTTCTCTCGCAAAATGTCGCAATTTCGTGGCCAAGTTATTTGGATCCGACATGGTTTATACCCGTCCTCTTGCTTGGAGGTATACTCTGCTTCGGCGGCGGATGGCTCTTATCCATTCGCTTCTATGAGAAGAGGGCTCTGTAATTTCGCCCGATTTACTCTTCGAGACATCGAGTTATTCAGTTGACCGCGGCCTTACACCTGTGGTAACCTTTCCCATAGACCTGACATCGCCGGTGCCAAATCGGAGAATAGGGAAAGCGGTGTGAATCCGCTGCAGCCCCCGCTGCCGTAACGCTGACTTGCCGTACACATGCCACCGGATCCCGGGAAGGCGTACGTCGAGGATGAAGCGAAGCCGGAAGACCTGCCGCGATGTATTTCATCAAGCAAACTTCGGAGGGAGGTTTGGTATGAGACAAGTGCGTCCTTCGCTTCTCATCTGTGACGGGTGAAGCGGATCGAAGGGATTTTGTTTTGTATGCCTCCGAATTATCAATTCGGAGGTATTTTTTTATGAGACGAGTTCTATCCCTGATCACGGTAATGATCCTTGCGGTGACCCTGCTTACCGGCTGCACAGCACCGGTAGAATCGGTGTCGCAGTCTGTTACAACGGTCGATACATCTGCAGCGATGACATCGACCCTTCCGGATGCGTCAACTGCGCCTGTCGAGACAACGACAGCCGATCCGATGCGCGTTATCTCGACCGTGCCGAGCGCGACGGAGATTCTTTTCGCGATGGGAGCCGGAGATCTGATTGTCGGAGTCGATGTGAGCTCCACTTTCCCTGAAGAGGCAAATGCGATCGAGAAGGTGGGAGATTATAATGGCTTTGATGTCGAGAAGATCATCTCGCTGGAGCCGGACGTCGTATTTGTCGGACAGACGATCCAGGATGATCAGATTGCCCAGCTCGAGAATGCGGGGATCCGTACCGTCGAGGTCGAGGCCAGAGCGTTTGCCGATATGACAGATTCGATCCGGTTGATCGGCGAGGAGATCGATCATCAGGTTGAGGCCGAAGCAATGGTCGTCCTCTTGGAAGAGAAGGTCGCTGCGGTAGAGGATGCTGCGGCAACGCTTGCTGCGTCTACGACGGTGTATTATGTAATGGGAATCGGTGAGTACGGCAATTGGACCTCGGGAGAGGGAAGCTTTATCAATGATATGATCGAGATCTCCGGCGGAACCTGCGTGACGGCGGATGCCAAGAACGCCTGGATCGAGTATCCACTCGAGGATCTGCTTCTTGCGGATCCGGATATCCTCATCGTGTCGTCGTATGTATCGCTTGAGGAGCTCTATGCCGATCCGACCTATGCGGAACTCAGCGCGGTGAAGGCCGGCAATGTCTTCGCGATTGACGCGGATCTCGTCGAGCGTCCCGGCCCCCGGATTTTGGATGGGCTGCAGCTGATTTCAGAAATTATTCTCAATTATAAACCCGCATAAAGGAAGATCGAAATGAATAAGCGAGGGATAAACTGGAAGATCGTCATGGCGATTCTTGTGATCGCGGGAATCTTCGCGTTCTCCTTCGCTTTTCTGTTCGGAAGTTCGGGACTGGGATTCTCGGATCTGGTCGATGTGCTAACCGGGAAGGCGCGTGAGAGCGTCTCAACCGTTTTCTTCAAGATCCGCCTGCCGCGGGCAATCCTGTGCTTCTTCTCGGGCGCCGCGCTCGCCGTCTCCGGTGCGGTTTTGCAGGGATTGTTCCGTAATCCTATGGCCGACTCCTATGTGATCGGAGTCAGCTCCGGAGCGGCTCTGGGCGCCGCATGTGCGATGGCCTTCGCTCTGGAGGCGACGATCCTCGGCTTCGGAGCCGTTGAGCTTCTCGCATTTGCCGGTGCACTCGCGGCTGTCTTCATCGTTTATCGACTCGCCCGCGTTCGCGGACGCGTGTCGATCTTCACACTGCTCTTGTCCGGTATCGCGATCAGCACCCTTTCCTCGGCGCTCGTCTATTGTTTGATGATTCTTTTTCACGAAAAGATGGAGAATATCGTCATGTGGACGCTCGGAAGTTTCTCCTCATCTTCGTTCGACAAGGTCGCGTTTGCCGTTCCGCTTCTTCTGGCCGGTAGTTTTGTCTGTATGCTCTTCGGTCGGGATTTGAATATTCTGTTGCAAGGCGATGAGTCGGCGCGGCATCTCGGCGTGGAAGCGTCGAAGCTGCGGCGAATCCTTCTTGTGGTCACGACGCTGCTGGTCTCCGTCGTTGTCTCGATCTCCGGAATCATCGGCTTTGTCGGGCTCATCGTCCCGCATATGGTGCGACTTCTCATCGGACCCGATCATAAGAAACTCCTGCCGTTATCCTTTCTGGGCGGCGGTGTGTTTCTTCTTCTGGCGGATACGGTCGCGAGAACCGTCTCGGAGAACCAAGAGATTCCGATCGGCGTCGTAACGGCAATCATTGGGGTTCCGTTCTTCCTCTTTCTGATGCGATCGTCGAGAGGAGGGAAACTATGAGCATAATCCGAGCACAGAATGTAGCATTCCGTTATGGCAAGACCGATCCGCTCGTGCTTCGGGATGTCTCCTTTACCGCACCGGCAGGGAAGATCATGGGAATCATCGGCCCGAACGGATCGGGAAAAACAACGCTTCTTCGCATGGTCTCTGGTTACTTGAAGCCGCAAACGGGTCTCGTGACGCTTGACGACGCGAATGTAGCCAGCCTTCGCGCCCGGGAGCTCTCCCGCAAAATGGCTCTGGTGGCACAGCGCGTCGAGGCGGATTATGATTTCTCGGCATTTGAGATTGTACTCGCGGGACGCAATCCCTACATCCGAAGATTCTCGGGCGAGAGTCCCGCGGATCGTGAGAAAGCGGCGGACAGTCTTGCGATGGTGGGTGTCGATCATCTTCGCGATCGCCTCGTTTCCGAATTGTCCGGCGGTGAACTTCGTCTTGTCATGCTGGCCCGCGCTCTGTGTCAGGAGGCGCCGGTCATGCTTTTGGATGAACCGGTCACCGGGCTGGATATCCGTCACCAGATGCAATTCATGTCCGTTCTTACCAAGATGGCTCAACTTCATGGTATCACGGTGCTCCATATCCTTCACGATCTCAATCTCTGCCTCTCCCATTGCGACGAGGTTCTTCTCCTCAAGAACGGCGGGGTTTTCGCACAAGGTGAACCGCGCGCTGTCTTGACCAAAGAGGTGGTAGAAGAGGTCTATGAGACTCCCGTCCTTGTAACCGAGCAGGGAGGAGTGCCCTACATACTTCCTCTTCGGGTGTGAGTACATCGGAGATTTGTTCTCGATCGGTAACGTAGAATATCTAGCCGCGAAAAAGACCGCCACGCCTTCGCGTTGCGGTCTTCTTTAACAAAAATGATCATCTATCTCCACTTATGTTCGCCTTATTACGGAAACTTGTCTATAATAGAAGCGAAACGGAAATTGTTACTCAAACAGCATGTCCGCCATGCGTAGCACTTCGCGACGTCGTTTCTCGGTAATCGAGAAATCGACATGGAAAAGTCTCGTTCTCGAATCTTCCTCCAAGAAATCCCCGACACGCGCGATTGTAGGAATCCGCTTGCGGCTGATCTTGACGAAGGTGCGGTCGCATTGCTCCAGGATGGCGGCTCCGTCCTCAAATCGTGTAATGAACCCGCATGTCATGAAAATCCCTCCCTTCTGAACTTTATATGCCAATTATATTTTAGAAATCTTTCAAAATTGAACACGAACTGTGAATAAAAAGTAAAATATAAAAAAAATAAGAGAATATCCGTCGAGTAAAGATATTCAGGGAGATAAAAATGAGAATTATCATTACTGCACTGTTTGGTTTGGAATCTCTTGTCGCGGAGGATCTTCTGGCTATTGGGATTCTTCGAGAAGATATTCTCGTGTCGGACGGTGTCATATCGATCCGAGTCGCTCCCGAGAACCTGGCGCTAACCGTCGCGCGCGTAAATCTTTGGGTGCGCACGGGAGAGAGAGTATTTGTCGAACTTTTGAATTTCCCCGCCAGAACTTTCGATGAACTTTTCGCTCATATCCGTGCGTTTGCTTGGGAGGACTTCATTCCCAAGGGTTTTGCTTTTGTCGTCAACGGTTATTCCCGCAAGTCCGAACTCTTCGGAATTTCCGCGGCACAATCGATATGCAAGAAGGCAATCGTCGCACGACTTCTTTCCGCGCAGGGGCTTTCACCTGATGCCACACTTGCCGAGGACGAGAGGAAGGGACTTCTGAAGATACAGTTCGGTATCGTGGACAATCAGGTCGGCATTATGGTCGACACGTCCGGTGACGGCCTGCATAAGAGAGGTTATCGACCGTTATTGCATCAGGCTCCGATTAAAGAGACACTCGCATCCGGCCTCGTTCGCCTGTCCCGTTATCGTCCATTCGGGGAAGAAGCACTCGTCGATCCGTTCTGCGGATCCGGAACGATACTGATTGAGGCAGCATTGATCGCATTTAACATTGCTCCGGGGATCAACCGACCGTTTGCCGCGGAGAACTGGCCGCTGATCGGGAAAGCCGCCTTCGTTACGGCGCGCGAGGAGGCCTTATCTCTTCGTGACAACGACATTCCGGAGGATATCTACTTTTTTGGATCTGACATCGACGAGAAAGCCATCGCGACATGCGCCCGCAATGCAGCCGCAGCTGGCGTCGATAAAGTCATTCGCTGGAAACGCGCAGATGCATTCTCGCAAACACCGGCTGAGCTTCATACTTGGACCGGTCTCAACCGCCAGCTTGTATTGACGAATCCGCCCTACGGTGAGCGTCTGATGAGCCAGCAGGAAGCCGAAGAAATCTATCGCGGCATCGCGAGAACATACTTGGATGACAAGGGATTCTGCAGGAAAGGCATCCGACTTTCCGTCATTTCACCGGATGATACCTTCGAACGTGCGGTTGGACGACCGGCTGATAAGCGCAGAAAACTCTATAACGGAAATATCAAGTGTCAGATGTACCATTACTATAAGCTAGAAAAGCACGATAAATAGAAGCAGACCATAATTGCATTCATTGCAAAAGTGTCCGCCGTATACGCACACGAAAACGAACAAATATTTCATGAAATGCCGCAAACATCGACGAATCAATGAAGTATCGTTTTTTTGCAAACTTCATGCGTTTTTTACAAAAAGATTACAGCGATCGAACATCCCCGAATATCAGGCCTTCCGAGCGCGAAAATCGCGAAAAGCATTGTCTCGTAGTTATGCACAGACTTATCCACAGTATCCACAGCTAAAAACAGTGGAAAAGATTTGCAGAATGTGGATAATGGAAGAAAGAAAATCAATAAAGCACGATAAATTAATGAGGTGAATCCTATGTCCAGTGTCGAAACCTATGCCCGCTCAGCGAGGAACGCATCCCTTGGTTTGTCCGTTTGCGACTGTGCGGTGAAGAATAACGCGCTTCGTGCGATCGCTAGAGCTCTTGATGATAACAAGGACCGCATTGCCGCGGAGAATGAGAAAGACCTTACAAAGGCGCAAGAGTCCGGCTTGGCAATGCCGCTCATGAAACGCCTGCAGTTCTCCGTATCCAAGATCGACGGTGTGATCGAGGGGATTCATCAACTGATCGGACTCGAAGATCCGGTCGGCAAGCGTTTGCTTTCCACCGAACTCGATGAGGGTCTTGATCTCTATCGGGTATCTTGCCCGATCGGCGTCATCGGAGTTATTTTCGAATCCCGGCCGGATGCGCTCGTTCAGATCGCGACCCTCTGCCTCAAGGCCGGAAATGCGGTTCTTCTCAAGGGCGGTTCGGAAGCCTCCTTCACGAACCGTATTCTCACGGATATTATCGCGGAGTCGACGCTCTCCTGCGGAATTCCTGCGGGATGGATCAGTCTTCTGGAGACACGAAGCGATGTCAACGAGATGCTGAGCTTCGACGAGTGGATTGACCTCGTTATCCCTCGCGGATCCAATGAGTTCGTCCAATATATCATGCAGAACACAGCAATACCGGTTCTCGGACACGCGGACGGAGTATGCCATGTATACCTGCATGAGAATGCGGATCTAGCGAAAGCGGGCCGGATTATCGTCGACAGCAAGACGCAGTACGTCGCCGTCTGCAATGCGGCGGAAACGCTTCTGGTCGATGAGTCCATCGCGGCTCAGGTCCTTCCCGACCTCTGCGCGAAGCTTGCCGCCAAGAATGTACAGCTGAACGGATGTGAGAGAGCCAGATCGATCTGTCCGATGGGAGAAGTCTCTGCCTGGCATCACGAGTATCTGGATTACGAGATGTCCGTGCGTGTTGTCAAAAACCTTGACGAAGCCATCGAACACATTAACACCTATGGATCGGGACATACCGACGCGATTATCACCGAAAGTCGGGAGATCGCGGAAACCTTTATGAACCGTGTTGATTCCGGCAATGTTTTTTGGAATTGCTCGACAAGATTCTCCGACGGTTTCAAGTACGGTTTCGGCGCGGAGGTGGGAATCTCGACATCGAAGATTCATGCCAGAGGCCCGGTCGGCCTTGAGGGTCTTGTCACGTATAAATACAAACTGTACGGCCACGGACAGATTGTCGAGGAGTATGCTTCCGGAGAGAAGAAATTCACTCATCGGCCGATTTCACAAAACGGCTGATCCGTGGTATGATATCCGACGAAAATAATGAGCGGAGGATTCACATGCATATAGCGGTTTCATCGGATCACGCAGGTTTTTCGCTGCGACAGAAGATTGTTGAACACCTGATTCAACAGGGTCATAAGATTACGGAACTCGGCGCGGAGAACGCTGAGATTCCCTTCAGCTATGTCGGCGCCGGAGCAAACGCCGCCGAGGTCGTATCCCGAGGCGAAGCGGATCGCGGCATTGTCGTGTGCGGTACGGGGATCGGAATATCCATCGTCGCCAACAAGACACGCGGGATCCGGTGCGCACTCTGTACGGACGAGTATATGGCGAGGATGTCGCGTCAGCACAATGACGCGAATGTTCTGGCTCTCGGCGCGCGTGTGGTCGGGCAGGGACTTGCATTGTCGATCGTCGACGCATTTCTCTCGGAGGGATTTGAGACAGGCGGCCGGCATCAGGCGCGTGTCAATGAGATCTGCGGACGTGAAGATGAATATTTTCAGTGAGATCAAGTGAATTTTGCCATTCAGTCAGCCTTTATGTTACTCTATACTCAATCAAATAGCGGGAGGCTATCACCATGGATTCCAACGTTTTCATCTTTGACCACCCTCTGATTCAGCACAAGATTTCTCTTCTTCGGGACAAGAATACAACGACAAAGGAGTTTCGCGAACTCGTCGGTGAACTTGCGATGTTGATGGCTTACGAAGTTACACGCGATCTCCCGCTTAAGGAAGTCGAGATCGAGACACCGATCGCGATGGCGAAGACCCGTGTTCTTGCGGGAAAGAAGATGGCGATTGTTCCGATTCTTCGTGCCGGACTGGGCATGGTTGACGGAATGCTGAATCTTCTGCCGATGGCGAAGGTTGGTCATATCGGACTCTATCGTGATCCGAAGACATTGGAGCCGGTTGAGTATTATTGCAAGTTGCCCGATGACGCGACCGAGAGAGAGATTGTTATTCTCGATCCGATGCTCGCAACCGGAGGCTCTGCCTCGGCTGCTGTCACCTTCCTCAAGAACCGCGGCATCAGTCAGATCAAGTTCATGTGTCTCATCGCGGCCCCCGAGGGAATCGCACGTCTTCAGAAGGATCATCCGGATGTTCCGATCTTCTGTGCGGCAAAGGATCCGCGTTTGAATGAGCACGCGTACATCGTTCCGGGCTTAGGAGATGCCGGAGACCGTCTTTTCGGAACAAAGTAATGAGAAACTGCGTGGGAACCTCCGAAAGTTTGTGTGAAATGGTCCTTAGTGACGATTTGCGCAAATCAATGGAGAAGCGTAGAATGATATGAGCTTCACTCAACGATGAGTCCGGCACAACCGGGCTTTATCTATTTACGTCCTATGAAAGTGAGATCCTATGGAAACCGTTATTTTTGCGGAAGCCACCAACTGGTTCATCGAGTTTCTGATCTCTTTTCGAGATCAGTTCATCGAATCGATCGGAATCTCGGATATTGGTGAAGAGATTAGCTTGGCGATACTCCAGCAGAAGCTATCTATGCAGGTAGGACCGGTAAATTTCCTTCTGACAGATGCCGTGATTATTACATGGATAGCGGTTGGCATTGCTTGTATTCTCTTGATCTGGCTTGCGGCTAAGCGCGAACGCTTACCCAAAGGGCGACAGCTTGTTATAGAATCTCTCGTCAGCATGTTACTAAACCTGTGTAAGACGAACGGGATGAATCAGAAGCAGGCGGAGGAGGTTGTCCCATTTGTTGGTACGGTCGGCGTTTTTCTTGTAGCTTGCAATCTGGCATCTGCCTTCAAGATATCTCCGCCAGCCAAGAATCCGGCCTTCCCGATCGCCTTAGCGCTCCTCACGATCGTATATGTCATTTTTACGGGAATTCGCTTCGTCGGATTGCGGGGGTTCTGGGATTCGCTTCTCGAACCTATGCCTGCGATGCTTCCCTTCAAGATTCTCGATTACATGATTAAGCCGCTGTCCCTAGCGCTCCGACTTTTCGGCAATGTCTTCGGCGCATTCATTCTGATGGAGTTCATTTACATTGTTATTCCGTTGGCTTTGCCTGGAGTTCTGGGTTTGTGGTTTGATATCGCAGACGGAATTCTTCAGGCTGTTATATTCACATATCTTACGGTCACGTATATCGGTGAGATCATTGAAGGATCTCATATCGCCAAGGAGAGCCGAAAGGCAAAAGAGAAGAAGAGACTTGCTGCCTAGTGTTTTCAACGCACTGAGATCTGAAGAGCATGAAGCGCTCAAGCGCTCAATTAGGAGGGTATTATGATTTCGCTTCTTTCATTCGCAATAGCTGCCGGTGAGGCCGCGGCAAATGTTTCAACGATTGATCCCAAGGGCCTGGCCGGTATTGGAGCCGGCGTGGCGATCGGACTCGGCGCTTGCGGAGCCGCGATCGGCATCGGTATCGCCGCCGGTAAAGCTCTTGAATCGGCAGCTCGTCAACCGGAGATGTTCGGCAAGTTACAGACCATGCTTCTGACATCCATCGTATTTATGGAGTCTGTTGCGATCTACGCGCTCGTCGTCAGCCTTCTTCTGATCTTTACGTTCTGATACCGATAAGATCATAGTAGAAGGTCGAAGATTGGGAAGTGCCGTCGTCGGCGGCTCGATTCCCTGCGAGGTGAGGAAAATGAAATTACTTTCGATGAGTCAAATGGTCTCAAGTGTTTCCGGACATTTTATACGATGGATAACAGAGACGAATACGGGTGGGCAGGAACTGGTTGAGACGGGTCTTCTGACGCCGGATCAATTGGCGGGCTATGCCGTTACTGCGGTATGGACGATTATCAATCTCCTGGTCGCATACCTTATTCTGCGACATTTTGTCTTCCGCCCGATTATTCGTCTGTTGGAGAAGCGAAGAGAAGAAGTTGAGAATGAACTGAGCGACGCGAATGAGAAACAGAAGCAGGCGCATCAGTTGTTATCGGACGCGCAGGACCGAGTTGAAGATGCCAAGAGTGAAGCAGCATCGGTTATTTCCGAAGCACGCGTTCAGGCTGATCGGCAGGGATTGACCATTGTTAACGCCGCGCATAAAGAAGCGAATACGATTGTTGAAAGAGCGTCGGAAGATGCGAAACGCATGCACAACGCCATGCTGGATCAAATGCGTGATGAGGTAGCAGATCTGGCCGTTTCCATTGCCTCAAAGGTCGTTGGTTCGATTATCGACGAGGCACATGAACAGGAATTGAGCCGACGGATCATGGAAGAAACCCTTAAAGCCGAGGTGAAGAAGTTTGATTGACGGTAAAGCATTTCGTGTCATTCGAATCGTAACTGCTTCGGAGATGTCGACGGAGAAGGTAAATCTCATCGCGTCGAGGTTTTCCGATCATTTTCATATCACCGATTATTCCGTCGTTCAGGAGACGGACAAGGAACTCATCGGGGGCTTCATTATTTATGCCGCTGGATATCGCTATGACTACAGCGTGAAGGGTCAATTGGCGCGTATCGGCCGTCAATTGAAGAATACACGCGGGTCTTTCGCTCAGGGAGAGAACGAACCAACGGAGAATGAGTCTTTGTTGATCAAGAAGTCGATTGACGAGGCACTTCATGCATTTGATGAACAACCGATGGCTCTGCAGGGTCAGGATCTTTTATGGGATGCCGAGGGAGAGAGTTTTGTCTCTCCGGAGACAGATACACCGCGACGTCTTGTCGACCGTCTTCGCGAGCAAATGGCGAATACATTCACCGAGACTACGGCCGTAGAAGAGATCGGCCGCGTTGTCAGCGTCAGTGACGGGGTTGCGATCGTCAAAGGCATCGAACACTGCGTGATGAGCGAATTGATCGCTTTCTCTGCAGACTCGTACGGAATCGCGATGAATCTTGAACCGGAGAGCGTAGGTATTGTTCTTCTGGGAACCTGCGAGGATGTCGTCGAGGGGACGATATGCAAGCGGACCGGCCGAACGGCAAATGTGTCAACCGGCACAGGACTTCTCGGTCGTGTCGTTGATCCTCTTGGATATCCAATTGATGGACGCGGAGTGATACATGCAACAACCTGTCGGCCGATCGAGTCGCCCGCACCCTCCATTGTCGAGCGGTCTCCCGTTAACGCACCGTTGCAGACGGGAATCACCGCGATTGACGCGATGACACCTATCGGCAAGGGTCAGAGAGAATTGATTATCGGTGATCGACAGACGGGAAAAACCGCGATTGCGATCGATGCCATTCTGAATCAGAAGGGCAAGAATGTCCTTTGCGTTTACGTAGCGATCGGGCAGAAGATGTCGACGATCGTTCAGACAGTCAATCTTCTCGAGAAATTCGGCGCTTTGAATTATACGGTCATCGTAGCCGCCGGGGCATCGGATCCGGCTTCGTTACAGTATATTGCGCCCTATTCGGGATGCGCGATTGCCGAAGGATTCATGCTTGAAGACCATTCGGATGTGCTTATTGTGTATGACGATCTGACGAAGCATGCACAGGCCTATCGTGCGCTCTCGCTCCTTTTGCGCCGGCCGCCCGGACGCGAAGCCTATCCCGGTGACGTGTTCTATCTTCATTCGAGACTGCTCGAGAGAGCCGCAAAACTTGATGCGGCTCACGGAGGCGGTTCGATCACGGCACTTCCGATTATCGAAACGCAGGGGGGAGATATCTCCGCATATATCCCGACCAACGTAATATCTATCACCGATGGGCAAATTTTCCTCGAATCCGAGCTGTTTTTCGCGGGACAGCGTCCGGCGATCAATGTCGGTCTGTCGGTATCTCGAGTCGGTGGTGCCGCACAGCGAAAAGCGATGAAGAAGGTAGCGGGTCCCTTGCGTATCAATTTGGCGCAGGCCAGAGAAATGGCTGCGTTTGCACAGTTTGGTTCTGACCTGGATGAGAATACACAGTTGCAGCTGAAGAGAGGCGTTATTCTGAATGAGGTTCTCAAACAACCGCAGTATTCACCGCTTCCCGTCGAAGAGCAGGTTATCATGCTGTTCCTGGCGAATGCGGATCTCCTCACCTTTCTCGATGCCGATGATGTCGGAGAATTCTTAACCAACTTTTTGCAAAAACTTCGCATCATGCATGCGGATATTCTTGAAGCCATTGCCGAGTCCGGAGAGTTCTCTCCGGATACAGAAGACCGTGTTCGAGAACTTGCAGCTGCTCACAGTGACGCCTTCCGGATCGAGCACCCGGAGTACACACGCTCGGAGTAAAGCATGGAACAACTGAATGAAATCAAAAAGAGAATTCGAAGTGTCTCGGATATACGTCAGATGACTCGTGCCATGCAGCTTGTCAGCGCGGCCAAAATGCGAAAATCCAAAGCGCAACTCGATCGTGTGTTTCCGTTCTTTTCGCTCTGCGCCGAGAGTATGATCGAGATTCAACACAGTAATACGGAGATAGACAATCCCTATTTCACCCTTCGGCAGAAGAAGCCTGGGGAGACGTGGAAGATCGGCTACTTCATCTTGACCGGAGATCAGGGACTCGCGGGCGCCTACAATCATAATGTCGTTAAGATCGCGGAGGAACATCTGCGAGCGAAGGTTCTGGACAATATCAACAAAGGTTTGAAGACGGAGACGACACTGTATGTATTCGGCAATGTCGGGCGTGATAAACTGACTCGCGACAGCTTTCCGGTCGACCAGGAGTTCTCCTTCCCGATTGCGGAGCCAACCTATTACGAAGCAAGATCCGTCGCCGATAAGATTCGTACGAAGTTCATGGAGCATGAACTCGATCTTGTGTATCTCGTCTACACCAAAATGGACTCCGCGATCAACATGACACCGATTATACAGCGTGTCGTACCGGTTAATACCGAAGCACTTCGATCGATTCTGCCTGTCGGACAGGGAGATGCCGGTATGGCTCTTGAGAATGGAGCACAGATCTCCTATCATCCGAATGCCGATGCGGTCTTCTCCTTCCTGATTGACACGTATCTGAATGCGATGATGTACGGTGCTCTCGTCGAAGCCTACGCCAGTGAACAGACAGCTCGAATGACAGCGATGGATAATGCGACAAACAATGCGGATGACATGTTGGCGGAATTAACTAAGAAGAGCAATCAGGCACGACAGGCACGAATTACCAATGAGCTTATTGAAATTGTGAACGGGGCCAACCAGGTCCAGTAAGGCCTGGATGGCATCCTTGCTCGATAAGGATGAATGAATTGAACACTACGGAAGGCGGCAAATATGGCACTCGGATATGTAATACAAGTCATAGGACCGGTTATCGATTGCAGATTCCCGGAAAACGAGGTACCGCGAATCAATACGGCACTGCGGATCAAGCTCGGGGCGGAATGGATTATTGCCGAGGTATTGCAGCAACGCGGTTCCGGTACAGTTCGTTGCGTTTCTTTCGAGGCGGTCGAAGGACTGGCCAGGGGAGCCCAGGTCGAATCGACTGATTCTCCGGTTCAGGTCCCGGTCGGCGACCGTATTACCGGACGTCTGTTCAATGTTCTGGGCGAACCGATCGACGGCAAAGGTCCCGCGGATGCTGATGATCGCTGGCCGATCCATCGTCCGGCGCCGTCCTTCACGGATCAGTATCCATCGGAAACCATGCTCGAGACCGGTATCAAGGTTATCGATCTTCTGGTTCCTTTCAGTCGCGGCGGCAAGATCGGTTTATTCGGCGGCGCCGGTGTAGGAAAGACGGTTCTCATTCTCGAATTAATTCGAAATATCGCGTCGGAACACGGCGGTTATTCGGTTTTCACCGGAGTCGGAGAACGTTCGCGCGAAGGCAATGACCTGTGGAACGAGATGAAAGAATCCGGTGTTATCGATAAAACTGTTCTCGTATTCGGGCAAATGAATGAGACCTCCGGTGCCCGTATGCGCGCGCCGCTCACGGGCCTGACCATGGCCGAATACTTCCGTGATGTCATGCATAAGGATGTACTCTTGTTCATCGACAACATCTACCGATTCGTTCAGGCCGGTGCCGAAGTATCTGCACTTCTCGGTCGAATTCCCTCCGCTGTCGGATATCAGCCTACGCTGGCGAATGAGGTAGGAGCCTTACAGGAAAGAATTACCTCCACAAAAAACGGATCCATAACATCCATTCAGGCCGTCTACGTGCCCGCGGACGATCTGACGGACCCCGCTCCCGCAACGACTTTCGGGCATCTCGATGCCATAACGGTTCTTTCACGCTCAGTTGTTGAACTCGGAATCTATCCGGCAGTCGATCCGCTTGAATCGTCCTCGCGAATTCTCTCAGAGAATGTTGTGGGCAAAGAGCACTATCATGTTGCTCGTATGGTTCAGGCGACACTGCAAAGATACAAAGAACTTCAGGATATCATTGCCATCCTTGGCATGGAAGAATTGAGCGAACAAGACCGTCTGACGGTGAACCGTGCTCGTAAGATTCAGAAATTCCTCTCCCAACCCTTCTTTGTCACAGCGGGTTCCACAGGTTATGAGCCTCGCTATGTCAGCATAGAGAAGACGGTTCAAGGTTTTGGAGAGATCATTTCCGGAACACTTGACCATATTCCGGAACAGTACTTCTTCATGAAAGGTGACATTCATGATGTTTATCAGGCTTTCAAGGATTCCGGTAAATCTTAATCCCGAAGTGACAAATCGACGAAGTGCCTCGTGAACAAAATGTCCATCATGTGGAGACTGTAACGAAAGTCAGAGTTTCTCGATGCGAAGGAAAGTAACGAATGAGTGATCAAAAGAGTATTCAGAAAGCTAAAACCATCATGCTTGAGGTGGTTACTCCTTACCATCATTTTTTTGAGGGTAAAGTGGAGAGCGTCGTACTTTCCGCCCTTGACGGTGAATATGGGGTGTTGCCGGGTCATGAACCTGTGGTTTTGGCACTGACACCCGGAATTGCGCATGTTACGGTTAAGGGCGTTCTGCGTCACGCCGTCATGACAGAGGGGTATGCGGAAATTGGTCCCTATATGGTTCTTGTGGTATGTAATGCGGCGGAGTGGGCGGATGAGATCGATGTCAAACGGGCTTATTCTGCATTAAATCGCGCAACAAAACGATTCCATGACGCGAGCCAGTCCAAACAAGAACACATTTTTGCCAGACACTCAATACGCCGCGCTAAGATGCGATTGAAGGCGATCTCGTTATACGGAACACCGGAACAGAAGAAAACCCTCGAGAATTTGTCGAAGGAAGAGGTGAACCGGCTATAATATCGGCATCAATGATTGTGTCCTGTCTCACGGCATAAGGCACTCTCAATTGTGTGAATTGCTTCTTTATGAAGCTTAAATAGTCCGGCCGGAGATCTTCCTGTCCTCCGCTGAATCTCGCTCCAAGATAATTTGTCCACGTATCGATGTGTCATAATATTGCGTTTCAGTTCCGGAAGAGAACTGATCTGTTCTTCAATCGAATGAAGTATGGACCTCTCTGTTCGAATTTTTCGGAGGAGCGAAATGCGCTCCTTTTCTAGTTCCGACTTATCCCGGAAACATTGTTCTCTTAGGTGCATGTGGTAGCAGTCACCCTCTCGATCCGCAACCGATGTGTGGATCTCATTTGTTCTAACTTGTAGGGCATTTCCTTCAATTCTGTCTTCATCACTCTCAAATAAACGGCGAAGAAGAGAAATTCTTCGCAATATGTTTGTATGACACTCATTCAAGTGTGATAAATAGAAATAAAATTCTTTCTCTTCCATGATTCAAAGACCTCCTTCATTTTGATAGGTATGAAAAACGAAATGGACATTTCCTATGGAGAATCGATCCTGATCCGTCAGTGGATTCTCTTCGTACGAATAGAGTTTACGGTCCTCAAGAATCGTTCCGCTGATGGAGCCTGTGTCCATCAGAAAATAGGTGCCGGAACGCTTCAAAATTCGGGCGTGGCGGTCGGATACACTGGGGTCATCGAGAAAAATATCGCAAAGTATCGAATCCCTGCCAATCAAACAATCCTGCAACAGCATGGGATACCTTTGCCAGTTCGACTTCTTATTCGCAGAATCTTCATTCTCATCAATCCGTACAATGAAAGCATCAGGATACACAGAGATATCTGCAATTCTTGTAAGTACGCTTCCGGCGATATCTTCCACCACAGTTTCTTCCGTATTCTGTTCGTGCGATGCATTCATCGACGGTCTTTTTCGCAGAGTCATGAGCAAGAGAAGCAATAGCGTTGCACTCACAGAAAATGCAACGATCGGAAGACCGTGCCGGACGGGGACAGAAATACGATCAATTGCGAGTACAAACCAAAATAAGAGGACCGAAAGGCCCGCAATGACAAACAATTGCCATTGGACGAAGGGCAATCGCATGGTTTTCTGTGGGTTCGTCAGTTCTGGATTCGGCTCGGTTATTGAGAACATCCGCTCTGTTGAAGAAAGATAGAGTTCCTCCTCCAAAAGATCGATATGCGCGAGCCATTCGGCAACATTCTTCCCAAGGAAGAAATCTCCAAAAAACGGGCTGGATAGGATCTTCTGTATTCTTACAGATAAATTCTCGCCGTCAGAGAAGAGTATGCCGCGAGTGGGTTCTACAGGAATTGCCAGCCAGTACATTGATTTTGCCTGCGCATCCCAAAAGATAAAACGAGGATCCGTCAGCAGAAAATCCGCGGAAAGAAAGTAATCTTCCATCAAAACGGGCACAGCAAAGAAGTTCTTCATATGGTCAAGAAGAACCGCATCCTTACGGATGTTTTCCGCAGGTAGGTCAATAAGAGGGCAAAGTCCTGTTACATCGGCACAGATTTGTCGTTCTCCAAACACATCGCGAAGATAAATAGGAAGTACAAACGGTACGCCATCGCTCCGCATACGATCAAACGCATGCGGAACGATGGTCATATCCGGCTGTAATACGAATACAAAAGTAATTCCTGATGGTCCCCGTTCAAGATGCATGATGTACTCCGTATTCTCAGCTGAGGCTTCCGGTCACAGCTCCGTCGTTAAAAACGAAATCCATGATATTCTCTGCATAACCCATAAGTGCGGTGCGAAAAATCAAAGCAAGCGCAACCAATACAGCGATGATGATAACAATTTCCACAGTTCCCATGCCTCGCCGCTGTTCAATTGTACGAAGGGATTTTCTCGTTCTCTTTGACATAAAGATCTCCTTTCAAAATGTTTGTAGGGACAGTAATGCCGGTGTGATCGCTACCAGTAGAACCGAAACAAGATCGAGCATCATGGGGAAAACCATTGCCAGAGCCTCCCGTTCTTTCTTCTTGCGAGAGGCGTTTCTGCATAACGACCAACATGCGCTCGCCTGAAGAGACAGAAGTTCTAAAACTTCAGATCCTCCGGTGATCTCATATCTTGCCGCCAGAAGAAGCGCCGCCTGCGCCTCGGGCAGCGGAGTACGTTCGGAGAAACACTCGATGGAACGTCCCGCTGAACTGCCGGACAACATCTGCGATTTCATGATACGTATTTCGTTGCCGAGACAACTGTTTTCCGGGAAGGCCTTAGAGCATGTATCGATAGCTTTGGGAAGCAATACACCTGAGTTCAACAGGGTGACGAGCATCGATAGAAACAACGGCATTTCTTCCATCAATGTCTCGCGTCTCTCGACGGCGCGATTCCGAAGATCGATCTGTGTTAATAGAACCACCGCAAGCTCGAGAGGAAGGATCAAAAACAAGGGAAAACCGGAAAGAGAGAGTAAGAGTAGAAACAGTGGCGCAGTGATGAGAATCTTATGACAGCTATCGTGGATCGAGAAGAGAAACAGCTCTTCCGGATGGGGTGATAGCTCCGAGTAAACCGAGAACTGCAAAGTCAATGTATTCTGCGGCAAAACTCGATAGAGGACGTCACGAATAGTACGCGCCCATACATCTGGGAGAAGGGTTCGCCTGGCCTTCTCGGAAGTGCCGAAAGGCTTCTTCCTTCGTCCGCTTACCAATGTCAGGAGAAATCCGGAGGAAATTACGGCGATACAAAAAGCAACGAGCATCAGCCCGATTCCAAGCGGTGACGCGTGGGCACTGTCCATGTACCCTTCCGAAAAACCGAACAATGCGTACGTAATCGCGAAAGGCATGACACAAAGTACGAAGGCTTCAGCATTCCTTCCGGCGTTATTCGCTTCAACCTCTCCGTTCACGGCGATCAATTCGGACATCATCTGGCAGCTGTTGCGCAAAATTGCTATGACTTTGCTCCCGACAATTCGGCTGATCGACAGAGCGTGAAATATCGGAAGAATCTCAAGAAAATCGATATGAAGACAGAAAGCCTCTAAAGCGTCGTGAAGTGACATCCTGGCTTGAAGTGCCTTCTCAAGACGCTCCAGCTCATGTGCGACGGAACATTTCTTGCCAAAAGCTTTCTCCAGCGCCGGACGGGATAACAAGAAGGCACTTTCCAAGGAATACCCGCCGGAGACATATGTACACAAGGCCTGAAAAAGAACCTTCGTCTGGGCTCTGAGTGCCGCGGTTCGTTTCTCATACATCAGGCTCGCAATCGAAAGAAAGGGAAAAAACGAGAGGAAAGCCGATAACAGAATTCGCACCTGAAGAATTGGAATGAATGCCTCCGAAAGCACAAAAACAATCGCGGTACAAATCGGATAGATCCACAGTCTGCGAAGAATAAAGGCGCGTCGAACGGTTGTCGAGGTAGACGTAGATACCTTCTTGTTAACCTCCGCGTAATCGGACACATTCAGTCGAGAGCTTCTACTGACCTTCGAAAACAAGGCCATCACCTTCCTTCCAGCGGAACAGTGTCCGCACTGTGAATTCACCGTTCCGGATCGGGCCGGTCTCGACAATCTCGTCAAGTCTTCGGGTTCCGTCTGCGGAACGTGTAATATGGACCAATAGATCAACCCCCATGACAATCTGTCGGACGATTGCCTCGTAAGGGAGAGAAGATCCGGAAAGAACCATCGTGGAAAGCCGAGTCAACATCTCCAAACAGGAATTCGCATGTCCCGTACAAAGGGAACCCGGATGGCCTGTGTGCAAGGCATTGAGCATGTCCGCCGCTTCGCCGCCACGAACCTCTCCGACGATGATGCGATTCGGACGCATACGCAATGCGGTTCGAATTAATTGGCCGATGGTGATCTCCCCCTGGCCGTCCGGTCCGGGAAGTCTTGCTTCGAGTCTGACGAGATTCTTCAATCCTTGCAGCGTGAGTTCGGCAGAATCTTCAATGGTAACGATGCGCTCATCTTCCGGAATAAAGGAGGAGAGGGTATTTAGGAATGTGGTTTTCCCTGAGCCTGTTCCTCCGCAAAGAAATATCGTTCGCTTATTACGAACGGCATCACAAAGAAAATCTGCCGCCTCACGAGACAAGAATCCCTGCCGTATCATTTCCTCAATATCGGGGCGAACTCCTGTGAATTTGCGTATTGTAAAGATAGGACCATCCGGCGCAACCGGTGGAAGCACAGCATTTGCTCTCGAACCGTCAGGAAGTCGAAGGTCTGCAATCGGAGAAGCTTCATTAAGAGGCCGGTTGGCTCGCGAGAAGAAGTTTGTGATCAATTCCTCGAGTGCCTTGGCATCGCGAAAAACGACGGGAGAACGGTACAGTCGACCATGCTTCTCATAAAAAACACGATCCGGACCGTTCACCATGATTTCCGTGATCTGGGGATCTTCCATCATCGGTTGCAACACGCCGAGACGCCTCATCCTATTAAAAATCTGAACGGCCAGATCACGCTTCTCCTCGAGAGGCATGCGCATACTTTGTGTCTCGCTACTGATGATCTCCGCAATGATCCGACGAAATGTCTCATCATCAATCTCGCTCTGTGCTTGTAATCGCAACAGAATCCCTTGCGAGAGAACGCGCGACATATTATCCGCCGACTCTGACGTATCGTCCGGACGTCGCAAAACATTGACTCTGACGCGCTCTTCCGACTTCTCGACAAATGTATCCTTCATATCGTCTCTCTCACGGGTTCACATACAAATTTGGTAACGGCCGGACCGATGCTTGAGAAAAGGGAATGGATCTCAAAATCAGCCAGATCACGATCCCCAACGCTCTCTTTCGGCAACAGAACATGTAACTCACTGAATAACGGGGCGATGGCGCGAAGTGTATGAAAAGGAAGCGCTTCCGCGACACAGATGACACTGATATTCTTCTCGGGACTATCGGCAAGCCGGCGCAATAATTTCAGTAGCTTCAGCAGAGTGTCGATGCGGCTGTCCAGAATGTCATCTGACCGATCCGGCAGACCGAAAACGTAAGCGCCGTCTGTGCCGACCTGAACGTAACGAAGCAGATCCTCAGGAGCTACGGTGCTACTCTCCAGCTTCAATAGCACTTCTGTGATTCCCGTTGTACGAATATTGTTGCGTTCGCGAAACTCCGATCGCTTACGCAAAGCATTGCGCATGACAATTCCCGGCATAAGATCGACACGAATTACCCGCCGGTTATCCTTCATCAGGGTACGGAGACATCCGGCGACGTAAGCTTCACGGCTTTCCGGATCCGTGAGCGAGAATACCGTGGTTGCTCTAACCTCTTTCGTCTGTACATGTCCCGCATCGGGAGTGAAAAGAGGGGTAAGAGGTAAGGGCTGTGAGGCGAGTGCGGACGATGTCGGAGGAGCATCTTGAAAGAATGCCGCGATCTCGTTGGAAATCTCGTTAGCATTCTTCATTCTTCTCGGATACTCTCTGACACAGAGATCAATACACCGATCAGAGGAACCCTGAACAAGTCTCGAACATATCGATGGATCGACAAGACGATCGTCAAATAACACAACGTCTCTCACCAATCCGCCATCCGGCAGCGACTGCAATTCTTCCGGAGAATAACGCTGAAACATTATGTCTTTGAAACGTCTTTGCAAACGATGCAGTAGGCAATCGGAGAACTGCGGGTTGGTATCGATGATCACTACTCTGTCTTGCATGGCGGGTTCCTCCCTTCGTGGTGTCGCTATTGTACACTCGGATTCTTGTCGTTTTTTCATCGATTATTCGACAATTGACTACATATCCGACAAAAAGAGCAGGGGCTAAACCTTATCGATCTGTGCCGCCGTACAAATCAGAAATGATTCGCGGGGACACCACTTGCAATGCTCGGTTTACACATGGTATGATTGACTGCAATTAAATAGTTTTATTTCTTATCAAGAGTGACGGAGGGATCTGGCCCTTTGAAGTCCGGCAACCGCGGTAATGCGGCGGTGCTAATTCCAGCAGGTGTTACACCTGAAAGATGAGGCGGTGTTTTTTCGACGCGATCAGCCTTTCCTTTCAGAGGAGAGGCTTTTTTCGTATATGGGAAGCATCCCTGCGACGAGAAGGAGGATGATTTTATGAGTTTAGCGAAGAAGGGCAAGTGGCTTTTCACATCAGAGTCGGTGACAGAGGGCCATCCTGACAAGGTTTGTGACCAGATTTCCGATGCGGTTCTTGACGCGATTCTTTCCCAGGATCCGATGGCGCGTGTAGCCTGCGAGACAGCCTGCACGACGGGAATGGTCCTTGTCATGGGTGAGGTCAGCACATCGGCATATGTTGACATTTCGAGTATCGTAAGGGATACCGTTCGTGATATCGGATATGACGGAACGGATTATGGCTTTGACTATAAGACCTGTGCGGTGTTGACAACGCTGGATGAGCAGTCGCCGGATATCGCGCAGGGAGTGAACCGATCTCTTGAATCCAGAACCGGTACGGATACGGATGATCTTGATACGGGAGCCGGCGATCAGGGAATGATGTTCGGCTACGCCAACAACGAGACCGAAGAACTTATGCCCCTTCCGATCTCACTCGCACATCGACTGACCCAGCGTTTGTCCCAGGTCCGGAAGAGCGGCGAGGTTCATTTTCTGCGACCGGATGGTAAGAGCCAGGTCACGATCGAGTATGAGGACAATACGCCGAAGCGAATTGAGGCGGTCGTCATCTCAACGCAACACAGTCCCGAGGTTAGCGAGGAAGAGATCTATCAGAACATTATGACATCCGTCATTCTTCCGATTCTCCCGGCGAATCTCATTGATGATAAGACCAAGTACTTTGTGAATCCCACAGGACGATTCGTCGTCGGAGGACCGCAGGGAGACAGCGGACTTACAGGACGCAAGATTATCGTCGACACATACGGCGGTTATGCCAGACATGGCGGCGGTGCATTTTCCGGCAAGGATCCGACAAAGGTAGACCGTTCGGCGGCTTATGCGGCCCGATACATCGCGAAGAACATCGTTGCTGCCGGTATTGCGGATTCCTGTGAGGTTCAGTTTGCCTATGCGATCGGTGTCGCGCATCCGGTATCGATTATGGTTGATACCTTCGAGACGGGAAAGATTTCGGACGAGAAGATCACAGAGCTGATCCGATCACATTTCGATCTTCGTCCGGCGGCGATTATTCGCGATCTTGACCTTCGCCGTCCGATTTATAAGAGAACTGCATCCTATGGCCATTTCGGCCGCTCAGAAGAAGGCTTTCCTTGGGAGCGTACGGACAAAGCGGATCTCTTGCGTAAAGATGCGGGTATTTGAGTAAACCGGAAAGAGGTCTGTCGTGATACCGGGAAGAGAACGAGGGTCCCAAGAACAACCGTCCGATGTAGCTTCCTCCTCTCGTGAGGATAGTTTTTCGACGCGAAAAGGATCCGGAATTTCTCTTCATGCGACGTGCAGCGGAATCATATTCAGAAATGACGAGAATGGTTATACGGTTGCATCTTTCGAGACGGACAGGAAGAATTTATCGACGGAACCCAGTGAACAGCGTCTGGAGGATTTAATCTACGATGGTTTGCATCCTCGGAGATCTTCCGAGAAGATGACTTCGATCACCGCAACGGGATATTTCCCTTATATTGAAGAAGGTGATCGGGCGCTTCTTACGGGACACTTCAATGTTCATCCGTCCTTCGGGAAGCAGTTGGTTACGGAATCGGTTCTTCCGTTGACACCTCATTCCGAGGAGGAGATCTATCAGTATCTTTCTTCTGGCATAATCGCGGGTATCGGACCGAAGACGGCGGAGAAGATTGTCTCGCGTTTCGGAGAGGATACCTTGCGTGTTTTGCGGGATGAACCGGATCTGGTCAAGGGAATACGTGGATTCTCGACGCAGAAGGCACACGAGGTATCGCTTCGCCTTCGCGAGAAGGAAGACTTCCGGGAATTAACTCTTCTTTTGATGCCGATTGGCATCGGATTACAGCGAATTCACGAGATTGATCAACGTTTCGGCTCCCGGGCGATTCTTCGTATTCGAGAGAATCCCTATCTTTTGGCGGAAGAAGTCTCCGGCATCGGATTTCGGACCGCGGATCAGATCGCGGTCCGGCTTGGACTGCGTCCGGATTCCGAATTTCGTTATGCGAGCGCCGCTCTTCATTGCTTACGGACCGCGGAGAACGATGGACATACCTATGTCGACCGCGATTCTCTCTTTGACCTCGTCGACAAACTGTTGCGAATCGGTGATGATCCGGAAGATCCGCTCCGCTTGGAGCAGGGTGCATTACCCATCCGTGAGGAGAGCGGAGATCCGCGCGCAAGGTTCTTGTCGGGTCTTAAGCAGATTTCCTCTTCGCGACGCATCGTGGTGTATTCCTTCTCCGATTCGGAAGGAATACGTTTTGAGGATGTCATGAATCCGGAGGTAAATCCTCGCATCTCTTTGCCCGCTTTGCTAGCCGCCGAAATTTCCGCTGCCGGCAAGATTGCACGCCGGGCAAAGGCCGGAAAGGTTTTCTCCGACCCTTCCGTGCCGCTGTCTTTCGTAACCAAGGCGAGTTCGCGATCTGGGATTGATTTATCGGAGGACCAGAAAGCCGCGGTTCTTCTGGCAACGGATTCGTATGTTTCTGTAATAACGGGCGGACCCGGCACGGGCAAGACAACTATTATCCGCGTCCTGATTGATTGCTTTGAAGAGGCCGGCAAGAGAGCGGTTCTCTGCGCTCCGACAGGGCGTGCGGCAAAGCGAATGTCAGAAGCCTCCGGTAAGAAGGCCGGCACGATTCATCGCCTTCTGGAGCCGGATCCATCAGCCGGTGATGGGGGGCGACCCGGATTCCGAAGAAATGATGAACATCCGATCGAAGCGGATGTCGTGATTGTCGATGAGTCGAGCATGCTCGACATCCTGCTTTTCGACAGTCTTCTTCAGGCGGTTCGAGAGGATACGCAGATTGTATTTGTCGGGGATGTAAATCAGCTTCCTTCGGTCGGAGCCGGCAATGTTCTTGCTGATCTAATAACATCGGAGATAGTACCGGTGGCCGAGTTGACGCAGATATATCGACAATCCAAGGAGAGTGCGATTGTCGCGAATGCATACCGCATTCTCTCCGGCCAGTCGATCTCTTTTGATCAGTCTATAGACAGTGAGTGCATGCTGATTCAGAAGGATTCGCCGGACGCGTTGGCGCAGGCGGCCGTATCGTTATATTCGCGCGTTCTTCCGCAGACGTATGGTATTGACGTGTTGAAGGATGCCGCCGTTCTCTGTCCTTCTCGAAAAGGACCGGCCGGTGTCCAGGAGCTGAACGAGAAGTTACAGAAGTCCGTCGGCGGAGGTAAGGGTCAGGGAATCAGCGTTCATGGAACGACCTTTTACCTGCGTGACAAAGTGATGCAGACAAGGAATAACTATGAGTTGGCCTATGAGAATCCGGATCGATCTACGGGCATGGGCGTTTTTAACGGTGAACTGGGTGTGGTTTGCGAGATCGAGGCGGCATCGTATTTGTTAACTGTGCTGTTTGATGATGGAAGAATTGTCCGATATGATCGCAAGTCCATAGAAGATCTGGACATGGCCTATGCGATTACCGTCCATAAGAGTCAGGGAAGTGAGTATCCGGTTGTTATTCTCGTCGTCCCACCGGGGTATTATGCCTTGAATCACCGAAACCTTCTGTACACGGCAGTGACGCGAGCCAAGTCTCGACTTTTTATTGTGTCTTCGCGATCTGTACTCGAACGGACCATACGTACGACGTACACATCACAAAGGAGAACCTCCCTTACATCTTTCCTGACGATCTATTTCCAAGAGAGATCTTGATATGGATGAGGAACGAACTGTATCGAACGTCCTATCAGATTATGTCAGCAAACTACAGGGCTTGTTGCAGCTTCTGTTCCCGCCTGTCTGTGTTTTTTGCGGCCGCGTTCTCGAAGCCGGGAAGAGAAGCGAGAGTTCAAGGGATCTTCCGATTTGTCACAAGTGCTTGGCAAATCTTCCCTTGTATACACCGGAAGAGATTTTGCGACCTTGCCTGTCCAACAGGGAGGAGGATGATCCGATTCCGGATTTTCAGACGGTGGTCGCCTTTCATTACACAGGTTTCATACGTGACGCGATCCGGGGCATGAAGTTTCATGATGCGATTATTCCGGCGGAGTCAATGTCGCAGTTTCTTGTTTCCGCTATTTTGCTTCAACATTACTCGTTTGATGTTGTAATTCCGATCCCTCTTTCTGTGAAAAGACGATCGCGCCGAGGGTATAATCAGGCCGAATTGATTGCCCGTCCGGTCGCGAAGGCTCTGGGAATTCCGTGTGTCGCTTCGTTTCTCGTTCGTGTAATGCATACGAGGCAGCAGAGTCGATTTGTCGATCCGCGAATGCGAAAAGCCAATGTTTCCGGCGCGTTTTCCGTCGGAGCGGATTGCGATGTTACGGGCCTTTCCGTGCTTGTTGTCGATGATGTGACAACGACGGGAGCAACACTACATGAAGCCGCTGTAGCCTTGTACAAGGCCGGAGCACGATTCGTCGTCGGAGCTTCACTGGCGGCCGGACGATCCTGAACCGGGTTATTTTTCCGAATCTTGGATTCTTGGTTGAGTGGGGCTTCCTTAATTGTTATAATGTAGTTGCCTGGTATGTCCGAGACTCACGTTTTTGAACCTTCATGACATAAAAGGGAACCCGGTGTCGGAGCAGAGCGGATCAGGCCTTTATGTGATCCTCGTGATCACCCTAGAGGAAGATCCTAGACTGCCGCAGGGTACCCACCTGGCGATCGCTGGGTGTCAAAAAGTGGGAATCGGCATTTCAGGTTTATTTTTGCCTATAAAGGACGCGTTGCATGGGATTTCTACATGATGCGAGACAGATAGCGAGAAGGGACCCCGCTGCGAGAGGGGTTCTTGGTGTTGTTTTGCTATATCCGGGCTTTCACGCGCTGGTTTACCATCGGGTAAGCCATTTTTTGTATAAACATCGCCTCTTTTCTTTGGCGAGATGGAATTCCCAGATCGCTCGATTCTGGACGGGAATCGAGATTCATCCCGGTGCCGTCATCGGTTCGGGTCTTTTTATCGATCACGGTATGGGTATCGTGATCGGCGAGACGGCAGTCATCGGAGATAACTGTACGATTTATCACGGTGTTACTTTGGGAGGAACCGGCAAAGGCAAGGGCAAGCGTCACCCGACCATCGGGAATAACGTATTAATCGGTGCCGGAGCGAAGCTTCTGGGGCCTTTTCGCGTTGGCGATAATGTAATGGTTGGATCGAATGCGGTTGTGCTTTCCGAAGTGCCGAATAACGCAACCGTTGTAGGAATTCCGGCGAAGATCGTTCGGATCGAGGGTAAACCGGTTAGCCATGCAGACAATCTTGATCATGCTTCGACGTCGGATCCGACGGAGCAGGAGCTTTGTCGACTCTTACATCGAATCCTTGCCATAGAGAAGCGTTTTGACATTATTCCCGATGAGAAGCATCTACTGAAGCGTTGTGAGATTGTGCCGGCTGACACTGTGACCCATTCGGACGGACAATCGGGATCGGACGCGAATGACAAAGTGAATACTTGCCCGTAAGGGTTTTCGAACATAAGGAGGCATCATGCGAATCTATAATACAATGACAAGATCAAAGGAAGAGTTCGTCCCGCTCGAACCGGGGCGTGTGAAGCTCTATGCCTGCGGTCCTACTGTTTATAATTACTTTCATCTCGGCAACGCCCGACCTTTCATCACCTATGATACATTGCGCCGGTATCTGGAATACCGCGGCTATGCGGTTGAGTTCTGCCAGAACTTCACGGATATCGACGATCGTATGATTGCCATGTCCAATGAGGCAAACATGACGGTTCGCGATTATGCGGATAAATATATCGCCGAATATTACATTGACGCGGACAAACTCCGGATTTTGCGCCCGACATACCAGCCTCGCGCAACCGATACGATTGACGAGATTATCCGCATGATCTCGTCCCTGGTGGAGAAGGGATTCGCTTACGAGATCGAGGATGGCGTATATTACAGTGTTGAGAGTTTCCCGACCTACGGGCGGCTTTCCCGGTACAACCTTGATGATCTCAAGGAGGGGGCGGGAGACCGCACTTTGCAAGCCGAGGGCAAGAGAAATCCGACGGATTTTGTCCTCTGGAAGAAGAAGAAACCCGGCGAACCCTCCTGGCCGTCGCCCTGGGGTGAAGGTCGACCCGGCTGGCATATTGAGTGCTCGGCGATGGTTCGCAAGTTCCTTGGAGAGACGATCGATATTCACGGCGGGGGACAGGACTTGATTTTCCCTCATCATGAGAACGAGATCGCGCAAAGTGAGGCGGTCACAGGAGCTCCGTATGTTCGATACTGGATGCATAATGCCTTTATCAATGTCGACAATGAGAAGATGAGCAAGTCTGCGGGCAATTTCTTTATGATCCGCGATATCGTCAAGCAATATGACTACGACGTGATTCGGTTCTTCATTCTTTCGGGACACTATCGGATGCCCGTAAATTTCTCGGCGGAACTTCTTCTGTCGGCGGAGAATGGCTTGGATCGCATTGCCAACGCGTACGCGAATCTTCGTTTTGTCTCGTCCGATGCCAATCGTGTTGTGGAAGAGGACCCCGAAGAGGTTTCGTCTCTTGTGACCGCTGTTGATGAAGCTAAAACAGAATTTATCCGTGTGATGGATGACGATCTGAATACAGCAGACGCCATCACCGCAATCTTTACCTTAGTTCGCGCCGCAAATACGGCTCTCGCCTCCGGCAAAGTAAGTAATACTCATCTCGTTGCGGCCGCAGATCGGATTCTGGAGCTTTCCGATGTTTTAGGGATTGCCGCGGATCGAATTCTGAAGCGCGAATCCGGTATTCCTGAAGCGGTTGTGAAGCTGGTTGATGCTAGAGCAGAGGCGAAGAAGGGCAGAGATTTTGCCTTGGCTGATCGTATTCGTGACGAGATCCTCGCGCTCGGATATATTGTCAAGGATACACCGCAGGGACCGCAGGTGACACGCGCATGATTTTCATACCGCCCGACAAGGACTTGCGGGAGGTTCCCGCG
>JACCEE011246591.1_pt1 | contig 39163 bp, 34 predicted proteins | sample 7449931 | NCBI WGS metagenome assembly JACCEE01 (sample SAMN15323457, study PRJNA562643) | freshwater metagenome | isolation source: river surface water | place: USA:Blue River Watershed | collected 2017-08-19 | reverse complement strand
TATCGATGTCCGAGGATGTCACGTCGAGAATTTGCCCCGGATGAGCGGCGGCGAAACGACTCAGCACCGAGCGCATTTGCGACAAGTGACGCGCACCAACGCCGTCTTGTTTGCGAGACTCCAGCATATGGGTCACAACCTCCGGAACGGTGGCACGGCGAATGATTCCGCCGAAGTGTTTCCTGTACTCTGCTGCCATTGCGGCGAGAGATTCCGCCCCGGCGAGTTGGCGGGCGTGGAGGTAATCCTCCAGAGCGGAAATCAGAGGGACTCCTGCGGAGTCGGACAATTGCCGCGCCGTGAGAAATGCCTCACGCTCGTGAGGCTTGAGATCCGTGACGTGTTGCATGCCGGATTGAATCTGCTGCGCCACGAGCAAAGCCTCTTTCTTAGCAGCCTCCAGCGTGGTGAAGGATTTGCGCAGGCGTTTGCCGTGGCGGTAGTGGCTGATCACAAAGCGGATCCTGCCGCCCGAATCGCTGCGATAGACTGGGACCGAGGCCGAGCCGAATTTGACCAAAATGTGCGGACCGCGTTTTTTCTTGCGCGCTGGAACCCTTGATTTTACAGGGAAATTCGCGTTATTTTTCTGATTTGTCACCAATTTGTCACCACCCTGCATATGTATGATGGTGGAGGCGTCAATTTTCCCGCCCATCAAACTCTCTAAACCGTTGATAGTGAAGGAGTTATGACTGGCGCACCCGTAGGGATTTGAACCCCAAACCTTCTGATCCGTAGTCAGACGCTCTATCCAATTGAGCTACGGGTGCTAAACCGTCCGCGACTTGCGCGGGGGCGCAGACTGTCGGAATTCCGCATGGGGGTCAAGAATATTTGTGATTTTTTTTCGTTCACGGATCAGATTGCCGAAGATCGGATTCAGTCCTATGGTTTCTGCATGAAATTGCGCCGTTGGATGATCGTGCCTGCCATCGCCCTGTGCTATCTCGTCATCCGATACCATAATTCCATTCGTAACATGTTCGTCGAATCTCTCCATCCCCTCATCACCTCACAGGGTGGCGGCACGAGCGCAGCCGGAGTGGAGCGAGCCAAGGCAGCCGCAGAGCGGGTGAAGCCGCAGCTACTGCCCGATCTCGAAGCCAAGGGTCTGCACTGGGGTGACCCGGTCTTTCTCAGGGCGTTCAAGGAGGAAAAGCAACTGGAACTCTATGTCCGTCATCGCGAAACAAAACGCTTCGTCTTGTTTCGCACCTATCCGATTGCGGCGCTGTCGGGGGATCTCGGACCCAAATGCCGCGAGGGCGATGGCCAAGTGCCCGAGGGCTTCTATGCCGCCGGAAAAACATCACTCAAGCCCGACAGCCGTTTTCATCTGGCCTTCAACATCGGGTATCCGAACGCGTATGATCGCGCCCACCAACGAACGGGATCTTTCATCATGGTTCATGGCAGCGATGTTTCGGTCGGATGTCTCGCAATGACTGACGAAAAAATCGAGGAAATCTACAGCCTCTGCGATTCAGCGTTAAATCATGGTCAATCGTTTTTCAAGATTCATCTATTTCCTTTTTGCATGACAACAGAGCGCATGGAGAGAGAATCAGCTAGCCCGCATCATGCCTTCTGGAAAAACTTACAGGAAGGATACCAATGGTTCGAAACCCAAGGAGTTCCTCCGGAAACCGATGTTGCAAACCAACGCTACCATTTCCGCAGGTGAGCGTCTTCATCCACTGAGACCCGTTAGCAGCTGGACAGGTGATCAAATCATGTGCCCCATGTGGTCGCGTTTGGTATCCATGTATTTCTGGTTGTGCGGATTGGCGTCCACACGGATGGGCAACTGCTCGACGATACTCAAGCCATAGCCATCAAGACCGATGACTTTTTTCGGGTTATTGGTCAGCAGGCGGATTTTTTTCAAGCCCAGATCAGCGAGGATTTGGGCACCCATGCCATAATCGCGAAGGTCCGCTGGAAAACCAAGTTTTTCGTTAGCTTGGATCGTATCCAGTCCCGCTTCTTGGAGTTTGTAGGCGTGGATTTTCGCAGGCAGGCCGATGCCGCGCCCTTCCTGGCGCAGATACAGCAGGACTCCGCCTTCCTTGGCGATACGCTCCATCGCGGCGTTGAGTTGTTCTCCACAATCACAGCGCTTGGAAAGAAACACATCGCCGGTGAGGCACTCGCTGTGCACGCGGACAAGGGTCGGTTTTTCTGGATCGATGTCCCCCATGACCATAGCGAGATGATGACTGCCATCGGTATCGATCTGATAGAGATGACAGCGGAAATCTCCATAATCGGTAGGCATGTTCACCACTTGATCCCGGCGCACGAGTTTTTCCGAACGGCGGCGGTGTTCGATGAGTTGCGCGATCGTGCAGGCTTTGAGACCGTGTTTTTGCTGGTAATCTCCCAGCTCACCCACGCGGGCCATGGTGCCGTCGTCATTCATGATTTCGCAGATCACGCCTGCGGTTGGAAGACCGGCGAGTTTCGCGAGATCGATGGCTGCCTCGGTATGCCCCGCACGACGCAGGGTGCCTCCCGGCATGGCGCTGAGCGGAAACACGTGGCCCGGTTGCACAAAGGCCTCGGCGCCCGCCGATTCATCCGCCAAGAGTTGAACCGTGCGCGCACGATCCGCCGAACTGATGCCCGTGGTGATGCCATCTGCCGCATCGACCGATACCGTAAATGCCGTGCGTTGCACCTCGCGATTGCGACGGGTCATGGGCGGCAGATCCAGCGCCTCTGCCCGCTCTCGGAGAATGGGAGCGCAAATCAAGCCGCGACCGTGCACCGCCATGAACGTGATCATTTCCGGAGTGCACAAGGAAGCCGCACCCACCAAGTCCGCTTCATTTTCGCGTGATGGGTCATCGGCTACGATCACCAGACGCCCGGCCGCAATTTCGGCAATGATTTCCTGAATCGGGCTGAACTGCAGTACTGAGGTGGACATGATGCTACGCACAATCAAGCGCATGATGGCCGATAAGCAAAGCTTTTTTGGCTGCGGGCTTCGTTCATGCATCGCAAACCCATGAACCGTGGATTTCCATAGGCAGTGCCTGCGCGATGTCCTAGAATCGCTGCGTGACGCAGCAAAAGTATCAACTCATTCTGGCCTACGATGGCACTCATTTCGAGGGTTGGCAGAGTCGCCACACGGGACGCGGCGTCAGGCATGAAATTGAGAAAGCTGTTGTGGCATTGTTCGGCAACTGCTTGGAAATCGAGAGTTCCAGCAGGACGGATGCCGGCGTGCATGCGATAGGACTGAGTTTGCACGTGGTCGTGCCCGTAAAAACTGCCCGCATGTCAGGGAAACAATTGCGAACCGCCCTCAATGCGCAGCTCCCCGAGGACATACGCGTGATGCAGGCCAATGCTGTGCCGTCGACCTTCCATGCTCGATTTGATGCCGTCGCCAAGGAATATCGCTACCACATTCATCAAGGCGATGTGATGCGGCCGCAACTCCGTCGCGAGTATTGGCACATCGCCCATGATCTGGACATCGTGGCAATGCAAAAGGCCGCACGATTGATCGTCGGCTGCCATGACTTCCGGCATTTCACGGTGCAGCGCAAAGGCGAACTGCTCGACTCGCATCGCACCATCCACGACTGTCGGGTGATCAAGAAGGGGGCTAGCATCACCATCCGTATCGTCGGCGATGGATTTCTCTACAAAATGTGCCGTCGCATCGTCGGTTCTCTTGTGCAAGTGGGCGAAGAAAAAATGACAGCATCGCAGATCGAGGAATGGCTGCAATCCCCCACCCCACAACCCGGTGGCTTCGTCGCCCCGGCACACGGGCTCACCTTGTGGAGCGTGCGTTATCCCAGCACTTGATCAGAAAAAATACGAAACACGCATGCGGATCATGCGTGGCTCGGCGGGGTGGTAGTGGATGTCATCCACAGCCGAAACTTCGCCGGACAGTTGTGAGGTGTAGTAGTATTCGATGTCGTTGTCGTCGCGATCGAGGAGGTTCAGGCACTGCAACGCTACCTCCCAATCCTTGGTGCGGTAGCCGACCTGGGCATTGACGGTGAGCACATCACGGCCTTCGATTTCCCCGGTTTCTTCGAGCGGACGCCCTAAGAAACTCCGCACCCGCAAGCTACCAAAGTAGCCTTCCTGCCGGCCTAGCGAAACTCCCCCACTGAACATCACGGGGATGCTGTTGGGGATTTCATCGGCAGAACCTTGGTCGCGGAAACGGGCATGAGTTAGAGCCAACTCGCCGTCGAGGGAAAACCAGTCGTTCGGACGCCAGTAGTTCGACCACTCCACACCGAAACGACGCGAGGCAGGGCCTGCTTCATTGGTTCCCGCATCGCCCACATAGACCAATTCACTGTCGCTATCCAACCACCAGAAACTCAGGGTAGAAGTGAGTTCCGGCAAGATCTGCGAGCGTAGCCCCACTTCCCCACCCAAGGTGCGCACCAGCGGATCCACGGCGGCCAGCGGATCGCCGGATACGGGATCCACCGTATTATTCACACCGCGAGCATCGTTGCTATGAAATCCGGTGCCCACATTCAGATAGAGTTCGGTTTCTTGCCAGGGTCCGAAAATCGCGCTGATCTTGGGACTCACGATACCATCCCACTCGCTACCGCTATTGGCGGAATTGTCACTGTTCACATCAAAGTGAAAGGCATCCGCGCGCAACCCGGCGATGGTGCGGAGCCATGGTTTCCAGCGTACGGTGTTTTCCGCAAAGACACCGTAGCTCGCCTCGTAGACATCATCCACGCGCACGGTATCGAGCCGCTGGCGGCGTTGGGTTTTGTAAAGTCCGATATCATCGATCACATCATGGCGTGTCTGAAAGCCCAGCGAAAATTCCGCCTCGCGACCCATGAACTGACGGTCCTGCCACTCGCGCACCAGTTCGCCACCAAAGATCATGCGCTGTTCCTGTTGCTGGAACTGATCGCCGCGCACAGATTCATCAAGAAAATAGGTGAAGTTGGAGAACAAATCAAGGTCATAGGCCACGGCGTAGGCATTGAGTGTTGTCACCTCAGAACCATTCGTATTTTTCCAATCAAACTGCAAACTAGAATGATGACTTTCGCCGCCAGTGGTGTCATCGAGATTGCCAAAACGATCGATCAATCCCTGTTGCACGGCACGTTTGGCAATTTGATCCGAAGAATCCCATTCTCCACCGTAGCCCATCGCGGTCACCGAAAAATGATTTTCATCATCACCCAGAAAATAGCGCGCAAAGCCATTCCAGCGCTGGAAATTTTCCTCGCGTTGCCAAGGCCCGTCATACGTGTTCCATTCGCCGCCCAGCGTGAGCACGCCCTTGCCCACGTCAAAACTATCGGCAATCAGGGTGCGGTAGTAATCGTATTCCCCCATCTCCATCGTAGCGATGCCACGCGGTAATCGATCCCATAACACGAAATCAGCGCTGCCCGCAGACGATAGATCGCCTTGACGCGCCGAGTAGGTGCCTTTCGTGTAGTCGATGGATTTCACCAATTCCGGCACCAAACCGTTCAAATCGGCGTAACCCTGACCGTGGGCATGACTGCGCATGTTCATCGGCATCTTCTCGACACTCACGGCGAAGTCCGTGCCATGGTCGAGATTGAAACCGCGCATGAAATATTGTGTCGCCTTGCCGCCGCCCGCATGCTGAGTCGTGATCATACCAGGAACGATCTCGAGCAACTCACTGCGCCGCATCAGCGGACGCTCTGCAATTTCCTTGGCATCGGCGTGACCTTCTGAAGATGTGGCGACCTGTTCTAACAAATTTTCCGCTTTTCCCGTCACCACCACACCCTCCATTTCCCGTGACTCTTCCGCAGCGGCGAGTGAAACGCACAACAGACAAAAAACGTGGAGCGACGGTGTGAGACATTGTTTCGGCATATCGCAAGCATACTCCTACGAATTCCAAATCTTTCAGGCCTCAGCTTGTCACCGTGAGCGAATGTTTCATTCCGCTTGTCATAATCCTGACAAGTGTTATCTCACACAGATGAATCGATGCGTATTCACCATTTGCGCTGGCTTGCTGACATTGCCGGTGTTTGTTTTTGTCGCCGCGTTGAGCCAAGCCGCTCTGACACCTGTGGACTTGAGGGTGAATGGAGGATCGCATCACACCACCGGTTCCGGTCAAACACGATTTTCCTGGCGGGTGGAATCAGCGGAGCAAAACAAAAAACAATTGTCATGGCAGATCCTTGTGGCAAGCGGTCGGGATCTGTTAGAAAAAAACCAGGGAGATTTCTGGGATTCGGGAAAACAACCGACATCGCGTTCACCGATGATTTCCTATGGAGGAAAGCCTTTTTCCAGCGACAAAACCTACTACTGGAAAGTCCGTTGTTGGGATGAAAAGAATGAGGATGGATCATGGAGCGAACCAGCTGTTCTGGAAGTGGTGCCTGCTACTACGGCCGACTGGCGGGGAGCGAAATGGATCGATGATGGTCGCGAGAATCCCCGGGAAGACAAGGATTTCTATCAACCGGATCCGGCGCCATTGTTTCGCAAGGAATTTTCGATCGAAAAACCCATTGCCAGGGCTCGATTGCATGTCGCCGGTCTCGGCTACATCCTGACAAGTTTCAACGGGAACCGGCTTGCTGACGCGCCGCTCGACCCTCCCTGGACGGCTTTTGACAAACGCATTTTATTCCGCACCCACGATGTCACGCAGATCCTCAAGCAAGGCAACAACTGCATCGGACTCGCACTCGGCAACGGCTGGTACAATCCCCTGCCCTTGCGCATGTGGAGCCATCGCAACATTCGTGGTAGCATGACTGTGGGCAGACCACGGGCCATCGCCCTGCTGGTCATCGACCACTCAGACGGCAGCCATACCACTGTCACCTCCGGCTCCGATTGGCAGGTCGCACAAGGTCCCACCATGCGCAACAGCGTCTACCTCGGTGAAGAGCGCGATGCGCGGCTACTGATCCATGGCTGGGACTCCCCCGATTTCGATGCCAGTTCATGGAAAAAAGCACGACTGGTGGATGCTCCGATGCAAACTCTGCAACCACTGCTCGACATGCCTCCCGTACGAGAAACCGAAAAAATCGCGGCTGCGAGCATCACGACGCACCCATCGGGAATTCACCTGGTAGATTTCGGAATCAATTTCACGGGCATCCCGGTGATCGAACTCGATGCTCCCGCAGGCACAAAAATAACCCTGCGTTTTGGCGAAATCCTTCACCCGGACGGCAGCTTGAATCCCATGACCAGCGTCTGCGGACAGATCAAAGGCATGCGCAAGAGCGAGAAAGGTCACACAGCCCCCATAGGTGGTTCCGGAGCGCCGGAGATCGCATGGCAACAGGATATCTACGTCAGTCGTGAAGGAAAACAGACCTACAGGCCCGACTTTACCTTTCACGCCTTCCGTTACATGGAAATCAGTGGTCTGGAAAAAACTCCGGCCAAAGAAAACATTCACGCCTTACGTTTGCACTCGGATTTGCCCGCCACGGGTTCTTTTTCCTGCTCGAATGATCTGCTCAATCGCATCCAACAGGTCACTCGCAACACCTTCATCAATAACGTCATCAGCGTGCAATCGGACTGCCCGCATCGTGAGCGATTCGGCTACGGTGGCGACATCGCCGTCACGAGCGAAGCCTACATGATGAACTATGACATGTCCGGGTTCTATGCCAAGACCATTCGCGACTGGGCGGACAGCGCGCGACCGGATGGAAACTTCACCGACACCGCGCCATTCGTGGGCGTGCAATACTGCGGCATCGGCTGGGCGATGGTTCATCCACTTTTGTTAGAACAACATTACCAGCATTATGGCAACGTCGCTCTCATCCTCGAGCAACTGCCCGCCGCGATGCGATGGTTCGAACTGGAAGCATCCAAGCGCAAAAACGGTCTTGTGCCAACAGGTCTTGGAGACCACGAGGCGTTCAAGCGTCTGGGCGGGCCGCCGGTCACCACGCCCATGTTCATCGATACTGCGCTCCGCATGGCACGGCTTTGCCTGATCGTAGGAGATGAAGCCAACTCCCAAAAATACCTTGCGATGGTGCCGGAGTCATTTGATGCCTGGAACAAATCCTATCATGATGCCCTGACCGGCAGTGTCGGCGGCAACACACAGTCAGAGCTCGCACTGGCGCTGGGCTTTGGGGCGGTAGGTGGCAAGGAGCGCGAAGCCGTATTGGAACAACTCATCACGCAGGTAGAGTCACAGCCCGATGGTCCATCTCTGACCACTGGCATATTCGGCACCCGTTTTCTGTTAGAGTTATTCTCACAAAACGGACGACACGATCTTTCCTATCAACTCGCTACTCGCAAAGCATTTCCCAGCTGGGGACACATGCTGGAAAACGGTGCTACCAGCCTGTGGGAAACGTGGAAGCAAAGCGACAACACCTTTTCGCACAATCACCCCATGTTCGGCTCGATCTCGGCGTGGTTTTTCCGCCATCTCGGCGGCATTCAGATCGCCGATGATGCGGTGGGAGCGGATCGTTTGCTGATCTGTCCAAAACCCGCCGGCGATCTCAAATGGGTCAAATGCTCGCACCGAACTGTTCGCGGCACAGTGGTGTCGAATTGGAAACAAGGCGACAAGGAGTCGGAGTATGAAATCATGATCCCGCCTGACACCAGCGCCACCATCGAACTTCCGCGGCGCGAGGGTGATGTCATCACAGACACGGTCACGGGCGAAATCCAGCAAGGCGAACGCTGGAAAGTAAAAAGTGGCCGCTACCGCTTCGTCATACGACACTCAACATAAGCGATCTAAAAAACAGAAACATGCATCGATTTTCACGATTGTGTCGTTTTATACTATTATCGACCAATCCTCATTGCATGCGGCATTCCCAAACGCGGAAGGCCTGACCCGCGCCGTAAGGGTCGATGGCATGGGCGTCGCCGGGATTTCCCATGTCCACCCATGGCAGTAAAAAATCACGCTGGCATTGCAGTGGGGCGGACTTGGCAAATGCCGATGTCCACTCCTGCATGTCGGTGAAATTCACATCCGCGGTGAGATCCTGTCGACCCACGTTCTCATAAATGCCGGCACCGGTGATGCGCTGTTGCATGAAGTATGCGCGCAAACTGCCACAAGGTTGGCGATGATACATCTCCTCTAACGGCGCACCGTAATCAATCGTCAGCATCGCTCCGCGCCGCCAGTGATTTGCCAAGCCCTCGAACCAACGATGCACGGAATCATGCACCTCCACCCGCTGTCCCAACGCCCAAGAGCCGCGCCAGATGCATGATGGAGGGAGATCCATGCCAGTTACCAAAATTTCTTTCAACGCACCATCCGTGATCTGCACGAACACCTCCTGCCAACCTGCGGCAGCGCGCTGAAAAACGCGCACGGGGAATGCGTCAAAAAACTCGTTCGAATACAAACACGCCGCACCGCCACAAGCCGCAAGGGCAGATTCGACCGAATCGTGCCATTGAACATGACGCAGCGCCGCTCGTTTCGCCTGAATCTCCCGCAAGGTGGCGGACGTTTCTACCAAGTGCCAACGCGTGCGCATGCGACGGAACCATGGTAGATGGGCTTTTACAGCGACGGCCAAAGCACCGCTGCCGGGTCCCAGTTCGATGACGTCACGGCATTTTGTGGCCCGCAGGCGCTTCAATAACCATGCCGCAATCGCCTGCGACAGCGCGGGTGAAACTTCCGCGGTCGTGGTGAAATCGCCACCGCGACCGACCGTGGAAATCCTACGCGCATAGTAGCCATGATGAGGATCGTGCAAGGCATGAGCCATGAAGGTCTCGAACGAGACCGGCGCGCCATCATGACGGAACAGCGATTTCATCATGCCATGACATCAAGCCAGCACGGGGTCATGCAACAAACCTGAGCGACGCAGCAGTGGTTCCAACTTGGGATCGCGGCCCATGAAACGGCGATACAGTTCGTCCACCGGAGCCGAATTTCCTTTGCTCAGGATGTGCTCGCGGAAATCATGACCGGTCTTCGCCTCGAGAATCCCTTCGGCTTCAAATCGCGTAAACGCATCGGCATCCAAAACTTCGGCCCATTTGTAGGAATAATAGCCCGCGGCGTATCCGGTAGGAGAACTAAAGAGGTGGTTGAAACGACGAGCCATGCCCGGAACCTCGGTTTTCATGGCGACGCGGTAATCCGCGAGGATCTCGCGCTCCACCTGATCGAGATCACGTCCGATGTAACGCTCCGGATGCATGTGCAGTTCCAAATCGAGTTTGCCAAAAGCCAACTGACGCATGAACGCCGTGGCGCTCATGTAATTTTTCGCCGCAATCATTTTTTGATACAGATCCTCGGGAATCGGCGCGCCAGTTTCATGGTGTCGCGCAAACAAATTCAGCGACTCCCGCGACCAGCAGAAATTCTCCATGATTTGCGAAGGCAGTTCGACAAAGTCCCACGGCACATTCGTGCCCGCCAAGGACTCCACCGCCACATCGCTGAGCAGGCCATGCAACAAGTGGCCGAACTCATGGAAAATGGTTTCCACCTCGCCATGCGTCAGCAAGGCCTCCTTGCCATCCACCGGAGGCGTCATATTGCCGATGATCAGACCCAAATGCGGTCTGCGCGCTTGTCCGTTCTTGGCTGGAGCGCCAGGCTCCAACTGATTCATCCATGCACCACCCCGCTTGGATTCACGAGGATGCCAATCGGCATAGAAGGAGCCCAAATGCTCACCGCTCTTGTGGTCGCGCAGTTCATAAAATGTCACCTCCGGGTGCCAGACTTCCACCGCGCCGTGCGGTGCATTTGCCGGACGGTAGCCTTTTTCGTAAAAAACCGTGTCGACCTGGCGGATGTCGATGCCGAACAATTTCGTAGCAAGGTCAAACATGCCGTTCATGACTTTGCTCACGGGGAAATACGGGCGCAGGATTTCGTCATCGAGATCGAAGTGTTCTTTCCGGCGTTTCTCCGCCCAGTACGAGACTTCCCAAGGTTGAAGCATCTCGCATAACTCGCCGGTTTTTTCCGCTTTGTAGGCGCAAAGCTCACGATAATCTTGACGGAACCGACCGACGATTCGATCGTGCAAATCCTCGACAAAGGACAACGCTGTGCTGCCATTCTTGGCCATGCGACGTTGCAATACCAGATCCGCAAAATTTTTCTGCCCGAGAATGTTCGCCTTTTCCTGCCGCAGTTGCAGAATTTTCCAGACCAACTCACTGTTATCAAAATCGCCATACGAGCCGACCTTACCGGAGGCCTGCCAGATTTCATGCCGCAGCGAATCGTCGTCGGCATATTGCATCACCGGAAACATCGAGGGTTGATGCAAAGTGAAACGCCAAGTCGGCTGCTCCTCGCTGCCGTGACCCTTGGCTTTTGCATTGGCGGCGGCCGCGGCAATCGCCGATTCCGGCAAACCCGCCAAACGATTCCGGTCAGTCACCAGCAATTCCCACGCGTTGGTTGAATCCAGGACATGCTCGGCGTATGCCTTGGTGATTTTGGACAGCTCGGCATCGATCTCGGCGATACGAGCTTTGGGCTCATCCGGAAGATCCGCACCGTCTTGCACGAAGTCCAACATCGATTCCTCGACATGACGACGCTGGATCTCCGGCAACTTGCGCACGGCATCCGATTCCCCGAATGCTTTCAATACTTTCCACAAATCCTCGCGCAGCGGGATCGATGAATAGAACTCGGACACCTCCGGTAGCATTTGATTCAAAGCGGCACGTTGAGCCGGCTCATCCGCCACCGAATCCAAATGATTCAAACGCCCCCACGCGCGATTGAGGGTTTTGCTGGCCTGCTCCAGTGCATGGAAGGTGTTTTCATACGTAAGCGCGGCAACATCAAGTGCGGCAATCGCATCGATCTTCACTCGAGCTTCATCAAGACCGAGACGAACGTCGACCTCCACGGCTTCGGGAACCAGAGTTGACCATCGGACAGCAAAAGTGGAATCATTGAATGGATGCATGCGCCAAAAGCTAGACAGTCGATTCACAAAGGCAACCGGGAATGCAAAAATTTTCGCGAAGGATGTTTGACGATTCCGATAACAAAAACTAACATTTTGTGCCGCAGCGAAATGTTTACCCCTCTTTTCACCGGATCATCATCATCTTTTCACAGATTCATGGTCTGCTGGTTGAGACCTACACCATGAATTCATCCGCAACCATACCACAACACATCGCCATCATCATGGATGGCAACGGACGCTGGGCCAAATCACGTGGGCTTCCCCGGGCCGCAGGGCACCGCGCCGGAGCCGAATCTGTGCGCGAAGCGGTCGATGCCTGCAAGGAGTTGGGCGTGAAGTTCCTCACCCTCTATGCGTTTTCATCGGAAAACTGGAACCGACCGCAGACTGAAGTGACGGCATTGATGGTGTTGTTGGAAAAATTCCTGCAGTCCAAGTCCGCTGATCTGATGCGGCAAAATGTGAAGCTGCAAGTCATCGGTCAGATCGAGAGGTTGCCGGAAGGCACACGCAAGGTTCTGCAAAAGGTGATGGATCAAACGGCGAACAACGACAGTCTGACACTGGTCTTGGCGCTATCGTATGGATCTCGTGAAGAAATCACCGCTGCCGCCCGCAAACTTGCCTTGGGTGTATTGGAGGGCCGTTGGAAGCCGGAAGACATCACCCCGGAATTGCTGGCCTCCCAGCTCGATACCGCACAGATGCCTGACCCCGATCTGCTGATTCGCACATCGGGAGAAATGCGTGTCTCCAATTTTCTGTTATGGCAGATCAGCTATGCAGAAATGGTGATCGTCGATAAATTCTGGCCTGACTTCCGTCAAGGGGATCTCTTCGCTGCTGTGGCTGCCTACCAAAAACGTCATCGGCGTTTCGGAGGTGTATGATCACTCACAGTTCTGAATGGATCGATCAGTCTTGCTGCTCCGCGATCAAGACACGCCTTGGCTCTTGCGTTTCCGTGGCTTTTTGCTGTGCACTCAGCGGCAGCGAACCTCGCCCCAACCGCGGCTCCGGCTTCAACTGGGTCACATAGGATGCGGCCAACCATGCCAACAAGGCAATGGAACTGATTGCGACAAAAAGCGATGATTTCATCAGCGTGATTATGAGGATTGTCGCACGAACGACATCGCCATGCAAATCACGGATCACTTAAATGTCAAGATTTATTGTCCAATCATTCGAGTATCAGCGCTGGGCAAGAATCTCGTCCATCACCTCGATGCAGCGACGGTTCTGCTCCATGGTCCCCACCGAAATGCGCACCCATTCCGGCAATTGGTAGCTGCTCATGGCGCGCAGAATGATTCCGCGTTGCAGCATCTTGCGGAACAAACCATCACCATCACCAACCTTGACGAGAACAAAATTTGCCACGCTGGGCACATACTCCAGGCCTCGCTGTTCAAAGGCCTTGTGATAAAACGCCAACCCCTCGGCATTCACTTCCTTGGTTTTTTCCATGTGGCTGTCATCGGTGAGAGCCGCCAGCGCACCTGCTTGGGCAATGGCATTCACGTTAAAGGGCTGCCGCGCTTTTTGCAGGATGTCCGCCAGCCCCTTGGGCGCAAGACCGTAACCCACGCGCAAGGCCGCCAGACCGTGAATTTTCGAGCAAGTGCGCAAGATGCAAACATTGCGTCCTTCACGCACATACTTCAGCGTATCGGGAGCATCCTCAAGGAACTCATAGTAGGCTTCATCAAACACCGCGATCACGTGATCTGGCAGACGGTCCATGAAGCGGTCGAGAGCCTCCTGCTCCACCATAGTCCCGGTGGGATTGTTCGGATTGGCCACAAAGACCAAACGGGTTTGTGGTGTGATCGCGTCCGCCATGGCATCGAGGTCGTGCACAAATCCCGGATCCGGCACCTTGACATATCTCGCACCAAAAAGAGTGGCCATCAGCTTGTATACCACAAACGCGTGCTCCGCAGCAATGAGTTCCGCCTCGCGGTTGAGAAAACTGTGACACAATAGCTCGATAATCTCATTCGAACCATTGCCCAGAATCACGTTCTCGCGACCGAGACCGAATTTTTCGGCAATGGCCGTGCGCAGACGGTAGCCGCCGCCATCGGGATAAATGTGAGATTCCTCCAACGCCGCGCGCATCGCCTCTATCGCCTTGGGCGAGGGCCCGAGCGGATTCTCGTTGGAAGCCAGCTTGATGATATCCTCCGGCTGCAACCCGAGTTCGCGGGCGGTCTCATCAATAGGTTTTCCGGGCTCATACGCAACGAGATCACAGACAAAACGATTGGCAAATTCTTCTACACCCATGGCGCGCGCAACATTTCATCGATTCGGATCATCGTCAATCACTGATTCAGCAGTGACAACAGCATCACAATGACGACCAAAATGTCATGATGAAAGAATCAGTTCTTGCCATCTGTCCTAGTCTTTGTACTACCTTGAGTCATGGAGACCAAACGCAAACGCAAAAAACGCACGAACCCGATGGAGAATCTCTCGGTCCACCTCGCCGGCCCGGTGGAAAAGGACAGTCGTGTCCTGCAAGCGGAAATCGCCCTGCGTCGCAACCTGCGCAGCGGTAGTTGGAATCAATACGTTCCGGGGATTCGCACCCTTGCCACCTCGTTTGGTGTGAGTCCTGCCACCATGGTCAAAGCTGTGGAGCGCGTGCGCAAGGATGGCTGGATCAGCAACGAAGGTGTGCGTCGCCGTTTCACCATCCACCGCGATGTGATTTTGAAATCGAAAGGCAATGATCAGGTCTTGCGCACCTTGCTATTGCTGGCACCCAAGAGCGGTCGTACCGAGCCAGCGCGCGGCACATCGCAACTGCTGCTGCATCTCTGGGAAATTCTGACTCCCAACGGATGGAGCATTCGTTTTCACCTCGATGACTACGCATCGGGCAAACGTCGTCAAAAGCAATGGGATGATCTGGTCAATCTGGAAAAACCCCAAGCCGTGATTGCCATCCTCGGCACTCCTGCCATGGCAGCTTGGGCACGCGACACAAAAATTCCGATGTTTTTCTGCGGTGGTGCGATGGGTGATGTTTCGGTCCCTTTGGTCGGAGTTTCCTCGAGCCTGATGCTGGAAGAAGCGCTGGATCGGTTGATCGCACTCGGTCATCACAAGATCACTCTTCCTCTCTGTGAGCGAGTTCCTTCCTTTGCCGCCAAACTCAAGGCGACCATCAGCCAGAAATTGATCTTGGCCAACCGTGATTTTATTTCCGAACTGAATACCCCCTCGCATGAGGAAAGTGGCGTCGAAATCTTCCGCGGCTGTCTCGATCGCGCCTTCGCGGTGGACACCCCCACGGCGATCATTTGCATGGACTGGCGGGAATACATTGCAGCACTCTGTTACGTGCAAGAAAAAGGACTGAGAGTGCCCCATGACATCTCGCTCGTCTGCCTCAGCCACGATCATTCGGCCGATTGGTTCAAGCCCGTTCCCAGTCATTTCATGCACCCATTGGACAAATTGGCGTCGACGCTCGGCAATTGGCTCGAGGATATCACCAACTACACCAATTACACTCTTCACAGTAGCGTCCGTGGTACGTGGATTCCCGGCGAAACGGTTGCCGAACCTCGTCGCTGAAGCGCATGTCGCATCATTTCCCATCAAATTCAGAACTCGGCGCGATTTGAGATTGCACCTTTCATTGCTCCCGCTAAAGAAATCTCCATGACACTTCGCATCCACTCCCGATGGTCGTTATCTTTTTTGCTGGTATTGCTCGTTAAAAGCGGAACCTGTGCAGAAGAAGCCAAGCCATTCGATGCGGCTTGGCTGCGCTCGGAGGCGAAGAGCATGGCAACCAAACCCTATGCGGAGCCACCGGCCCAATTGCCGGAATGGATGAATTCATTGGACTACGATGCCTACCAATCCATCAAATACCGTAAGGAGAAGGCGCTCTGGCATGACCTTGGCGGACAGATGGAAGCCCGTCTGTTTCACCTTGGTTTGTTTTTCCGCAAACCCGTGGGCATTTCCGAGGTTCATGATGGCAAAGCTTATCCGCTACATTATTCAAAAGATCTCTTCACCTATGGCCCGCGCTTGAAAGTGCCTGCAAAGTCGGAAGATCTTGGTTTCGCGGGCTTCCGTGTCGGCGTGGCTCCTGACCGGGATGCGGATATGTTCGCATTCCTCGGCGCCAGTTATTTTCGCGCCGTCGGCTCTAGCAAGCAATACGGTCTGTCCGCGCGCGGTTTGGCTGTGGACACCGCCTTGCCGCGGGCCGAGGAGTTTCCCGATTTCCGCCACTTCTGGTTGGAGCGCCCGGATAAGACATCCAAAACCCTTACCGCACATGCGTTGCTCGATAGCCCCTCGATCACGGGTGCCTACACCTTCGTTATCACACCGGGAGATGTTACGGTGATGGAAGTGGATGCCGTGCTGTATCCGCGCAAGGCCATCGAACGCGTCGGCTTGGCTCCACTGACCTCGATGTTCCAGTGTGGCGAAAACGACCGCCGTGCCGCCGACGACTGGAGGCCCGAGATTCACGATTCCGATGGACTGTCGCTCTGGAGCGGTAACGGCGAGTGGATCTGGCGCCCGTTGCTGAATCCCACCAAACTGCGCTTCAATTCATTCCTCGACGAAAATCCCAAAGGCTTCGGTCTGCTACAACGCGATCAGCTTTTCGATCATTATCTCGACGACGGAGCGATGTATCACAAACGCCCGTCACTCTGGGTCGAGCCACTCGAAGGCTGGGGCAAAGGGCAGGTCCAGTTGGTGGAAATCCCAACGCCCGACGAGACATTTGACAACATCGTCGCGTTTTGGAATCCGGCAGAACCCTTCGCGCCCGGCCAGGAGCGCAAATTCCGCTACCGCCTGCACTGGGGCGCAAAACCTCCGGTGCAATCGCCGATGGCCCGCGTTGTATCCACGCGCATTGGCAGCGGTGGTGTTCCCGGAGAAAAAGTGCGTTCAAGTGCTCGCAAGTTCGTGCTCGATTTCAAAGGCGGACGTTTTGAAAATCTGCCATGGGAAACCAAGGTCGAACCCGTCATCACCGCATCACGCGGAGAAATCCTCCAACCCGCCGCAAGGCCGGTGGTGGATGGCGATACCTGGCGCTGCAATTTCGACCTGCGTGTCGAAGGCTCGGATCCCGTGGACCTGCGACTGTTTCTGAAAGACAGCAAAGGCGCTCTTACCGAAACGTGGATCTATCAGTATTCGCCTCAATAATTTCGTCGGCCCTCTCGGGGCATTGATGTCAGACGGAGCGATGGTCGCGAAAATATTCCTGAGATCGCTCCTTGCGCAACCCTATCCCTGCATTAGTGTTGCCGTCATTCATGCAACATCGACGCTCACTCTATCAGGCCATCGCGGCCTTGCTTTCGATCTGGCTCATCGTGTTTGCCATCCGCAGTTATGCCGGATCCAAAAAAATCACGGCGGAACGCATCCAGAAGGAAATCGAGAAGGCGCGTTTCGACAACTGGTCACAGAGCACCTCGGCGGAAGGAGCCATTGCCAGTCAAAGGGAAGAAAAAATCCGCGAAATCGCCAACTTGACCAATCGGCTCGATTTCCATGAGAGAGAAAAAAATCGTGAAAATCGCACGAATGAGCGATTCTTCCAACTGCTGAGCCCACAGGAACGCAGCCTGTTTATCGACCTCACGGTGGCGGAATCGATGAACCGTTTTATGCAAGCCCTCGATCAGATGCCCGCCGCCGATCGCAAGCGCTTTGTCAAACAGGGGCTGGAGGAAATCGCCAAGGGCAAAACAGCGGAAGACATGGAGCGCACCCGTGAACTGGGGGATGACGTGATGAAAAAAATTGCGCAAGAAGGCATGCGCGCCTATTTCGAAAAGTCCAGTGCGGAAACAAAACTCGATCTCGCACCCTTGATGGAATCGATGAACGAAGTCATGCAAGGATTGCGCGGCAATCGTTTCGGGCCGCCGAGAAAATGAAGCTGCATGCATCTCCGAGTTCCATATCGTTACCGTCACGGCTTCACTCTGGTAGAGATTCTTGTGGTCGTGGGTATCATCGCGGCACTTGCCGCCTTGATCGTGCCGCTCAGCCGTTCTTTTATCGCCAAATCAAGACAGGCTTCCTGCTTGGGAAATCTGAGGCAGATCGGGATCGGCATCGAATCCTACCTGCAAGATCACAACGACACCATGCCCAATCTCGAAGCCGGCCGCCAATCGCGCAACGATGATCTGCCGGTGATGGACAATACGCTCAACGAATATCTATCGAGCGAGGATGTCTTCCACTGTCCTGAAGACAAGGTCCATTTTCAGGCGTCCGGCTCAAGCTATCTATGGAACTCCACACAAAGCGGTCGCAATAAGAACCGGTTGGTTTTTTTCAATGTCTCCGGCGACTCCTCGCGCATTCCACTTGTCACCGACAAAGAGGGCTGGCACCCGGGTGAAACCAGCGTCAACATTCTCTATGCCGACTACTCCGCCACGAAGGAATTCAAATTTCTCACCTCACCCTGAACCACTGCCATTTTCATGTTAGAAATCAAGCAATTGTGGAAAAACTTTCACGGCATGCCAGCGCTCAAGGACGTATCGTTCCGGGTCGAACGCGGCCAGATCTACGGTCTGTTAGGACACAACGGCGCTGGAAAAAGTACCACGCTGGGCATCATCCTGGGCATGGTCGCGCCGAGTAGCGGCGATGTGCTGATCGATGGCATTTCCGTACAACGCGATCGATCACGCGCCCTGCGCAAGGTGGGGGCGATTTTCGAAGCGCCGTCTTTTTATGAGTATCTCAGTGGCTGGCAGAATCTGAAAATTCTCATGAGCTACTCGGCTCCCTTCGATGAAAAACTCGCGCGCGAGGTCGTGGATCGTGTCGGGTTGACGAAGCGCATCGACTCCAAGGTGCGCACCTACAGCCACGGCATGCGCCAGCGTCTTGCCCTTGCCCAAGCCTTGCTACCTGAACCGGAGGTTCTGCTGTTGGATGAACCTACCGACGGTCTCGACCCCGAGGGCATCAAGTGGTTCCGCGATTTCATTCTCGGCCTGCGTGAGGAGCGCGGCATGACCGTTTTGTTCAACTCGCATCTACTGGCGGAAGTGGAACTGATGTGCGACCGCATCGCCATCCTGCAAGGAGGTGTTCGAGTCTTTGAAGGGCCGATCAAAGGACTGGAAGAAGACAAGATGCGCTACGAGATCGATGCCACCCCAGCGACTCTGATTCCCTCGCTGATTGCCACTCATGGCGGCACGGTGGAGAGCGATTCGGTGATCCATCTCCCGCGCGAGGTCGATCCCGCCACGGTGTTGCGCGACCTCGTTACCGGTGGTGTGCAAGTGCGGGCCTTCACCCCGCGGCATCGCTCGCTGGAAGATCTTTACATGGAAATCAAAAACCAACCCTCCCCATCCCACCGCGCATGAATTTCCTCTCCCAACTCCACGGTGAAATGCGCAAGCTCTACGCGCGCCCCCGAACTTACATCGGCTACGTCGCTTTCCTGGCAATGGAAATCCTCATCCTTGTCGTTTACAAACTGGATCGCACCCAAGCCTTCACCCGCAAGCAATTGCAGACCAACGGCCTGGAGTTCGATACCTACTACAGCTCCCTTTCCATCACCTTCACGATCATGCTGCTGAGCATGTTTTTGTTAGGCTCGGTATTTTTCGCGCTGGTCGCGGGTGATATTGTCGCCAAGGAAAATGAGGACGGAAACCTGCGACTGATCTTTGCCCGGCCGATCTCGCGTTTGCGTTTGTTGTTGGTGAAATATGCTGCCGTCTGCCTCTACACCGTGAGTTTCGTCTTTTTCGTGGGCATTACCGGCTATCTCATGGCAGTGGCCGCTGTGGGCGGAGGTGGCGGATTGTTTGTGATGGAGCCGAAAATGGCCGTCTTTGCCGCCTACCCCGAATGGGCGGAGGGCGCTTCCCGACTCGCGCTGGGTGCGTTGGGCATCGGCTTCAGCATGATCACGATCTCCTCCATCGCCTTCATGTTTTCCTGTTTTAAGATGAAACCCGCCGCCGCCACGATCATCACGCTGAGCATTCTCTTCGTGGACATGATCTTGCAGAATTTCCCGTTCTTCAAGGAATACGAGCAATGGTTCGTCACCTGGCGCATGAGTGCCTGGGTGTTTCTGATGGAAAACTACCTGCCCTGGGCCAAGGTGATCGAATCCTTCGCCTTCCTCGTCGGTCTCAATGCGACGGTTTTCATCATCGGCTGGCTGAATTTCCAAACCCGCGATTTCAAAACCTGATCCTTGACAAAGGGCGCGGTAAAACATAGTATTACCGCATGATCAAGACCATCACTAAAATCGGCAATTCTCAAGGCATCATCTTCGACAGCGCGCTACTGCAGCTCGCACGTCTGAAAGTGGGCGATCAGGTCAATGTGGAAATCCACTCGGGGGGAACGATTACGATCAGTCCTGTGGATCAGGCTGTGATCGATGAAGACACGGCAGCGGTGACGGCCCGCCGATTGATTCAGAAAAACCAAGAACTTTTCCGCAGGCTGTCATGAAAGAACTCATCAAGCATCCCTCCGTGGAAGCTGTTCTGGCCATCCACTCCGAGGTGCTGGCAGCTCACGGTGGAGCTCTTGGTTTGCGTTCGCGCGAGCTGCTCGAATCCGCCGTCGCTGCGCCCCAAGCATCCATGATGGGAGTCGCGCTGATCACAGACCCCATCGAGATTGCTGCAGCCTATCTCTTTTATCTTTGCAGCAATCACCCCTTTGTGGATGGCAACAAAAGGGTGGCATTGGCGACTTGTTTGGTGTTTTTGAGTGAAAACGGACTGCTGCTCAATGAGACGCTGGATGTCGATCACTGGGAAAACCTCACCCTCGCCGTGGCCGCCGGGGCACTGAGCCGCGAGGAGGTCACCAAAACACTGCGCGGCTTGTTGGAGTGATTTCCCTGCACATCACACAATGCGGTGCGGGTGGAAGCGGCTCATGTTGCCGGTGATGGGCGAGGCATCGCCGCGGGCGGAGAGACCGCAACAGTTGTCATCGATCATCCAAAGTCCCCAAACGAAGTGCCGTCCGCCCGCACGAAACAAATTCGTGCGTTGTTGATAGATCATGCGCTCGGTTTCACGAGTGCCCACGGCCCTCACGGAAGGTGTGCCGTATTCGTAGAGGGAAATGCCGCCACCCTCACGCCCGTAAATCGGCTTTTCCACCCACTGGGACGAGCCTAGTCGGCTCATTTCCTCCCGCGTGAACGTGGCGGGCAGCAACAACGGATGTCCCGGATGCAGTTCCCACAAAAGGGGCAAGAGAGCTTTGTTGGAAAGCATCATTTTCCACATCGGCTCGATGAAACGACCGCGCTCTGGCCCGATCTCGGCAAAGAACGGCTCCTTCATCATCCACTCCCAAGGATACAGTTTGAAAAGACGTTCGATCGCCTGCTCGTTCGGATCGGTGAAACGGCCTTCGGGCGAAAAACCAATGTCCGCCATATCCAGCAAATGCACCGTCTTGCCCGCCTGCTCGGCGGTTTCCGCGAGATAGGCGATGGTTTGCCTGTCCTCCGCGAGATCCCAGACACAGGCAAAATGAACCACGGGATCGGGCAACTCCTGCCAACGTGCGACAAGGGCCTCGTGCAAGGAATTCAACTGGTCCGAAGATGGATGGCAATCTTGCAGCCAATCCCACTGAATCACCGCCGCCTCCAACAAGGACGTGGGTGTGTCCGCATTGTATTCTAACAATTTCGGCTGCCCGCTGCCGTCCCATGCGAGGTCGAAGCGACCGTAGAGGGAAAAATCATTGGCAGTCCACGATTGCTGGACCAGCGGCGCCACTTCCTCGGGAATGCCGAGTTTGTCCCACCAACCGCGGCAAATGATCTGCTCGCACGCGTTCAAACACATGGCATGCAGTTCGTTGGCCGCTGCCTCGAGTGTCTCGATGGCGTCCAGGGTGAAGACCAAGTGTTCGTCCTCATTCCAATACGAGTCCTGACCATGGCCGTGCCATAGCAACCCGGATTCCTCGACACGTTGCGTCCAGTTTGCCCGCGCTTGACTCGTTTCCAATCGGATCGGCGCGAAATGATTCGGCAAGTTCATGCGTGCGTGACAACCTTGTGAGTTAGCTACCAAAGGATGTGCGACCCGCGGAGCTGGAACCAAAACCGCCACGCACCGATCTGCCGGCCGTCACCGGCGCACCGGAGCTACGACTCTCTTGCACCAGTCGCTGATAGCCGGGATTCGACGCGGCATAGGATGTGACGCGTTGTCGGTCTTGCTGCATGGTCTGTTGCCAATTCGTCTGATTCATCTGCGCACGCTGAAATCCTGCACCCGGGGTGTAATACCCGCGATTGCCCGAGAGCAGCCAATACATCATCAACATATTGCCGATGCCGCCACCGCCATGATGATGGTGCACGGTCGATGATGGAGAAGAGCCACCTTGCGAAGCGAGTTGCTGTTCGCGATCCAACAACATTTCCACTTTTTTCAGCGCCTCCACGGAAGGACGACTGGACGTCAATGCTGGCGCAGGTGGCTCACTATCCTGCCACTGGCCATTCGCATACCATTTTCCATTTTGCTGTTCGCCATATTTGTAGGGAAAAAAATCATTGGCGTCGGCGTGATAGAATCCCAGTCCGGGCAATTCAAGATTGTGTTCCAGATAGCCTTGCGTCAGTTGCGAACGGCGGCTTTCGATCTCATCAAGTTTTTTCTGCAAACCCGCCATCTGCTCATCCGCAGCCGTGGCGGTGTAGGAACTTTCCGAGTCACAGGAACTAAGCCCCATGCCAGAGCCAGCGAGTAAACAAAGAGTGGACCAGTGGAGGATGCCACCCATGCGAATGCGGGACGTCGCGCCGTGTTTTTTCATCAGGGGCAATTTCTAACCAAGCGATCCTGAAAGAGTCAAGAAGATGTGGATTCCAAAATCGCGCGACTTTTCCCATCACCCCGGGATGGCGCTGCCGCGATTCAGTCGACGAGGACTCAACAACCGCTTACAAAATCCGCCCAGGATTGCGTTCCCTTCTGACGGGAAATGTCGTATGTTTCTTTGATTGCAAAAGGAATCACACTGCCGTCATCCTTGGTGAATTTGCCCTCGACCTCGAGGGTGAAAGCTTCGTCGCGAGATACGACATCGATGAAATCGGCGCGTAAGATACGCGATTTGTGAACGACGATCGCCCCGCCGGCCATGCTGTTGTGGGATTCATGCGCTTCGGCTTTGCTGCTGACGGGAAGTTTGATCGTGGCGATTCCCGGATCCGTGCTGCCATCGGCATAGGTTACGGTCACCTTGGTGTATTCGACGGAGGCAAACGTGAAAGTATCATCCGTGTAGTAGGCGCGAATGTCGTAGGGTTGATTGCTTTTGACCGCTCCGCCGAACATTCCGGCAGAAATGTTGGTATCGATTTCCACACTTGGAACCGGAGTCGTTCCGCCAGCGTTCTTCCCAGCAGCTTGGAAAGAAACCGTATCGTATTTCACGTTGCAGGAAGAGAAAAAAACGGTGCTGGCAAGCAGCAGCAACCTTATGGGCCTGTGCAGGTGATTTGTGGCAGTCAACATTGGTGCCTACGGTAATGATCATAAAAACCTCGGTCAAATCAATTCTTTTGACGCGATCGTCACATATGCGGATCATCACACAGATGAAGAGTTCCCATCGACAACTTGTCTATTTTCCTCATACTACAGGGAACACATTGATGAAACGACTCGATCGAAAATTGCAAAACATCCGAGCCGGCTCTGCGACGCGTAAGGACTTTATCATTGCCGATGCCAAGGATGCCGACATGGCATTCGGCATTGCCTCGCCGGGACCGCGCAGCGATGGTGGCTGGAAAACACTTGCCGAATACCGTGAGCAAATCCGTGCGATCGTCGCGCAGGATCTGATCGACGTCATGCTGATGTCCGCATCGACCTTGGAACAACTGGCCATAAGCGAGGGGATCTTCCGCAATTCGGAAATCACACCAGCGGCAAGAGCAAATGATACAACAGACATCTGGCTCGCTCGCGGTGGCAGCTATCATGAACAGCCATCAAGCCCCTTCCGTTCCGCATCACTCGATCATATCAAGTATGGCCGTCTTACCGATGATCACCAACAGCGAATCATCGGTGCGGATCTGGGATTGTATTCCATCACGTTTGTCAATCGATTGGAAGATGACCGCCGATCTCTGGAGGCCTTTCACGAATTCCGGCTTGAGGCGGAGAGAAAACAATTCCGCTACTTTTTGGAGGTTTTTCATCCGAACATCGACACGGGTATTTCCGCAGAAAAAATTCCCGCATTTGTCAACGACCACATCGCAAGGACACTGGCCGGAGTCACGCAAGCAGGACGCCCCTTGTTTTTGAAAATCCCCTACGCTGGGCCTGCTGCTTTGGAGGAGCTTGTGTCGTATGATCCGCAACTGGTAGTCGGGATTCTCGGTGGCGGTGCCGGCACCACTCTGGACGCATTCCAATTGATTCATGATGCCCAGAAGTATGGCGCGCAGGTGGCACTATTCGGCCGCAAAATCAATCTCTCCGAGGACCCACTTTTATTTATCACTTTGTTACGAGGCATCACCGATGGCGACATCAAACCCATCGATGCAGTCAAAACCTATCACGCCAAACTAGCCACCGCCGGGATCGAGCCTCACCGACTCCTGGAAGATGATCTCACCCTCACAGAACCGGTTTTACGATATTCATGAAGGCGAAAAAAGTAACGTGTGATGACCTGAAATCATCATCATATTTGCCACTCGATCCCGCCGCGGTAGCAGCTTGCCGAGTGGTCACAGGCTTTGATGGATTCATCGACGAAATGATCACACTCGTCGCGGAGCGATATGATTTGCAGAGCTTCACAGCAGTTCGCCATATTTCTGAGTTCGCCGCGACCTTGGCCTCATCGGCTGGGCATAGTAGCCTGAGGGAAATCGTCGTGCGCCACGTTCATGCCGGAGGGTGCGCGGTGAACCTGGCCGACGGACTGGCCAGCCTCGGGGTGCATGTCGATTGTTTCGCCACCTGTGGCTATCCTCCGCATCCTGCCTTCCAGGCAATCGCGCAACGGTGCCATGGATTTTACAGCTGGGGCCGCGAACCCGGGCGAACCTTGGCATTTGAATTTGAGGATGGAAAAGTGATGTTCAGTGTCTGTTCTCCCCTGGCGGACTTCACCCCCGAACACGTGGAATCATGCTTGCAAGATGGCGAATACGCACGGGCCTGCGAACAGGCGCAAGTGATCGCCCTAACAGATTGGAGCTTGTATCCTCATATGACGCAAGTCTGGGATCTGCTCCGAAAGAAAGTCTTTTCCCATCTCACCCATCGTCCTCATTTCTTTTTCGATCTGGTTGACCCCACATCGCGCAGGGAGAGCGACATACGGGAAATGATGACATCACTCGCGATGCTTGAGGAACATGGTGAAGTCACCTTGGGACTGAATGGCAATGAGGCAAACCACCTATGCCGTATACTCGATCGCAAGACCACCGACGCCCACGCCTCCATCGAAGAGACCGAGGAACAAGCATCATCTCTCTGCAGAACATTGGGTATTTCTCGCGTGGTAATTCACCGCAGTCGCTATGCTGTGAGCGCGAGCCTAACAGAAAACTCGCATGCGTTTGCTGCATATTTTGAAAAACCACGAAAAAGCACTGGTGCAGGAGACCGTTTCAATGCCGGGTATTGCCTGGGTTTGGCCCTCTCACTGACAGCGGAACAATGTCTTGATCTGGGCAACCGAGTTGCTGGCGTTTTGATCCGCGAAGGTCGCAGTGCATGCTTGGAAGAACTGTGATTAGCGTCAATGCTCACCGCGTTAGATACACTTTTTCCGCCGTGCCTCCCATGATGGCTTGTTGCTCGCCACTGCTCAGTGGAGCAATCCATTGGCGAACCAGTTCCAGCCATCGCGTGTGGGAGGTGCGCATCAAACAAACCGGCCAGTCAGAACCGAACATCAATCGTTCCGGACCGAAGGCCTCCAGCACGGTGTCGAAGTAAGGACGCAGGGTTTCCTGATCCCAATCTCCATCGCGCACCTCGGTGGCCATGCCGGAAATCTTGCAAGTCACGTGCTCGCGTTTCGCCAGTTCTCGGATGTTTTGCGCCCAGGATTGATCGAATTCCCCCTTGCGGATGCTGGGTTTGGCGACGTGGTCCAGCACCATGCGGATGCCCGGGTGCTGATCCACAAAACGAATCGTCTGTGGCAGATGTTTTCCGAAAATCAGGATGTCATAACACAACGGATACTTGCCCAGCTCGCGGACACCGGCATTGAAATCCGGGCGAAGAATGAAATCGTCATCGGGCTCGTCCTGGATCACATGACGGAAGCCGACGATTTTTTCCTCGGCGGCATACTGTTCCAAATAACGCCCCACGCCTGCATCGCAGAGCGGAACCCAACCCACCACACCGAGAACGCGCGGATGAGCGGCGGCCAGTTCTAACAAAAAATCCGTTTCCTCGACGATCTGTCGCGCTTGCACCGCGATGCTGCCATCCAGGCCCGCCGCGTCCAGCAAAGGCTCCAGATCCTGCGGCAACAGATCGCGGCGGCACATCGCCAATGCATCACCCATCCACGGATATTCGACCGCGTTGTATTTCCAAAAATGCTGATGGCTGTCAATGTTCATACGCTCCGCGTCGCGATGGCAAAGGACTGAAGCGCGAAAGTCAATCCCGAAGCGTCAGTTCCAGCGAGCAAAACAGCGATGACGGCTTGCCACCCAGTGGCAGCGTGATAGACTGCGCGCGTGCTGCCGTGGTTCACTTCCGAAACCTTTCCCCTGTATCTCGCCCCGATGGCGGGAGTCACGGATGTGGTGTTCCGGCAACTTTGCAAAGAGCTCGGAGCCGATGTGATGGTGACCGAATTCGTTTCTGCCGAGGGCATCATGCAACGTGATGAATACACGCGGAAATACACGGAATTTAGCGAGGAACAGCGCCCGGTGGGGATCCAACTTTTTGGTGCAGACGGTCCGCGCATGGGCGAGGCGGCGCGCAAAATTCTCGACTGGAAACAACCGGATTTCATCGATATCAACTTCGGCTGTCCGGTCAACAAAGTCGTTTCCAAAAACGGTGGATCTTCGTTGTTGAAAGACTGCCCCACACTCGCATCGGTGGCCGCGGGCGTGGTGAAGGCGATGGCAAACACCGGGGTGCCCGTCACCGCAAAAATTCGAATCGGGTGGGATCAACAGCACATCAATGCTACGGAGGTTTGTCACATCCTCGAAGACAGCGGGATCCAGGCCATCGCTGTTCACGGTCGCACGCGGGCACAGGGATACTCAGGTCTGGCCGACTGGGAGGTGATCGATGCCTGCGCACGCACGGTGAAGATTCCCGTCATTGGTAACGGCGACATTCATAGCGCCGATGATGTGATGAAACGTCGGGCAGAAACCGCCATTTCCGGTGTGATGATCGGACGCGCCGCGATGCAACATCCGTGGATTTTCCGTGAGACCAAGGCGCGACTGCACGGTGACGAGTGCAGCCCCACCGTGACTCCCGAGGAGCGTTGGGCCCTGATCGTGCGCCATTGCCGGCTCGCTGTGCAGAGCCAGCGCTATGGTAGTGAGCGTCATGCCATGATGGCCATGCGTGGTCGTCTGCTCGCGTATTGCAAGGGATTTGCGGGAGCCAAGGAACTACGCCAACTTTTGGCCAAAGTGGAATCGGTAACCCACGTGGAGGACATCGCCGTCGCAGGACTTGCCCGCGAGCTTGCTGAAGAAGAACACGCCACTCAGGCAGAGGAATCCACCACATCATGATGCGTCTTCTTTCTTTGCTAATGATTCTATTACCACTTGCAAGTTGCATGATGGAGCCAATCCCACAGGTGGATCGCCGACCACCCAGTCGCGAATCTTTGCAATATGCCCAACAGCGCGTGAGTGCCATCATTGTCACGCGCCAAAACGATATTACCAACTGGGTGCGAGGCGGATTTATCAAATCGCAAACTCCTCCCGGCACCGATGGCGGTACTGCATGCCCGATCACAGCGGACGGTTATTTTCTCACCGCCGACCATGTCGTGAAAAATCACGCGACGCAGGCGGTGCATCTTTTGTATGGTCGTGGGCGTCAGTTACAAATCGGGCGTGGCAGAGTGATATGGCGTGATGCACGAAATGATATCGCCCTCTTGCATGCACCCGTCGTGACGCCTGCTTTCTACCGATTCGCGCCACCGACGACTCCGATTCCGGAAGGCACCACGGTGTTTCATGGCGGACTCACCACTGGTCTGAAACCACAATTCGGTGCGCTCAACACCACCATTCCCGCTCAATCGATTTTCACCGGAGCGCAACCATTCCGCATCGATATCCCGCTGCAGCCCGGTGACAGCGGCGGGCCGATTCTCGACGCGCGAGCTCAACTCATCGGCATCAATTCCTCGGTGGAGTTTCTCATCCCGCTGGAAACACCGATTTTCACCGAATCCTCTGGTGTCCGGCCGAATGTGCGCAAGGTGATGAAAATCATCGAGAACGATCGCCGTAGATAACCCGACCATGCGCCTTTTCCTAACGAGTCTTCTGCTTGCCACTCTCATCGTCTCCTGTGCGCCCTACCGTGCCGCATGGAAATCCGGTTGGACGGAAAAGGCCGCGAATAACAGCGTCATGCTGGTTCATTCCCACCCGCCGACACTCGGTTGGAAACGCCTGCAGTACCAATCAACCCTGCATCCAGAATTTCATGAATTTCTGGTTCACCTCGGCACACCCGACTGCATCGCTGAAACCACACACACCGAACGGCATTACCTGATTCTCTATTATCTTAATGAGCGAAAGGCCTATTCTTTCCGAAATGACACGCGATCGGTCAGCAAACCCATCGAGGTGGCAGGCCCTTACCCTATCAGTGAAAAAGAGCACCGCCTGCTCTCCGAATTTCAACAACGCGCGCTGCGATGGAGAAAATCACCTGACTAACGCCAACACGCCAACAGCAAGGTCAGAGCCAGAGGCAAGTAGACAAGGGTATAGAGAAACAAGCGTCGCGCACTGGCGCGATCGCCCTGTTTGCCAAAATTCCGCGACAAGCCCATCATTCGGACGCCTAACAACAAAGCTCCCACCAACCACGGCCATGCCGCATGTCCGGTCGCGTACGGCCACAAGGGCAACAGCGCAAGACAGGCAGAAAAGAGCAAACACAGCCGCGCGCTTTTCGCTCCGCTCACATCACCATTCGACCACATGCGATAGCCCGCAGCTTCATACTCCTCGCGACACATCCAATTGATCGCCACGAAGTGCGGCAACTGCCAGAAAAACAACAAGGCAAACAAGAACCAGGCCGATGCATCCAACGCACCGCCCGCCGCCGTCCAGCCCATCATGGGAGGAATCGCTCCGGGCACCGCACCGATGAGCGTGTTCACCGAGTGCTTGCGCTTCATCGGAGTGTATAGGAACACATAAGTGACCAGAGTGATCAATGCCAATACTGCGGTCATTTTGTTCACCATCACCGACAAATGAACCAGCCCGAAGGCACTCAAAAGTACCCCGATGACAAAAGCAACCAGCACATCCATGCGTTTCGCGGGTAGCGGGCGATCCGCCGTGCGCGCCATGCGCGCATCAAGATCGATTTCCATCAACTGATTGAATGCCGCCGATCCGAATGCCGCGGCAGCGGTGCCGAGAAGTGTATGCAACAGCACCATGCCATCCCAACCGGACATACCGGATGCCAAAAAATAACCGAAACACGTGGTGACGAGCACAAACGTATTCAGGCGCACCTTGGTCAGCACCGCGAGGTCTTGGCGGAACATCGGGGATTTCACGGATGGTTCATGATTCATGCGCGACGCCACTGTGCACAGATTGCCTCAAATCACAAATGCCAATTTCACCTGATGCCCATTCGCAAGATTCACGGAATCGACATGACACAGGGACCAGACGGGGAAGGAAGTTTCTGATTGTCAGGCTTTCCGTGATGTGCGAGATTCCCCGTCATGCGCGTGCTGTTGAGTTTGTTGATGACCTTGCTGGTGATTTCCGGTAACGCGACAGCGCAGATCTATGCCGACTTCCAAACGACGGCAGGTCATTTCACTTGTGAATTGAATCATCAGGAAACGCCGCGCACCGTGGCCAATTTCGTATCGCTGGCGGAAGGAACGCGCCGCTGGGTGGATGAGCGCAACGGGCTGCTGTCCAGCATTTCACCACGCCAACCTTTTTACAACGGCATGGCGATTCATCGGGTGGTCAACGCCGAGGGCTTCAAGGTCATGCAGGCGGGCTCCAAACGTGGCGATGGCACGGATGGACCGGGATACGAGTTTCCTGACGAAATGAACGTCAATCTGCCAGCCACGTATCGTTTCGATCAACCCTACCGCCTCGCGATGGCCAATGCCGGACCGAACACCAACGGCAGCCAGTTTTTCATCACCGGCAGCGCGATCAACGGACTGGAAGGAAAACACACGGTCTTTGGCAAAGTGGTTGCTGGGCAAGCGGTGGTTGATGCCATCGTGGAAAGCGAAGTGGATGGTCAGGGCAAACCAGTCACTCCCATCGTGATGGAAAAAGTCACCATCCGTCGCATCGGCAAAGCCGCACAAAAATTCCAGGTATCCGCCATGAAGCTGCCGACACTCTCCGAGCCTTCATTCAAGCGGACCGTGGCTCCGGCACCGGAACACACCGACCGTTATGTTTTCAGCCAAGGCCAGCGCAGCGAGCTCCTAGTGTTCGCCAGCATCGATCCCGCCAAACAAGTCTGGCAAAAGCTGGAAAGCCGCTGGCATGCGCCATCACCGATCAATGTGCGCTTTTACGATGTCACCTACCCCGCCGGTTTTCCTGTCACAGGATTCCGTCCGGTGCTGGCCCGCTACCATCCGGATGCCCTGACCCCCATGGATCTGAAAGGCTGGACGCTTTCGTTAGAGAACGCCGAGGGTGTTTATCTGTTTTCCTTCCCGCACATGGGTGACATGGGCTACATGTTCACGCCGGCGGGCAGCAAGATTTCGCAAACCGGCACCATCCGTGCGGCCAGCCTGATGTATCAATCCGCCCCGCATCATGCGATTGCCGAGTTTGAGCTCGATCAACAGAAGATCATCCACCTGCATCTGGGATTCGATAAGAAGATCAAGAACAACCTTCACGGCCGGTGCATCACACGGGTGAAGGATTTTGTGGTGACCAATCCGGAAACCGATGGCGGCTTTTATCCCGGTGAATTCACCGAACCCGGCGGAGACCGCGGATTTTCCATGGTGCCGATCCAGTGAACCGCAGCACGTCATGTCGATGCCGAAAGGACAAGCAGCCTCCCTGCATGATCTGAGTTTTGCGGAAATGCAGCAACGTCTTGCCGCCAATGGGTTGAACCCGGTGCATGCCCGTGCACTGTGGCGCGCGCTTCACGGTCATGCCGATACGCTGCAAGTCATGCCCGCGGGTTTTCTTGGTCCGCTGCAGCGATGGCTGGAAAAGAATCTCTACGCCGATGACGCGGATTTTTTTGTGGATGTGCCGGAGACCGTTTCCGAGACGCACAGCAGCGATGGCATGACGCGCAAGTACCTGCTGCGCCTGCGTGATGGTCGTACAGTGGAGACCGTGCTCATGGGCTACGATGGCCGTTTCACCGCCTGTGTGAGTACGCAAGTGGGTTGCGCCATGGGCTGTGTGTTTTGTGCGACAGGACAAATGGGATTCACCCGCCACCTGCGGCCCGGCGAAATCATCGCCCAGGTGTTGCACGTGCAACGCGTGCTCAAACGCGATCATCAAACACGCCTGCGCAACCTCGTGCTGATGGGCATGGGCGAACCGCTGCACAATTACGATGCCGTAATGAAAGCGCTCGCCACCATCGCCGATGTACGTGGACCCAGCTTGTCAAAAAACCGCATCACCATCAGCACGGTGGGACTGGTGCCTGCCATGCGCCGCATGGCCGATGAAGGCTGCCCTTACAACCTCGCGCTGAGTTTGCATGGAGCCGATGACACCCAAAGACAGGCACTGATCCCGGTAGGCAAAAAATGGGACATGGCGGAATTGATCGAAGCCTGCCGGCACTACGACCGCACCATCGGCAAGAGAATTTTCATTGAGTGGACCATGATCGCCGGCCAGAACGACAGCCCGGAAATCGCCCGTCAATTGGCGGAATTGCTGCGCGGCATCAACGTCCACATCAACTTGATTCCGCTCAATCCCACGGCGGGTTTCGCCGGCAGCGCCACCGCCCACAAAGCGGGGCTGGCGTTTCAGCGCATTCTCCGCGATGCCGGTTATCCGGTGACGTTCCGCCAACGGCGCGGCATCGACGTCGCAGCGGGATGCGGTCAGTTGCAAAGCGAACACAATGCGCGGAAATCACCCCGCTCCGCTTGAGCCGCTACCGTTCACTTCATTCACTCGATCACGGAATCGATGCTTTGCAAACCGGGATGTGGCTGCTAAGGAATGCACATGATCGGTCTGCTCGGCATCATGGTATTTCTCGGCATCGCATGGCTGTGCTGTGATCAAAAGAAAGCCATTCGCTGGAAAACGATTGCCATCGCGCTGATCTTGCAAGTCGGCATCGGCGCGCTGGTGTTCGGTGTTCCCCGTGGTCGCGTGCTGCTGCAATGGGCCAGCGATCGGGTCAGCGAAGCCATCGGAGCAGGCAAATCGGGAGTGGATTTCCTTTTTGGTCCGCTCACACAAAAGGGCAGCTCCATCGGCTTCATTTTCGCCTTTCAGGTATTACCCATGATCATTTTTTTCACGTCTCTGATCGCCGTGCTGTATCACATCGGCGTCATGCAGTGGGTGATCCGGCTGATCGGCGGCGGACTGCGTTATCTGTTAGGCACGAGCCGTGCGGAATCTCTCTCGGCCGCGGCGAATATCTTCGTCGGTCAAACGGAAGCACCTCTGGTGGTGAAACCCTACATCGCGCGCATGACCTCATCGGAGCTGTTCGCGGTGATGGTCGGCGGCTTGGCCAGTGTGGCGGGATCTGTACTGGCGGGCTACGCGGCCATGGGCATTGAAATGAAATATCTGCTCGCCGCATCCTTCATGGCAGCACCGGGCGGACTGTTGTTTGCCAAGCTGATGAAGCCGGAAACCGAACAACCGCTGGAAAGCATTCTACCGTTCAGCGAAGGCGATGAGGCTCCGGCCAACGTGCTCGACGCCGCCGCTCTGGGAGCATCGACAGGTCTGAAGCTCGCACTCAACGTCGGCGCGATGTTGCTTGCTTTCATCGGTCTCATCGCCCTCCTGAATGTCGTGTTGGGCGGCATTGGCGGCTGGTTTCAACACCCCGAACTGAACCTACAAACCTTGCTCGGCTGGGCTTTTTCCCCGGTGGCATGGCTGGCCGGGATCGATCCTAGCGAAATGCAACGAGGTGGCAGCCTGATCGGCCAGAAATTGATTCTCAACGAATTCGTCGCTTTCAGTGAGCTGGCGCAATGGCAAAACCAGGTCAGTGAAAAAACACGAGCCATCTGCTCAGTGGCGTTGTGCGGATTCGCCAACCTGTCATCCATCGCCATTCTGTTAGGCGGCTTGGGCAGCATGGCGCCGAACCGCCGCGCGGAAATCGCCCGACTCGGCCTGCGCGCCGTTCTCGCCGGTACTTTGTCGAACCTCAACAGCGCGGCCATCGTCGGATTATTTCTCGTCCAGACCTCCTGAGAAAATTCAGCAATTTTCCCGCAGTTCTGTCACCGCCTGGATCGCCTGCTCCAACCTTGCGGAGCCACTGCCGGAAATGACGCGATAGGCCCGTCCCGTGGACTGCACGGCAGCCAGGTGTTTTTCAAACAACTCGTCCAGCCCCTCGGCAGCCTCTCGCAGTGGATCGTATTCCCAAGGCAGATCCGGCTGACAAATCAGATAGACATGATCACTCTCCGCCGCCGCCGCCTCACGCAACCATGGCTCGCAGCGGCCGAATGCCACTTCACACCACACCAGGAAGTTCAGCAAATCCGTATCGAAGAATCCCAATTCAGCAGATGCGGGCACTTTTTGCGCCTGATGATCCAGATGGCCACGGGCGATGTCGTGCACGATCTCGTAATCATACCGCGGGCCATGTTTTTCCAAATATATTCGCGCATATTCAAAGGCGCAGGGCACGCGGAACCGATCCCCGAGCGCGCGCGTCAGGGTCGTCTTCCCGCAAGACTCGGGACCTGTGAGAACAATTCTCCTCATGGCAATGCCTTCCTCGTACTCTGCTGCCACGACCACCAGCCATACAAGCCGAGGATCAGAAAAAACCCATACTGGACGGCATAAATGACCGAGCCTTGCACCGAATAAATGTGAATGCCCATGACGTTCACGATCGCCCAGCCGAGCCAGTTTTCCATGCGCTTTTTCGCCTGCATGAATTGCGCGAAGTAACTCAGCACTGTGGTTGTGGCATCACGCCATAACAACGCGGGCGGCGTCATCCAGGTGAGATGTTGGGAAAAAAACTTCACCCCACTCCCCCACACTAGAATTGCCACGATGGCACAGAGCAGCAACATGACTTGCCTGCGACGTGTCAACCAACTCGGACAAAACATGGCCTCCGCACTGCCATTCCGATACCACGCATGCCAGCAATACAGTTGCATCGGCACATAGGAGACGTACAGAATGCCATCGGAAATCAAGTGCCAGCGCGTGAAGGCCAGCCAGGCGGAGATCACCGCCCACAGGATTCCCACAGGCCATCCGAAGATGTTCTGCCGTGCAATGAGGATCACACTCACCACCGCCAACACGGTGCCGATGTATTCCGGACCTTGACCTGCGAGAAATTCCTGGAGAGCCATGCGCGTGATGATCGGTTAGAAATCGCGACGCACGGTGATACCGAATTGCTGGGGTTGCGCCAGCGACTCGAATCGCTCCGGGTTGTAATCCGGATCACGATTGCCGAAGAAGAAGACACGCTGCGCATAGTCCTCGTTCAAGAGGTTTCTCACCCACAAACTGACCGTCCAGTCGTCTTTGGTGTAGCCGATGCTGGCATTGACATTGAAGAATCCATCTCTCTTTTCATTGTGATCGTTGGATTCATAAAACTCACTGCGTCCGGTCAGATCCAGAGTGCTGAAGAAGCCGGACTCGTGCTGGTATCTGCCGCCCAGCGACCAAGTATACGCCGGAGTCGCCGCCAATTCCCGACCACCGCCTGTGCCGCCTTTGGACAAGGTGTAGGAGTCGATCGACGATGTCATCAGACCAATGCTGTTGTAGATCGAAAGCTGGTCATTCACCTGCACGCTGTTTTCCATCTCCACCCCAGTGATGTAAGCATCGCCACCATTTTCTTCGGCAAAGCTGAACTCACCACCCACGCCATCAGAGTAGCGCACCTGGGTGTTGTTCCGCTGGAGATAGAATCCCGTGAGAGCGGAAGTGAGGCGTCCATCGAACCAGTTGCCACGGACACCGAGTTCATAATTCCACAGGTCTTCCGTATCAAAGGTAAGTGGATCATTGGCGGGATCGATTTCGCGGGCATCAACATTCAACCCACCAGCTCTGTAACCGCGGGCCACCGAGGCAAAACCTAACAAATTTTCGTTCAGGTCGTGCTCATAGGTCAATTTCCCGCCAACCATGGTATCGGAAAAATCCGGGGAAAACGAATCGCCGTTGCGCGGGTTGAGGCTATCCGCGGAGGTATCCACATGCTCCAAGCGCAACCCCAGGATGAATCGGTCGCGCTTTGTGAGATCATGCGCGGCCTGACCGAAAAGCGCATAGTTCTCCGAAGTGAAATCGGTCTCCAGTCGCGGCACGCGGTTGGTGGTGCCGCGTAGGTATTGGCTCGTCTCTTTGGTCACTCCCAGATATGTGCCCAGCGTCCAGCGATCGATCAAGCCCAGCACGCGCTCGGCATCGGGTGCCGAATCCAGACGCACTTCTTGCGCGAGATTTCTGCGCTCCCGAGTCAATTCGCTGATGCCCTTGTACGAAGCGGACGTCCAGTCCTCATCATAGCTGTAGAATGAATCGGTGAATGTGCCCGAGGTGATCGATGTCAATCTCATGCCCTGCCAACCATCGTATGTCACCCGCACACTGCCGCCGAGCGATCGCTGGAAATCCCGTCCGGGCTCGTCGCTGTAGGTATTCCAACCATTGTTGTCGAGCGCGAACTCGTCGTAACCATTGTCCAGATACGCATGAAAAAACGTGGTATCCACCCGCAGATCCCGATTCGGATTCCAAGTCAGGCGAAAGCGCGACGTCCACTCATCGAGCGCGTTGGTATCATCGTTGAGAAACACATTTTTGCGGAAGCCATCGCTCTGGTTCCGATAGAGCGAAAAGCGGAACATCAGCTCCTCAGGATTGCGTTGCAGCAGTGGACCACCGAAGGCGAGACCTGCGGCGAAAAGATCATCCTCACCCGCAGTCACTTCCGTACGTCCTGTCCAGTACGGCGTGGGGCTGGCGGAAATCATGCGCACCATGCCACCTGCGGCATTGACGCCGAAGGCCCCGGCCTGTGGTCCGCGCAGGACTTCCACCTGCTCCATGTCAAAGGCGCTGGCCACGGAAGCGATGCCCGTGAAGTCGATGTCATCGACGAGAAAGCGCACGGAGAAATCCGGTGTCTCGCCCTCGAACTGCGAGTTTTCGCCCATACCGCGCAATTGAAAATAGCGTGGTCGCGAGGTTCCGCCTGTGAAGGTGAGGTTGGGTGTGCGTTCGATCAAATCCGCGAAGTGGCGGATGTTCGGATTCTTCAATGCCTCCGCATCATAGACGGACACACTGGCGGGAATGTCGCTGAGCAGGGATTGCCACAGGTCGGACGTGACAACGATCTCCTTGAGCTCCTTGCCCTGCGGCGAGGGCTCTTCCTTTTTGGGCTCGATCTCTTGAGCGAAGCCGCAGGCCAGTGGCAACAATCCGAGGCTGCCGAACGAGAACTTCCGTAACGTATGTGATGTGCTGTGATTCATGGTAGTGTGATTCGTTAGATGTTCACACTCCACAGCAGCCGGAGAAAGATCACCACTGCCATCCTGTGAAGGCCTATTGCCAGCCATCACACAACCACCACGGATCTCTCACTCTCGACTTCCTACGGCGGTGCGAACCGCATCAGGTTCCAAGGGTCCTTCAAACGAAGTCTCAGCCGTGCTTTCGCGAAAAAACACCGCACCCCTGTCAAGATTGCGGGGAATACCTACGAACGAACCCGCGGCATGGCAAGGAAAAAATTGGAAGAATCCTCAACATGATCACAAACACCTATGCAAACTCTCCTAGCAGCCCTGAGATCTATTTTAAAACCGTACCGCTTTTGGGGGAGCTGACACTCTTACAGACCCCCGTTTTGAATAGTTCAGTTTGTGGATTGAACGAATAATATTTACTCCTCCATTCTCAGTTCTTATTGATAATATTACTACTGATTCCGATAAGTTCGTTATGCACTTTTATGGCGTTTTCTTGAGTAAAATAGATGGAATTTTTCTCATATGGATTTTTATCATCTCTAAAATGTCTTACTGGCGTAATTTTAGAGCAATATGGGCTTAACGGGTAGCCGTGAGCTTGAAAAAATTTACTCGACTCTTCAGAATTCATGTTAATTAAAATTGCCACACAAAGATACGAAGAAGCATTGCGTCCATGCTTAGGGTTATTGACTTCTTGCATATACAATTTTTGAATTTCGTGTAATTGCAATTTGTTAATATAGTTATTGTATGCAGCAATTGGAAATTCAAATTCTTCAGAAGACAATTGGCTTAACCAATATTTTTGTTTGAAATTATGAAATACAAAAAAACCTGTAGTTATGAATATTACAAGTAAAATCACATAAACACATTTTTTTAAATTAAAGAAAACCATGATTAAAATACAAAATAAAGATAATAAAACAAAAATTACATCAAATTTGTAGCACTCGATATAATTAATTAACCGGAAAATCATGAGAATAAATATTAATACGTTGGAACAACATCATCAGGACACTTTTCACATTCATAAGTTACTGTAGTTTGCTCTCGATATTGTTGTAGAAACCACTCAGGAGAGGGCTGTGGTGCATAGAGTTCACGCCATACCTTAGTTTTCAATCCTGTTCCAACAAATTTGGTGCGCATAGATATGTTAATATAAAATACTACACCACAATGGTTAGCATGCTTTTTGCCATCGTCGGCAACTCCCCCCATGTGTCCACCGTCTCCCAAATACCCTTCATATGCTCCGTGTCCCAATTGTATAAGATTAGCAACTTCTGAATTATGTTTTTTATACCAATCACGCAGATTATCACCCATTAAACCAAAAGAAACTTTGATGTTTATCGGCCTCTCGCATTTTGGGCATTTACCCTCAAAAACCATAAAGCTTTGATGGTCTGTTTCGCCTCTGATTTGAGTATTTAACGATGCTTTATAAGTATAAATATCATCTGATTCACCTTCCAGGCCCTTCGGTAGGTCCAAAGTGAACATACCAAATAAGTCCAACTTATTCGGCCCATCATTCCCAACAAACCCATACAAGTTTACCCCACCTCTTTCGGCTATCGGATCCCTAGATGGCCAACGGCCTGTGATGGGATCATAGTATCTGTACCCGTAGCAAGCCACATTGCCATGGAAATTGTTGATTTTACTTGATTTTTGGGATTTTGGAATGACGTTGCCTCCGACTTCGGGACCGTTCTTGGGTGGTGTCGGTGGCGTTTTTGAGTGTGCCGTTCCACCATCTTCTTCGGGTGGCTTTTCTGCATTCGATACTCGAGACTTGTTGGCAGAGTGACACGTTTCGGGAGTGATTTGCCCCCTGTGTGTGTGTTCTGTCATTGCCGTTATCACGGGTTCAGGCACTAGCGGGTTTGAGGACGTAAGGGAAGTATTTTCTTCCAATGAATGACTTTCCACCTGAGAAAGTTTGCCGTGCGGGTGGCAGCGGCTGTGGATTTCGCGCAGAGCTTCGATGTTGACATGCGTGTAAATCTGCGTGGTTTCGAGGCGGGCGTGCCCCAATAGCTCCTGCACGTAGCGAATGTCCGCGCCTCCGCGATGCATGTCGGTGGCGCAGGTGTGACGGAAGAGGTGACATGAGCCGGGTTTGTGGATGTCGCAGCGGGCGAGGAGCTTTTTGATCCAGTTGC
>JACCEE010146940.1_pt1 | contig 39186 bp, 39 predicted proteins | sample 7449931 | NCBI WGS metagenome assembly JACCEE01 (sample SAMN15323457, study PRJNA562643) | freshwater metagenome | isolation source: river surface water | place: USA:Blue River Watershed | collected 2017-08-19 | reverse complement strand
TTCGAGTGCGGGTGCACCCTCCTACAATATGCCGCACCATGCTGCACAACCTGGCCCAACGTCTGTCGGGTCTTTCCTCCCTGTTTTTTGCTTCGCTGGCACTGGCTTTGGCCTTGCCGGTGCTGGCTGTTTTGGGCTCTTGGTTGCAGTGGGACAGCACCAGTGCCGACATCTTGCGCGAGATGGCTCGCACCGTATTGCCCGAATATGCGCTGACTTCGCTGGGCCTGTGCCTGATGGTGGCGGTGGGTGTCACCGTGCTGGGCTTGGCCACAGCGGCACTGGTCACGCTGTTTGATTTTCCGGGGCGCGGCGTTTTTGAATGGCTGCTGCTTTTACCGCTGGCCATGCCCGCCTATGTGGTGGCTTATGCTTACACAGACTTTTTGCAGTTCAGTGGCCCCTTGCAGGTGGCTTTGCGCGAGGCGTTGGGGCTGCAAGGCCGCCTGTGGCCCGATGTGCGCAGCGTCTGGGGCGCGGCACTGGTGTTCACGCTGGCCCTGTATCCCTATGTGTATTTGCTGGCCCGCACCGCACTGGTCGAGCGCGCAGCCGGGCTGATGGAAGCCGCCCGCCTGCTGGGTGCGCCGCTCTCCCGCCGCATTCGTGAGATCGCCCTGCCGCTGGCCCGGCCTGCGGTGGCTGCCGGGGTGGCGCTGGCTTTGATGGAAACGCTGGCCGACTTTGGCGTGTCCAGCTATTTCGGCATCCAGACCTTCACCGCAGGCATCTACAAAGCCTGGCTGGCCATGGACAACCGCATGGCCGCCGCGCAACTGGCCACACTGCTGCTGGCGGTGGTGGTGGTGCTCTTGCAACTGGAGCAGCGTGCGCAAAAGCGCATGCGCTTCAACCTGGGGCGCGGCTCGCGCCAGGGCTCGGCCGAAGCCCAGCCCGTGTCGCTGCACGGTGCACGCCGGGTGCTGGCCTGGGCCGTCTGCGGTCTGCCGGTGTTGCTGGGTTTTGTGCTGCCGGTGCTCATCATGCTGCATGCCCTGTTGGGCGAGCCGACCGAATTGCCCTGGGCCCGTTTTGGCCAGTGGGCCCTGACCAGTTTGCGCCTGGGCGCGTTCACGGCGGTGCTGGCGGTGGGGGTGGCGCTGGCGCTGGCTTTCAGTGTGCGCACGCGGGCCGATGCGGTCAGCCGCACGGCCATCCAGTTGGTCGGGCTGGGTTATGCCATTCCTGGTGCGGTGGTGGTGGTGGGTTTGCTGTTGCCCGTGGGCTGGATTCAACACACCTGGCCACAAAGCGCCGCCGGGGGCTGGATCACCGCGACGGCGCTGGGACTGGTCTGGGCTTATCTGGTGCGGTTTTGCGCCGTGGCCTTGCAGTCGGTGCAAAGCGGCTACGCGCGCATTCCGGTCAGTCTGGACGACTCGGCCCGCATGCTGGGCGTGACCGGTTGGGGCCTGCTGCGCCGGGTGCATGCGCCGCTGCTCAGGCGCACCAGCCTCGCGGCCATGCTGCTGGTGTTTGTGGACGTGATGAAAGAGCTGCCCGCCACCCTGGTGTTGCGGCCTTTCAACAGCGACACGCTGGCGGTGGTGGCCTACCAGCTGGCGCGTGACGAGCGACTGGGTGAAGCGGCCTTGCCCTCGCTGGCCCTGGTGCTGGTGGGGCTGATCCCGGTGATCTTGCTCAGCCGCACGCTGCGGCAACGGGTGGCCTGATTATCGATAGTCTGGCTCAGTTCAGCGTTCGGCGCAGTCTGTCGGCATAAGTCTCCAGTTGTTCCCGTGTCGGGTCTTTGCGCGGCCAGGTCAGGCTGATGCCATCGTTGGCGTGGCGCGGCACCACATGCATGTGAAAGTGAAACACCGTCTGTTCGCCTTCTTGCCCATTGGCCTGGAGCAAGGTGATGCCCGGTGGGTCAAATGTGGTGGCCACGGCCTGCGCCACCCGGTGGGCTGTACGCATCACGGCAGCGGCTTCGTCGGCGCTCAAGTCCAGCAGTGTGGCCGTATGGCGCTTGAGTGCCACCAGCACATGCCCGGGGTTGACCTGCCCCAGGTCCATGAAGGCCAGGGTCTGTGCGTCCTCCCAAACGATGGAAGCGGGGATGGCTTTGGACGCCAGTTTGCAAAAAATGCAGGTGTCCGGCGTGGATGAAAGGGTGTTCAGCGGCATCGCAAGCTCCAGAAGGTGACGGCCCGATTGTGACTGGGGCCCCGATTTCGGTGCCTTTCGATGCAAGCACGCCCTGCTTGGCCTCTGCCAAAGTTTTGCTGTAGATTTCTATAGATGTTTAATGCATTAAGAAATTAAAAAACAGTCGTTTGAGTTTTGAAGACTTGATTTGACAATCCATTCCATCCATTTGTGATGACGAATTTCTGGAGTGATTCAATGACCGCCAACCGCCGCTTTTTCAACCTCGCTGCCATCGTGGCCCTGTCCTTGTCGGGCCTGACCGTTCAAGCCCAAGCCCCCGTGAGCCTGCTCAATGTGTCGTACGACCCGACCCGTGAGCTGTATGTCGAGTTCAACCAGGCCTTTGCCAAACACTGGAAAGCCAAAACCGGCCAGGACGTGAGCTTCAAGCAATCGCATGGTGGCTCGGGCAAGCAGGCCCGTTCCATCATCGATGGTCTGGACGCCGATGTGGCCACGCTGGCGCTGGCCGGTGACACCGACGCCCTGCACGACAACGGCAACCTGATCCCCAAAGACTGGCAAAAGCGCCTGCCGCACAACAGCTCGCCCTACACGTCCACCATTGTCTTGGTGGTGCGCGAGGGCAACCCCAAAGGCATCAAGGACTGGGACGACCTGGTCAAACCCGGCATCAAGGTCATCACCCCCAACCCCAAAACCTCGGGCGGTGCCCGCTGGAACTACCTGGCCGCCTGGGAATTCGCCAAACGCAAATTGGGCGGCGATGCCAAAGCCAAAGACTTCGTGGCAGCGCTCTACAAAAACGTGCCCGTGCTCGACACGGGTGCCCGGGGCTCGACCATCACCTTTGCCCAGCGTAACCAGGGTGATGTGCTGATCGCCTGGGAAAACGAGGCCTACCTGCTCGAAAAAGAGTTCTCGGCCAAGTTCGATGTGGTCTACCCCTCGTTGTCCATCCTGGCCGAGCCTGCTGTGGCGGTGGTCGACAAAAATGTGGACAAGAAAGGCACCCGCGCCGTGGCGCAGGCCTATCTGGAATACCTGTACACCGAAGAAGGCCAGGACATCGCGGGCAAGAACTTTTACCGCCCGATCTCGCCCAAAGCCCAGGCCAAATATGCCAAGCAGTTCCCCAAGCTCAACCTGGTGACGATCGACCAGGCCTTTGGCGGCTGGACCAGGGCGGCCAAAGAACACTTTGCCGATGGCGCGAGCTTCGACCAGATTTACACCAAGAAGTGAACTTGCACTTGAGTTGGTGCGTTGGTGAGCGAGCAGCCAAGAAAAAAGCACTTTGTACCGAAATACAAAGTGCTTTTTTGATTTTTGGTGGGACCAGCGGGGGTCGAACCCACGACAAACGGATTAAAAGTCCGCTGCTCTACCAACTGAGCTATGGTCCCAACGAAGCCTTAGATTATAGGGTCAAAAGTGCCCCATTTCAGGCTGCTTTTGAAATTCAGGACACGCGTGGATTTCCTGTTTGATCCTTTCAGAAGGGTGGCGGCTTTGACAAATGGGTCTGGCAGCGTGGTTTTTATATGGTTAATTTTGAATAAGCAAACTACAAATGATTCGTTGTGGATTGATGGATGCGTCGCCACAATCGGTTTGATCTCTTACAAGCATCCCCTTGTTGGGCGTGTGCTCAGAACTCTTGAGCCAGAGTTGTTCCGCCCGAGCCTGGGCACGCCATGCACAGGTCGCCAGGACTGCCTCAACTTCTTAGATTGAATCGACATGAAAAAACTCACGCACATTGCTTTGGTGGCCACGCTGGCCTTGTCGGGCCTGTCGGCCAGCGCACAAACCTTGCTCAATGCCTCGTATGACGTGGCACGCGAGTTTTACAAGGATTACAACGCGGCCTTCATCGCCAACTACAAAAAGACCACGGGCAAAGACGTCAAGATCGATCAGGCCCATGGTGGTTCCAGTGCGCAAGCACGGGCGGTCAACGACGGTCTTGACGCCGATGTGGTGACCATGAACACCACCACCGATCTGGATTTCCTGGGCAGCACCGGCGTGATTGCCAAAGACTGGGCCAAGCGCTTTCCCAACAGTGCTTCGCCCACCACGTCGACCATGCTGTTCCTCACGCGCAATGGCAACCCCAAGGGCATCAAGGATTGGGACGATCTGGTCAAGCCCGGCATCAAGGTGATCGTGGTCAACCCCAAAACGGGGGGCAACGGCCGCATGGCCTACATGGCGGCCTGGGGCTATGTGAAGAAAAAAGGCGGCTCGGATGCCGATGCAGCAGACTTTGTGCGCAAGCTCTACCAAAACGTACCCGTGTTGGCCAAGGGTGGGCGCGATGCGACCACCATCTTCTTGCAGCGCAACATTGGCGATGTGCTGGTGACGTTTGAATCCGAAGTGGTGTCGGTGGACAACGAGTTTGGCGCAGGCAAGGTGGATGCGATCCACCCGTCCATCAGCATCGTGGCCGAAAACCCTGTGGCCGTGGTGGAGCGCACTGTGGCCAAAAAAGGCACGGCTGCATTGGCCAAGGCCTATCTGGATTACCTGTATTCCGATGAGGCTCAAGAGATCGCCGCCAAACATGCCTTGCGTCCGCGCAATGCCGCCATCCTGAAGAAGTACGCCAGCACTTTCAAGCCGATCCAGTTGTTCACCGTGAACGAGGTGTTTGGCTCTTTTGCTGAGGCACAAAAAGTGCACTTCAACGACGGCGGTCAGTTCGACAAGATTTACACCGTCAAATAAGTTTCCCATGACCGCATTGCCTGTTGCGGCGTCTGCCAAGCGGCGGACGCCAGCCAAAGTGTTGCCTGGCTTTAACCTCACGCTGGGCTTCACGATCTTCTATTTGAGTCTGATCGTGCTGATCCCCTTGTCGGCGCTGTTTTTCAAAACCTTTACCCTGACCTGGGACCAGTTCTGGGCCGCGGTCACGGGGCCACGTGTGCTGGCGTCTTACCGCCTGACCTTTGGCGCGTCGTTGATCGCAGCGCTGGTCAATGTGGTGTTTGGCTTGCTGGTGGCCTGGGTGTTGGTGCGCTACGACTTTGTTGGAAAAAAGATCGTGGATGCGCTGGTGGACTTGCCGTTTGCCTTGCCTACGGCAGTGGCGGGCATCTCGCTCACCGCGCTGCTGGCGGGCAATGGCTGGGTGGGCCAATATCTGGAGCCCCTGGGCATAGAGCTGGCGTTCAACCCCAATGGGGTGGTGATCGCGCTGATCTTCATCGGCCTGCCGTTTGTGGTGCGCACGGTGCAGCCGGTGCTGGAAGACGCAGAAAAAGAACTCGAAGAAGCCGCTTCCTGCTTGGGGGCCACGCGCTGGCAGACTTTCACCAAAGTGATTTTTCCGTCCATTGCGCCTGCGCTGCTCACGGGCTTTGCCATGGCATTTGCCCGGGCGATTGGTGAATACGGGTCGGTCATTTTCATCGCGGGCAACATGCCCATGGTCTCCGAGATCACGCCGCTGATCATCATTGGCAAGCTCGAACAATACGACTACGCCGGGGCCACGGCGGTGGCGCTGGTCATGCTGGTGTTCTCGTTCGTCTTGTTGCTCATCATCAACGCGCTGCAAGCCTGGCAGCGCCGCCACTCGGGAGCCCCAGCATGAGCGGCACCACGTCTCTGCAGCCGTCTGCTCGCCGCACCCAGGCGGGTACCACCGAGCCCGCCTGGGTGCGTTACACCCTGATCGGGGTGGCGCTGGTGTTCATGTTTTTGTTTTTGGTGTTGCCACTGGCAGCGGTCTTCACCGAGGCCCTGCGCAAAGGTTTTGACGCTTACTTTGAGGCCCTGCAAGAGCCTGATGCCTGGTCCGCCATACGTTTGACCTTGATCACGGCGGCCATTGCCGTGCCGCTGAACCTGGTGTTTGGTGTGGCAGCGGCCTGGGCCATTGCCAAATACGAGTTCCGGGGCAAAGCGTTTTTGACCACGCTGGTGGATTTGCCGTTCTCGGTCTCGCCCGTGGTGGCGGGCCTGATCTATGTGCTGATGTTTGGCGCGCAGGGCTGGTTTGGCCCTTGGCTGCAGGCGCACGACATCAAGATCGTGTTTGCCGTGCCGGGCATTGTGCTGGCCACCGTGTTTGTCACCTTCCCGTTCATTGCCCGTGAGTTGATCCCGCTGATGCAGGCACAAGGCAACGACGAAGAGCAAGCCGCCATTGTGTTGGGTGCAACGGGTTGGCAGACGTTTTGGCATGTCACCTTGCCCAACATCAAGTGGGGCCTGATTTATGGCGTGATCTTGTGCAATGCCCGTGCCATGGGCGAGTTTGGCGCGGTGTCGGTGGTGTCGGGGCACATCCGGGGCCAGACCAACACCATGCCTTTGCATGTCGAGATCCTCTACAACGAGTACCAGTCGGTGGCCGCGTTTGCCGTGGCTTCGCTGCTGGCTTTGCTGGCGCTGGTCACTTTGGCCATCAAGTCGGTGATTGAGTGGCAGCACGAAAAAGACATGAAGGTGGCAGCCGATACCCCGCCAGAGCGGCCCGTGGACCCAAGCCCGGGTGCGATCGCCTGAAGTTGAACAAGAAATGATGAAATCATGAGCATCGAAATCCGCAACGTCCACAAACAGTTTGGTGACTTCACCGCCCTCAACAACGTCAGCCTGGACATCGAGTCGGGCGAACTGGTCGCTTTGTTGGGCCCCTCCGGCTGCGGCAAAACCACGCTGCTGCGCATCATCGCGGGGCTGGAAACGGCCGACACCGGCAGCATCGCCTTCAGCGGCGAAGACACCACCCATGTGCATGTGCGCGAACGCCAGGTGGGTTTTGTGTTCCAGCACTACGCGCTGTTTCGCCACATGACGGTGTTTGAAAACGTGGCGTTTGGCCTGCGGGTCAAGCCGCGCAACCAGCGTCCATCCGAGTCAGAAATCAAGCGCAAGGTCCACGAGTTGCTGGGTCTGGTGCAACTGGACTGGCTGGCCGACCGTTACCCCTCGCAGTTGTCGGGCGGTCAACGCCAGCGTATTGCACTGGCCCGTGCGCTGGCGGTCGAGCCCAAGGTGCTGCTGCTCGATGAACCTTTTGGTGCGCTCGACGCCAAGGTGCGCAAAGAGCTGCGCCGCTGGTTGCGCCGCCTGCACGACGAATTGCATGTGACCAGCATTTTTGTGACACACGACCAGGAAGAAGCCCTGGAAGTGGCCGACCGTGTGGTGCTGATGAACAAGGGCAACATTGAACAGATCGGTTCGCCCCAAGACGTGTGGGACCACCCGGCCAGCCCCTTTGTGTATGGCTTTTTGGGCGACGTGAACCTGTTCCACGGTCGTGCCCACGAAGGCGAAATGCTGATCGGTGCGGACCAGCACGCGATCCGGCTGGACAGTCCCGAGCATGGCCAGGTGCAGGACGCCAAGGCGTTTGCCTATGTGCGGCCGCACGATCTGGATGTCACCCGTTACGCGCCTGGTGCCGTGGGCACCGGCATTGTGGCCAAGCTGACGCGTTCGATTGTGGTGGGTCCGGTGGCCCGCCTGGAGCTGGAGCCAGTCGAAGCGGGCATGTTTGGCAAGGATGCGGTGATCGAGGCGCAGCTGTCGGCATCGCAATACCGCCAGCAAGAATTCAAAGAGGGCGAGATTCTGGTGTTGACACCGCGCAAGGCCCGGGTTTTTGTGGACGGCTGATGCCGTTGAATTCAGCGGTTTGACCAATGGCCGTACATCGGCAGCCATTTGGGCTCAACTTTGGTGAAAAATGACTGCGGCCCCGTGAAAGGGGCCGCAGCATGAAGAATATGAGTTTCAGGTGGCGAATCAGAATTCGTCTTTGACCATTGTCAGACCCAAGGCGTCCCAGTCGAGCATGCCGCCACGGTAGTAGTAAATCTTGTCTGCAGGAAAGCCGTCACGGGTCATGGCGCGGATCGCAGCAGGGCTTTGAGGACAGACGGGGCCATTGCAGAAGGCATAGACCTTTTTGGCGTCGGAGCAGTTCCATTGGCTGCCGTTTTTCTTGCAACCCAATTCATTCAGGCGTGAAGCCACTTCTGTGTATGGAATGCCCACAGAGCCCGGGATGGTGCCCTTGACGCGGTCATTGGTGTCGCGCATGTCGACCACCAACGCGTTCCGGTCGCTGAGAGCTTCCAGAATTTCAATCTCGCCCACGGGGTGCACGCCGGGCACCGGGACCAAGGGCTGCAGGGTGCCGCCGTTTTTGGCTGCGGCGGTCATCACGCGTGTGATTTCCACGGGGCCTTTGGCTGTTTTCACCACCACGATTTTCTGATTGTCAAAAATGTTCAAGGCCGTACCCACGGGAATGACGGCAGCTTGACCGAAGGCCACACCTGCAAAGCCGAGTCCCAAAAGCCAAGCTGAAATGCGTTTCATGGGGATTGATTTTGAAAAGTTGGAATGTGCCCAATGATCACTTTTGGGGTTCAATGCCCCTTGATCTGGATCAATCGGGGGGTTGGGGTTAACCCTTGATTTGAGATGTTATTGGCCCATGCTCGGGCATGAAAGGGCGCGTTGCGCTGTTGTCCAACTGATGAGGGCCATGTCTGATGGCCACTCACTATGGATGCCGGGCATGGTGCCTGTGTGTTTTGGTGGACAATGGGTTTTTATTTCATGAAGATAGGCGGGAGTCTTATGGTCAAAGTGACCAAAAAATCTGCAGAAAGTCAGCCTATTGCCGTTTCGGACGAGCAAATTGAAAAAGCTGCAGAGGTTTTTCGGGTGATGTCTGCGCCCATGCGCTTGCGCATCATCAGCTGCCTGTGCAATGGCGAGAAGAATGTGGGTGAATTGTTGAGCGAAATTGATACGACACAGCCCAATATGTCCCAGCACTTGAACACACTCTATCTGGCGGGTGTGCTGGACAAGCGTCGCGAGGGTGTTCAGATTTATTACCGAATAGTCAACAACAACATCGTCAACATTTGCCGCGCTGTGTGCAAACAGACGGATATTGAAAGTTGACCGTCAGTTTCGAGTCGGGTTTTCACTGTCGCCAATGAATCCAGTGAATGATTAATATCAGTACATCAGGAGACATGGATGAAACGTTTATTATTTTTAGTGGTTGGCCTCTTGGCCTGCACTGTGACATGGGCTCAAATTAAAGTGGTCTACCACTTGAGTGAGGGGATTCCTCAGGCTTCGAGAGCTATAGGCAATATTCGTAATCACCTCAATGCAGATCCAACAGCCAAAATTGTTGTGGTGACTCATGGATTGGGTATTGATTTCTTGTTGGATGGCGCAACCAATCAGATGGATCAGCCTTTCGCTGGTGGTGTCAGTGAATTGGTTGGCAAAGGCGTCGAGTTTCGGGTTTGCAACAACACTTTGACGACACGCAAGATTCCTGCAGACAAGGTCTTGATGGAAGCCAAAGTTGTGCCTTCTGGTGTGGCAGAAGTGGCCAAATTGCAGGCCAAAGAGGGTTTCGTGTATTTGCGTCCCTGATGCTCCTGAAAGCATCGGCACGTATTTTTCTCCAGGAGAACTTATGAAAATTCAACCTGTTTTGACAGCCGCTGCGCTGATTGTGGCTTCGGGTTTGGCACAAGCTCAGGTCGATCCAGCGCATGTGCGCAGTTGGGCCGCATCTTGCTCCGCTTGTCATGGCACCGATGGCCGTGCACAACCTGGCATGGAACCCCTCGCCGGAGCCAACAAAGACGACATCGTCAAGAAAATGCTGGACTTCAAAGCCGGTCGCAAGCCCGCCACACTGATGCATCAACTTGCCAAAGGTTATTCCGATGAGCAAATTGTTGCCATTGCCGGCTACTTTGCCGCTCAAAAGAAATAAGGAAGAACAGCCATGCAACGTCGTCATTTTTTACAGACAGGTTCCGCATTGGGCGCTATGGGATTGGTGTCCGGTTGTGCTTCCATGAGCAACGGCAATGGACCGAAAGTGGTGGTCATTGGCGGTGGATACTCGGGTGCGACAGCTGCCAAGTATTTGCGCTTGTGGTCCGAACACAAAATCCAGGTCACACTGGTTGAGCCCAACGATACTTTCATTTCTTGCCCCATTTCCAATTTGGTCATTGGTGGCAGCAAAACCATCGCCGACATCACAACGCCTTATGACAACCTGACCAAGCGTCACGGTGTCAATGTGGTAAAGGACCGTGTGAACTCGATTGATGCCGATAAACGCATCGTCAAGTTGGCCGGTGGCACCGAGTTGGCTTATGACCGGTTGATCGTGTCACCCGGCGTGGACTTCATGTGGGAAACATTGCCGGGCATGGCGAAGGCAGGCGCCAAAGACAAAGTCATGCACGCCTGGAAAGCAGGTGCGCAAACCCTGACCTTGCGCAAACAACTCGAAGCCATGCCCGATGGTGGCGTATTCGCCATGTCCATTCCATTGGCCCCTTACCGTTGCCCGCCCGGCCCTTATGAGCGTGCTTGCCAAGTGGCCGAGTATTTCACCAAGGCCAAGCCCAAGAGCAAGGTTCTGATTCTGGACGCGAACGATGATGTGACCTCCAAAGGACCTTTGTTCAAGAAGGCGTGGGCTGAGCGCTACAAAGGCATCGTCGAGTACCGCGGTAAACACCGAGTGACCGATGTGGACGCAGCCACTCAGACCCTGAAATTCGAATTCAATGACGACATCAAAGCCAATGTCATCAATGTCATTCCTGACATGCGAGCAGGCGATGTTGCTGTCAATGCGGGTTTGGCGACAGCCAACAAGCGTTGGTGTGAAGTCGATTTCCTGACCTTCGAATCCAAGGCGGCCAAGAATGTGCACGTGTTGGGTGATTCGATCCAGATTGCGCCGGGCATGCCCAAATCGGGTCACATGGCCAACCAGCATGGCAAGACTTGCGCTGCGGCGGTCGTGGCCTTGTTGATGGGCAAAGAGGTCAACCCTCAGCCCATTTACAACAACACGTGCTACAGCTTTGTCAGCTCGGAGGATGTGGTCCATGTGGCCAGTGTGCACCGCTACGATGCCGACAAAAAGACCATGCTTGCTGTGCCTGGCTCTGGTGGTGTGTCCAGTGCAGCCAATGAACTGGAGGGCCGTTATGCCCTGGCTTGGGCACGCAACATCTGGGCTGATACGCTGGCTTGAGTGTCGCCCTCGAAACGCCGCAGCCGTCAGGTTAGCGGCGTTTTTTTACGGGAATTTTCTTCAATCTGTTGTTGATCGAGATTTTTTATGGCGAAAAAATTCCATTTAACCCGTCTGCTGATGCAAGCGGTCATGTTCAGTGCTTGTGCTTTGATGGTCAATTCTGTTCAGGCTCAAGCCGATGAAGCACGAGCCAAGAAAATCGTGGGTGGATCTTGTTTCGTGTGTCACGGCGCTGAAGGTGAATCTTCCAGTGAGGTGTTTCCTCGTTTGGCGGGACAGCATTGGGAATACATAGCCAAGCAGTTGGAAAACTTCAAAAACGGCAAACGCAAGAGTACGGCAATGGCCGATATGGTGGCCAAGTTGACACCGGATGAGATGGTGGCTCTTGGTCGTTTTTTTGAAAAGCAGAACCCTGTTGCTGAGCCTCCCAAAGATGCGGACCTGGCTGCTGTGGGTCAATTCATTTATCACAAGGGTAATAAATACAGTGGTTTGGCCGCTTGCGCCAGCTGTCACGGTGCTGAAGGCAAGGGCACCACAGCCCTGCCGCGATTGGCGGGTCAGTATGCAGGCTACACCGAAACACAACTCAAGCAGTTCAATCAGCGCGAGCGTACCAACGACAACGCTGTGATGCATGCCATTGCCAGCAAGATGACTCCTTTGGAGATGGCGGCTGTTGCAGAGTACTTGAGCGGCAAATGATGATGGTGTGCTCAGGGTGCCGTCAAACCTGATGAAGTCATCGCCAGAGAAGGTTTGACAACGGCTGATTGACCACCATCCAGCCAGCGGTCGGTCAAACCTGCGCCTGCCCACATGCCCACCAGACTTATCCAAGCGGTGAGGGCGAAAATTGCACCGCCTGTCACACCTGCTCCGACCGCACAGCCGCCAGCCAGCATGGAGCCAAACCCCATCAAAACTGCGCCACCAATGTAGCGGCGCATGCTGTAACCATCGGTGAAACCTTCAAGCTTCCAGTCTTTGCCGATCAGCGCTCCGATCAGGGAGCCCATAAATACGCCTGGCATCAGGCCAAATTCAAAGCCAATGGGTGGCCAAGGCCATTGCACCACCCGCATCAACCACTCCGCAGAGGGGCCGCTGAAGGTCAAACCCTGAATTTGTGCTGGATCAAAAGACTCGCGTGCCACCCACTGGCTAAAACCCCAAGCGGCGGCCACCATCAGCCCGGTGCCGATGCCGCCAACCCACATCCAGAAACTGCGGTTGGGTGAGCGCCATGAGAAATACAGCGCAGCGATGAGCCACACCCCACCCATGGCCAGACCCGCGCTGTGGCCAAGGCCCGTGATGGCCAGCAGATCACGCGCTGCGCCGCCAGGCACGGTCCACCAACTGCTGATGGCCAAGCGGACAGGAGATAAAACACCGGATAGTGCTGATTGCGCGGTGACAGCAAAGATCAGTCCCGACAACAGGGCCCGTAAATTGCCATTGGCTGACAGTACCAGCAAGCGACTGGCACAGCCGCGCGTCATCACCATGCCGATCCCAAATGTCAATCCACCGATGAGTGCGCCAGACAGGCTGCCGGTGGCAGAGATTTGGCGTGCGTTGTTGGTGTCGAGCCAGCCGGCCAAGATCATGAGCTGTACGGCGATCACTGCAGAGGCGAAAGCCAACAGCCATACCGAAAGCTTGTCGCCGAAGCGGCGGTGCCAGAATTCAATAACGGCCGCACGCAAACAAAAGCGTGAGCGCTGTGCAAAGAATCCAAACAGTCCGCCGATCATTGCGCCACCGGTGGCGAGTACCGTGGGGTTTCCGTAGGCTTCCAGCCATTGAGCCATGGGCATGGCACGCTCCATTTACATCATTGATGAATGATGTATATCCTACGCTGGAAGCATGACTTCAAGTTGATGGAAGTCAAGAAGCGGGGTCAAATTATCCAGCCCATGCTTTTACTCAGACGCCAGGCCATGCCTGCGCCTGCCCAGATGCTGATGAGCGTCAGCCAAGCGGTCAATGCAAAAATGGCGCCGCCGGTCATGCCTGCACCCACCGTGCAGCCACCCGCAAGCACCGCACCAAACCCCATCAAGATGGCACCTGACAAGTAATGGCCCAGCTTGTTTTCGGTTTTGAAACCTTCAAATTTGAAGTCGCGCCCGAGCAAAGCACCGATCAAAGACCCCACAAAAGCGCCGGGCAGCACGCCGGTGTCAAAACCCCAGTGGGCCGCATGGGCGGTGGACAGTACACGCATCAGCCATTCGGCGGATGGCCCGCTGAAACTCAGACTTTGCACCGCCACCGGTTCAAACGATGCGCCGGCCACGGCCTGCGTGAGGCCCCAGCCCATGGCAATGGTTAGACCTGTCAGTGTGGCACCCAGACCCAGCGCCCAGCGACCTGCGTGGTGGCGGAGAAAGAACACCAGACCAATGACAAAAACCAAGGTCGAAAGAATCAGGCCACCTGCCGAACCTACCCCGCTGAGGACCAGCAAATCGCGTGATGCACCGCCAGCCACTGGCCACAACTGGCTCAATGTGCTGCGCAGAGGAGCCAACCAGCCGCCAATCGTGGCTTGAACGGTCACTGCAAACACCAGACCCGACAGCAGGGCGCGCAAGTTGCCGTTGGCTGACAATACCAGCAAACGACTGGCGCAGCCTCGCGTCAGAATCATGCCAGCCCCAAAGCACAAGCCACCCAGCACGGCCCCGGAAATGCTGCCTGGCTGAGCGATGAAACGGCTGACCGAGGGCTGAAGCCAACCCATTGCGACCAGAACCTGCACTCCCAGCAAGCAGGCACCAAAAGCCAGGAGCCAGACGCTCAGACGCTCGCCAGCCTGACCTTCACAGCATTCCAGGACGGCGGCGCGGGCGCAAAAACGCGTACGTTGGGCAGCAAAGCCAAATGTCAAACCGATGAGCGCGCCGCCTGCGGCCAGCACATTGGCATCTCCCCAAGTTTCCAGCAGGCTTGCAAGATTCACATGGAACTCCATTATTTTGATAATCGCTTATATTTCGTCTTGCCTACACAAGTTGGCAGTTCATGGCGTATTTTCCTGGTTTTTGATCGGTATTCATGACAGAACCCATTTTGAAACCCGTCTCGTGCCGTCGGCAGTTCTTGGGGCTGGTGGCGATGGCGTTGGCTCAAGGCGTTCGGGCGCAGTCTGTCGCGCCCGCAGTTTTGCCAACGCCGCAATCTTTGCAGCTTGAATTGACCAAAGCTTTGCAGCAGAAACAGCCCCTGATTGTCATGGTCAGTTTAGAGGGTTGTCCGTTTTGCCGTATTGCGCGCAACAGCCATTTGGTGCCCATGCAAAAGGCGGGAACGCCCATCGTCCAGTTGGACATGCGCAGTGCGCAGGTACTTTTTGATTTCCAGGGCCGTGCGACCACACACGATCAGTTGATCAAACAATGGCGCATTTCGATTGCTCCCACTTTGCTGTTCTTTGGCCCAGGCGGCAGGGAGGTTTCGGAACGCATGGAGGGGGGGTATTTGCCCGATTTCTATGGTCCTTATCTGGATGAGCGCATCGCCAAAGGGCGGCAGGCACTGTAAGTGACGGGCACACCATTTTTCATTTTTTCACAAGCTTCCATGATTCCAATTCGCATTGATTCCGCTTGGCAAGGCACATCGGATTGCCGCAGCTGTGGTATTCGTGACATGGTGTTGTTTGCTGATCTCAATGAGCAAGATTTCAGCGACATGCATACGCCCATTGATGATTTGAGCTTTCAGCCAGACACCATCTTGTACTCTGAAGGGCAGTCTGCGCAGGGCCTGTTTACTCTGAGAAAGGGGACGGTAAAGCTGGTCCGCGCCACAGTGGACGGGCGTGAGCGCATTGTTCGGGTGTTGCGTCCTGGTGACGTGATTGGATTGGAGGCCTTGGTGACAGGTCGCTATGACAGCGAAGCCGTTGCCATGGTGGATGTCAGTGTTTGTCGTATACCTTTGTCGGTCATCAATCATTTGTCTGCCAACTCTCCACGCTTGCATTCGCGCTTGATGCAAAAGTGGCAACAAGCCTTGAAAGATGCCGATGATTGGTTGGCTGAACTTAATTTTGGGACAGCTCGCCAACGTGTGTCGGGTTTGGCCTTGAAAATGCGAGAACCTGAAGAGCCCCGCTTCACGGCTTTTTTCGCACGCGACGATATGGGGGCCATGCTTGATCTCAAGCTGGAAACCGTCAGCCGTGAAATTTCCGGCCTGGTGCGAGATGGTGCTCTGAGAGCCTGTGACAAACAGGGGCGTCGGTATGAAATACTGGATGAAAAAATACTGATGAGTTGACCTGCATTGACGGCAGTTTCAGCGTTTCCTTGCCGTCATGCCCAACAAACCGGACATCCCTTTGTGGGCCGTGCCTTCGTCAATCTGAGCCTCGTAGGTCTGCAAATCGACGATGTCGCAATTGGCAAAGGCCTCACGCATCATGGCTTCGTCATATAAATGGTCCAGCTTGCCAGGGCCCCCTGTGTTGAATTTGAGCTGTGCTGCCGTGTAACCTTGAATGATCAGAGTTCCGCCGGACTTGAGACTCTTGTCCATCTTTCCAAACAATTCGGTGCGTTCTTGAGGCGTGGCAAATTGAAAGAAGATGCCGACGACGTTGTCATAGCGAGAGACTGGCCAGTCAAATGACTGCCAATCGCAGCACTGCCAGTCGACCGACTGTGAACGCTGCTTGGCCAGCAACCTTGCCTTTTGAATCGCATTTTCAGAAAAATCAAACGCATCCACCTTCAGGCCTTGTTCTGCCAGCCAGACGCCGTTGCGTCCTTCACCGTCTGCTACGGCCAATGCGGAGCCCGCATGCAGATGTCTTGCTTGGCTGCGCAAATAGGTATTGGGCGTTTGCCCAAATACGTATTCATCGGTCGCAAATCGTTGGTTCCAAGTGTGTTGTGGATTGTTGAATTCCGTCATGGTGGTTTGTGCTAGATCTCTGAATTTCAACCGTTGAAACCAGGAAATGAGTATATTTGTGAAAACTTATGGAGTTGACGATGGGCACCAAAAAACTGTTTCGATCTATGTTGTGCTTTGGCGCTTGCTGGGCGACTTTAAGTGGTCACCTAGTTTGTGCGGCAGACAACAAGGCAGTCGCTGCCGATGTAATGTCGGCCTATTTGGAATTTGTGGACTACGGTGGCGGCACCATTTTCCCTGAGCAAATTCCCAAAACAGAGTACGCCAAGATGCTGGTCATCGACACACGCGATGCGGCTCAATTTGCCAAAGACCACATTCCTGGGGCCATCAACATCGAGTGGCGACAAGTGTTGGCAAAGTCAGCGCAAATTCCAAAGGACAAACCGGTCTTGGTTTATTGCAACACGGGCAGTTTGTCGGCACAAAGTGGTTTTGCCCTGCGTGTTGCAGGTTGGGAGAATGTCCGCATTCTGCAGGGTGGGTATGCTGAGTGGAAAGCCAAAGGGGGCCTGGATGCCAACCTCACAGCGACCTCCGCGCCTCATCATTGAAATATATGACGTTCAACATGTCATCCTTTTTTGAGTTTGGTGAATAGCATGCTCAACTTTGTCCGGGTGGTGTTTGTGAAATACATGAGCGCCAGTCCATTCAGCAAGTGAGCTGAGTGCAATACGGCGCGGTAGTAACTTTTGGGGTGGTTTCGTGGCCCTCAACGCATCTGGTGAACCTGGTACTGACTGATGTAAGTCACGCAATGTCACAGAAATCGCCCGATACGCCATCGGTGCAAGATGGGGAGTGATGCCGTGTCCCCGAGTTCGCGAAACAGATCGGACACGAAGAAAAATGGAAGTTGCACAACGGCTGTTTGTGAGTGTGGATTGGTGAAATCCCTGAGCGTTCACGCTTGCAAAAGTGTTGTACGCCAGAGTTTTTGCGTTAAATTAGCGTCTGTTTATATTTAATCAAGGAGGTCTCATGAAGCTGGTTTCTGCCTTTGTCGTTGTGTCTGCAGTGTTTGCCGCACCAGCGTTTGCGAATTTGGACTTGGCCAAGAAAAATGCTTGTATGGCTTGCCATGGCGTTGACAAAAAAGTGGTGGGTCCCGCTTACCAAGATGTTGCGAAGAAGTACGCGGGTCAAAAAGATGCGGCAGCCAATTTGGCCAAAAGCATCAAAGCCGGCGGTTCTGGAAAGTGGGGGCCAGTCCCAATGCCTGCACAAGCTGCTTTGAGTGATGCAGATGCCAATACCTTGGCCGCTTGGATCTTGGCTGGCGCCAAGTGATATTCACTCCAATTGCTTGCAATAGGATGAAAGCTTGAGAAGCTCGACGGGTACTCGTGGCTTTATCCTTCCGCTTCCGGGGTAACCCGGAAGCGGTTTTTTTTAGGGGACCGACGGTATGAATTTTTTCAAGATGTGTTTGCGTGTGGGGTCACTGATTTTGCTGGCCGTGACCGCCCAGGCCCAACCTGCAATCTTCAAAGATGCCGATCTCAAGTTGGGACAAAAACTGATCGAAGAGAACAAATGCGTGGAATGCCATGCCTCCAAAGTGCCAGGTGATGGCAGTGCCATTTACAAGCCCAAGGGACGCATCAACACGGCCGGTTTGTTACGCGGTATGGTCGAGCAATGCAACACTGAACTCAACATGGGCATGTTTCCCGAAGAGGTCAATGCGGTGGCCGCTGTACTCAATCGGGATCATTACAAATTTAGATAAATAATGGCTTATATAGGGTATTTCCTATATTAGCTTTTTTTGATATCTCAGATGATTTAAATCAAATGGTGCCGTTGCGTGGGCAGGGCACCTCATTTGATTGCTGCAAATCTGAAGGAGATACACATGCGCAAATCTTGGACCTGGGTGAAGTGGGGTGTTTTGGCCAGTTCGGTCTGGCTGACGGGTTGCGGCACGATCAGCACGATGGGGAAATTGGAAACAGGCGCCGCAGCAGAAGCCGGTCGCATGTGGGATCGCTGGATCGAAGGCAATGGCGATATCGCCGTGGCCACGACTTGGGAGCGCAAAGTCAAGCCAGGTGTGACGGCCAATGAAGTTGAGCAAGTGCTCAAGCAAGTGGCCACCGAGCGCAACATGAAGGACGTGGGCACCTTGCCTTTGTCCAAAGAGCTGGAAGCACGCACCGGCCAAAAACAAAAACTGTTGACGGTTTATTCTTTCTGCACACCTACCACGGCACGTCGCATGGTCGACTTCAGTCCGCACATGGCCGCGTATTTGCCTTGCCGTATCTCCGTGGTGGAAAAAGAAGATGGCCTGTGGATGTACACCCTCAACATGGACATGATGGTCAAGATGGGCCGCCAGCTGCCTTCTCCTTTGAAAGAAGAAGCCCGCGCTGTCCGCGACACCATCTGGGAAATGATGGAGCGCGGCTCCAAGGGTGAGTTCTGATTTAAATAAACACGAGGAGACAAAACATGAAAACAACATACACCTTGCGTGCAACGGTTGCTGCATCGGCCCTGCTGCTGGCTTCTTTGTCGGCCCACGCCACCAACGGCATGTTGATGGAGGGCTATGGCCCGCAGTCATTGGCCATGGGGGGAGCGGCCGTGGCGTATGACAATGGCACGGCGGCCATGATGAACAACCCTGCTACTTTGCAATTGGGGGCCAATGGCTCACGCATGGATGTTGCTTTGGGGGTTTTGGGTCCCAATGTCAAATCCAGCATGACGGGCATGCCGACGGCATCGTCCAGTGGTACTTCTTACGTCATGCCAGCCATGGGCTGGGTGCGCAAAGATGACCGGATGACTTGGGGCGTGGGTGTTTTTGGTCAAGGGGGCATGGGTACAGAGTACAGCGCTGATGCGTTCCTGGCGATGCAGACCGGCAAAGACGTTCGTTCTGAGCTGGCAGTCGGGCGTGTGATTTTTCCGGTGGCTTTGAAGGTCAATGAGCAGTTGAATGTCGGTGCCTCACTGGACTACTCATGGGCCAGTTTGGACATGCAAATGGCCGCCAGTGGTGCGCAGTTGGGCGGCATGGTCACGGGAGGTGAAGGCAATATCGCTGCGGCGGCTGCAGGGTTGGCTGCAGCGCCATGGGCGCGCATTGATTTCAGTAATTCAAACAAGTTCACGGGTGCAGCCAAAGGTGCTGGCTGGACGGGTAAGTTGGGGGTGGTCTTTCAAGCCAGCAAAGATCTGTCTCTGGGTTTGAGTCATCATCTCAAGACCAACCTCAGCGACATGACAACAGCAGCCTCTGGGGCGACCATGAGCGGTGCTGGTGGATTTTCCGATGCTGGAAAAATCTCGGTGATCAATTTCCAAATGCCTGCTTCCACTACGGTGGGCCTATCCTGGCAAGCCGGTCCTAAATTGATGGCGGTTGCAGATGTCAAGCGCATCGGCTGGTCGAATGTGATGAAGGGTTTTTCCATGCGTTATGACAGCGCTACCATGGGAGGCAATGTCAACTTCACCATGCCACAGAATTGGAAAGACCAGACTGTTGTGGCTTTGGGCGGTGCCTACCAATTGGACGATGCCTGGACCTTGCGTGCAGGCTATAACCATGCATCGAACCCCATTCCTGATGGGACCGTCAATCCATTGTTTCCGGCGATTGTGAAAGATCACTACACAGCAGGTTTTGGTTACAAGGTGAGCAAGTCGATCAGCATCGATACTGCGATTTCTCATGCACCGACAGTGACTGTGATCAATATGTCGGGTCAAGCGCCGCTGACCATTAGCCACAGCCAGACCAACTACCAGGTGTTGTTGAGCTACCGTTATTGAGCTTTGATAACCACCTGATCAGGGTTTGTCCTAGTCAGGTGGTTTTGTTCCTGTAATTCTTGGTTCAGATTGATCCTTTATCGTATATATTCGAATATCCGAATATATCAACATAACGGCAAGCAACGCATGAGCGATGAGATTAGTCAGGTATTCGACAAGGCAGCAGTGCTGTTCGCTGTTTTGTCCATGCCGATCCGTTTGCGCATCGTCAGCGAACTGTGTCAGGGCGAGAAAAATGTTGGGCAATTGCTCGAAAACATTGACGTCGCTCAACCCAATATGTCCCAACATCTGAACATCATGTACAGATCGGGTGTGTTGGGTAAGCGTCGTCAAGGTGCTCAAATGTTTTATCGGATAGCAGACGAATCTGCGGCGATGGTCTGTCGTGTCGTGTGCACGCAAAAAGCCATTGAAGCAGCCGTAGATTGACAACTCAAAACAAGGAGTTTGTGTGAAAGAAGACAACATCAACTCGGGAAGGGTGCAAAAAGCACCAGAGAACTTCCTGACCCAAAGTGGTATCAAGGAAGTTTTTGCCGAAGGCAAAAAAGGCCGCCGTGATTTCATTCGCAATGCATTTGCAGCAGCGGCTGCGGGCGCCGCTGCCCCCATGGCCATGGCTCAAGGCAATCCCGTTCCTACCGAGGGTGGTGATCCCAATATTTTGAATTTGCCTGAGCATGCGACCAACTTGGGTCAGGGGGTGGCTGTTGAGGGCTATGGCAAGCCATCCAAATTCGAGTCGAACCTGCAGCGTCGGCAAAGCCCCGGCTTGACACAAACCACACAAGCTTCGGTGTCCTTTGCGCCTTTGCAGTCTTTGTTTGGCATTGTGACGCCCAGTGGCTTGCACTTCGAGCGCCACCATCAGGGCTGGTGGGACATCGACCCATCCAAGCACCGTTTCATGATCAACGGCATGGTCAAAAAGAACATGGTGTTCACCATGGACGAGATCATGCGGTTGCCATCGGTGTCGCGCTTTCACTTTATTGAGTGTGGTGCAAATACCGCAGTCGATTGGGGTAATGTGGCTGTGCCGACGGTGCAATACACCCACGGCATGTTGTCGTGCAGCGAGTTCACGGGCGTGCCTTTGATTACCTTGCTTGAATTGGCTGGCGCTGATTTGAAAAATGGCAAGTTTGTGCTGGCCGAAGGCGGTGATGGTTCGTCCATGACCCGTACCATTCCGATGAGCTTGATCACTTCTGGCGAAGTGTTGGTCGCTTATGGTCAAAACGGTGAAATGTTGCGTCCAGAAAACGGTTACCCACTGCGCTTGGTGGTGCCTGGTGTGCAAGGGGTCAGTTGGGTCAAGTACCTGCGTCGCATTGAAGTGGGTGACAAGCCTTATGCCGCAAAAGATGAGGCCATCCACTACATTGACTTGCAGCCAGGCGGCTTACACCGTCAGTACACCAACATCCAGGAAGTCAAGAGCGTGGTGACCACGCCTTCAGGCGGTCAAGTCTTGTTGGATAAGGGGTTCTACAACATCACCGGTTTGGCTTGGTCGGGCAAGGGAAAGATCCAGCGTGTGGACGTGTCTGTGGATGGTGGGCGCAATTGGCGTCAGGCGCGCCTTGAAACGCCAGTGCTCTCCAAGGCATTGACCCGCTTCAACATGGATTGGGTGTGGGATGGCAAGCCCGCCATCATCCAAAGCCGTGCACAGGACGAGACAGGCCATGTGCAACCAACTTATCAGCAACTGCGTGGTGTTCGAGGCACGCGTTCGATCTATCACAACAACGCCATCCAGTCTTGGTTGGTTCAAGAAAACGGTGAGGTGAAAAATGTCCAGGTTTCGTAATGCCGTTTTGACGGTCGCCTTGCTGGCTGTGGCGGGGTTGGCTACAGCGCAGTCACCCAAATACCCGGGTGTGGGCCGCGCGGCCACGCCCAAAGAGGTGGCCAAGTGGGATATCGATGTCCGTCCAGACTTCAAAGGCTTGCCTGCAGGTTCTGGTTCTGTCGCCAAAGGTCAGGACGTGTGGGAAGGCAAATGCGCCCACTGCCACGGCGTGTTTGGTGAGTCTGGTGAAGTGTTCAGTCCCTTGATCGGTGGCACCACGGCAGAAGACGTCAAGACAGGCCGCGTTGCCAACTTGAATCGTGCGGACTATCCCGGTCGAACCACCATCATGAAGGTCGCCACGGTCTCGACTTTGTGGGACTACATCAACCGTGCCATGCCTTGGACCAGTCCCAAGTCTTTGACCACGGAAGAGGTTTATTCCGTCACGGCGTTTTTGTTGAACTTGGCCAATGTGGTGCCTGATGACTTTGTGCTGTCGGACAAAAACATTGCAGAGGTGCAAAACCGTATGCCCAACCGCAATGGCATGACGACCAAGCACGCCATGTGGCCCGGCAACGAGTTTGGTGGTGTCAAAAAACCCGATACAGACAACAAGTTGTGCATGAAAGACTGCACACCAGAACCCAAAGTCGCATCGTTCTTGCCCGACTTTGCGCGCAATGCACATGGAAACCTGGCGGAACAAAACCGCTTGGTGGGTCAGCAGCATGGTGTGGATACCACCAAGCCCGAAGCCAAGGCCGGTATGCCTGTCGTTGCGGCTCCTGTTGTTGCTGCACCTGCAAAGCCGGAAAACGCCGAGGCCAAGGCTGCCATTGCATTGCTTAACAAGTACAGCTGTACGGCATGCCACGGTGTGGACAAGAAAGTGGTCGGTCCAGGCTTCAACGAAGTGGCGAAAAAGCATGCCGGCAAGGTCGATTATTTGGCTGGCAAAATCAAAGCTGGTGGTTCTGATGTTTGGGGACCGATTCCCATGCCGCCGCAGACTTTGCCCGAAGCGGACGCCAAGAAAATTGCCGAATGGATTTCAAAGGGGGCCAGCAAGTAATACGGGATACACCCGTTGCACTGCTGAACCTGTTTCAATAGCATCATTCAACTTCAAGGAGATATCAGATGCAAACCCGTCGCGAGACACTCAAGCAAAGCGCTGTAGTGGCAGGCCTTTTGGCCACGGCTGGCTTCCCCCAGTTCGCACAAGCCGCGTTCAACAAAGTGGCATTTGATGCCAAGTCTGTACAAGATGCTGCTAAAGCCGCTGGCGCAGCCAGCCTGGCTGAAAGCAAGGATGTGACCATCAACGGTCCGGACATTGCTGAAAACGGAGCAGTGGTTCCTTTGGGTGCCAGCACATCGCTGGCAGGCGTCAAGCAGTTGCTGATTCTGGTTGAAAAGAACCCTGCAGCGTTGGTGGCGCTGTTCCACGTCAGCGACAGCATTGAAGCCAACTTCGCCACACGCGCCAAGATGGGGCAATCGTCGGATGTCTATGCTGTAGCCATCATGGCTGACGGCAAAGCTTTCTTTGCCAAGAAAGAAGTCAAAGTCACTTTGGGCGGTTGCGGCGGTTAATCGCGCACTGATCCGAACCACAAATTATTTAAAAAATTGGAGTAAAAAATGGCAGATCCAATGCGCATTCGTGCCCAAGCTTCTAGCGACAAAGCCACCGTCCGTGTCCTGATGAGTCACGAGATGGAATCCGGTCAACGCAAAGACGCGGCTGGCAAACTGGTTCCAGCTTGGTATATCCAGGAAGTCACTGCGTCTTTGAACGGCAAGCAAGTGCTGGCCGCCGAGTGGGGCCCTGCAGTGTCCAAGAACCCCTTCATGCAGTTTGCCATCAAGGGTGCCAAGGCCGGAGACAAAGTGGCGGTGACTTGGAAAGACAACAAGGGCGATACCCGTACTGACGAAGCCACAGTTTCCTAATAACTTGGATGTGTCCAAAAGGGTGAAGTCAGACCTTCACCCTTTTTTCGTTTCCAGAATTAATCAAAGAGGTGACGCATGAAATACGCGACCACAATGACCCTGGCCTCCTTGCTGGCCATGTCTGCAGCTTCTGCTATGGCGCAAAAGACCGCCAGCCAAGGCATTGATGAATACCGTGCCATGCTCCAAGATGGTAATCCTTCTGAGTTGTTTGAGGCCAAAGGCGAGGGCTTGTGGACGCAAAAGCGCGGCCCTAAAAATGCCAGCCTTGAAAAGTGCGATCTGGGTAAAGGCCCGGGTGTGGTCAAGGGCGTATTTGTGGAATTGCCTCGTTACTTTGCAGATACCCAGCGCGTGCAAGATCTGGAAACACGTTTGATTACTTGCATGGAGACCTTGCAGGGCTTGAATGCAGATGAAATCTACAAGACACCCTTTGGTAAAGGCGAGCAAAACAATGTGACAGCGTTGGCCACATGGATTGCCGCAGAGTCCAAGGGCATGCGTTTCAATCTGTCTCAATCGCATCCTCAGGAAAAGACTTTCTACGAAGTGGGTAAGCGCTTGTTCTTCCAGCGCGGTGGTCCTCATGATTTTTCGTGCGCCTCATGCCACGGCGAAGAGGGAAAACGCATCCGCTTGCAGGATTTGCCCATGTTGACCAAGAACCCTGGAGACGGCATCGGTTTTGCCGCTTGGCCTGCCTACCGTGTGTCCAACGGTCAAATGTGGGGAATGCAGTTGCGCCTGAATGATTGCTACCGCCAGCAGCGCTTTCCCTATCCAGGTTTTGGCAGCGATGCCACATTGGCCTTGGCCACTTATCTGGGTGTGAATGCCAAAGGTGCTGCTTCAGTTGCTCCCGCCATCAAACGCTAATCAATGAAGGTGATCATCATGAAAAAGAACATCCAATTTGTGTTGACCGGCGTCGCTGCGGCCTTGCTGGTGGTGGGTTGTGCATCGGGTCCCTCTGTTGCTGAGTTGAATGAACTCACCAACAAGATCGTCAAGGCCTCATTCCGTGATCAAGGCGTGGCCAAAGTGGATCGCGTGCTGAATGTGGACGAAACCAATCGTGCATGCAGTGAGGCCGATGTGGCCGGCAAACCCTTGGAAGAAAAAACTGCCAAGGCCATTGAAGAGATCAATTTGAAGGCCATCAAATGGCCCTCAGACGGTAAATTCATCGGTGACTGGAAGCAGGGTGAAGCCATTGCACAAAGCGGCCGTGGTTTGACTTGGACTGATGATGCGAAAACGGTCAATGGCGGTAACTGTTACAACTGCCATCAGATCAGCAAAGAGGAAATTTCTTACGGCACGATCGGCCCCAGCCTCTACAACTACGGAAAGATCCGTGGCGTGACTGATCCGAACAGCCCAGAAAGCAAAGCCATCGTGGAGTACACCTGGGGCAAGATCTGGAACTCCAAAGCCTACAACGCTTGTTCCAACATGCCTCGTGCTGGCCATATGGGCATCTTGAACGAGACGCAAGTTCGCCACATTGTTGGCCTTTTGCTCGACCCCAAGTCGCCTGTCAATCAGTAAGAGCTTGAAACCCGGCATGTCTGGGTTTTTTTGCCGTCAATACATCAGTGAGCGCAAATATGAACCTGACCAAACGTGAATTTATCCAAGTGATGGGTGCAGGCACCATGGCCGGCATGAGCATGGGCAAGTTTGCAGAAGCCAGCGCGGCGACAGCCGCCAATGGCCTGTATGACATCCCAAAATTCGGCAATGTGTCCTTTTTGCACATGACCGATTGTCATGCGCAGCTCAAGCCCATTTATTTCCGCGAGCCCAGCATCAACATGGGCATCGGTTCCATGCAAGGCAATTTGCCCCATTTGGTTGGAGAGCATTTGCTGAAAGTAGCCAAGATTCGTCCAGGTTCAGCCGAGGCACATGCCTTGACTTATTTGGACTATGAAAAAGCCGCGCATCGGTATGGCAAGGTGGGTGGTTTTGCGCACTTGGCCACACTGGTCAAAAGAATGAAAGCCAGCCGTCCTGGTGCTTTGTTGCTGGATGGTGGCGACACCTGGCAAGGCTCGGGCACTTGCTTGTGGACCAATGGCCAGGACATGGTCGACGCCTGCAAACTGCTGGGCGTCGATGTCATGACTGGTCACTGGGAGTTCACGCTTGGCATGGAGCGTGTGAAGGAAATCGTCGAGAAAGACTTTGCGGGCAAGGTGGACTTTGTCGCGCAAAACGTCAAGACCAATGACTTCGGTGATCCGGTGTTCAAGCCTTACGTAATCCGAGAGATCAACGGTGTGCCTTGCGCCATCATTGGTCAGGCCTTCCCCTACACCCCGATTGCCAACCCCCGCTACATGGTGGCTGACTGGGCCTTCGGCATTCAGGACGACAACATGCAAAAGATGGTCGACGAAGCCCGCGGCAAAGGCGCGCAGGTGGTGGTCGTCATCAGCCATAACGGCATGGATGTGGACTTGAAAATGGCCAGCCGTGTGAGTGGCATCGACGCCATCATGGGCGGTCACACACACGACGGTATGCCCGTGGCCACCTTGGTGTCCAACAAAGGTGGAAAGACCATCGTCACCAACGCAGGCTCCAACGGCAAGTTCCTGGGCGTGCTTGACTTCGATGTCAAAGACAAAAAGGTCAGTGATTTTCGCTACAAACTGTTGCCCGTGTTCTCGAACATGTTACCGGCGGATAAAGAGATGGACGCGCTGATCACCAAGATCCGTGCGCCCTATGAGGCCAAGCTGTCCGAGAAGCTCGGCGTCTCGGAAGGTTTGCTTTATCGCCGTGGCAACTTCAATGGCACGGGCGACCAGTTGCTGGTCGATGCCTTGCTGGATGTGCAAGGCGCAGAGATCGCATTTTCGCCAGGCTTCCGCTGGGGCACATCGCTCTTGCCTGGCCAAGCCATTACACGCGAGTGGCTGCTCGACATGACGGCTACGACATATTCCTACGCCACTGTGACCGAGATGACCGGTGAAACCATCAAGACGGTTCTCGAAGATGTGTGCGACAACCTGTTCAACCCCGATCCTTACTACCAGCAAGGTGGCGACATGGTGCGCGTGGGTGGTTTAACTTACAGCTGCAACCCTTTGGGCAAGATCGGGACACGCATTGGCGACATGCGCCTCAATGGTCAGCTGATCGAAGCTGGCAAAAAGTACAAGGTGGCCGGGTGGGCGCCTGTGGCTGAGGAGGCGCGTACACAAGGCAATAAGCAAGTGTGGGAAGTGGTCGAAACCTGGCTCAAGACGCAGCCCGATGGTCGCATCAAGCCCCGCAAGCTCAATGCCCCCAAGATCACTGGCGGCTTGCCCAATCAAGGTTATGTGGGCTGATCTTCAATCGGCATGAGGGAATGGTGATCTGCAACGGTATTGCAGATCACACTTGCTTTGAAGGGATATGACGCATGAAACGGAGACATTTTCTGACAGCCAGCGCTGCGTTGGGTGCCGTGTCGCTTTGGCCTGAAGCGCATTTGCTGGCACAGCAAGCTCAGGAATTCATCGAAGGTCCGCCGGTGGGCGATATTCCGGCCAAGCAATTGTCAGCACATGTCTGGATGATCTTTTCGCCGGATGGTTTCCCCACCCCGGAAAACCGCGGCATGATGTCCAACGTGATCTTTGTTGTTACCTCGGTGGGCGTGGTGGTGATCGACTCAGGGGCATCGCTGCAAATTGGACAGATGGCCATCCGCATGATCCGTAAGGTCACCGACAAACCGGTGGTTGCCGTGTTCAACAGCCACTACCACGGCGACCACTGGTTGGGTAATCATGCCTTTGTCAAAGCCTACGGCAAGCAGTTGCCGATTTATGCCCTGCAAAGCACCATCGACAAGCTCAAGGGGGCCGAAGGCAATCTGTGGCGAAGCCTGATGGAACGCTGGACCAACCAGTCCACCCTGGGCACCGAAGTGATCTTGCCCAACACCGCAGTCAAGCACGGTCAGATTATCCAGATTGGCGATGTGTCATTTCGCATGCATCATTACGGGACGGCTCATACGCCATCGGACCTGTGTGTGGAGGTCGTGCAGGACAAGCTCACGGCTGTGGGTGACATCGCCATGGCCAACCGCATTGCCAACATGGATGAAGGCTCATATCCAGGGACATTCAAGTACTACCAAGCCCTCATGGCCGCAACCGGCGAGCAGCTCTGGGTGCCGGGGCATGGTCAAGGCAGCAAAGATCTGCTCAAGACCTATGGCGAGTTCATGGCAGGTATTTGGGAGCCTTGTCTGCAAGCGGTAAAAGATGGCAAGTCGGAGTCAGAGGCTCGCAGCATGGTGCTCAACGATGTGCGGGTGACATCCCGAGCCAAGACCATGCAAGGCTTTGAGGGCAACATCGGCAAGTACATCAGCCTGGCTTACCTGGAAGCAGAAAAAGAAGCGTTTTGATTTTTTTGAAAAGGGGAGACAAGTGACAGATCCAAACAGCGTGTCTGCAAGCAATTCCTGGTCCTTACTCTGGTTCAGAAGTCGTGACGATGTCACGCCCTTCATCAATGACACGGCCGTGCGCATTCGTGCAGGCATCATGTTGGCCATACCCATCTTCATGGCCTTCACCTTATGGGACATCGTGTTTGGCAGCAAGTGGATCGTGACGGGTGAAGTGATCAAGGACACGTTCGAGCTCGACTTCGACAACCGGATTTTGTACATGGTCGAAGCGGTGCGAAGAACCTATGACTACACCGTTCAAACTTGGGTGCTTTTTTATGCCCTGTTTGAGATGCTGGTTGGTATGAGTGTGAGAACTGCCTATTTGTCGCCAACCATTTGGTTGTCGACATTTTTGGCCAGGCGGGCACGTCCTGTGTGGAAGCCTTTGGCCCCCAAAAGATTTGCCTGGACCATTGGTGCATCCATGATCAGTGTTTGTTTGGTGTTTTTTCACCCTGAAAAATTCGCCGGAGCCATCAACTTCATCTTTCGCAACGAAATTTTGCCCACTACTGAGCAGTTTTTGCCACGCTGGTTGCCCTTGGTGATGGTCTGGGTGTGCCTGGGCTTCATGTGGCTTGAAGCTGTTCTGGGCTATTGCCTCGGTTGCGAGGTCCATGCCTTGCTTGTCAAGCTGGGAATTTTCAAAGACGAGTGTGAGGCTTGCAATAACCTCGATTTCAGTCAACCGCGCTGATCGCGTGATTTTTCTGCTGGTGCACTCATCGGTGTGTCTTGCAGATTGAAATCATGCGTGTCTGGTAATTGACCAGGATGCGCTTGACGATTTTCAATGGCAAGTTTCTGAGCCAGGCCGGAAGAATTCCGGCCGAACGAATCGAAAAAGCGGCGGCCCCTCGGGTCAGGGGCCGCAACCAGGCGGTGGCTTGCAAAAACTCTTTTTGCTGTTGACTGTTCATCATGACGTCACTTCATTCTCAGGTGTTCAGCTCATGAAATTGCGCCAGCTGCCGATGTTGTGAACCCGCTGGTAACCGTTTTTCTTCAACATCAACTTGGCCATGCCACTGCGTGTTCCACTGGCGCAACCAACCACCACGGGTGAAGATTTTGGCAAGGAGCTCAAATGTTGGCCCAAGTCATGAAGTGGAATGTTCATGGTGCCTGGGGCGTGACCCGATGCGAATTCGGCTTCCGAGCGAACGTCTAAAAGAATGGCGCCCTCACTTTTGAGTTGTGGCAGCAAAGCTTTGACGCGTCTGGCGTTCCACCATGTGTAGCCAAACCAAAATGCCAAAGCCATTATGGGCCAATAGTCTTGAATGAATTTCATCACTGTTCTCCTTGGATCAGTTCGGCGCCACCATCGGCCAACCCTTTGCAGCCCACTGGCTCATGCCGCCTTCGACATAACGGATGTTTTGATATCCCTGTTGCTTCAACATTTCCAGCGTTGCTTTGGAGCGATTCTGCGTATTGCAAATCAGCAGAACGGGTTGTGCAGGATCTTTTGGGATCAATGAATTTTTTTGCGGCAGTTCGCTCATGGGCAGCAAGACGACACCCTGCGCCACACCGGTCAGGTGTTCACGCCTTTCCCGGATGTCGATCAGTAAGACTTTGCCGCTTTCATGTGCTGCACGCGCCTCATCCAGCGATACGCTGTCCAATGTGTTCGATGCCGAACATGCCGCCAAGATGCAAGTCAGAAGCAGGGCGATGAGTCGACGGATCATGTCAATTTGCATGTTGATTCAGTGATTGTGTGCTATTGCAGAAAATGGGCCCCCTGTCCACCTTTGGGAAAGTGGGCAGGTGTTATTTTAATAAGTTAATTCTTATATATTTAACGGACTTGAGCAGGGCAGATGCCAGCGTTTTGCATCAGTTTTTTGATTCTGCTTGAATATTTCTGTCAACAAGAGCTTTCACAGAATCTGCGTTGTCGTGTCAGGGGATACGCCGCTAAGATGGCTGTACAACCAATTTTTTACCCATTCAAGCGCTCATGCTGAAGGGGTGTTTTGATGCTCTGCCGTACGAAGGAAATGGGATGACACGCATTCATGTTCAATGGACCATGACGGTGTTTACGTTGGTGTTGGCGTTTCTGCCTGGCCAGGTGTTGGCGCAAGAGTCGCGATTGGCAGGTCAAGCCATTCATTGCGCCGCAATTTTCAGTTGGCTGGGGAAGACCTATTCTGCGGAGTCAGAGCGTGGTGCGCGATCTGGCAAAGCTGTGGAGATTTTCACGGATGTTCATTTCAAGGAAATCTCAGGAAAAACAGGGGACAGTGGCCGAGAAATTTCTCTCAGGCGCAGATCGGAGGAAGCTCAGGCATTGCAAGGGCCGTGGTTGGCCATGGATGCTTCGTTGATGGAGCATGCCGTGATTTGTGGTGCTTGGGCCGAGGGATTTCTGGCGCAAGGGGCGGCCTACCAATATGTCCCCGTGTATCCCAAAGTGGTGCCATCTGCGGTCAGGAATCAATACCAAACCTGGGTGAGTGAAGCCATGGGGCATTGAATTCTGACTCGCCGGATTGCCTGGATTTCGCCCTCTGTGACAGAGCTGCCTGTAAAAAGCCATTAACGATGACACCGCCCACCCCTAAGATTGATTTGAGTTCGCCCGCCATGCCTTCAGCTCGGCGATCGCAAGCTGCATCGCTTTCCGGACTCTTGCCTTTTCTTCGCCCTTACCGTGGGGTGTTGGCCATGGCGGGGCTGTTTTTGCTGCTGGCGGCGGGGACCACGCTGGCGTTTCCGTGGGCCTTGCGCCAGCTGATTGACCAAGGGCTGGCCGCGGGCGCTTCGGCTGAGCATCTGGCGCGCAATTTCTGGGGGCTGTTTGGCGTGGCAGCGGCGCTGGCGGTGTTTTCGTCCGCGCGTTATTTCACCGTGAGCTGGCTGGGCGAGCGCATCACCACCGATGTCCGCAACGCGGTGTATGCCCATGTGCTCGAGCAAAGTCCTGCTTTCTTTGAAACCACCCAGTCGGGCGAGGTGCTGTCGCGCTTGACCAACGACACCACACTGGTGCAGACGGTGGTTGGTTCGTCCATGTCCATGGGGCTGCGCAATCTGGTCATGGGGGTGGGGGCCATGGGCATGCTGATCTGGACCAACCCGGTGCTGATGCTGCAAGTGGTTGTGGTGTTGCTGCTGGTGGTGCTGCCATCGGTGTACCTGGGGCGACGTGTGCGCAAGCTGTCTCGGGCCAGTCAGGACCGTGTGGCCGATGCCAGTGCTTTGGCGGGTGAGGTGCTCAACGCGATCTCTGTGGTGCAAAGCTACACCGCCGAGCAGCGCGAGGCGGGGCGCTTTGTGGCGGCCACCTCGCGGGCGCTGGGCACGGCCCTGCGCCGCATCCGTGCGCGGTCGGTGCTGGTGGGCTTCATCATGCTGACGTCGAGTGCGGTGCTGCTGTGGGGGCTGTACATGGGCACGCTGGCGGTGCGTGCGGGCACCACCACCGCGGGTGAGTTGAGCCAGACCATCGTGTATGTGGTCTTGCTGGCCAGTGCTTTTGCGGTGTTGGGCGAGGTCTACGGTGATCTCTTGCGTGCGGCCGGGGCCACCGAGCGCCTGATGGAGCTGCTGCACAGCACCTCTGACCTGAAGGTCGTTCAGCAACCCCGCAAGGCACCTTGGCCACAGGGCGGCTCGGTGCTGTCGCTGGACGCAGTGAGTTTTCATTACCCTTCGCGCCCGGACACCCTGGCGCTCAACCAGTTGTCGGGCCAGATCGCCGCAGGCCAGACGGTGGCCGTGGTGGGCCCCAGCGGCGCGGGCAAGACCACGTTGTTCGATGTGCTGATGCGTTTTCATGATCCGCAGACCGGTCGCATCGTGCTCGACGGCGTGCCCATTGATCAGATGAGCCTGCACGATTTGCGCGGGCGCATCGGCATCGTGCCGCAGGAGCCCGTGATCTTTTCCGGCACCGTGCTGGACAACATCCGCTATGGCCGACCGGATGCCACATTGGCCGACGTGCAGACTGCTGCCGAGGCTGCCTATGCGCAAGAGTTCATTGCTGACTTACCGCAAGGCATGGACACCTATTTGGGCGATCGGGGCGTGCGCTTGTCGGGCGGGCAGCGGCAGCGCATCGCGATTGCCCGGGCGATTTTGAAGAACCCGCCCTTGCTGTTGCTCGATGAAGCCACCAGCGCCCTCGATGCGCAAAGCGAAAAAATGGTGCAGGCCGCGCTTGAAAAAGCCATGGTGGGCCGCACCACCTTGGTGATTGCCCACCGCCTGGCCACGGTTCAGCGGGCCGATGTGATCTGGGTGATGGAGCGCGGCCGCTTGGTTGAACAAGGCACACACGCGAGCTTGCAGGCGCAGGGTGGTTTGTATGCCAGTCTGGCGGCTTTGCAGTTCAATGCGACCTGAGTGCGCTGGCACACGAAATGAAAAATCCGCACCGTGGCGAACGTGTGCGGATTCAGGTTTGGTGCCCCCGACAGGAATCGAACCTGTATCACTCCCTTAGGAGGGGAGAGTTCTATCCATTGAACTACGGTGGCGGACCATTCAGATTGTAAGCGTGGCCCGGTTCAATCTTTGCGAACCGTGAAGATCAGATCAAGGGCATTGACTTCGCCGGCTTGGGCTCTCAGAGTCAGTCGACGTGACAGGTCGTAGAACACATAGAAGCTGCCAAATGCGCCTTGCAGACTGGCTTCATAGATCAAATAAAAATCCTTTGAAAGGCGTTTGCCCAGTGTGATGGCGGTGCCGGTGGCCGTGGCATCGCTGCGGCTGCCGCTGGCCAGTGAGATTTCGTCCAGTCCCAGCGCGCCTGCCAATTCGCCACTCAAGGTTTTGCCATTGCCGCTGAGCAAGGCCATCGCCGCTTGTTGCAACACCGCCGATTCGGCACCCCCTCCGGCTGCAGAGCGGCCCAGCACCAGCCAGGCCAGTTTGTCGGCGTCGGGCATGTCGGGGTCGGCATACAGCCGCACGCGTGGCAGCAGTGCCGTACCGGTGATTTGCACGCCCACGCGCTGCGACAGATTGGGACGGATGGCCACGATGTCGAGGTTGGGATTGTCATAAGGGCCGGTGAAACGCAAAACGCCGGAGTCGATGTCCAGCTGCTGCCCGTAAGCCTTGTAACGCCCGCCTTCGGTTCGCACTTCACCCCCCAATCGGGGTTGACCTTTGCTGGCGGCGTTGCTGGTCAGCGTGAGCTGGCCCGCCAAGCGGCTGGTCAGGCCCAGCCCCTTGACCTGGAAATCGGGCCCCAGATCGAGTTTGACCTGTACATCGGGCGTGCCGATCCAGGAAGTAGCCTGGTTCGCGGGCACCGTCGTGCTGCCGGGGTTGCCGCGTGGGTTGGGCGCACGGAGCACCACCACATCTGAACCCAGCGTGGGGGTGCTGTCTTCGGGCAGGATGAACAGCGCCTGATCGGCTTGCACCTGCCCGCGCAGCTGCAGTTGGCCCTGTTTCATCTGGGCGGCAACGTCGCCCGAGAGGGCCAGTCGGCGGTCCGCCCGATTGCTCACGCGCAGGCCCTGAGCGTGCAATTGCAAGGCCATGTCCACTTCACCCCAGGGGTTGGCCGGAGCATTTGTGAGGGTTTGCGGGCGCCAGTTCACCTGGCCTTTGGCTTGCAGTTCACCGCCCTGGGCACCTGCACCGCGCAGGCTCAATTGTTCGAGGTCGACTTGTTGGCCTTGCAGCCGGGCACGCAGTTGGCCTTGGCTGAATTCGATGCCTTGCACCGCCGAGCGCACGGCCAGGTTGTCGGCCTGCAACTGACCTTGCCATTGGGGCTGGGCGCGGGTGCCCGACAGGGTCATGCCGACGTTCAGGGTGCCCTGCACCCGCCAGCCAGGTGGTGCCAGCAAAGACCAGGCCCCGACGCGGGGCAAGTTGGCTTGCAATTGCCCGCTCAGGGGGGCTTGTTCAGGCCAGGACCAGCCTTCTCGGCCCCAACTCAGTCGGGTTTGGGCCTGCGCCTGGGCTTGCCCCATTTGTTCACTGTCCCACAGCAACCGGGTCTGCACTTCGTCCCCATCCACCTGCAATTGCAGGCGGGCCGTGCGCAGACCGGCGTTCAGGCGCTGACCGGGGGCGTTGTCGGCACTCAGGCGCAAGTCGCCCCGGCTGCGCTCCAGCAGGGCCTGGATGCGCAGTTTGTCTTGCTGCACCCATTGGAGTTCGCCGCGCAGCAACACATCGCTATGCAATTCGGGCCCCACGAGGCCGGGCAACCAGGTCAGTGGCCAATCGTCCAGACGGGCATTCAAACGGGTGTTTGAGGACTGGTCTGTCGTTGTCGTCCATTCCCCGGCGTCCCAGCTCAGGCGGGCCACCGCTCGCTGGCCGTTGGTACCGCCAGGCGGTGGGGGACCTTGCACGTTGAATGCACCAGCATCCCAGCGCAGGGCCTGCGTTGCGCCCTTGGTTTGCCATTGCCATTTCAGTGCCTGGGTCAACTGGGCTTGCCAAGTGGGGGCGGTGCCCGAGGCGGCACGGGGCGGCGTGGCCGTGATCTGCAGGCTTTGCATCTGGCCTTGCCAATCGCTGAATGCGGCAAGCGACGTGGGAGCATTGCTTGTGCGCTCGGCATGCCAACGGGTTTGCATTTGGGCCACTGTTTGGCCTTGGGTGACGCGTGCTGCGGCATCGGCTTGCAGGGCCTGCAAGCTGCCTTGTACTTGCACCTCGCTGGCGTCGATGTGCCAAGCGCTACCGCTGGACGCGCTGGGGCCAAGGCGCGGCAGTTGTACCTTGGCCTGAACCGCTGTTTGCGCTTGCTGGTAACCACCTTGCCATTGGGCTTTCAGGTGCCCGGTCCCGCTGGTTTGCAGGCTTTGCAGCCGCGTTGCCCAGCCGGGCCAGCGCTGCAGCCAGGCCTGGCTGAGGGCTGCGTCTTGCACATCCAGGGTGAGACTGCCTTGGCCTTGCTGGGGGGCCAGCAGGCCTTCGGCTTGTGCGTTCAGGCCCGGCAGGCTGAGTTGAAGTTGGCCTTGGGCCGCGTGTGTGCTGCTCCGGTATTTGACATGGCCTTGCAGGCGGGCATTGGCCGCACGCAGGTCCAGCGACGGGATGTCCCATTCGCCCGTGACCGCTTGCCATTGCCCTTGCAAATGCAGTTGTTCCCAGGACAGGCCGGTGGGCGTCTGGGCGGCTCGGCTGCTGGCGTGTGGGGTGGTCCGCACATCGGCGGTGACCGCCACCGTGCCATCGGGGGTGGTGCGTGCCTGCACTTGGCCTAGCAGGGCCGGGCCACTCAAGGCGGTGTGCAATTGCGCAGCTTGTACGCCCGAAATGTCGAGTTGACCGGTCCAGCCCGCAGGGGTTTGTTGACCTTGTCCGTTGATTTTTCCGGCGGCCCCGTGGGCGTCGAGTTGGAGCACTTGCCACAGTCCTTGCTGGTAGGCCAGTCGGGTGTTCAGCAGGCTCAGGGGCAGTTGGGTGCGGTCCCAGGGGCCGGGGTTGGCGTTGCGCACCTGGCCATTGAGTTGCCAGCCGCTTGCATCGGGTGTGACGGCGCCTTGCCCGCTCAATTGGGTGTGCGGTGCACCGGGCCACAGGCTGGCCAGGTCGATCTCTTGCCATTGGCCCGTGGCGTTTTGCACTAGCTGGTCTTGCCAGGGCCTGAGCGTGGCCCTCAGCGCCAACTGCATGCCTGCCGATGTGCTGCCCATTGGCAAGATCCGGGTGGTCAAGGCCAGTTGGGCCGATGGACCCGACAGGGTGCCTTGCAGCGTGGCGTTGGCCTTCAAGGTCAGGGGGCGCCTGTGCGCTGCGCCTGCGGTCTTTATTTGCCCCTGCAGCTGGATGTCCAGCGCCATGGGGGCTGCCGCCTGCAGGCGGGCTTGGGCCGTGTAGCGGCCCTGTCCGATGTCCAACGGGGCCAGGGTCAACTGGTGGTCCTGCCCGTCATACTGGTAGTCGGCTTGCAGCTCGGCAATGTCGAGTGCAGGGGGCCCGGCCCAGTGCAGTTGCCCGATGCGCAGGGGCAGTCGGATTTTCAGGGGCAGCGGCAAGGCCTGCAGGGCCACCTTGGGGCTGGCCGGGCGCTGGTCGCTCAGGCTCAGTTTGCCGATGTCCAGCGCGGTCAGGGGCAACTGGCCTTGCCAGAGCAAGGGCCAGTTCAGTTGCACCCGGGTGTCGGTGGCTTGGACGTCCAGGCCCTGGTCTTGCCAGTGCAGCAAACCCACCTGGCCCCCGTGACGCAAGCTGCCCTGCACGGCCTGGGTGTTCAGGCTCTGGCTGCCGGGCAGCAGCCAACGGACCACTGACAAACTGGTGGACAAAGAGCCTTCGTGACCACTCCAGACCCATAAGGCCCCAGCGGCCAGCGAGGCCACAGCCAGGGTGCCTGTCAGTGCGCGCCAGCCGCGTCGGCGCGGTGTGGCAGGGGTGGGTTTTGCTGTGGGGGTGGGCGTGTGCATCAGAAGGTGAACCCCACGCTCAAGTGCAGTCGCAGTTTCTGGGTGGCCTGGCCATAGGCCAGATCAATGCGCAGTGGCCCCACCGGGCTGCGCCAGCGTGCGCCCACACCATAGCCCAGCTGGGCATGCAGTTGCCGGGGTTGGTCGGCCACAGCGCCGGCATCCACAAAGACGGTGCTTTCCCATTCGGTGGGCTGGTTGTTCCAGTGGATGGGGCGTTGCCATTCCACGCTGCCCGACGCCAGGTATTGGCCCGGGCGCACCACGCCCGTGCTTTGCAGCACACCGATGCTGCCCGGTGCATAGCCGCGCACGCTGTTGTCACCGCCTGCCACAAACATCTGGGTGGTCGGCAGGCCGGAGGTGTCGCGGCTGATCACGCTGCCCGCTTCCGCCCGCAGGGCCAGCCGCCCCGCCTGGCGGCCCAACGGCTGCAGCCACAGGCCACGCGCCAGCCAGCGGGCAAAAGGTTCGTGTTGTGCGCCCAGGGTCACGCCCGAGCCGAGTTCGAGGCTCCCGCCGATTCCTTGCGAGGGGAAGGGCAGGCTGTCAAAACGCCGAAACGTCCAGGCATAGTTGCCGCTGATCGCCTCGCGCTGACCCGGTTGGTCACCGACGGTGTTGGCCCCGTCGTATTGCGCGTAATAAGCCCGGTCGATGCGTTCGCCCACCTGGGTGCGACCGGCACGCCAGCGTTGGCTGTCCACCCGGTAGCCGGTGAACTGTTCGCGCGACAACTGGCCCGAAGTGTTCCAGCGCCACAGGCTGGCATCGGGCGGGGCCAGCAAGTCCACGCCCAGGCGTTGCAGGTCACGGTCGGCGGCCAGTTTGGTGACCGCCCGCCATTCCAGGCCGGGCAGCCTGTGTTGGGTGTGTTCGGCGGTCAGGCGTACACCGCTTTGGCTGCGCACGCCCAGACCCAGTACCCATTTTTGGCGTTGTGCTTCCTTGAGTTCCACCTTGATGGGCGTTGCCTCGGGCGGGCCATCGGGGTCGAGGCTGACAAAGACGGCGTCGTAAAACCCACTGGCTACCAGCCGCTGCTGGGCTTCCAGCAATTCGCTTTGCCGGTAACGGGCCCCTGGGCTCAGGCGAGCCAGCCGCTCGACCTGCTCGCTGCCATAGCGTTCGGTGCCGGTGATCACCAGGGGGCCGAGCCGGATTTCGGGGCCGGAGTCGAAAGTGACCTCCAGGCTGACCTGTTGACTGACCGGGTCGACTCGCGCCTGGCTGTCGGCGATGCGCCCCAGCGGGTAGCGGTCGGCCACCAACTGGCGCAGGGCGCGGGTCTTGGCGTTGTTCCAGTCGTTCTGAGTGAACCCGTCGCCCACCGGCAAGGCCCATTCCCGTGTGATGCTGTCGCGTTGCTTTTGGGCATCGTTTTGCTGCGCAATGTCACCTTGCCAGTGAATCTGCACGGCCGCGATGTGCGCCAATGGGCCGGGGCTGACACGGAGCTGGATTTGCCGGGCATGTCGGGCCGTGGCGGTGTTGTCCAGTTGCCAGTCCAGGTCGGGGCTGAAGTGCCCCAGTGTGGCCAGCAGGTCGCGGGCCTGCACATCGGCATCGCGCAGCAGCCGGGCCATTTCGGTGTCGTCCAGGTCGCTCAGGTGGCGGTAGCGTTGTAGCTCCAGATGCTGGCTGAGCCAGTCGGCCATCGCGCTGTCCGGTGCGTGCACCGTCAAATCAAACGCATCGGGGACGGCTGGGGTGCTGGCGGTGGTGTTGGCGCTGGGGTCCTGGGCTGGGGCCGGTTGGGCCCCAACCGGCAGGATGAGCAGACACGCAAGACACCCCCCTAAGAACGCGCTTGGGATGTGGTGTGGGTGTCTGGCCGACGTCCTCAAAGTCAATGGCTCACTTGCTCAGCAAGCGCATGGCATCTTCCAGCCCCTTGAGGGTCAGCGGGAACATGCGGTTGCTCATGAGTTGCTGGATGATGGCGATGCTCTGGCGGTATTGCCAGACGCCTTGTGGCTCGGGGTTGATCCAGGCGAACTTGGGGAAGGTGTGCGTCAGCCGCTGCAGCCATTCGGCACCGGCTTCTTCGTTGTTGTATTCGACGCTGCCGCCCTTTTGCAAAATCTCGTAAGGACTCATGGTCGCGTCCCCAATGAAGATCAGTTTGTAGTCCTTGTTGTATTTGCGCAGGATGTCCCAGGTCGGAAATTTTTCGGCGTAGCGGCGCTTGTTGTTCTTCCACATGAAGTCATAGACGCAGTTGTGGAAGTAATAAAAATCCAGGTGTTTGAATTCGGCCTTGACAGCAGAAAACATCTCTTCAACCCGGGCAATGTGGTCGTCCATGGTGCCGCCCACGTCCATCAGCAGCAGCACTTTCACATTGTTGTGCCGCTCGGGGCGCATCAGGATGTCCAGGTAACCCGCATTGGCCGCCGTCTTGCGGATGGTGCCGTCCAGGTCCAGCTCGTCGTGGGAGCCTTCGCGCGCAAAGCGGCGCAGGCGGCGCAGTGCCACCTTGATGTTGCGGGTGCCCAGCTCCTGGCTGTCGTCGTAGTCTTTGTAGGCGCGCTGGTCCCAGACCTTGACGGCACTCTTGTTGCCGCCCTTGCCGCCGATGCGGATGCCCTGCGGGTTGTAGCCCCCGTTGCCAAAGGGCGAGGTGCCACCGGTGCCGATCCAC
>JACCEE011194666.1_pt1 | contig 39321 bp, 36 predicted proteins | sample 7449931 | NCBI WGS metagenome assembly JACCEE01 (sample SAMN15323457, study PRJNA562643) | freshwater metagenome | isolation source: river surface water | place: USA:Blue River Watershed | collected 2017-08-19 | reverse complement strand
CCTGAAAACCATTTGGCATTTGCTGAGGTTCAGCAAGTGTCCCTGAAAACCATTTGGCATTTGCTGAGGTTCAGCAAGTGTCCCTGAAAACCATTTGGCATTTGCTGAGGTTGAGCAAGGCTGTTTGAAATATGAACTTACATCAAGCAATTTGATGAGAACTGGAACATAATCTCATAAAAAATTGCCAACTTGGTCGCTGATTTTAAACACCAACATCATGAAACGGATTCAACTTTTACTGTTTGCTGCACTGATTGGCAGCACCCTATGCTCGTTTAAAGCACCGAAGAACTCGCCGGTAGCCCTTCATGGCCGGTTAAAAGTGGAAGGAACACAACTGGTCGACCAGCAAGGAGAGGCTGTTGTATTACGTGGGGCAAGCTTTGGCTGGCACAATCTGTGGCCCCGGTTCTACAATCCAAAGGCGGTCGACTGGATTGTGGAAGACTGGAAATGTTCGGTAGTCAGGGCTGCCATGGGGGTAGCGATTGAAGATAACTATCTCGAAAATCCTCAATTTGCACTGCAATGTGTCAACAGTGTGGTGAAGGGGGCCATCAAAAACGGGGTGTATGTGCTGATTGATTTTCACAGCCATAAAATACATACTGAAGAGGCCAAAAAGTTTTTTGAGCAGATGGCCCGGCAATACAAAGATTATCCCAATGTGATTTATGAGATTTGGAATGAGCCAGACTATTACAGTTGGGAAGAGGTAAAAGCCTACTCGGAAGAGGTGATAGATGTGATTCGGGCTATCGACAAAGAGAATATTATTCTGGTTGGCTCGCCCCATTGGGATCAGGATTTACATCTGGTAGCCGCCAACCCGATTACCGGACGGAGCAACATCATGTACACGATGCACTTCTATGCCGGAACCCATAAACAGTGGTTACGCGATCGCACCGACGAAGCGATCGAAAAGGGAATCCCCATCTTTGTGTCAGAGTGTGCCGGTATGGAGGCATCGGGCGATGGCCCCATCGACGAAGCGGAATGGAAGCTATTTGTCGAGTGGATGGAGAGCCGTAAAATCAGTTGGATTGCCTGGTCGGTTTCCGATAAAAATGAATCGTGTTCGATGTTGATACCCCGGGCCTCGTCGTTTGGCCACTGGACAGACGATTTGCTTAAAACATGGGGAAAGCTTACCCGTCAGACCATCAGAGAGAAAAATTTATAGCGATTGATGATGAGTGATGAATTATCGGTTCATCACTCATCATTCATCATTTCTGCCATCTAATCCTCCAATACTTTAAGCCTTTCGCCACTGCCCTGTATCATTACCCGCTCCCATGCCTTGCCATAGCCCGGAAATTTAGGTGGCTTGGGCACATTCTTTCCATTGCCGTTGTCGAGTAGCCGATGGCCTTCGGTTTGCTTTACATTACCATCGATATATTTCATCAACAGATAGTGGTAGAACGTTTTCCAGTCGGCCACCAGTTGATTGCCGCTGTTTACCGAATAATCGGTCAACAGTTGAATGGCTTCAGCACGATTGTTTTGACAGATCGCGGTAGCCTGCCGGTCGATGGTTTTTATCTCATCGAAAAAGCGGTTTTCGAACTGGCGCTGATACTCCTCCACTTCGGGATGAATTAAATTATAACGGGTATACACCCAGTTGTTTACCTGACTGAATGTCCAGAATGCCGAGGTTTCGGACCAGCTAATCATCGAACCATTGCCTAAGGCAAAACTTTCGGGAATACGATCGATACCACAGTAAAACGGGGCATAGACAGTGCCATCGGTATCATCGACACCAAACCAAAAGATGCCGCCTACGGGAGATGGCAACCAACTGCGCGACTGGGCCACAAAACTGTAACCCGTTTGCTGGGTGGCTATGGCGCGTTCGCACAGATATTTTTCACCATCGACATCGAATTCCATTGGCCGCCAGCGGTAAGGCAATTGAAAGGGACCAGCCCCAAGGTCGTTGCGCATATCGAGCGGCGTATCTTCGTAGTGGTCGCGCATGCCGGCCATTACCTGTTGCAACGAAACCAGCGAATCGGGTTTTACCCATAGCGGCAGACGGTTGGTAACATATCCGTTAGGATTGGCCGTTTGATTGGGATAAGCCGCATCGCGAACAAAACGGCCCATCGCGTACCGGGTGTAACCATCGTTATCGCGAATATTTTTACTGATTTTACGGAAAAAAGACCAGACTCTGGCATCACAAAAACGTGCGCCCCCAAACTTTATCGGGTTATAGACATCCGAAAAACTGAATGTCTCATCGTTCCCTTTATAAAAACCATGTTTTTGGGCAAAACTGATGACATCGGGCGAATGATAGACGGTCTGCTTCAGGTTGTTCCAGTCATTGCTCTTTTGAAACGGGAAAGTGGTGATACGTGCCTGATTGGCATGGCCGCTGACATAGCCGTCAGGAATAAGACGGGCTACCCAGACTGCCCCTTTCCCGTATTTTCCCTTCCCTATCATCTCCATTATCCAGGCTTCGTTGGCATCGGAAATGGAAAACGATTCGCCGCTGGTGGCATATCCGTATTGTGCAACCAGTTCGGTCATTACCTGCATGGCTTCGCGTGCCGTTTTGGAACGTTGCAGGGCAATGCGCATCAAAGAGCCGTAATCGAGGATAGCGCCTGGTTGTGTAGCCAACGAATCGAGGCCGCCCCAGGTGGTTTCGCCAATGGCTACCTGATGTTCGTTCATAAACTGTATCACCGAATAGGTATGGGGTGCTTCGGGAATGGTCCCCAGCAACCTCCCGTTTTCGTAATGAAACACCTCGCACAAACTACCCGGCTGATGATCGGCTGCGGGGTAGAAGGCTATGGCACCGTAGCGGGTATGCGAATCGGCAGCATAAGTTATCATCACAGAACCATCGGCACTAGCCCCTTTGGTTACTATCAGATTGGTACAGGCCCAAAGGTCGGGAGTAAAACTTAAAGCAGAAAATATCAATAAAATAGATGTTATCCGTCGTATCATAATCGTTTCATTTGGGGTAAAAATAGAAAAAAACTCCCGCAGATTTCGCCCATCCTTACCGATTACCCGGTAACCATCTGCGACAACTGCGGGGAAATATCATCAAAGCGATTCAGCACCTAATTGGTCGACTATTTTCCTTCGTAATCGAACCAGTCGAACCAGGCTTTCGTTTGGCTCTTTTTCCCGTTTCCGGTAGCAAAAAGGCCAATGTAAACACCGGTAAAACCACCTGCCGTTTCGGTACTGATTAAATTGGTGTCGGCCTTGCCCAACGGTGCAAAATCTTTTCCATTGGCGCTGTACGAAAAATGGAGGTATTTGGCTTCGCCGGTTACCCGCAGATAAAGTGGCCCGTTGCCAATATTAACCACCTTTTCGGTGTGAGAAATGGCTCCTAACCGATAGCGCAAAGTCAGTTTACCTTTGCTTTTCACCAAATCGAAATGGTAACGGTCGTTCATTAAAGCCGTAATGCCGGCCTCTTCATTATTGGCCGATGGGGTAAAATCGAGCAGCGTAGTTGCCGTAAAATCGATATGTTGCTGACGGCGGCCAATAAATGTTGGCGAACCATTTTCATTCAGAGTCACCTCGCTGCCTTTCAGCATCAGAAAGCCGGGGCGCTCGGTTAAAGCATAGTTGGCCCGTCCGGGGTTACGTAGATAATTCCATTCGAAAGCCAGTTGGGGGGGCGAAAAATCGTCGCGTACGGGTGCCGGCTTCGCCGGAAAGAGCGGCAATGTAGGACAACTCATTTCCAGGGCAACTGTACCATCGCCGTTTACGGCAGGCCATCCATGGGCAGGCCAGCTTACCGGAGCCAGAAATGTTTCGCGGCCCATCAGGTGGTGGTTGCCGTTTTGGGGCCGAAAAGCCAGAAAGACTGCCCACCAGCTGCCATCGTGGGCCTGCACCAAATCGGCATGACCGGTTCCCTGAATTGGGCTGTTTTGGCTGATACGGTTGATATGGGTCAATATCGGATTGTTGGGGGCCGAATCGTAAGGGCCGTAAATATATTTGCTTCTTGCAATGGTTACTTTGTGGCCATATTCGGTTCCACCTTCGGCGGCCATCAGGTAATAGAGGCCATCTTTTTTGTACATGTGGGGCGCTTCGGGATAACGGCCCCCCGTTCCATTCCAAATGGCGACGGGCTCGGTGAGGCGTTTGCCGGTTTTAATGTCGATTTCGGAGAGCATAATGGCATCGGTACGGCTGGTACCATCGGCGTAAGTATGAGAATTGCTCATGAAATAGAATTTTCCGTCGTCATCTTTAAAAATGGTTGGATCGATTCCCCCTTGATTTACAAAAAACGGTTCGCTCCACTCCCCTGCCGGATCTTTAGCTGTGACATAAAAATTACCCTCCCCCGATACATTGGTGACCACCATATAAAAAAGTCCGTCGAAATAACGAATGGTGGGGGCATAAATTCCGCCTGAAGCCCAACATCCATTCAAATTAAGCTGGGAGTCGCGGGTAAGGCAATGGCCAATTTGCTCCCAGTTGACCAAATCTTTGCTGTGAAACAGCGGAACCCCCGGGAAATATTCAAAAGACGAGGTAACCAGATAGTAATCGTCGCCCACGCGGCAAACACTGGGGTCGGGATGAAAACCCGGAATTACCGGATTACGCCATATCGTTTGCCCCTGAACGGCTATCAGTGAGCAAAATAAAATTACAGTTGTGATCAATTTTTTCATTCGTGTGTTGAGTTGCGTTACAGCCGAAGCTTTGTATTGATAATGGATGAAACTGTTTCCGGATTGATGATTTTGTCCTGTTTTCCAGGTCAACCATTTTACTCCCGAAAATAGAAGTTTTTGGTTGAAAAATGATTATCACGTAAGGGTAAAACTGACATAAACTGTCATTTGTCTGTTAAACAACCATCACGACAACATCACCCTATTCAAACAACTCCCATGGATCGTAGAAACTACCTAAAAAAAGCCCTTACAATGGGCGTATGTACCGGATCGCTGGTACTGACCGATTTTGGAAAATTGCAGGCTGCCGTTGCGGCCAATCCCGACGACGAACTGACACGTGTAAAGATGGAAAAAGAGTTTATCCAGAACTGGCTTTCCGACCTGCTCGAAACAATGGAAAAGGAGCTCGACCGTGAGACCTGCGCCAAACTGATTGGCGGCTGCGGAAAGGCATGTTTTAACCGTCACCAGTTTAAAAGGGATATTGCCATAAAAGGGAAAGGCGATCTCGACAAATTGCTCGAAGCTTACCATCAAAACTTTGAAGCATGGAAAGATGGCGACACCGTGCACATCCGCTTTGGCGAAACATCGCCCGGCTGTTACTGTCCGGCAGCCCGCTACCGTGACCCGAAACCCGATGATATGCACTGTAATTGTACGGCAGCCACCCACCGTTCGATTTTCGAATCCGCATTTGGAAGGCCTTTCAAAGTCGATATTCTCGAAACGGTAAGACGCGGCGGCAAAACCTGCCATTTTCTGGTCCATCTGACCTAACCAAAGCGATAAAAAGGGCATTTCTATCGGCAAGATTGGGTCATACTCCGATTTTGATAGTTATTCGTTAGCCGTTTTGCTACTTTACACTTCGATAAATTGATTCGCGTTATTCACTAAATTTCAACAAAATGAAAAAATGGTTTTTATCGGTAGCAGCAATTGTCGTAACCGCATTGGTATGTCAGGCTGCGCCAATCGATGGAAAATGGAAAGCATCGATGGAAGGACCCGACGGCAAAATGGAAATTGTCTTCGTGTTTAAAGCCGAAGGCAATACCCTTACCGGCTCGGTGCAATCGCCCATGGGCGAACTTCCTATCTCAAATGGAAAAATCGAAGGCAATCAGTTTTCGTTTGACATTGACATGAATGGGATGAAAATGGCACACAAAGGAAAAATTGAAGGCGAGACCATTACAATGACCGTTGGCGATGGTAGCGGCCCTGGCCCCGGTGAGATGGTTCTCAAAAAGGCCAATTGAAGCAGATAAAAAAGGTCTTCCGAAAATGGGAGACCTTTTTTAATGGTTGCCTCCTATTTGTTTTCGTATTTTGAATGCAAATCGTACTTTTGGAACTGCCGTTTCGCGATAACCGGAACGGCTTTTCAATACCAAAACCAAAAAGATGACTTATTTCGACGCCATTATTATCGCCATTGTTGAAGGGCTCACCGAATTTCTGCCGGTATCATCGACAGGGCACATGATTATTACCGAAGCGCTGCTCGGGCTTCAAATTGATGAATTTACCAAGGCATTTACCGTCAATATCCAATTTGGAGCCATACTATCGGTTGTGGTGCTTTACTGGCGCCGGTTTTTGAAAAGCTGGACATTCTATCAGAAGTTGTTTATTGCCTTTCTTCCGGCAGCGGTCATTGGTTTTCTGGCCAGCGATTTTATCGATAGTCTGCTCGAGAACGTGATGGTTGTTTCGATTATGCTGCTGGTGGGCGGGGTATTGCTCCTTTTTGTCGACAAATGGTTTAACAAGCCCGATAACCAACAGGAGATTACAACCCGTAAAGCACTTAAAATTGGTTTTTGGCAATGTATAGCCATGATACCGGGTGTTTCACGTTCGGCAGCTAGCATTATTGGCGGGATGCAGCAGAAGCTGAGCCGCACCCATGCAGCCGAGTTCTCCTTTTTTCTTGCAGTCCCGACTATGGCTGCCGCTTCGGCCTACAAGTTATTAAAGGATTACCAATATTTTAACAGCGAGAATATTGGTATTTTACTGGTTGGCAATATAGTAGCATTTATCGTAGCGATGATTGCCATCAAAACTTTTATTACTTTTCTGCAAAAGCATGGCTTTAAAATTTTCGGCTGGTACCGTATCATTGTCGGATTGGTACTCATCACCCTCTTGCTGTTGGGTATCGACTTGCAAGTGATTTAAAAGGTAAAAGAACCGTCAGCGATAAAAAAAGCCCCGGGGTACAACACTCCGGGGCTTGCTATTTTGATTCGCTAAACATAGGGTTAATCCAAATCATGTACCACTAAGCCGGAACGAAGTTTGGGTTCAAACCATGTCGTTTTGGGAGGCATAATATTTCCTGAATCGGCAATATTGATCAACTGTTTCATCGATACCGGGAAAAGGGCAAACGCAACTTTCATTTCGCCAGAATCTACACGACGCTCCAATTCGCCCAAACCACGAATACCCCCAACGAAATCTATACGGGTTGAGGTACGCAAATCTTCGATACCCAGAATACGGTCGAGCACTAACCCCGATAAAATGGTTACATCGAGTACCCCAATCGGGTCGTTGTCTTTGTAAGTGCCAGCCTTGGCCAAAAGCCGATACCAGCTCCCGGAAAGATACATGCTAAACTCGTGCAGTTTCGACGGCTTATATATCTCGCCGCCCACCTGTTCCACATCGAAATCGCGACTAAGTTTCTGGATAAACTCTTCATCGTCAAGGCCATTCAAATCTTTAACCAGGCGATTGTAATCGATAATTTTCAACTGGTTATCGGGAAAATGGACTGCCATAAAGAAGTTATACTCTTCGTCACCGGTATGGTTGGGATTCTGAGCTTTCTTTTCCAGACCAATCCGCGCAGCAGCAGCCGTTCGGTGATGGCCGTCGGCCACATAGGTTGCCGGAACCTTGGCTGCAAACAGTTTTTCGAGACGAACATTGGTTAACGGATCGTAGATAGTCCAGAAATGATGGCCAAACCCATCTTCGGCAACAAAATCGTAGTCAGCCGGCTGGTTTTTCACAATCTTGTCTACAATGGCATCAATCTCAGGAACAGCCCGGTACGAAAAGAACACCGGTTCAATATTGGCATTCAGGTAACGGGTCAAAACCATTCTGTCCTCTTCTTTATCAGGACGGGTCAACTCATGTTTTTTGATGACTCCGTTGTGGTAATCGTCGCACGAAGCAGCGCCAACAATACCATATTGCGTACGTCCGTTCATGGTTTGCGCATAGATATAAAAACGGGCTTCGGGTTCTTTCACCAGCCAGCCATTCGATTGAAATCTTTTGAAGTTTTCGACAGACTTCAGATAAACTTCTTCCGAATGGATATCGGTTCCGTCCGGACAATCGATTTCGGCACGCGTGATATGAAGCAGCGAGCAGGCTTTACCTGCAGCCATTTGAGCCGCTTCTTCACTGTTCATCACATCGTAAGGCAGGCAAGCCAGATCGGCCGCTATGGTTTGTGGCGGACGGAAGCCTTTGAACGGTTTTACTATTGCCATAATGGTTTTACTTTTTAACTGTTTTCGTTTTTTGTTCGTGCACAACACTGGAGCATCGCGTGATAAGGCTTTCTATTTGTTGACCCTAAAAGTCTGATCCCCTTTTTCGAAGAAAGCAACAATCTGTTCAGCGGCTGCAACTCCGGCGTTGGTATTGGCTTCGGTTGTTTGGGCACCCAATTTTTTCGGGGTGAAATAGAAACGCCCCCTGAATTTTTCTTCAAAAATATCTTTACAGTCGGGTTCGATATCAGAAAGATATTTGACACCCGGTTTTTCGGTCATTATTCGTACCAGTTGCTCCTCGTTGACAACCTCTTTGCGGGCTGTATTGACAATAACAGCATCGCCTTTCAGGTATTGCAGTACATCGTAACTGACCGACTTGATGTGTTCGCCCCGTGCCGGAACATGAATCGAGATAACATCGGAGGCCGCATAAAGCTCTTCTAGCGAATGGACAAGTTCCAACCCTTCGGCAGCGGCCTGAGCTTTGCTGTACCGGGTATAAACCAACACCCTCATCCCGAAAGCATCGGCAATACGTTTAACATTGCGGGCTACATATCCGTAACCATGCAATCCGAGTGTCCTTCCACGCAGTTCACCACCCGATTTGCCAGAGAAGAATTCACGTAATCCGTACAGTGCTAAACCAATTGCCAGCTCGGCAACTGCATTGGCATTCTGTCCGGGGGTATTCATCACACAGATATTTTTGGCAGTTGCAGCCTGTACATCCACGTTATCATAACCGGCACCAGCCCTTACCACTATGGCAAGGTTGTGAGCCGCTTCGAGCACATCGCGATCGACAATGTCGCTTCGAACAATCATTGCATCAACATGGGCAACGGCTTCGAGCAATTCTTCCTTTTGGGTGTACTTTTCCAGTTTTCGCACTTCGTATCCGGCACCGGATAAAATGGTCGCGATACGCCCCACCGCCGATGAGGCAAATGGTTTGTCGGTAGCAATTAATACTTTTCTCATTGGGTTCGTTGTTAATAGTTATTGTTGATAAAAGAAAAGCAGAACTCTCATTCTGCTTTCCCCTGTAGAGAAGTTATGCTTTTCGTTTTTCGAATTCCTGCATGGCATCAACCAGTGCCTGTACGCCTTCAATGGGCATAGCATTGTATATCGATGCCCTGAAACCACCCACCGATCGGTGTCCTTTCAAACCGATAAGTTCACGCTCTTCGGCAAACTTATCGAACTCTTTCTCGAACGCTTCGTATCCTTCCGACATCACAAAAGTTACATTCATTCGTGAACGGTCGGCCGGATCCGGCACTGTTGATTTGAACATTTTGTTGCGATCGAGTTCGCCGTAGAGCAGGTTCGCTTTGGCAATATTGATTTTCTCCATTCCTTCAACGCCACCCTGTTCTTTCAGCCAGCGCAATGTTTGCAGGCAGCCAAATACAGGAACGGTTGCCGGAGTGTTGAACATCGATTCGCCTTTGATGTGTGTACGGTAATCGAGCATGGTCGGAATTGGCCTTTCCACTTTTCCCAAAACATCGTTACGGACGATAACCAGCGTTGCACCCGAAGGACCGAGGTTTTTCTGGGCACCGGCATAAATCAATGCATATTTCGATACGTCAATCGGTCGGCTGAAAATATCGGACGACATATCACAGACGACAGGTACATTCAAATCGGGATCGGTAAAGACTTCCGTCCCAAAGATGGTATTGTTCGAAGTAAAGTGAAAATAATCAACATCTTCGGGAACAACATATCCTTTGGGGATAAAATTGAAGTTGGCATCTTTCGATGAAGCCACCTCAACCACTTCGCCAAAGAATTTAGCCTCTTTAATTGCAGCTGTTGCCCACGCTCCGGTATTGGTATAAGCTGCTTTCTTGTTCATCAGGTTATAAGGGGCCATTAGAAACTGAAGACTGGCGCCACCTTGCAGGAAGAGAACCGAGTAACCTTCGGGGACTTTCAGCAACTCTTTTACCAAAGCAATTGCCTCATTCATTACATCGACAAATTCTTTGCTGCGGTGCGAAACTTCCATCACCGAAAGTCCGGTACCGGCAAAATTCAATGTAGCCTCGGCTACTTTTTCTTTGGTAAATTCTGGTAAGATCGAGGGACCTGCGTAAAAATTATGCTTTTTCATATTATCTGGATAAAAAATGAGTAACTGAATTGGTTAAAATTTCTGAATTTGAATTATTTATGAATTCAGTATGTTTTTTGATTTTTCTGCACTAAAAATACAACAATTATCAAAAACCTGACAAAAATCAGTCAAAAGAGTATAAAATTAAGATAGCGGTAACTTAAACCGGCATTAGATAAACGGTACTTTTACCACTTTAGCTTTCAGTAACTTACCCCGAACCTGAATGTATATCTCGCTTCCAATATTGCTGTGTGCTGTGGCAACATAGCCCATACCTATCCCCTTTCCGAGAATTGGGGACTGGGTTCCCGAGGTAACAACGCCAATTACAGCACCATCGGCATCAGTAATTTCATACCCGTGACGCGGAATTCCCCTATCAATCATTTCGAACCCACGCAGACGACGGCTGGTCCCTTCTGTTTTCTGTTTCAGGAATAATGGTTTGTCGATAAATTCTTTGTGATCGGCAAATTTGGTAATCCAACCCAGGCCTGCCTCAATTGGCGATGTGGTATCATCAATATCATTTCCATACAAACAAAACCCCATTTCGAGCCTGAGGGTATCGCGAGCGCCCAAACCTATTGGTTTAATGCCCTCTTCTGTACCTGCTTCGAAAATAGCTTCCCAAATTTTTTCGCTGTACTGGTTGTAGAAGTAAAGTTCGAAGCCACCGGCTCCGGTATATCCTGTAGCCGAAATAATTACATTATCGATTCCGGCAAAATTGCCCACCGTAAATGTGTAGTATTTGATGGCACCCAGATCGGTATTGGTCAGTTTCTGCAATACCTGTACGGCTTTCGGCCCCTGAATGGCCAACTGGGCGATGCGGTCGGAAGCATTTTCGAGTTCGGCACCAAGGTCGTTTTGCGAAACCAGCCAGTTGTAATCTTTTTCAATATTCGACGCGTTTACAACCAGCATATACTTTTCATGTTCGAAGAAATAGACCAGTAAGTCGTCGACAATACCTCCTTTTCCATTCGGGAAACATGAGTATTGGGCCTGTCCGGGTTTTAGCGCCGCAACATCATTACTGGTTACTTTCTGTAGAAAGGGCAGTGCCTTTGACCCTTTGACCCAAATCTCGCCCATGTGCGAAACATCAAAAACACCTACACCATTGCGAACGGTTAGGTGTTCTTCTTTTATCCCTACATATTCAACCGGCATTTCGTAACCGGCAAACTCAACAATTTTAGCATTGTACTGCTTATGTATTTCAAAAAAAGGTGTCCTTTTCATCTATTTGGTTTTAAATTATGCCAAAGCTAAATATTTTTGATGCAGAATAAACTAACAAAACTCAGATTGATCGGAATATTGCTAAATTTGAATTGTTAGTTTTTAGCGTTTCACCAACAAAATCTTTTACTATGGCATTCACTGACTTGACTTTTCTAAAAGAATCGACCGGCGACAACAATGAAGTTGTTCGCGAAATGATTGAACTGTTTATAGCCCAGGTTCCCGAGTTCATTGCCAATCTGAAAAAGCACCTGAGAGACAGAAATTTTATTGAACTGGGCAAAGAGGCACATAAGGCCAAATCGTCAGTGATGATTGTTGGGATGGAAGAACTGGCCATAGATTTGAAACATTTGCAACTGGCCACCATTGATGGCACTGAAATTGAGCATTATCCCGAATATGTTCACCGATTCGAAGTGCAAATGCTGGCCGCCGTTCAGGAGTTAAAAGAGATATTGAAAACGCCTTGACGCACTACTGATACTATTGAATTCCAATAACTTCGCGGGCAAACGACAAGGTAGCATCCTGAACATCAGCGACTGACCCTGATGTCAAATCGCAGGCAATCACATGGGCACCGGCTTCGGGAAATGCAACCGCCCTTTTCAGATTTGCCGTAGTACCCAATTGTTCAAACATTCTCAGGGCAGCTTTTACCTCAACGGTTTGATCCTGATGCTGCTCATCTTTGTAATAATATCCCAGAAAAACCGGACATTTCACCTTCTCAAAAGTCGATCTCGACATGCGGGACGCGACCAGTTGCTGCAAATAAACGGGACCTTCGGCACGATAGCGGCAATACCAATATTTACAAATCTCACCATTGGGATCATCGTCAGTCACCCTAAAATCGCCTCCAAAGTTGAGCCGTGCAATTTGTAGCCCCCAAGGCATCGAGAGAAATTGAGCGCTTTTCTGCTTGATTTGGATATTCGGCGAGTAGAGCACCAGACTGTTCACCTTATCGGGAAAATCAGCAGCCAGCATCAAGGCCAAAGTTCCACCGGTAGAAGTTCCAATAACAACTACTTTCTGACCCAGTTGACTTGCAATTATAAGCGCCTGTTTTGCAGATTCGTATAATCGATCGGGCGACATGTCGATTAACGGATTATCGGTTACCAGTCCGTGCGAAGCGAGTCTGGCCAGATAGGCATTGGCTCCCAAAAGCTTCGGAACATTTTCGTTTACCGGATAGCCTTCGCGCCGACTGGCTGAAAACCCATGCAAATACAGAAATACATATTCAGTTGGCGTTTTCAAGGAATCGTTAGCCCAAACAATTTTGGCTTCGTTTCCCGGACGAACCTTTTCTGCTGCCTCTATCCGGGTTACATATTGTTCGACACTGCCACCAATGACCGGTAATTCTTTATTTAGCACCGGCTCGGCCATTCTCGGGCCCAACATCACCAGAACAATCAGACCAAGAATGATAAACGCTGTAATTTTAAAGGCTTTCATTTGTATCTTTTTGATATAATAACAACATAATCAATATAATTCTCCCTTTCAGCAAGCAAATTAATCTATCCGAACAACCAATCAAACCGAACCTTCCCTGATGATAGCTGCCCTTTTGCGGCCATCCATATAGATTTCCAAATCGAAATTGAACCGGACATGTTTCACCCAGTTGCCCGAACGAACCAGTTGCTGCTGTTCCAGGTGTCCATATTTTAGAAATTCATCCCCATCGATATACGGGACAGAGAAATATCCGACATTCATTGAGGTGACATTATGGAAAAAATGGGACCCAAGTGAGCTGTCAAGCGGAAAATTGGGCAGTCCGATTTCGACAATTACTTTTGCATTATTGATATGTGCCCAGCGCACCGGTATGCCGGTAAACTCATCGCGTGTTCCCCAACGACCGGGACCAATCAGTACATATTTCAAATCTTCATCCCTCAACATGCGGTTGAACTCAAAAATTTCGGCTGCAATCTCTTTGGTTTTGGTACTGTCGAAGCGATCAATATCGACATATACCACATCTCTGATTCCTTTGATACTCCCATTGCCCATCACTTTTTTCGATAAAAGCAAAAGTTGTGAATGATCTATGGAATCGAGGTCGATTTCAACATCATCTTCCCGCCGGATTAGTGGTTTTATCTGTAACAGATAGAATGTTGGCCAGCCGTTCTCTCCTTTACTCAGATCGAGTGCATACTCCATCTCGACAGGTGAACCCATGGCTTGCTTGAAAAGCTTCATCAACAACTGAATGGTATTGGCAAGCGGCACTTGTTTGTATTTCAAAATATTTTCGAAATTAACCACTTTGGGGCCATTGGGTTTTATACCCGGTTCCAATATGTCATTCAGGTTGTCGTAAGTAGAGATACACTGATGCATCACCAGATTTTCGAGCGATTCGGTAACCGGATATTTTTGTATAGCAGCCAACTCTCCACCCTCTTCCAAATCAACTTCGCTGCGGGTGAGGTCTATCGCATAAAACTCCCGTTGGGTGTCGCGCAACAAATCGCCAACCGAACCAATGTTCAGCGCAGGATATTTAGGACAGAAGCGAAATGCTTTCTCGCCGCCCGCTACGGCCTGTCCCAACCCGATTGCTGCCACTGCAAACCCATCGTCGGGCTGCATATACGAGTAAGGATAATAGTTGTATGATTGCGCTACCCCACTGATATCGCTGTAAAATTTTCCTTTATGCTCGTGCCCTACCACCGGCTGAATGATTACAGCCATCTTTTCCTCTTCAATTTTATAATTGATAGCCCTGAAATAGGCACGCGCATCGTCGCTAAACACCGAAGCATAAATCAGTTTGACACAACTGACCAGCTGCTCGAAGCGGACCACTTCATCGGGATGATTGTTGGGCACCAGATAAGTGGCATAAACTCCTGAAAACGGCCGAAGCAACGAATCTTCGAAAAGTCCCGACGACCGAATAGCCAAAGGTCCTTTTACGCGTTGCGCATATTGCAGCAAGCGTTCCTTTACCGAGAGGCTCAGATCGGCTTTCATAAAAGCCTTTTTCAGCAATTGGAAATCGGTCTGGTGATAGGCCAATCCAAAGAGGTTGTTTGTTTCAAGAAACTTATCGAATTCGATGGCCCCAATCACGGCAGTAGCAGGCATACGGATATTGATTCCCGGCAGGATGGCTTTCATATCGATATTCTCGAGCAGATTGCACATAAAAGCCAAACCTCTGCCCTTTCCTCCGAGCGAGCCGAGCCCCATGCGTACGATGTAACGGTTTCCCGAAATAAGTAAGGGATCGAAATTGATAATTCGTCCGCGGTTTTTCTTTTCACGCACATCGGCAAACACCTTCAGGCAGAAGTCGCGAATCTTGGCCGGGTTATCGAAATCCTCTGCCCGATAAGGAATCAGCTTTTCGGCCATATTGATTTCGCCACGGGCCATCAGCCAGGTCGAGAAAGAATTTCGCTGTCCGTGGTAAACCAACGATTCTTCGGGTACTTTGGCAATCAAATCTTCAAACTCGTGCATATTACGGGCCACCGCAATTTTTTTTCCATTCTGATCTTTGAAAACGAAATCGCCAAAGCCCAGTTTTGTATTGATAAAGTCGTTGATGTCGTGAGAAAGGGTATCGGAGTTTTTATTGATAAAACCGGCTCCAATTGTTTCAGCCCTGCGCGCATTGTCAACATCGTGCGATTGCAACAACAGCGGGATTGGATATTCGAGTGTCTTTTTCACATACTTAAGCAACTCGATACCGGCATCCTCATCATCACTGCCATCGTGCAAAAACTTTACATCAGAGATAACGCAGAGCAGGTATTCTTTATAATTATTGATAATATCAACCGCCCCTTCGTAGGTACTGACCAGCAAAACCTTGGGGCGTGCCCTGTACTTAAAAATCTTGTGCAGCTCATCAATCGAATCATCCGAGACCAACGCCTGCGTTTGCGTCATCACACTGGCAAAAAGCAACGGCAAATAACGCGAGTAATATTCAATTGAGTCTTCGACCAAAAGCACAATACGAACGCCGCCCAACGCAGTATCTTTAGCCACATTGCGCTTATCCTCGATATACTTAATCATGGCCAGAAAGACATTGGAATTGCCGTTCCAGACAAATACGCGGTCGATGGACGGCATCTTTAATGCTGCATTACGAAAAAAACCAAGGTCGTTGTTGTTGTTTACCAACAGAAGAATTGGAATTCTCGGCTTAAACTCATGTACCTCTTCTGCAATTTTAAGTGGCATCTCTTTATCGAGGCCAGCCATTATGATGATTAAATCGAAATGGCGGGTATTGAGCATCTTCACTACATCCTCGGGGGTGTTGACACTGGTAAACCTTGGTGCAGCGTAAAGGTTTAACTGCAGGTATTCGCCAAAGATTTTATCCGAAAACTGGCCCTCGCGCTCAATCGAGTACGAATCGTACAACGTGGCAAAGAGCATCACCTCTTTGACTTTGTTGGGCATCAGTTCCTGAAAAATATCGCGATCTGTTTTGCGGCGTTTATAGATAGATGAAATGGAGACATTCTCAAGTTTTTCCATGATAGTCAGGACTCTAATTTTGGTTGTTGAAAGGTAAAAAAAAATCAGAAACAACAGGAACTTTGTGCATGGTTTCCCAAACAAAAAGTGGAGGCATGAACTTTGTACATGGCTTCCCCAAACAAAAAGTGGAGGCATGTAAGTACTGATTTTGCTTCCCCAAATGAAAAGTGAAGGCGTGCACATTTGTGCATGGCTTCACCAAACAAAAAGCGGAGGCATGTAAGTACTGATTTTGCTTCCCCAAACAAAAAGTGAAGGCATGAACTTTGTACATGGCTTGCCCAACCAAAATTCAACTATTTCTTGTTATTGCTGAAGAATAGTTCGTTTTTATTAAGTACTTTTTAGCTATTTGCCAATAATTAATTGATTTTTAAATGCTTTTATATTTTCGCATTACCTTTCCCAGACAAGAAACAGAAACCCCCGACCAACTTGATCGGGGGTTTCTGTGTTTTATGGGTTTCTGACCGTTACGATACCACCCAGGTATTTCCACTGTTCAACAGGTCATCGACACATTTAATTTTCGATTTCGATTGGACATCAGCAATCTGCGCCTCCATCGCCAAATCGTAAACAGGAGCTTCAACTGCACGAATAATACCCATTGCCACAGGCAAATCGGGTAATTTCATATTGATAAGCAACTGATGAATAAAACCATTGGGTTCGGTAGCATCGTGAATCAAAATATCCTTCATCGACACTCCGTTTTCGCCAATCTTTACCGCCTTCAGGTTTCCTTTTTCAAAAATTAACCCTTTGTCGTGGTTAAAACCAAAAATCATTGGTTTACCGTGTTCCAAAAATATCTGACGCTCATCGCGCATCTTTGGGTCAGCAATTTCAGCATGAATGCCGTCATTGAAAATGACACAATTCTGCAACACCTCGACTACCGATGTTCCTTTGTGCGCGGCAGCCAGTTCAAAAACTTCCTGCGAATGTTTGATATTGTTGTCCACCACACGAGCAAAGAAATTTCCTCCGGCGCCAAGAACTAACTGACCGGGCACGAATGGATTCTCGATTGTACCGGCAGGCGATGTTTTGGTAACGAAACCACGGTCGGTTGTAGGCGAATATTGCCCTTTGGTCAACCCGTATATTTTATTGTTGAAAAGAATGATATTCAGGTCTATGTTACGACGGATGGTATGAATAAAATGGTTTCCTCCGATGGCCAATGCATCGCCGTCGCCGGTTATTTCCCAAACACAGAGCTTTGGGTTGGCACATTTCACGCCCGATGCAACTGCTGCTGCACGGCCGTGAATGGTATGAAAACCATAGGTGCTCATGTAGTAAGGGAACCTCGACGAACACCCAATTCCCGAAATCACAGCAAAGTCCTTTTGCAGGATACCCAGATTGGCCATAGCCTTTTGAATGGCATTCAGTACAGCGTGGTCACCACAACCGGGGCACCAGCGTACTTCGGCTTCACTTTTGAAATCTTTCAATGTATATTCCACTATTTCTGACATGGCTATTCCTTTATAAGTTTTTCAAAATTATGGGTCAACTCCTGAACCGTAAAGGGTAATCCCTGAATTTTATTGTACTGATGATAACTGAAACCGGGTACTTTATCGCGCAAATAACTGGCAAACTGTCCGAGGTTCAGTTCGCAAACCACAATCTTTTTGAACCGGCCAAACACTTCGTCAACATTGGTTGGAAGTGGTTTGATATAGCTGAAGTGGGCCAGCCCTATTTTGAACCCCCTGCCTTTCATCTCCCTGACGGCAGTCTCGAGATGGCCGAGGGTGCCGCCCCAGCCAACCACCAGCAAATCGCCTTCGGGTTCGCCATATACGTTAAGGTCGGGAACCATATCGGCAACACGGGCTACTTTCTCTTCGCGGATACGCACCATCCTTTCATGGTTGGCAGGATCGTGACTTACGCCTCCGGCCATATCCTTTTCCAACCCACCGATACGGTGTTGGAAGCCGTCCATTCCCGGGAAGGCCCAATCGCGGGCCAGAGTGGCCTCATCGCGTTGATATGGTTTGAAAACCGATGGATCAGTTGCAATTCTTGGCGTTATGGCTGGCATATCTTTCATCGAAGGGATTTTCCATGGTTCCGATCCATTTCCTAAGAAACCATCGGTAAGCAATACCACAGGTACCATCCGCTCGAGTGCGATTTTAGCCGAAACAAATGCATAGTCGAAACAATTCGATGGTGTCGATGCAGCAATAACCACTACCGGGCTTTCACCGTTACGGCCATACAGGGTTTGCAATAAGTCCGACTGTTCAGTTTTGGTAGGCAACCCGGTCGACGGGCCACCACGCTGTACATTCACTACAACAATGGGCAATTCGGCCATCACGCTCAAACCCAATGCCTCCGATTTTAAGGCAAAACCGGGTCCCGATGTCGTTGTTACGGCTAAGTCACCTGCAAAAGCCGCCCCAATCGTGGTACAAATACCGGCAATCTCGTCTTCAGCCTGAAAACTCTTCACACCCAAATCTTTTCGCTCGGCCAATGCCTGCAAAATATCGGTTGCAGGGGTAATGGGGTAAGAGCCAATAAAAAGTTCCCGCCCGGCTTTTTCAGCAGCAGCCAGAAAACCCCATGCCGTTGCATGGTTGCCATTGATATTGCGGTAAGTCCCTTTTTCGATGGCCGCCGGATGGACAATATATTGTGGTGTCATATGCTGCAGGTTCATACCGTAGTTGTATCCGGCATGAAGCACACGCATATTGGTTTCGACAACAATCTCTTTTTTACCAAATTTCTTTTGGATATATGCTTCGATATAACCCAACGGACGGTTAAAAATCCAGCAAACCAAACCCAGTGCAAACATATTTTTGCTCCGCAACACGCTTTTGTTGTCAATTTCCAGATCCTTCAACGCCTCTTTGGTCAGGCTGGTAATTGGAACCGGCACCTTGAAATAATCTTCCAGGTTTAGCTCTTTAAACGGATCGTTGGTTGCAAATTTGGCCTTTTCGAAATTTTTCTCATTAAAACTGTCTACATCGAAAAGGATGGTGCCCCCTGGCATCATAAATTTGGCATTGGCTTTCACGGCAGCGGGGTTCATGGCCACCAGCACATGGGCGTAATCGCCCGGAGTACTGATTTTTTTTGTCCCAAACTGAATCTGAAAACCCGAAACACCACCAACAGTTCCTTGCGGCGCCCTAATTTCGGACGGGTAATCGGGGAAGGTCGAAATATCGTTTCCCAATAATGCCGAAGTATCGGAAAAGAGGGTACCGGTAAGCTGCATTCCATCGCCCGAATCGCCCGAAAACCGGATAGCCACCTCATCGAGTTCAATCACTTTTCTTTCGATTGTCATGATGATATCAAATAATAAAATTCATAAGTCTTGCTTACAAAAATAAACATCGCAAGCTAAAATCTTTACATTTTATAATTTTCAGAAGCCAAAAAGATTTAATTTAATATTAAGAAAACATTGCTGCGTCTCATAGCAAACGGGTTGTCAATCTGGTCTCGAAATTATTCGCCGATATTACTAATTTTGATGTACAAATTAAAATACATTCGACATGGCAATCATAAAATCGCTTTTGGGAAAAACCCCGGTTTTGGGAGAAAACTGTTATCTGGCCGAAAATGCCGTACTGATTGGTGATACCACATTGGGCGACAATTGCAGCGTATGGTTTGGGGCAGTGCTTCGTGGCGATGTTCATTACATCAAAATCGGCAATAATGTCAATATTCAGGATAACGCCGTTATTCACGCCACCTATCAGAAATCGCCCACCAATATTGGCAATAATGTTTCAATAGCCCACGGCGCCATTGTGCATGGCTGCACCATTCACGATAATGTACTGATTGGGATGAATGCTGTCGTACTCGACGATGCTATCATCCACAGCAATTCAATTGTTGCTGCCGGTGCAGTGGTAACCAAAGGGACAATTGTCGAATCGGGAAGCGTATGGGCCGGCTCACCTGCCAAAAAGATTAAAGAGATGAGCCCCGAGCTGCTTACCGGCGAAATTCACCGCATAGCCAACAACTACCACAAATATTCGGGGTGGTACAAGGAGAATGAGGAATGAAGAATTATAAATGAGGGATAATTGGACTGGATGGAAATGGTAGCTGCTACTCTGCCTGTCGACTCACGAAGTGGTGCATTCATGAGCTTTAATAATTATTCACTTATTAAATTTTAAGTATATTCGCCACCGGCATATAACTTAATACAAACTATTTTAAAACAACTAACAAAATGGAAATGACTGTGACTGACAACAAGAAGAGCTATTTCTTTCCGCTCGTCATTGTTGGAACAATGTTTTTTGCGATTGGCTTTGCACTGGGTATCAACAGCTATCTGATCCCGCTGCTCAACAAAGCCCTGAATATCTCTTCAGGACAATCGTACCTTGTACTGGCTGCCACTTTCTCGGCCTTCCTGATTTTCGGTTATCCTGCATCGCTGGTCATTGGCAAAATCGGCTATAAACGCACGATGGCACTCTCGTTCCTGATGTTTGCTCTGGGCTTTTATCTTTACATCCCATCGGCAAAAATGGAAAGCCTCTCCCTCTTTCTGGTTGCATCGTTTATCAGTGGTATGGGCAACGCCTTTTTGCAAGCTGCCGTTAACCCCTACATTACCATTTTAGGACCGATTGAAAGTGCCGCCAAACGAATGAGCATCATGGGCATTTGCAACAAACTGGCATGGCCTATTGCTCCGCTGTTCCTTTCGTTTGTCATTAGTAAAGATGTTACCGAAGTCCAGTTGACCGATATCAACCTTCCGTTTATGATAATCATTGGGGTATTTATCTTGCTGGGAATTCTCGCCCTTCTCTCGCCGCTGCCCGAAGTAAAAGCGGTTGGCGAAGATGAAGATTCGGCTGAAGATTGCCCCTATGCAGCCAATAAAACCTCTATCTGGCAGTTTCCCCACCTGATTTTGGGAATGATAACCCTCTTTATTTATGTTGGGGTCGAAACCATTTCGCTTGGCACCTTGGTTGATTATGCCAACAGCCTCGAATTGCCCAACCCCGACCTTTACGCCTGGATTGCCCCGGTAGGGATGGTTATCGGTTATCTGTTCGGCGCCATCTTCATTCCTAAATACATCAGTCAGGCCAAAGCTTTGCTGGTTTTCTCGCTCATTGCCATCGTCGGTTCACTAATGGTTGTATTGGTCCCACCGGCCATGTCAATCTACTTTATCTCGTTTATGGCATTGGGTTGCTCGTTGATGTGGCCGGCAATCTGGCCTCTTGCAATGGCCGATTTGGGAAAATTCACCAAAGCAGGTTCATCGTTGCTGGTAGTCGCAATTGTGGGTGGAGCGTTAATTCCAACCATCTACGGATTCTTGAAAGATGCCGTTGGCGCACAGGATGCCTACTGGATTACCGTTCCCGGATTTTTGTTTATCCTTTATTATGCCCTTTTGGGACATAAAATCAGAAAATAATAATCTTATTCAAAACATTTTCAATTCAGAATGAAACCAACATTAGTGATTCTTGCTGCCGGAATGGGTAGCCGGTATGGCGGGTTAAAGCAACTCGACGAGGTAGGCCCTAACGGCGAAGCCATTATCGACTATTCGCTGTTCGATGCTATCCGGGCCGGTTTTGGCAAAGTAGTCTTTGTTATCCGTACCGATTTTGCCGAGGCATTCAAAGCCCGCTTCGAACCCAAACTGAAAGGGCTAATCGAAACGGCCTACGTGTACCAGTCGCTCGATAAAATCCCCGAAGGCTTTCAACTCAATCCTCAACGCGAAAAACCCTGGGGAACCAGTCATGCACTGATGATGGCCGACGGCGTGGCCAACGAACCCATGGCCGTTATCAATGCCGACGATTTCTACGGACAAAAAGCCTACGAAACCATCGCCCGGTTCCTCACCACATCGACCGACGACTCAGAATATGCTATGGTTGGTTATAACGTTGCCAATACCCTTTCGGAATATGGTTCCGTTTCGCGCGGTGTTTGCAATACCGACGAGAAGGGAAACCTTACAACGGTAGTCGAGCGGACTAAAATCCTGCGCGACCCCGATGGTATCCATTACTACGAGGGTGAAGAGCGCTTTCTTTTGGCCGAAGATACCCCGGTATCGATGAACTTCTGGGGATTGAAACCCAATGTTTTTGCCTACCTGAAAGAGGGCTTCAGCCAATTTCTTACAACTCAGGGCAACGAACTGAAATCGGAATACTATATCCCGCTGCTGATTAACGACAACATCATCTCGGGTCGAATTTCCACCAAAGTCATTTCGTGCGACTCACCCTGGTTTGGCGTTACGTACAAAGAAGATAAACCCATGGTGCAGGAACGCATCAGGGCTTTGATTCGCGATGGGGCCTATCCCGGAAAACTCTGGAAATAATTTCTTAACCCATTCGATAGCAGACATCAGATATTCAGGTTTTGACGTAAAACAAAATACAAATATCTGATGTCTTCTTTTTTAAGGCACAAACCAATTCATACCAGAAATAGAATTCGGTTTTTATTGCTCAAAACTAAATAACTTCTCTAATAACATATTCACGAATTACTTATGAACGATCAAAAAATCAAACAGCTATTGGGTGCATTTGCACTCGAAACGGCTATTGCAGACTGGAAACCATTCGGACATGGCCATATCAACGATACCTTCCTACTCCGTACCGTGAACCCGCAAGCGAACGACTATATCCTTCAACGCAAAAATCATCTGATTTTTAAGGACATTGCCGGAATGATGAACAACATTGTTCTCGTAACCAATCATATCCGCCAAAAATTGGCAGCCAAAGGCGAAACCGATACCGACCGCAAGGTGATGACCTATCTTCCGGCCAACGATGGCAACTATTTCTTCAAAGACGAAGAGGGCAATTTCTGGACCATCTCGATCTTTATCCGCGACAGCCACGGTATCGAAGAGGTAACCAACGACAATCAGGCTTACAGTGCCGGAAAAGCTTTCGGTTATTTTCAGTTTCAGCTCTCCGATCTGTCGGGTAGCCAATTAATAGAAACCATACCCAATTTCCACAACGGGAAGTTCCGTTACCAGCAATTGCGGCAAGCCATCGAGGAAAACCGTGCCGGCAGGCTCGAATCGATACGTGCCGAAACCGACCGGTTACTGGCCCGTGCCGAAAAGATGACCCAACTGCAACAATGGCTCGACAACGGGGAGTTGCCTTTGCGCATCACCCACAACGACACCAAAATCAACAATGTGCTTTACGACCAGGACGATAATATTCTCTGCATCATCGACCTTGATACCGTAATGCCAGGCTCTGCCCTGTTCGATTTTGGCGATGCCATCCGCACTCTGGGCAACAAAGCTTCGGAAGACGAACCCGATTTGACAAAGATTGATTTCAATGCAGCCTATTATACTGCATTTGCCAAAGGATATATTGCCGAGAGTGGCACATTCCTAACCCAAAAAGAGAAAGAGAATCTTGGATTCTCGTGTTGCTACATGGCATGGGAGCAGTCTATCCGCTTCCTGACCGATTATTTGAACGGCGATACTTACTACAAGATAGCTTACCCCGAACACAACCGGGTAAGGACACTGGCCCAGCTACGCTATCTCGAAGTGCTCGAAAGTAATCTGGAGAGAATGAATCAGGCACTGGTATAAACTGAGTAGTGTCATATCAATCACAAAGGCATGGTTTTCACCATGCCTTTGTTGTAATATCGGGCTCTCTATCACAACCTGTCCGAAAAATCTATAACGATACAGAGAGATGCTTGCTCCGTGCCAACTTCTTTCCAACTCCCTGTCAAGTCCGCATTAAGTCCGCATTAAGTCCGCATTGAGTCCGCATTGAGTCCGCATTGAGCTCCCTCCGGCGGGGATGATATAGAGAGCTATGGCAGGCTAACGACTGGTTTATATTTTCATTTTAGCAAACAATTATCAACTAAAACCAATTAAGCGATGTGGTTGCCGGGGTGCAAGAAAATGGGGATATCCCATTTTCTTGCACCGAGCGATACCCATCTTTATCTCAGAGTGCCTTGTTCGGCCTGTTCAATCATCTGCTCGTTGGCGGTAATGTAAATCTCTACACGGCGGTTTTGTGCACGGCCTTCGGCTGTCGAGTTATCGGCTACCGGTTCATCGTAGGCTTTTCCTTCCGTAGTAAGGCGTTCGCGAGTGATTCCGCTATTAATCAGAAATTTGGCTACAGACTCAGCCCTATCGTTCGACAGTTTGATATTCACATCGCGAGAGCCGGTACTGTCGGTGTGCCCGTAAATGGTAACATCGGTTTCAGGCGTATCTTTCAGCGAGGCGGCAAATTTGGCCAACGCATTTTTTGAATTGACATTTAACTCGCTTTTGCCCGTAGCAAAAAGAATTCCACTGTCGAAGGTCACTTTAATGGCCTGAAGGTTATTGGCATCCGTTACCGTTTCGACCTGTGCACCTTCAATTTTCTCCAGTTCAGCCTTCTGTTTATCCATCTTTTTGCCAATCATAACACCCGCACCAGCACCAACGACCCCACCGATGGCTGCACCTACAGCTGCACCTTTGCCTTTCCCGGCCAAAGCGCCAATACCGGCCCCCAACAGGGCACCACCAGCACCACCAATGATACCACCTTTGGTCGAGTTTTTCGTTGTTGCCATTTTGCTGGATGAGCAACCCGAGAAAATAATAGCTCCACTAAGAAGCAGTACCATTGCAAATTTTACTTTTTTCATATCCTGTTTTTCGTTTTAATTTGACATTGTAACACCTGATAAACAGCAAAAATAGGGCAAAGTTTAACCCAATCATCCTGCAGAAATGACGAAACAAGCTGATATCAGATTCAACCCAGTGACAATCAGCATAGTTAAAACTTTCTTAAAAAAGGTTAAAAGTTAAGGGCTAATCATCTACTTAAGAACGGGGAAGCGGCAGGTGATGTTGCCGAAGAAAGGTCAGTTTATCCCAATAACCCCGCTGAAATTTAATTTTACCATCGATAACATGAAAGAAACCGCATCCTCTCAGCCCCAGCGGATCTTTCCACTCCAGAATTGCCCACTCTCCGTCTTCGAATATATGCTCGACCATACAAACCATTTCGGCTGCGGCAAACTCATTCTCAAACATCATTTTAATCTGTTGTTTGCCTGCTACAGGTTCGTTAGCTACCTGATGGTTGACGGCATCGTCGTGATAAAGTTCGGCCAACCCATTAACATCCTTGCCATTAAACAACTCAACAAATTTTCTGATTGTGTCTCCGGGAGTCATAACATCGATATTTTATTGTTAAAGGGGAATATTCCAACATTCTATAACTTGATATGGATTGCGTTCACTTCATTGCCCAAAAAGAAACCGGCACGTTGTTCAAAAACCTCAACCGATTCGGTGGTAAAGAATTGCCGGTTCTGGTTCTTCGAACATCGTACCGCCATATCAGGATGGCGTTTCAGATAATCGTCAAGTTTGCCGGCTACAATCGTGCCTTGTTCGAGCAGTGTTACCCCCTCGGGCAAGTATTTTCGAATCACGTGCGACAGTAGCGGATAATGGGTACAACCCAGTATAACCGTATCGATCAGGTTGTCTTTGGCAAAAAGGTTGTCGATATTTTTCTTCACGAAAAAGTCGGCACCCGGGGTCTCAATTTCGTTGTTTTCGACAATAGGGACCCACATCGGGCAGGCCTCCTGGGTTACAGACAACAACCGCTCAGGAGCAATCTTGGCTATCTCGAGTGGATATGACTCCGACAATATTGTTCCAACCGTTCCCAATACACCAATATGCCCGCTGCGGGTTATTTCGGGTATCACCTCTACACTCGGACGAATAACGCCTAATACCCTGCGTGAAGGATCGATAATAGGCAAATCGCGCTGCTGGATGGAACGAAGGGCTTTGGCCGAAGCTGTATTGCAAGCTAAAATAACCAACGGACAACCTTGTGCAAACAACCAGCTTACCGCCTCGAGCGTATACTGATAAACCACTTCGAACGAACGGGAACCGTAAGGTGTACGGGCATTATCGCCCAGATAGATATAGTCGTATTGCGGCAATTGGCGGGTAAGTTCTTTAAAAATAGTCAGCCCCCCGTAACCGGAGTCGAAAACGCCAATAGGCTGGTTTTGCAGTGTCATAATTGATGCTTTGGTGAATCAAATGTAATGAAAGATTTCAGAATTTAGACTTTAGCTATCAGACATTAGACAGGCTTTTGGCAATCTGCCCGGATGATCCTTCTGCCTGATTAAGCATCAGGGCATCGATAGTCTTTTGTTATCTGCTTTCCATCGTCATGCTCAGGCTTCCAATAATTATTGAGACCACCAACAACCGTCAAAGATTGAAAAAAAAGGGCACCATAACTGGCACCCTTTTCGGTATAATGTTGTAGAAACTTACTTGGTAATTCCGAGTTTGGTTTTCACCAATGGCATCAGGTCGGTCGACTGGGTAGCATTATAATAGAGTACCCCGTTGACTTCAAAAACATAAATCAGACCTTGTTCCTTGGCTACATCGTTGATAGCTGCACGCGCTTTTTCGATAATAGGCTGAAACTGTTTGGCTTCTTCTTTCTGAAGATTTTCCTGGGCTTGCTGAGTGAATGTTTGAATTCTCTGCTGTAAACTCTGGATTTCGTCTTCTTTGGTCTGACGAACCGCATCAGTCATTTCTTTTACCTGGGCAACATATTCTTGTCCTTTGGTTTGATACTCTTTTTGCATCACACCAAGCTGATTTTCGAGATCTGTTTGCAATTTGGTCATAGCTTGCTGGGCAACTTCACGTTCGGGCATTGCCTGAAGCAACTGCTGGAAATCGATATGTCCAAATTTTAAGGTCTGGGCTGAGGCAGATGAGCCAATGAAAAGTACTGTACAAAAAGCTATTACTTTTAAGAAATGTCTCATAATGGTCTGTTTATTTTTTAATTATTTGGCAAATTTAATGGTTTAATTCTTATATCCAAGTTTTTGCAAAACCTGATCGCTTAAATCAAATTTGGGGTTGGTATAAATTATCGACATACCTCCTGCTTTATCAAATATCATTGAGTAGGCACCCTGTTCTGCTATTGTTTGAATAGCATTAAACACGTCATCTTGAATGGGTTTCACTAATGTTTGGCGTTTCTGGTAAAGGTCGCCTTCCGGACCAAAATACTGACGTTGCAGTTTTTTGTATTCCTTCTCTTTGGTCACGATAACATCTTCGCGGCGGCGTTTCATATCGTCAGAAAGCAATACCGCTTCAGCCTGATAATCTTTAAAGATTTGATCGAGTTCGGCATGGAGGGTCTCCAATTCTTTTTGATACTGCTGCGAAACCTGATCCAATTGTTCCTGGGCAGCCTTGTAAGCCGGAATATTTCCAAGGATATACTCTGTATCAACAAAAGCATATTTCTGGGCCGAACTGTAACTTACCGACAGCACAACCAATGCAATAATTAAAACTAGCTTTTTCATGTTCAATATTTTTAAATCAATGAAGCTGTATATCCAAAAATCAGACCAAAAATTGCTTTAGAACTGCTGTCCCATCACAAAGTGGAACTGGCTCCCGCCGGAACCTGAAGTATAGCCTTCGTCGAAGCCATATCCCCAGTCGAAACCCATCAAACCAAACATAGGCAGGAAGATACGGACACCCAAACCTGCTGAACGCTTGATATTAAACGGATTGAAATCCTTAAAATCGTACCACGAGTTACCGGCTTCGAGGAAGGCCAACCCATAGATGGTGGCCGACTGAGAGAGCGTAATCGGGTAGCGAAGCTCCATCGTAATCTTTTCGTAAATATTACCGCCACGCGATGGGGTGAGCGAGTTGTTCTCGTAACCGCGAAGACCAACATAGTCGCTACCGTATGTGCTGTAACCTGACATTCCATCGCCCCCTAACTTGAACGACTCGAATGGCGAACGCAGATATTTATTGTAGTATCCCAAGAACCCTGCTTCGAATTTGGTACGCATCACAAACTTGCGATTCAGCGAAAGCGGCGTATAAACATCGCCCTTGAAAACCCATTTGTGATACTCAATAAATTTATAACGTTCAGAAGATGGCATATCCTCGTCACTGTAATCTTTATTGGAAAATAATGAGAATGGAGGAGTCAGTTGAACCATCATCGAGAAATTCGAACCATATTTGGTATAAAGCGGATTATCAGTAGAGTTGCGACCAATAACCGTTTTGAAACTGAGAATATTTGAATTCCCGTTCTGGAAAAAGAAATACTTCCAGTTGTCGAGCATATACCTTTGGTAAGAAAACTCATGATATATGGTAAAGAAGTCATCGGGCCATTTTAAACGGTAGCCTAAACCAATAGCGGCACCAAATACCCCCATTTTCTCGGTGATTTCGTAATCATAAGGATTGTAATAACTATCGTAACCGCTTCCGTAACCCGAGCCATAGCCATAACCCGAACCGTAACCATAACCATAACCACCATAGCCGCTTCCGTAGTAATAATCCTGGTTGCCCGAAGTTTGCTTTGAATAGTAAACCGACAAGGTAAAAGAGTTGGGTTTTTTCCCACCCAACCATGGTTCGGTGAACGAGAAACTGTACGACTGGTAATAGGAACCGTTGGTTTGGGCACGTAGTGTAAGTGTCTGTCCATCGCCGGTTGGCAATGGTTTCCAGGCTTTCAGGTTTCCAATATTACGTACAGAGAAGTTGGAGAATTTAAGCCCAACAGTTCCTACGAACATTCCGGCACCCCAACCTCCAGAGAGTTCAATCTGGTCGTTGGCACGCTCTTCGAGTTCGTAGTTAATATCCACTGTTCCATCCTCGGGATGAGGTACTACGTCGGGTTTGATGGTTTCGGGATTGAAGTGGCCCATTTGAGACAATTCGCGCACCGAACGAATGATATTTTCCTTGCTGAAAAGTTGACCCGGACGGGTATACAACTCACGGCGGGCCACATGCTCATTGGTTTTGGTATTACCCACAATTCCGATGGTATTGATGGTCGCCTGGGTTCCCTCTACCATTCTCATTTCGAAGTCGATAGTATCGCTTTCAATTTTAATCTCCACCGGATTGAGGTTGAAGAAAAGATATCCGGTATTGAGGTATTCGTTTGATACGGCATCGTCGTCTTCACTTAACCGTTTGTCGAGCAGTTTCTGGTCGAAAATATCGCCCTTCTTAATCCCAAGAACGCGATTTAAATATTCGTCAGGATATACAGTGTTGCCTACCCAACGAATATTTCCAAAGTAGTAGCGTTCACCTTCGTCAACCCAATACTTCAGTTTAACCGTATTGTTTAGTGTATCCTTGTAAACCGAGTCAGCCACAATGATGGCATCGCGGTAACCTTTTTCGTTATATTTTTTAATCAGGTTAATCTTATCCTCATCATATTTATCCTGAAGGAATTTTTTCGATGAGAAGAAATTGACCAGTTTTCTTGCTTTCGTTTTTTTCATCGATTTTTCGAGCGTCCATGTACTTAATGCACTGGTTCCTTCAAACTCGATATCACTGATTTTTACCTTCTCTTTCTTGTTCACATAAATGTTGAGCGTTACCTGGTTCTGCTTGGTAGTATCGTCGCGTTGCACCACATTCACCTCCGTGTTGTAAAAACCTTTTCCCTGAAAGATATTTAGGATTTGGCGTTGGGCAGTATTAATCAGGTTATCGGTAACCTGTCCGCCAATGAGGAGCATTACCTTTTTTTCGATATCCTCTTTTTCGCTTTTCGTCACCCCAAAATAATTCTTTTGAGACAAACGCGGACGTTCCTGCAGATAGATATCGAGCCATATTTTATCACCGACAATTTTACTGGCCGAGATTTTAACATCTGAAAAGAGGCCTTGACGCCAATATTTTTTCAATGCGCTGGTAATCTGGTCGCCCGGAACGGTAATTTCATCGCCGATAGAAAGGCCTGAAAGGTTCTTGAGCACCTCAGTATCCAAAAAACGGATACCACTTACCGAAATATCGGCAAGTGTGTAATGCTTTGGGCTGTCGTAATAGATCGAAAAATTTGTGCTGTCGGCAACCACCTGCGCATAGGTTACCGCACTGCTAAAAATGGCCAGAAAAAAAATTATCAGTTTTTTGTACATGTCAGATTCTGATTTGTTCACTTGTTTTACCAAATCTTCTCTCTCTTCGCTGGAAATCGCCAATGGCTTCAAAAAGGTCTTCCTTGCGGAAATCGGGCCAAAGCTTTTCGGTGAAATAAAATTCGGTATAGGCAATTTGCCATAACAGAAAGTTGCTAACCCTGTATTCGCCGCTGGTCCTGATTAATAGCTCAGGATCCGGAATACCTGAAGTGGAGAGATAGACCCCGAATAGATGTTCATCGATGCGGGATTTGTCCAATTTACCTTTTGAAATATCGTCGACGATGCGTTTAACGGCATCGGTAATTTCCCACCGGCCTGAATAGCTCAATGCCAATATTAGTTTTAACCCGTTATTCGAAGAGGTCAAAGCCATGGCTTCATTCAGTTTTACAAGTGCCTCAGTTGGCAATGATTCTAAATTACCAATAGCAAGCAGCCGAACATTTTTTGCATTAAGATGCTCAGTTTCGCTGACTATGGCCGAAACCAACAACGACATGAGGGCATCAACTTCGGCTTTAGGGCGGTTCCAATTTTCGGTCGAAAAAGCATACAAAGTCAGATAACTTACTCCTGCCTCACCTGCTCCTTCAACCGTAGAGCGGACTGCCTCTACCCCTTGGCGATGACCATCAATTCTATCGTTACCATGCTGTTCGGCCCAACGGCCATTACCATCCATTATGACAGCAATATGCTGAGGGATTTTTGCAAAACTCAAATCACTTCCGGCCATACTTTCTCGGTCCTTTTTTATCGTAAATACTGCAATTCCCTTTGCTGCTCCACACCTGGAAGTAAAGTGAAAATGTGAGGGTTGCATACCAGTCGCTGTTTGTGACGGCATCGGCTGCAAACGAATCGGGATAACTTCCTGAAATCAATGGATCGAAATCCTGAAACCGTTTCGGGTCGTCAAGGTTGTCGATATTGTCGGTAAAAGTTTTTCTAACCGATGCCTCAAACGATGCGCCAAGACTTTTTGAGATATTGTATTTAACACCAAAACCAACGGGAATAATCAGCGAAACGGCATTCTGGTCGTTGGTTTTATTCCTGTCGACATTGTAAAATGGTTCATAATAACCCGGAATCGATGTGCTTGATGGGTCGAGGATTAATGTTCCTTTACGCGGTGCCCGCGAAAAGAAACCTCCTAAACCGACAAAAAGATAGGGAGTGTAACGCTCTTTTTTAAGATTTCCCATTTGGTACTTTCTGAAATTAAATTCGAATAGCGCTTCAACAGACTGAAAATTCCGTTCGAAATAATAAAATTCTGTATTGTCACGGACATAGAGTTCAAGCGGTGGAACCTGCGTACTGGGCACATCCAGCACGTAACGGGTATCGGACTGACCAATAAATGCATTCGGAAATTTCCCTTCTGCGCGCAAACTTCCAATCACCAATTGCCCTCTTACGGCCAATCGTGGATTAAAATTCCAACGCCCAAGCACCCCAACAAACGGGGTGACTGATTTAGAATAATCGACCTCCTCAATATCGCCCCAATAAACGGCCGGCCCAAACTGTATCCCCAAATCGGCCGATGTTTGCGACCAAACCGGGAGCACAGAAAGGATTAATGCGGTTATAACGATTAGTCTTTTCATTGTTATTTCGGAAATTACCGTTTTAAAAAATCAACTGTCCTATTCAGCATTTCTGAAAGTTACAAAAGTAATAGATTAAGCCAAATTTCACTTTTTCTGCTGCGAATAAACCTCAAAAAAACAAAATTTATTCATATCCAACCTTATCGCAACCCTAATTCCGGCGATCGAGGCCCCACGAGAGTTTATTCCTTAATGTTTCGTAGAACGAATTATTTTCGAACTGAAGCACATTCACCGAAAAAGGGGCTTTCGACAATATAATCTCTACATCTGGTTCGAAAGCTGCTGAACGCGAATCGAGCGAAGCCATAAAACGGCTTCCACGTCCTTCGACTCTCAACTTCACAATTTCGGCGTTCGGAATAACGACCGGGCGAACGGCCAGATTATGCGGTGCAATAGGCGCAATTACAAAATTAGCCGCTTCGGGAGTAATGATTGGGCCACCCACGCTCAGCGAATAAGCCGTTGAACCTGTAGGTGTGGCAACTATCAATCCATCGGCCCAGTATGAATTTAAGTAATGCGGACCTACCTCAACATGAACGGTAATCATTTGCGATGTATCCTGTTTATGAACCGTAAATTCATTCAATGCGTAAGGAAAATCGCTGAACAATCCTATCTCGCTTTCCAGCTTTATCAAAGAACGCGGTTGAAGCGAATAGTTTTTACTGAAAAGTTTTTCGAGCGAACTTTCCAATTCGCTCTGAGCCACATCAGCCAGAAAACCCAGTCGGCCACTGTTGATCCCCAACATGGGAATACCACTGTCGCGAACCAACGATACCGCCTGCAAAAATGTTCCGTCACCCCCGATACTGAAAAAGAAATCGACTCCTTTCAGTTCTTCGTGCGAATGGAAGGTAGCCCGCTGGGCGGCATCAATACAAACTTCTTCTTTCAGGTAGCTGCAAAAAGGTTCAAAAACGATTACTTCAACATGGTGTAGATGCAATATGTCGAGCAAACGTTTCAAACTTGGAAAAAAAACAGGGCTGATGGTTCGGCCAAACAGAGCAATTTTCATTTAAAAAATTTATTATCAAATATTTAAATACCGCAAGAATTGATCATACCGCTCGTCGTACAGGTTATTCAACTTCGTTTGATCGAGATAAGTACCCTTAATAAAGTAATCGTAGCGCATAAAAGTCTGTATTATTCCTGACAAATCGACCTTGTTTACTTTGATTGTTACGTTAAGTTCTGTGGTATGTCGCGATGGTTTCGATGTATACAGGCTTAAAATACGGGCTTCGTTCCCTTCAATAATCTGTGCAATTTGCGATAGCGAATAGTTCGACTCGGTCATTTCGAGTACAATAATTCCACCCGGCTCGGTAGCCGAAAAAAGGCCGGCCAAATTCACCGAAAGGTCGTTGCGCGAAATAGCGCCCATATACGAATGGTCGTCGGCCAACACCGGAACCACTGACACACCAAGTGCCACAACTACTCCTACCACCTCGAAAATATGTTGACTGGCATGAACATGGGGCTGCAATAACCTTTCGGATATATAGTCGCCGATAGGCTTGTCGAAATCTTCGGCATCGAACAATACTTTATCCGAAATCACCCCCATGTATTCGTTACCTGCGACTACCGGCAGATGCGACACTCTGTATATTTCCATCATGGTCAACACCTTAGAACCAATATCACCTGGTGTTACCGATGGTATTGATTCTGATATCAAATCCTGTGCAAGCACGATAATTCAATTTATTTGTTAACTAATTCGAATCTATGTCGTAAATTGCAGTCCGAAATAAAGCAAGATAAGCCATGACCCGATTAAGTGTAAATATAAATAAAATCGCAACATTGAGAAACAGCCGCGGTGGTTCAGTCCCAAATGTTGCATTGGCAGCTATCAACTGCGAGAAATTTGGTGCCGAAGGGATTACTGTCCATCCGCGTCCCGACGAAAGACATATTCGCTATTCCGATGTTTATGAATTGAAACCGCTGGTTAACACAGAATTTAACATCGAAGGCTATCCCGACAAACGTTTTATTGAATTGGTTATGGCGGTTAAACCACATCAGGTAACGTTAGTTCCCGATTCGCCCTATGCCATCACTTCGCACGAAGGCTGGGACACCATTCGAAACAAAGACTTTTTGACAGATATTGTTGCTGCATTTAAAAGTAAAGGCATCCGAACTTCAGTATTTGTGGGTACCGAAGCCAAATTCATTGAAGGTGCGGCTGCTGTTAATGCCGACCGCGTTGAACTTTATACCGAGCCTTATGCCACCAACTATCCGCTCGATCGCGAAAAAGCCATTCTCCCGTTTGTTGAAGCTGCTCTGGTTGCCGAAAAATGTGGATTAGGCCTGAATGCCGGTCACGATTTAAGTCTCGAAAACCTCCGTTATTTCAATCAAAATATCCCAAGCCTGCTGGAAGTTTCGATTGGCCATGCGCTAATTTCCGATGCACTCTATATCGGGCTGGAGCTTACCATCCTGAAATACAAAGAATGTCTTAGACGGAACGAATAATGTCTCCAGAACTATTCCATCGCAAATCAGGCTCAGGACCCAACCTGATTATCCTTCATGGTTTGTACGGTTCGTCCGACAACTGGCTGACCATTGCCCGAAAGCTGGAAACACATTTTACGGTTTGGGTTCCCGACCAACGCAACCACGGACAGTCGCCCCATGCCCAAAGCCACACCTACAACGATATGAAGCAGGATTTGTTCCACTTCTTCCAAATGCACCAAATCGAAAAGGCAAGCGTAATGGGCCACAGCATGGGCGGTAAAGTAGCCATGCACTTCGCGGCCGATTACCCCGAGATGGTTGAACAACTAATAGTTGTCGATATTTCGCCAAAGGCTTATGCTGCCGAAGGAATGGCTTATCAACATGTAAAACAGCATCAGCTTATCCTGGAAATTGTTACCGGAATCGACCTCTCTGCTGTCTCCTCCCGCACCGAAATTGACCACTATTTTGCGGAAAAGATTGATGATACCGGACTTAGGCTCTTCCTTTTAAAAAATATACATCGCAGTAAAGCGGGTATTTTTGAGTGGAAAATGAATGTCCCCATACTGAAAGAGGCTATCTGGTCGATTGTCAACGATGTGAACGAAAGCTGGTTTGCCGATCGTATCCCGATAACAGCCTATCCCGTTACATTTATCCGCGGACTCAAATCGGATTACATTTCCGACAACGATATTGCTCCGATACTATCCATTTATCCCGGTGCCCGCATTGTCGATATTCCTGATGCCGGTCACTGGCTCCATGCCGAACAACCAGCAGCGTTCCTGAAAGCCATTCAAAATCTGGATATCAGATGAAAGAAACCTTAGCAACCACTTAAAAAGCTTTTACATGAAATTCGGCAAAACGGAAAATGCAGGTGAAACTGACTTCTCATTACCATCAGATCATCCTCAGACAACACTTCTTCTTCAGCAGATTCAATCTGATTCTCCAATAAACCTTTATGTCGGTGTGCCAAATGGAACCGTCAAGAGTTAAAAAATTTCTATCCCCGTGGCACAAAAGATGAGCTAACCTACTACTCGCGACAGTTTAATTCAATTGAGTTAAATGCAACTTTCTACAGCATTCCAGCCATTAAACAGGTTGTTACTTGGCGGGACAAAACTCCTGAAACGTTCCGCTTCTTTCCAAAAATTAGCCAGCGCATCAGCCATTTTGGACGATTGGAGAATGTCGATTCGCTGGTAACTGAATATTGTGATGCAATTGTCAATTTCGAAAACCGGCTGGGAATGGTTTTCCTTCAGTTGCACGATAATTTTGGCTATAAAAACTTCGGCCGGCTCGCACATTTTGTCGAACGGTTTCCCCAATCGGTACCATTGGCCGTCGAATTGCGAAATACAGAGTGGTTCAACAATCCTTCCGTTTCAACCGAATTGTATCAACTTTTCGAGAAGTACGGGTAACCAATATTCTGGTCGATACGGCCGGAAGGCGCGATTTACTGCATATGCGGCTCACTTCGCCCTATGCTTTCGTCAGATATGTAGGGGCCAACGACCCGATTAACGACCGCAAACGACTCGACGATTGGATTGAACGGTTGTCCGTCTGGATAGATTCCGGCCTACGGAATATCAATTTTTTTGTCCATCAAAACATCGAAGAAGAGTCGCCACGACTTGCCGATTATTTTATTGCACAAGCCAACCGGAAATACGGCTTGCAACTTCGGCGCCCGCAACTTCAGGAAACGCGGCTGTTGTAAAACAAGTTATCGCCCGTACCTTTGGGTGATTTCCAATAATCGGGCACCCAGTTTTTTATCGAAACCCGAAGCCGACATTTTCCATATCCAGTTATGCTTTACCGTTCCGGGTTTGTTCATTCTTCCATTTTGGCCCAAACCAAGCACATCCTGCATCGGGATAATGGCAATTTGTGCCACCGAAGCCATTGCCAGCCTCATCATATCCCAATGAGTGGGCGAATCGCTTCCAATGTATTGGCTTAGATAAGTTTTCTCGTCCGGGGCAATACTGCCGAGCCAGCCAAGCGTGGTATCATTATCGTGCGTACCGGTATAAACCACAAAATCGCGCTCGTGCTGATGCGGCAAATGTTCGTTGGTGGCATCCGATGCAAACGCAAACTGGAGCACTTTCATTCCCGGCAAGTTATATTTCTTCCGGAGTTGGTTCACCTCTTCGGTAATGATACCCAAATCTTCGGCGATAACAGGCAAATCGCCCAGCTGCGATTTCAAACGTTCGAGCATTGCATCGCCGTGCGCTTTCATCCAAGAACCACCAATCGCTGTTGTTTCGTTGGCCGGTATAGCCCAAAACGATTCCAGTCCGCGAAAATGATCGATACGAACCCAATCGAACAAAGTAAGATTGAAATGGATGCGCGCCAGCCACCAGTCGTAACCCCGCTGTTCGAGCTTATCCCAGTCGAACAACGGGTTACCCCAAAGCTGGCCCGTTGCGCTGAAATAATCGGGCGGGACACCGCCTACCAGTGTCGGACGGCTCTTTTCGTCGAGCAAAAAAAGCTCCTGATTGGCCCACACATCGGCACTGTCGTACGAGACATAAAGCGGTATATCGCCAAAAATTTTTACCTCCCTGGCATTGGCATAATTTTTCAGGGCAAACCACTGCTTGAAGAAGATAAATTGAAGAAAGCGCTGATAATCGACATCCGTTTTGTATTCGAAATAGTACTTTTCGAGTGTGGCCGCTTCGCGATGCTTGAGTCCCTCGTCCCATTCGCTCCAATCTTTGGCAACAATATTGGCACGACAGGCATAGAACAGCGACCACGATTCGAGCCACCAGCTGTGGATATTCCAAAAAAACTGATAATCGTGCCCATCGGTAATATGCAATTCCGTAAAACGCCCAAAAGCTTTTTTCAGCAAAGGCTGGCGTAATGCTTCCACTCTTTTGAAGTTGATTTTTGACCCCGAAACCGGTTTGAGCGTCGACAAATCACCATTGGCCAGCAAACCATCTTCAACCAACAGGTCGAGACTTATCAAATCGGGGTTTCCGGCAAAAGCCGAATAACACTGATAAGGCGAGTGGCTCCAATCGGTTGGCCCAAGCGGCAGCAACTGCCATACTTTTTGCCCGCAACTGACTAACCAATCGATAAACTGGTAAGCTTCGGGCCCCAACGAACCAATTCCGTAACGACTGGGCAACGATGAAGGGTGAAGTAAAATACCCGATAAACGCGCGTCTGTAATCATATGCAAAATAATCGATTCGACAAATGTAACAGAAAATTGCGGAGGCCGAACAACAGCCTTTCGGTTTGGGCCCAAAAGAAAATGGCGAAAAATGGGAACAAAAACCACTCCTTTTCCGTTATAACCATCATAAATGTAAATATTTAAAAACAAAAATAGACAAATGAAATTGCAAGCATTATTACTCGTATTGATGGTTTCGGCCTTCACCTCGTTCGGACAATTTTCGCAAGTGGCATTACCTTATCAATATGGCCAGCTTGAACCTTACATCGACCAGGCTACCATGGAGATTCACTACTCGAAACACCACAAAGCATATGTCGATAACCTGAACAAAGCAGTTACCGGTACCGAACTGGCCAAACTGACAATCGACGAACTGCAAAAAGCCATACAGGCAAACACTCCGGCGGCAGTACGCAACAACGGAGGCGGTACCTGGAACCACAACTTCTTCTGGCTGGGCATGTCGCCCAACGGAGGCGGCGAACCGGCCGGAGCGCTTGGCGATGCCATTAAAGCAACATGGGGCGATGTGGCCAAATTCAAGGAAGAGTTTAAGAAAGCCGCCCTTGGCCGTTTCGGTTCGGGATGGGCTTGGCTGGTGGTGGCCGACGGAAAATTGGTTATCAGTTCAACACCGAACCAGGACAATCCGCTGATGCCGGTTGCCGACATAAAGGGAACACCCGTTCTCTCTATCGATGTGTGGGAACATGCTTACTATCTGAAGTATCAAAATAAACGTGGCGACTATATCGATAATTACTGGAATGTTGTGAATTGGGAAAGAGCATCGGAACTTTATTCGAATGCCTTAAAATAGAGTGAAAAGCACATTTTTGAGTAGAAGAGGCTGCCAATTTTGGCGGCCTTTTTCTTTTTTGAAAACTGTTGGTTAAAACATACAATAAATTGAACCGTGGACTATTCAATTTCCTTCCCTAAACAAAAAAGTAGAGGCATGGGACAACTCCCAAAGCTTTCCCAAATGAAAAGTGGAGGCTTGTAAATACTGATTTTTGCTTATTGCTGTCGCACGATTAATTATATATGATGATTCTGCAATTAAAAAATGTGCGATAACAAAAGCGATATATAATAGCATCACGCAATGCTTTTTTAAAATCCCCCCTGCCCCCCTTTACTAAGGGGGAGTTAATTTTGTGCTGTTTTACTCCCCCTTTCTTAAAGGAAGATAGAATTTTGTGCTGTTTTACTCCCTCTTTCCTAAAGGAAGATAGAATTTTGTGCTGTTTTACTCCCCCTTTCCTAAAGGAAGATAGAATTTTGTGCTGTTTTACTCCCTCTTTCCTAAAGGAAGATAGAATTTTGTGCTGTTTTACTCCCCCTTTCTTAAAGGGGGAATCCGCCAGCTGGCGGATGGGGGATTTTTAAACAATCATCCTCGATAATAGGATGAAAAAAAACATTTGATTAAATAAAAAAACAAAAAGTGGAGGCTTGTAAGTACTGATTTTGCTTCCCAAGTAAAAAGTGGAGCTGCGAACTTTGTACATGGCTTCCCCAAACAAAAAGTGAAGCCGCGAACTTTGTACATGGCTTCCCCAAACAAAAAGTGGAGCCATGCACATTTGTGCAAGGCTTCCCTGAATAAAAAGAAATACGTGCACGTTTGTGCAAGGCTTCCCTG
>JACCEE010338522.1_pt1 | contig 39428 bp, 37 predicted proteins | sample 7449931 | NCBI WGS metagenome assembly JACCEE01 (sample SAMN15323457, study PRJNA562643) | freshwater metagenome | isolation source: river surface water | place: USA:Blue River Watershed | collected 2017-08-19 | reverse complement strand
TGTTGAGTTGCAATAGGTTATTCCCGCTAAGGCGGGAAGCTGGAGGTTTGTACCCCAAGGCCGAGTGGGGCCTGCGGGTGTTGTAGTAGGTCACAAATGCTGGCAGCCAGGCGGTCCGCTCTTCACTGTTGGCCCAGACCCGGCCATAAGCCCACTCCCGCAGGCAAGTCTGGATAAAACGTTCGGCCTTGCCGTTGGTCTGTGGCCGGTATGGCCTGGTAAACGTGTGTTTGATTCCCAGCGCCTGGCAAGTGCGGGCAAACAGCTGCGAGCGATAGGCGGCCCCATTGTCTGTGATCAAGCGCTTGATGGGCACGCCCAAGGCTTGGTAATGGGCCACCGCAGCCTTGAGGAACTCCACTGCCGAGAGTTTTTTTTCGTCCGGGTGCATTTGGACAAAGCTCACCCTTGAGTGATCGTCTATGGCCACATGCGCCACTTCCCAGCCCGCACCCGTGACCGAATCTCGACGATCGCCAGTGACCCGATGACTGGGGCGCACGATGCGGCCAAGTTTCTTGGTATCCATGTGCAGCAACTCGCCTGGTGCCTCTCGCTCGTAGCGCACTGTGGCCACTTTGGGCTCCAGGGCTTTGAGACTGGATAAACCCATGCGGGCCAATACCCGACTGACGGTGGCAACACTTCGCCCGACGGTTGAGGCAACGCGGCGCATGGGCATTCGATTGCGGCGAAGCTGCTCAATGCGCAGCAACAGCACGGTATCGATGGTGCTGCGCGTCTTGATGGGGCGGGAGCTGCGATCCAACAGACCTGTCAGGCCATGCTCTTGAAAGCGTTTTTGCCATTTGCGCGCTGTACGCACACTGATGCCTGCTGCATGGGCCGCGGCCTTCAAGCCCAGCAAGGCAATGCGTTCAATCAACAATTTGCGCCCTTCAAAGGTAAGTCTGGCATTCTTATGGCTGTTCATCCGGCGGGTTTCCTCTGTGAAGCTGAAGCGTGGTAACTCCAGTTTCCCAGACCTGTCCGGGTGAACAACCTATTGAAACAGCACAGCTAGGGGTCGATTGCGGGTGACCAGATGCAATTGCCCAAGGTCTGCTCCCGCTGCGAAGCGGTCGTCTGATTTGTGCCAGGGAAGGACCTCGATGGGCCGGATGTTGCCGGTCACTTGCAGTAATTCGAGTAACTGTGGGTCCGATTGCACGCAAGCCGATCAGCCAACAAAAAAGGACCCCGCAGGGTCCTTTTTTTGAGGGGCCGCGTTATGCCGCATCAGGCTGCTGGCTGGGTGCAGCTTTCTGAAAGGCTTCGAGTGCCATGCAGGCTTTTTCCACCGCCATGATCAGCGGCCATTTCGTCAGGTCGACCTTGAAGCGGCGGGCGCTTTCCACCTGGGGGATCAGGTAGCAGTCGGCCAGGGTGGGTGCATCGCCGTGGCTGAAGCGCCCGCGTTTGGTGTCTGCTGCCAGCAGGGCTTCGTAGGCATCAAAGCCGGCGCTGATCCAGGTGCCGCACCAGGCGTTGATGGCGTCGTCGTTGGCGCCAAAGGTGTGGCGCAGGTATTCCAGAATGCGGCGGTTGTTGATCGGGTGGATGTCGCAACCCACGATGGCGGCCAGCGCCCGCACCTGGGCGCGGCGCACCGGGTCGCGTGGCAGCAGGGCCGGTGTGGGGTATTTTTCTTCCAGCCACTCGATGATGGCGGGCGACTGAATCAGCACTTCGCTGCCGGTGTCGAGCGCGGGTACCAGTTGCTGGGGGTTGACGGCCTTGAAGTCGTCTTTCAGGTGTTCCTCTTTGGCCAGGTGCACCGCCACATATTCGGTGGTGAGGCCTTTGAGCTCGAGTGCGATGCGCGTGCGGTGCGAGGTGCCGCTGCGCCAGAAGTTGTAGAGCTTCATGGTCTTTTCTCCTTCGTTCATTCTGCCGCAGCAATCGTCAATGCCACTTCGGCCACACCTTCAACGCGCCCTGTGATTTTGTCACCCGCCACCACAGCGCCCACGCCCTCGGGCGTGCCGGTGTAGATCAGGTCGCCGGGCTGCAGGTGGTAGTAGGTGGACAGGTCGGCAATGATTTCGCGGATGTTCCAGATCAGCTTGTCCACATCGGACGATTGTTGGGTTTCACCGTTGACTTCGAGCGCAATGGCGCCTTTCTCGATGACCACGCCGGGCATGGGCACGATTTCGGAGCAGACCGAGCCTTGTTCGATGTCCTTGCCGGTGTCCCAGGGGCGGCCTTTGTCGCGGGCCACCAGCTGCAGGTCGCGGCGCGTCATGTCCAGACCGGCGCCGTAGCCATAGACCAGTTCGTGCGCATCGGCTTCCTTCACGCGGAAGCCGGGCTTGCCAATCGCCAGCACCAGTTCCATCTCGAAGTGGTAGTTGTTCGTGCGCGGCGGGTAGGCCACCACGGCCACACGGTCCACGCCGCTTTCCACCAGGGTCTGGGGCGACTTGGTGAAGTAGAAGGCCTGCTCGACGCTCTTGTCGACCGGGCGGCCCATTTCGACCGCGTGCGCGTGGTAGTTGCGGCCCACGCAAAAGATGCGGTTGACCGGAAAGCGTTCGGTTTTGCCTCGGATGGGCAGGGACTGGACGGCGGGGGGATTGAAGAGGTAGGTGGTCATGGGTTTATCCGCGGTTCTCGTAAACACCGAGCTTGCGGTGCAGGGGCGATTCGTCGGCGATGAAGATGAAAGCGGCTTGGTTCGCGTTCAGGTTTTTCAGCGTCACGGCTTCGTAGCCCGGGGCGCAGCAGGTGTCGGCTTCGACCATGTCGAAAGTCTTGTCGACGATCTGCGCCTGCACCTGGCCTTCGATCACATGGAAGACCTGGGCGGGCGAACGGGCCGGCAGGCGCAGGCGCTGGCCGGGGCGCAGCATCAGGGCGTAAAAGCCCAGGATGTTTTCAGCGTCCCCCCCGGTCTCGGGGTTGATGTAGGTGACCTGCACGCACTCCTGCGCCGGATCGTCTGCCGCCAGGGCCTGCAGCGCGGCTTTGGTGTCGGCCCAGGGGTAGCGCAGCATGGGGTAGGCCCGGCTGCTGCGGTCAAACATGCGCGTGGGGGCGACACCCGATCGGGTGTTTTGCCGGTCGCCCGTGCCGGTGTGGATGCGCTGGCGGTCCCCGTTGATGTGGTAGCTGGCTTCCATGTAATACACCAGGGGCAGGTCCAGCACATCCAGCCAGACCACCGGGTCGGTACCGTCGTGGCCGTGTTCGTGCCACAGGCCGGTGGGCGTCAGGATCAGGTCGCCACGGCTCATCGGGCATTTCTCGCCGTCCACCGTGGTGTAGGCGCCTTCACCCTCCACGATCATGCGCACCGCATTGGGCGTGTGGCGGTGGCTGGGCGCCCATTCATTGGGCAACAGCAGCTGCATGCCCAGGTACATGGCGGGGCTGGCCTTCATGTTCTCCAGCCCGTGGCCCGGGTTGGCCAGCACCAGCACGCGGCGCTCGGCTTTCTCAATCGGGGTCAGCTCGCCGGCCTGCAACAGCAAGGGTTTGAGCGTGCTGTAGGCCCAGTGTGTGGGCTGGGTCTGGCGCGTGGGCACCTTGGGTGGCAGCACGGCGCGCAGGCTGGGCCACAGGGGCACCAGGTTCAGGTCGCGCAGGTCCTGCACATACTCCTTGGGCAGGTCTTCCAGCCGTCCGAGGTCGTTCATGGCGTGTCTCCAGTGTTCTGGATGTTCATTGTAAGCATGCTTATTAAACCCGGGGTTTCGCCACCGCTTCGAGTTGTTCGCGCAGCCAGCGGTGCGCCGCATCTTGCTGGTGGCGCAGGTGCCAGATCATGTACATCGGCATGGGGGGGCAGGGCACAGGCACCTCGACATCCGCCAGGCCGCGCATCAGGTGTTCGCGCATCAGGCCAGGAACGGTGGCCAGCAGCCCGGTGCCTTGAATGAAGGCAGGCAAGCCCGCAAACCCCGGCACCATGACCCGAAAGCGCCGCTCAATGCCTTTGGACAGCAGGTGCTGGTCCAGATCGAGCGGGCGCTGGGGGGCATACAGCACCGTCACATGCTCGGCGCTCAGGTAGTCCTTGCGGGTGCGCGGCGCCTCGCGTTTGGCGGGGTCGTAAAACACGCGGTAGCGGTCGGAAAAGAGGCGCTTTTGCACGATGTCCGTGCCCTCGGGCGGGCGCGGGCTGATGATGAGTTGGCATTGCTGCTGGCGCAGCATCTCGGGTGTGGGCACGTCCGATGCGATCACGCGCAGCACCACACCGGGGGCCTGCTCGCGCAGGCGCTGCATCAGCGCGGGCAGCAGGGCGTCGCGCTGAAAGTCGTTGGCGGCGATGGTGAACGTGGTCTGCCAGCGTGCGGGCTCGAACACCTCGCTTTGGGCAAAGCGCTCTAGATCGGCCAGCAGTTCGCGCGCCCGCTCGGCCAGCACCAGCGCCCGCGCCGTGGCCACGATGCCGCGCCCGGACTTGGTGAACAGCGCATCGCCGGTGATGCCACGCAGCTTGTCCAGCAGGTGGCTCACGGCCGATTGCGTCACACCCAAACGCTGCGCCGCAGCCGTGACCGAGCCGGTGTCGACCACCGCCACCAGCAGGCGCAGCAGGCGGGCATCCAGGTCTATCCAATCGAAATTGCTCATTAATATGATGATAAGTCATGTGTTGATTGAATGTGTTGGAGGCGGCAAACTGCGCGCAGCTTCAACAGGAGACCCGCATGACCCCACGCACCATCGAAGGCACCACCCCGTTCGACGGCGACGCCGCTCGCAAGGGCTACGCCCTCAACAAGATGTGCTTCTCGTTCAACGAGGCGGCCAACCGCGCCGAGTTTCAGAAGGATGAAGAGGCCTACATGGCTAAGTTCAATCTGACCGAGCCGCAAAAGGCCGCGATCCGTTCGCGGCAGGTGCTGCAGCTCATTGACGCAGGTGGCAACGCCTACTACCTGGCCAAGTTTGCCGGCATTTTTGGCCTGGACATGCAGGACATTGGTGCCCAGCAGACGGGCATGAGCAAAGACGAATTCAAGGCCAAGCTCAAGGCTTACGCATCTGAGTGACTTTGTGTGACAGATCTTTAGCTCTGTCACCAACTGATTAGGAAACATCACCATGGCACAACTCATCGGCGGTCTCGCCTCCTCGCACATTCCCGCTATCGGCGGCGCCATCCACAAAGGCATCCAGGCCGATCCGTATTGGGCACCGTTTTTTGCGGGCTATCCGCCGGTGCAGCAGTGGCTGGGTCAAAAAAAGCCCGACGTCATGGTCATCTTCTACAACGACCATGGCCTGAACTTCTTTCTGGACAAGATGCCCACTTTTGCGGTGGGCGCCGCAGCGCAATACGACAACGCCGACGAAGGCTGGGGCATTCCCAAACTGCCGTCCTTCAAGGGGGAGCTGGATCTGTCCTGGCACATCATCAACACGCTGATCGACAAGGACTTCGACATCATGACCTGCCAGGAAATGCTGGTGGACCACGCCTGCACCTTGCCGCTCAAACTCTTCTGGCCGCAGGGCGAAGCGCCCGTGACCATCGTGCCGATCAACATCAACACGGTGCAGTTCCCCTTGCCTTCGGCCAAGCGCGTGTATGCGCTGGGCAAGGCGGTGGGCGAAGCGATTGCGGCATGGGACAGCGACAAAACTGTCACCGTGCTGGCTTCGGGTGGCCTGAGTCACCAGCTCGACGGTGAGCGGGCGGGCTTCATCAACAAAGAGTTTGACCTGCAGTTCATGGACAGCCTGGTCAGCAACCCCGAATGGGCCACCCAGTTCAGCACGCTGGATCTGGTGGAAAAAACCGGCACACAAGGTGTGGAGCTGCTGATGTGGCTGGCCATGCGCGCCGCGCTCACGGCCGCTGGCCCGCGCGTGAAAGAAGTGCACCGCAACTACCACATCCCGATCTCGAACACGGCGACGGGCTTGATGGCGTTCGAGGTGGCCTAAGCCCAGGTCAAGGCTTGCTTTGCGCCAGTTGCACCGCCAGCCGGTTGTGCCGTTCGATCAGCGGCCCCAGGTCCACAGTGGTCAGCTGCCCGTCGCGCACCACCACGCGGCCATGCACCACGGTGTGGCGCGTGGGGGCGCTGGCGCACAGCAGCAGGCTGCCCACCGCGTCGTGCACCGCGCCACCGGCCATGGGCAGGGTGTTGACATCGAACATGGCCAGGTCGGCCGCATAGCCCGGTGTGATCTGGCCAATGTCGTGCGTGCGACCGAGCACCTGGGCGCCACCACGCGTAGCCAGCCGAAGGGCGTCACGGGCGGTCATCTCCAGCGGCGCGGTGTCGCAGCCAAACACAGCACGCCCGTCTTCGACGCGTGGGGGTTCCAATGACTTGCGCAACCGCGCCAGCAGCATGGCCTGGCGTGCTTCATTGACCATGTGCGCCGCGTCGTTGCTGGCGCTGCCGTCCACCCCCAGGCCCACGGGCACACCCGCGTCGAGCATGCGGCGCACGGGCGCAATGCCGCTGGCCAGGCGCATGTTGCTGCAAGGGCAATGCGCCACGCCGGTGCGCGTGGCGGCAAACAGGCTGATGCCCTCGTCGTCCAGCTTGACGCAGTGCGCGTGCCACACGTCGTCACCCACCCAGCCCAGGTCTTGCGCATATTGGGCGGGCGTGCGCTTGAACTTTTCGCGGCTGTAGGCGATGTCGTGGTCGTTTTCGGCCAGGTGGGTGTGCAGTCGAACTTTGTACTGGCGCGCCAGTTCGGCCGAGGTGCGCATCAGCTCGCGGCTCACCGAAAACGGTGAGCAAGGTGCCACCGCCACCTGCGTCATGGCGCCGTGGCTGGCATCGTGGTGCGCTTCAATCAGGCGCTGGGTGTCCTGCAGGATGAAGTCTTCGCGCTCCACCACCTGGTCCGGTGGCAGGCCGCCTTGCGACTGGCCCACGCTCATGCTGCCGCGTGTGGCCACAAAGCGCATGCCGATCTGGCGCGCCGCTTCGATGCTGTCGTCCAGCCGCACGCCATTGGGGTAGATGTAGAGGTGGTCCGAGCTGGTGGTGCAGCCCGAAAGCAGCAGCTCGGCCATGGCCACCTGGGTGCTGACCTGGATCATCTCGGGTGTGAGACCTGCCCAGATCGGGTACAGGCCCTGCAGCCAGCCAAACAGCTCGGCGTTTTGCACGCCCGGAATCGCCCGCGTGAGCGATTGGTACATGTGGTGGTGGGTGTTGACCAGGCCCGGCACGACCAGCAAATGGCGTGCGTCAATCACTTCGTCGGCAGTTTGCAGTGGCGCGGGCAGTTCGGCGGCGGGCCCCACCCATTCGATGCGGTGCCCCCGGATGAACACGGCAGCATCGCGCCATTCGGTTTGCCGGTCATCCTGGGTGGCCAGGGTGTGGATGTGGTGGATCAGCAAGGTGCTCATGCGGGCATTGTCTCAGGGCCTGGTCCGGGCAAAGCCCGCAGCGGCAGGCTGCGGGCGGCTAACATCGCTGCATGAACGCCAACACCCCCGACCCCGTGTCCCAGCCTCAGGCCTTTTTGCGCAGCCTCTACGACGCCGCCGTGCGCCGCGCCATGCCCCTGCACAGCATGGCGGCCTATTTGCCCAAGCCACCGGCCAAAGGCCGCACCCTGGTGCTGGGTGCTGGCAAAGCCGGTGCGGCCATGGTGCATGCGCTCGAAGCCCTGTGGCCGCAAGACGCCCCGCTGTCGGGCCTGGTGGTCACCCGTTACGGCCACCTGCCCGAGCGGCCCGCAGGCGTGCCCGAACGCATCGAGATCGTGGAAGCCGCCCACCCCGTACCCGATGCCGCTGGCCTGCAGGCAGCCGAACGCATCTTGGCGCTCACGCAGGGCCTGACGGCCGATGACCTGGTGCTGTGCCTGATCTCGGGTGGCGGCTCGGCTTTGCTGACGTTGCCTGCCGACGGCCTGACGCTGGCGGACAAGCAACGCATCAACAAAGACCTGCTGCTCAGCGGCGCCAACATCACCGAAATGAACTGCGTGCGCAAGCACCTTTCGCGCATCAAGGGCGGGCGCCTGGCGGCAGCCTGCGCTCCGGCGCAAGTGGTCACGCTGACCATCAGCGACGTGCCCGGTGACGACCCCTCGGTCATTGCCAGTGGCCCGACCGTGCCCGACGCGAGCACCTGCCTGGATGCGCTGGCGATTTTGAGCCGTTACCAGATCCAGTTGCCTGCGGCCACCGAAGCCGCGCTGCAGGCCGGGGCACTGGAAACGCCCAAGCCGGGCGACGCCTGCTTTGCCGGGCACGACGTGCGCATGATCGCCACACCCATGCAGTCGCTGCAGGCCGCGGGCGATCTGGCGCGTGCTGCAGGCATCACGCCCTACATCCTGAGTGACGAGCTGGAGGGCGAATCGCGCGAGGTGGGCAAGGTGCATGCAGCCCTGGCCCGCGCCGCTGCGCGTGGGCAGGGGCCTTTTGCCAAGCCTTGTGTGATCCTGAGCGGCGGTGAAACCACGGTGACGGTGCGCGAACTGCCCGCCGGTCTGCAACGCGGGCGAGGCGGGCGGGCAGGCGAGTTCTGCATGGGCCTGGCCGAAGCACTGCAAGGCCAAAGTGGTGTCTGGGCGCTGGCGGCAGATACCGACGGCATCGACGGCATGGAAGACAACGCCGGCGCGCAAGTCGCACCAGACACCTTGGCCAGGGCGGCGGCCAAGGGCTTGAAAGTCAGTGACCACCTGATGCGCAACGACGCTTATGGCTATTTCAAGGCTCTGGGCGATCTGGTGGTCACCGGGCCCACCAACACCAACGTCAACGATTTCAGGGCGCTTTTGGTGCTCTGATGCCCCCTGCGCGTTCTGATCACGATCATTTGACACGGATCAATGCCAGCCGCTGGGGAGTCGGGCACAGTCTGACGCCATGCTTGAGGCCATTCTTTCATCCTCCTCTCCTGTGCGGCAGTACATGCCTGGGCAGGTCTTGCTGCGCCGTGGCGAAAGCGCCGAGCAGGTGCTGCACCTGGAGCATGGGCGTGTGGTGCTGGGTCTGCTGGACCACGGGGGCATGCACCATCGCCTGGGTACGCTAGATGGGCCGTTTTGGCTGGAGGCCTCTTCGGGCCTGTTGGGGCTGCCTTATGTGGTGGATGTCGTTGCAGAAACGGATGTCAGTCTGCACACCGTGCCCTTGGGCGAGTTTCGCGACCATGTGCAGGCATTGCCTGAACCCATGCGCACATTGCTGTCGGACATGGCCCGCGCCCAGCGCCAGCAGATCGAGTTGGCCATCAGCCGTGTGGCCAAAGACGCCGATGCGCGCTGCGCCGAATGGTTGATCCAGCATGCCCAGCACGATCCGGTGACCCAGCTTCTGCAGGTCAATCTGAGCGAACGCAAACGCAGCATTGCCGCCAATTTGGGTATTGCCCCTGAAACGCTGTCGCGCATCCTGCGTCAGTTGCGCGAACGCGAACTCATCAGCGGCCGGGGCCGCGTGTTGCAACTGACCAACCCCGATGCCCTGCGCGCCCTGGCGGGCGCCTGAGTTCAATCGCCCACTATTTTTCGTTCGCGGATGATGGCACCAAAGCGCTTGGAGTCCTCGCTGGCCTTGGCCGCAAACTCGGCCGGGCTGATGGGCAGGGCTTCGCCACCCAGGGCCTGAATGCGGTCTTTCACGGCCTGTGTGCCCAGGATGCGGTTGATTTCGCGGTTGAGGCGGCTCACCACTTCGGCGGGTGTGCCGCTTGGGGCGTAAAAGCCGAACACGGTGTCGGCGTCAAAGCCCTTGAGTCCGGCTTCGTCGAGTGTGGGCGTTTGCGGGAACAGCGGCGAGCGCTTGGGACTGCCCACGGCCAGCAGCTTGAGCTTGCCCGCGCGCACCTGATTGAGGCCGATGCCGGGATCAAAGTAGAAGTCGATCTGGCCTGCCAGCAGGTCCTGCAGGGCCGGCGCCGCGCCACGGTAGGGCACATGCACCGCAAACAGGCCCGCCTGGCTTTTCATCATCTCGCCGGCCAGGTGGGGCGAGCTGCCGTTGCCGGCCGAACCGTAGGACAGGCGCCCCGGGTTGGCCTTCACATGGGCCAGGAATTCATCGATGGTGTTGACCGGCAGGGTGGGCTTGGTCATCAGGAACACCAGCACGCGCGCGGCGGCAGCCACCGGCATCAGGTCCTTGGCCGGGTCAAAGGGCATGCGGGCATAAATGTGCGGGTTGACCGATACCATGCCGCCCGAACTCATGAGCAGGGTGTAGCCGTCTGCCGCTGATTTGGCCACCACCTCACCGCCCAGGTTGCCGTTGGCCCCGGCGCGGTTTTCCACCACCACCGGCTGGCCCAGCGCTTCGGCCAGCGGGGTGCCGATGGCGCGGGCGATTTGGTCGGCCGCGCCGCCGGGCGGAAAGTTCACCACCACCTTGACAGGCTTGGTTGGCCAGTTTTGGGCCATGGCGCTGGGCAGGCCCAGGGCCAGCAGACTGACCAGGGCGATGCGGCGAAGGGTTCGGTTGGCTTTCATGGTGTGTCTCCTGTTTGCGATTTCATGCGCGGCCAGTGCGCGGGTTTTTCATCCATAGGATGGGTCTTTCGGGCACAGGACGGGCCGGTGCGCCATGCTGCACCAGCGCCTGATCAAGGGCTTGGCCGGCTTCGTCCTGCAGCGCAGCGTTGCGCCAGCGGGCAATGGCCTGGGCCTGCTGTGCGGCGCTTGCCGCGCTGGCCAGCCCGTGCGTGAGGATGTGCTGCAGGTTCTGGCGCGAGCGGTCGTGCGTGCTGCCATAACCCTTGACGAGCTGGCCGCAGCGCGCGACTTCAAGGCCCAGTGCCGGGCTGCGGCGGGTCGCCAGGGTCAGGGCATCCAGCCATTGCGCCATCAAGGCTTGTTCTTCGGCGTAGCGGCTGCCCCAGGGGCGGGCAAAGCGCAGAGCGGCCAGCAGGCGCAACATGGCCAGGCCGGTGAAGCTGTGGGTGGCCACCTTGATCGGGAACGCCCAGGCGCCTTTGCCGCTGGCCACGCGCTGGCGGTCCCAATGCAGCAGGCGCTGCGCCAGTGGGCTTGGCAAAAGCCCCGCGATTTCGGGAATACCCGGCTTGAAGTGGTCATAGACCTTGAGCAGATCGTGCGTTCCGGCTTTCGCCTCCTGGCGCACGCGTGCCAGCCGGCTGGCGCGGCTCTTGAGGTCGGCCACGCGCACGATGTCGTCAAAGGCCATCCACAAGGCCAGCCAGCGCGCGGTTTCGCGCGTGATGGGATGCTCTTGGGGGGCAGTGGCCTGTTCGGCCTGCAGGACCGCTTGCAGGCGTTGCAGGTACAGGTGGGCATAGGCTGTGCCCTGGTAGTCGATCAGGCGGGCATGGCCGAGCGCCAGCACCTCGTGCACGTCTGCCGGAAAGGCCGCAGCCACGTTGGCAGGCAGCGCAGGCGCGGACGGTGGGGTAGGCATGGCCAGCAGCGCGTCCAGATACCGCTGCTGCTCGCGTTGGCGCGTGATGGCTTCAAAACCCAGCTCAAAACCCTGGCGGCTGGCCCGTGCGCTGGCGCCGTCACCGGCCAGCACGGCGGCGTAGGCCTCGCGTGTGAAGGGCAGCAGGCCGCTGGCGGCAATGCAGCCGAGCATGACGGCGCTGACCACCGTGCCTGCCTGGCGGGTGAGGGCCGCCATGTCCAGCACATGGTGGGCCAGGCTCTGGCTGGCGACCAGCTGCAGGAGGGGCTCCACATCACGGCGGCCGTCGCCCATGACCATCTTTTCGGCGGTGGTGAGGGTGCGGCCGTTGTGGCTGATGACCCGGGTGCGGTCATTGGAGACCATGCCCAGACCGATCTGGCGCGAAGTCTCCAGCAGTTCGGATGAGACCAGCGCATCGAGCCGGCCGGGCAGGGGGTTCAGGCCCAGCACGGGCCTGCGGTGGCCGAAGGCGCTCTGGGGCTGGGGACTGATTTCGAGGTAGTAGGTGGTGGCGCCGGTGCGTTGGGCCACGCCCGGCACCGAGGTGGCCTGCGCCGGGTGGTCTTGGTGGCGGGCCACGGCCACCAGCCAGTCGGCCAGCACGCCACCGCCTTCGCCGCCCAGGGCGCACAGCAAAATGGAAATGGGTTGTTTCATGGTCATCAGGCCTTTTGCAGCAGGCGACGGGCAGCGGCCTGCAGGCCACTTCTCAGGCGTTCGGGCCAGCGGGCGTTGCGCACCACTTCGGCACGGTAAAAAGAGGGGCACAGCGTGGCGGCATGGGCGTTGGCACCACACAGTCCACAGCCCACGCAGCCGTCGATCACGGTGGCCACCGGATCGACCTTGAGCGGGTCGGGGTTGTCCTTGAGGGTGAGCGTGGGGCAGCCCGACAGGCGGATGCAGGCGTGGTCGCCGTTGCACACGTCTTCGTCCACGCCGTATTTCACGTGCTCCACACGCTCGCCCTTGGCCTGCAGGGCAGCCAGCCAGGGCTTGATGCGGCGCTGGCGCTCGAGCTGGCACTCGCCCTCGGCCACGATGACTTTCAGGCCCTGAAAGCCGGTGGTGAAGGCTTCGGTGAGGGTGGCCTTCATCTCGTCCACATGGTAGGTGTGCACCGTGCGCAGCCACTGCACGCCCAGGCCCTTGAGGGTGGACTCGATGGTCTGGTTGGTGTGGGCCAGGCTCTGGCGTTTGTCGCTGGCCGCTTCCTTGGTCGCTTCTTCGGGGGTGTTGATGATGTCCTGCGTGCCGGTGGCCGAGGTGTAGCCGTTCTTGAAGATCAGCAGCACCGCATCGTCGCCATTGAACAGTGCGCTTTGCACCCCGGTCAACAAACCGTTGTGCCAGAAGCCGCCATCGCCCATGACCGAGAGCACACGCCGTTTCATGAGCGGCGACACCCCCGCGCGGCTGGCCAGGCTCATGCCGTAGCCGAGGATGGAGTGGCCCACCGAGAAGGGCTCGAAAGTGGCCAGCGCGTGGCAGCCGATGTCGCCCGAAATGTGCACCGGGCCCACGTCCTGTTGCGCCAGCTTGAGGGCCGAGAACACCGGCCGCTCGGGGCAGCCGATGCACATGCCTGGCGGGCGGGCCGGCAGGGGAGCGCCCAGTGCCTGCTGCACCGCCTGGCGGCGCGTCGCATTGCCCTGCAACCACTGGCGGGTGGATTCGGGCACGGCGGCGGGCCGGTGCCTGTCCAGAAAGGCCAGCAGGCCGCCGGCCATGACCTCGGCCGTGTATTCGCCGCCCGAAGGCAGCATGTCCTTGCCGTGCAGCGGGGTCTGCAGGTCCTGGCGGCGCAGGGCCAGCGCGAGTTCCTGCTCGATGTATTCGGGCTGGCCTTCTTCGAGCAGCAGCACAGCACGCTTGTCTGCGCAGAAACGGCTGAGTTCTTCGGGCACCAGCGGCCAGGCCACGTTGAGCACATGGATGGCCAGGCTGCTCTGGCCCAGGGCATCGGCCAGGCCGAACTGCTGCAGGGTGCGGATCAGGGTGTTGTAGAGGCCGCCCTGCACGATCAGGCCGAGGTCGGCGTGCTCGCCACCCGCCAAGCTTTCGTTGAGCTGGTGCTCGGTGATGAAGCGACGCGCCGCCGGAATACGCTCCTGAGACTTGAGTTTTTCATGCACAAAGGTCACTGGCGGATGGGCCAGGCGCATGTAGTCAAAGCGCGTGGGGTCGGGGATCAAATTCTGCTTGGACCAGACGGGGGCCACGTTGTCACGCGCTTCGAAGCTGCCGCGCACATGGCAGGCGCGGATGCGCAGCTCCAGGATGACCGGCATGTGGCTGGCTTCGCTCAGTTCAAAACCCTTTTCAACCATGTGCACCATCTGCGGCAGGTCGGGCCGCGGGTCAAGCAGGCACATGCCCGACTTGAGTGCGTAGGCGTGGGTGCGCTCCTGGATCACGCTGGCACCTTCACCGTAGTCTTCGCCCACCACGATCAGCACGCCGCCCGTGACGCCCGGCGAGGACAGGTTGGAGAGCGCGTCGGCCGCCACATTGGTGCCGACAATGGATTTCCAGGTCACGGCGCCGCGCACCGGGTAGTGGATGGAGGCGCCCAGCATGGCCGCGGCCGAGGCCTCGTTGGAGCAGGCTTCCACATGCACGCCCAGCTCGTCCATGTAGGGCTTGGCCTGCACCATCACGTCCAGCAGGTGCGAGACGGGCGCACCCTGGTAGCCGCCCACATAGGACACGCCCGATTGCAGCAGCGCCTTGGTGATGGCCAGAATGCCTTCGCCGTGGAAGCTCTGGCCCTGGCCCAGGCGCAGGGCCTTGATTTCTTCGTGGAATGAAACTTCCAAAGCATGCTCCTTGCGTTGTGGGCCAAGCTGAGCTGGCCATTGAATTCATCTTACATATAAGTATTTAAAATAATTCGAATAAGTGGTATGCATCAAATGAATATAAGAGACCTGGATCTGAATTTGCTGCGTTTGTTTGACGCTGTCTGGCGCACCCGCAGCGTGAGCTTGGCCGCGCAGCAACTGGGCATGTCGCAACCGGCCGCCAGCCAGGGCCTGGCCCGCTTGCGCAGCATGCTGGGCGATGCTTTGTTTGAGCGCAGCGGCCCAGGCGTACGGCCCACACCGCGAGCTGACCGGCTGGCGCAGGCGGTGCAGACCGCTTTAGGCACGATCGAAGAAGCCCTCAACGCTTCGCAGGTGTTCGACCCCTTGCGCTCTGCACGGGTGTTGCGTGTGCATTTGAGCGACATCGGCGAAGCCCGCTTTTTGCCCGATCTGGTGTTGGCCTTGCAGCGGCTGGCACCGGGCATGCGGCTCGAAGCCTGGCCGATGGCGCACGAAAAAATCGGTCCGGCGCTGGACAACGGCCAGCTGGATTTGGCGATTGGCTTTTTGCCCGAAGTGGGTGAGACCTTGCAGCAAGCCTTGCTGAGTGACCGCTATGTGCTGCTGCTGCGCCAGGGGCACCCGGTGGCCCAGCGGTGGGCCAAGCTCAAGAAGGTCGGCAGCCCGAAACCGCAGGAGGTGCATGCGCTGCTGGCCGAACTGGAGTTTGCAGCGGTGCGCACCCACGCGGACACTTTGCGCATTCTGGATTTGATGCGTTGGCAACACCGTTTGCGATTGACGGTGAGCCATTTCCTGTCCTTGCCCGGCATTGTGCGCAGCAGTGATCTGGCCGTGTTGATGCCCCACAACTTTGCGCAAGGCTTTGCCCAGGCGGGGGCACTGGCCATCATCGAGCCCGATCTGCCGCTGCGTGACTTCACCGTTTCCATGCACTGGAGCCAGCGTTTTGACAAAGACCCTTGCTTGCAGTGGTTACGTGCTACCGTTTCCCGATTGTTCAGTTCCAACCGACCATGACCTCTTTGAAACCTTATCTCAGCGAAACCGAAGCGCCCAGCCGCGCCGATGTGCAAGCCTTGCGCGGCCTGACCTTGCTGGAATTTGGCACCGACTGGTGTGGCCACTGCCGCGCCGCGCAGCCTGCAGTGGCCCAGGCGCTGGCACAGCAACCGCATTGGCAACACCTCAAGGTCGAAGACGGCCCGGGCCGTGCGCTGGGCCGCAGTTACCGGGTCAAGCTCTGGCCCACCTTGCTCGTTCTGCGTGACGGACAAGAGGTGGCCCGCGTGGTGCGTCCCACGGCCGCACAAGAGGTGTTGGCCGCACTGTCGATCTGAAGCATGCCGAACCTGGCGACTTGGCTGGTGCCGATCGAGGCGGCACTGCGCGCGCACTGCGATGTGCAGCAGGCTGTGCCCATGAAGGCCTACATGTTGGGGCAGTTCGAATTTTTGGGCATCCGCGCAGGCCCCCGGCGTGATGCACTGAAGCAGGCACTCAAGGGTTTGCCCAAGTTCACGGGCACTGCCGATGAACTGCTGGCGCTGGCCGATGCCCTTTGGCACTTGCCTGAACGCGAGTTTCGCTACGCGGCCATCGATCTGTTGGCCAAGCACCACAAGTGGCTCGATGTGAGCGCCTTGCCCCGCATCCTGCAGCTGGTGAAGACCGACTCCTGGTGGGACACCGTTGACGGCTTGGCCGGGGTGGTGGGCGACATCCTGCTGAGGGCCAAAGCCAGCCAAACTGATGTGCAGCAGCACATGGATACCTGTCTGCTTCATCCCCATCTGTGGGTACGCCGTGTGGCCATGCTGCACCAGCTGGGCTGGCGTGAGCAGACTGATCAGGCGCGGCTTTTCCGTTACGCGCTGGCACTGGCCCCCGAGAAAGACTTTTTCATCCGCAAGGCCATTGGCTGGGCCTTGCGCGACCATGCCCGGGTGCAGCCCCAGGCTGTCCGCCAGTTTTTGCAACGGCACAGTGGGCAGCTGTCGGGGCTGACCCGGCGCGAGGCGGGTAAACACCTCGGTCAAGGCAGGAGCGGGAAATGAGGAAAAGGCAAAATACTGTATAAAACAACAGTTATGCCAAATTTCCCCGACCCCGAATTCGTCCATGTTCCTCTGAGCGCCATCAAGGGCCGGGGCAGTGCCACGCGGCTGCCGCACCGCTTTGGACGGGACACCCGCGAGCCTTTTGACGATGGCTGGTGGGCGGACGAGCAAGATGCACTCAAAGTGGCGACCCGCTGGGTCTGGGAAGACTGCAAAAGCGCCATCACCCGCAACACCTCACCCGACATTGGCTTTGAGCTGTCGATCAACCCCTACCGGGGTTGCGAGCACGGCTGCAGTTACTGCTACGCCCGGCCCTCGCACAGCTATCTGGGTTTATCGCCGGGCTTGGACTTTGAGACGCAGCTGATCGCCAAACGGGGCCTCAAAGACCGTCTCATCCGCGAGCTGGCCAGCCCGCGTTACCGCCCCGGCCTGATGGCGCTGGGCACCGTGACCGACGCTTACCAGCCGCTGGACCGCGAGCTGCGCCTCACACGTGAGGTGCTGGAGGTGCTCAGCGACTGCCAGCACCCGTTGGCCATCGTCACCAAAGGCAGCGGAGTGGAGCGCGATATCGACCTGCTGGCGGGCATGGCACAGCGGCGGCTGGCGGGTGTGTACGTGAGCGTGACCACGCTGGATGCCGAGCTGGCGCGGCGCATGGAGCCGCGTGCGGCGGCGCCCTGGCGGCGGCTGCAAACGATTCGGCGGCTGGCCGATGCGGGCATCCCGGTGGGCGTGAGTGTGTCGCCGCAGATCCCTTTCATCAACGATGACATGGAGCAGGTGCTGCAGGCTGCGCGCGAGGCTGGGGCACGCAGTGCCTTTTATGTGGTGCTGCGCTTGCCCTGCGAGTTGTCACCGCTGTTTCGGCAGTGGCTGGCCATGCACTACCCCGACCGCGCCGAGCGCGTGATGGCGCGCATCCAGGACTTGCGCGGCGGCAAGGACTACGACGCCAGCTTTGCCACCCGCCGCAGCGGGCAGGGCCTGTGGGCCGATCTGATCGCCCAGCGTTTTGCCAAGGCTTGCCTGAGGCTGGGCCTCAACCGGGAAAAGCCGGCACTCAATCTGAGTGACTTCAGAGCGCCGTCGCGTTCGCGGCAAATGGGTTTGTTTTGAGGCGGGTGCCGAGGCCTGTGGTTTACTCGCCGTGTGACCACCTTGCGTTTTGCCCATGAGCATTTTTGAAAACAGTCGGCTGCTGGCTTTCAGCCCGCAGGCCGTTTTTGCCGCCATCCAGGACCCGCAGCGGTTGGCCCGCTGGTGGGGACCGAACGGTTTCACCAACCAGTTCGAGGTGTTTGACTTTCGTCCAGGCGGATCCTGGGTGTTTGACATGGTGGGGCCGGACGGCACACGTTACGCGAACGCGTCGGTGTTTTTTCACATCGAAGCCGATCGCCAGGTGGTGATCGACCATGTCTGCACGCCTTTGTTCAGACTCACCATCACGCTGGAGCCCGATGCAGGCGGCACGCGTGTGCACTGGCGGCAGGTGTTTGACGATCCGGCGTTTGCGCAGGCCATGCGGCACATCCTGGAGCCCGCCAACGCGCAGAACCTGGACAGGTTGAGCCAGGAATTGGCCGGTCTTAACTGAGCAAGGCGCCGCCGTCCTCGTACCAGAACAGCAGGGCGGCTTCGTAACTTTCCCAGACGCAGCCGTTGCAGCCACGCCCGCAGCAGGAGGTGGGCTCGGGCGGTGGTTCGCGGAAGTCGTGTCCGGCCTCTCGCAGCTTTTGCTCGAATTGGGCAATGCCGCGACGCACCGCCTGGCGCTGCGCATGGCCGGGGTCGATGATGGGGTGCTCGTTGTCGCTCATGCTGCGATTGTCTTGCAGGATGTGCTGGCGGCCGGGACCACCTGAGCCTGCACCACGGTGTGGGCCACCAGCCGGTCGTCGCCCAGCACCACCATGGCAAACAGCCATTCGGCCAGGGTGTCGGCCTGCGACGTGCGCCTGGCCAGAAGGGGGGTTGCCTTGGGGTTGATGGCGATGAAGTCGGCTTCGCAGCCTGGCAGCAGGTTGCCCACGGTGCCCGCCAGGCCCAAAGCCTGCGCTGCACCTGCGGTGTGCTGCCACCACAGGTGCGCAGGTGCCAGGCTCAGGCCCGGACGCCCCACGGCCTGGCGCGCCACGCTGTAGGCCGCCGCCATGGTGTGAAAGGGGCTGAAGCTGGTGCCGCCACCCACGTCGCTGGCCAGGCCGTAGCGCATGCCGCATCGGTCTGCGCCCGCGTAGTCAAAAAAGCCACTGCCCAGAAACAGGTTGCTGGTGGGGCTGATGGCGGCCACGCTGCCGGTCTCGTGCATGCGGTGGCGGTCGGTGTCATCGAGGTGGATGCTGTGCGCGTACACCGCACGCGGGCGCAGAAGGCCTGCGCGGTCGTACACATCCAGGTAGCTGCGGGCCTGCGGGAAGAGTTCATGTACCCAGCGGATCTCGTCCAGGTTCTCGGCCAGATGGGTCTGAATCCACACATCCGGGTGCTGCCGGGCCAGTTCACCAGCACCGTGCAGCTGCTCGGGTGTGCTGGTGGGCGCAAAGCGCGGCGTGATGGCGTAGCCCAGGCGATCCACGCCATGCCAGCGGCCAATCAGTGCTTCCGTCTGCTGCAGGCTGCGTTGCGTGTCGGTGTCGCGCAGACCGTCGGGGCTGTGCCGGTCTTGCAGCACCTTGCCCGCGATCATGCGCAGTTGGCGTGTCTGTGCCTCGGCCATGAAGGCGTCGACCGACTCGGGGTGGGCGGTGGCAAAGCACAGGGCAGTGGTCACGCCGTTGCGCAGCAGTTCATGAAGAAAGAAGTGGGCGGTCTCGCGGGCGTGCTCGGGGTCAGAAAACTGTTTTTCGTGCGGAAAGGTGTAGTGCTCCAACCAGGGCAGCAAGCCCTCGGCGGGGGATGCGATCACGTCCAGCTGCGGGTAGTGAATGTGCAGGTCCACAAAGCCGGGTGCGAGGCACAGGTCCGGCCAGTGGGTGACAGGCACCCTGGGGTATTGCGCCGCCAACTCGCGGTACGGACCGATGGCTGCAATGCGGACCAGGCCATCGGCGTCGCGGTGGGTCACCAGCAGGCCATCGGTTTCGTGCTGCAGCTGGGGGCGGGCCGGGTCTGGGAACCAGAGCAGGCCAGCGCGCCAAGCTTGCAAGGCGCCAGAAGTGGGGGCGGTGGATGCGGTCATGTGCTTGGGATTTTCACCGAGATTTCTGCCGTGGGATGACCGACGCTTTGGGGCAAAATGCCCCGCTGGCTGGCCACGCTTGTGGCACGCAAAGTGCTTGCCCTACAACCAATCCAAAACAAAGGCACGTTCGCATGACCTCCCCATTGCTGTCCTTGCAGGGCATCACCAAGCGCTACCCCGGCGTGGTGGCCAACCAGGACGTGTCCCTGACCGTGCTGCCTGGCCAGGCCCACGCCGTGCTGGGCGAAAACGGCGCGGGCAAGTCCACGCTGATGAAGATCATCTACGGCTCGGTCAAACCCGACGAGGGCACCATCCTCTTCAAGGGCCAGCCGGTTCACATCCGCAATCCGCAAGAGGCACGCAAGCTGGGCATCAGCATGGTGTTTCAGCACTTCAGCCTGTTTGACACGCTCACCGTGGCCGAAAACGTCTGGCTGGGCCTGGACAAATCGCTGCCCTTGGCCGAAGTCAAGCGCCGCATCGAGGCCAAGGCCAGCGAATACGGGCTGGACATCGAGCCGCAGCGTCCGGTGCACACCCTGAGCGTGGGCGAGATGCAGCGGGTGGAAATCATCCGCGCGCTCTTGTCCGATCCGCAGCTCCTGATTCTGGACGAGCCCACTTCGGTGCTGACCCCGCAGGCGGTTGAAAAACTCTTTGTGGTGCTGCACAAGCTGGTCGAGCAGGGCTGCAGCCTGCTCTACATCAGCCACAAGCTGCACGAAATCCGTGCGCTGTGCAGTGCCTGCACGGTGCTGCGTGGCGGGCAGGTGACGGGCGTGTGCGACCCGCGCGAAGAGTCCAACGCCAGCCTGAGCCGTTGGATGATCGGGGCCGAGCCGCCCGCGCTGGCCCCTGTGCCGCGCACACCGGGCGAGGTGGTGTTGGCCGTCAAAGGCCTGAGTCTGGACAAGCAAGACCCGTTCGGTGTGGACCTGCAGGGCATCGATTTGCAGGTGCGCGCCGGTGAGGTGGTGGGCCTGGCCGGTGTGTCGGGCAATGGCCAGCGCGAGCTGATGTGGGCTTTGTCGGGCGAAGACACCCGTGCCGAACCCGCCAGCATCCAGCTGGCCGGGCAAGCGGCTGGCCGCCTGTCGCCGCAGCGCCGCCGCCATCTGGGCCAGCACTTTGTGCCTGAAGAACGCCTGGGCCGTGGCGCGGTGCCCAGCCTGAGCCTGGCGCACAACCTCCTGCTCACGCGCACCGAGTCGGTGGGTCCGGGCGGCTGGATCCGCACCGGGCAGCTGGCCCAGCAGGCGCGCAGCATCATCGAGCGCTTCAAGGTCAAGGCCTCGGGGCCTGACGCTGCGGCCAAGTCGCTGTCGGGGGGCAATCTGCAAAAGTTCATTGTGGGCCGCGAAATCAGCGCCCAGCCCCGCTTGCTGATCGTCTCGCAGCCCACCTGGGGCGTGGACGTGGGCGCGGCGGCGCAAATCCGGGGCGAGATTCTGGCGCTGCGCGACGCGGGTTGCGCGGTGCTGGTGGTCAGTGAGGAGCTGGAAGAATTGTTTGAGATTTCCGACCGATTGCATGTGATCGCCAAGGGCCGCCTGTCGCCGTCCATGGCACGGGCCGAGGCCACGGTGGAACGCATTGGCGAGTGGATGAGTGGCCTGTGGCCTGATGCAGCTGCCGCCCAGGAGGTGAACCATGCTGCGGCTTGAATCCCGTCCCCAGGCGTCCAAAGTCTGGTCCTATGCCTCGCCGCTGCTGGCGCTGCTGGTCACGGTGGTGATTGGCGTGGTCTTGTTTGCCGCCTTGGGCAAAGACCCTGGGCGCGCCCTGCAAATGTTCTTCTGGGAGCCGATCAAGTCTGGCTATGCCCTGGGCGAGCTGATGGTCAAGGCCACGCCGCTGCTGCTGATCGCGCTGGGCCTGGCCGTGTGTTTCAGGTCCAACGTGTGGAACATCGGCGCGGAAGGCCAGTTCATTGTGGGGGCCATCTGCGCAGGCGGCGTGGCCTTGCTGGCAGGCAAGGACACCGGGCGCTGGATCGTGCTGGCCGTGCTGCTGGCAGGCACTGTGGGCGGCATGGCCTGGGCGGGCATCACCGCCTGGCTGCGCGACCGCTTTCATGCCAGCGAGATTTTGGTCAGTCTGATGCTGGTCTATGTGGCCACCATGCTGCTGGGCTACCTGGTCTACGGTCCCTGGAAAGACCCGGCGGGCTACAACTTTCCGCAAACCAAAACCTTTGAGGCGGTCACGCAGATCCCGCGTCTGATGAGTGGCTCGCGCGTGAGCGTGGGCCTGCCGATGGCGCTGGCCTGCGCGGCGGGCTTGTGGGTGTTCCTGTTTCGCACCCGTGCCGGTTTTGCCCAGCAGGTGGGCGGTTTGGCCCCCGATGCGGCGCGCTATGCCGGGTTTTCCTCGCGCAAGGCGCTGTGGGTGGCGCTGCTGACTTCGGGTGCAGCTGCCGGTCTGGCCGGTGCGCTGGAAGTGGCTGGGCCGCTGGGGCAGCTCACGCCCTATGTGCCCATGGGCTATGGCTTTGCGGCCATCATCGTGGCCTTTGTCGGGCGCCTGCACCCTGTGGGCATGGTGCTGTCGGCGGTGCTCATGAGCATGTTCTACATCGGTGGCGAGCTGGCGCAGTCGCGCATGGGGCTGCCCAAGTCGATCACAGGCGTCTTTCAGGGCCTGCTGCTGTTTTGCCTGCTGGCGTGTGACACGCTGGTCAATTACCGCATCCGCTGGGGCTTGCCCGCGGGTGCCATGCGGAAAGGGGCTGTCTGATGGAAGCCTACGCATTGCTGATCGCGGCCACGCTGAACGCGGGCACGGTGCTGGCCCTGGCATCGCTGGGTCTGCTCATCAACGAAAAATCCGGTGTGCTCAACCTGGGTGCCGAGGGCATGATGGTGTGCGCTGCCATTGCGGGCTTTGCCAGCGTGGTGCACACCGGCAGCGACAGCCTGGGGCTGTTGGCGGGCATGGGGGCCGGGGCGCTGCTGGCCGCCGTGTTCGGCGTATTGGTCATTTGGCTGGGCACCAACCAGTACGCCACGGGGCTGGCCCTGAGCCTGTTTGGTGCGGGGTTCTCGGCCTTTGCCGGCATCAACTATGTGCAGGCCAAGCTGCCCGAGCGCCAGCATTTCGAGATTCCCGGCCTCGCCGACATCCCCTTGCTGGGCCCGGCGCTGTTTCGCCAGCACCCCATGGTGTACCTGGCCATGGCTTTGTGCGTGGCACTGATCTGGTTCCTCTACAAAAGTCGCACCGGTCTGGTGCTGCGCGCCGTGGGTGAATCCCCCGAGTCGGCGCATGCGCTGGGCTACCCGGTGCGCCGCATCCGCTTGGCGGCGGTGGTGGTGGGGGGGGCGTTGTGTGGCCTGTCGGGGGCCTACATCTCCATCGTCTACACCCCCCTGTGGGTGGAGGGCATGGTGGCCGGCAAAGGCTGGATTGCCTTGGCGCTGACCACCTTTGCCACCTGGCGTCCGGCACGGGTCTTGCTGGGCGCCTACCTGTTTGGCGGTGTGACCATGTTGCAGTTTCACCTGCAGGGGGCAGGGGTGGATGTGCCCAGCCAGCTGCTCAGTTCTCTGCCTTACCTGGCCACCATTGCGGTGCTGGCCCTGATCTCGCGCAACCCCACCTGGATTCGCGTGAACATGCCCGCCTCGCTGGGGAAACCCTTCCATCCGGGTTCATAATGCTTTTTTTCAACCCTGTAACTTCGTTCAACTCAAAGGAACCGACATGACAGACTTTTCCAAGCGCAGCGCCATCAAGATGGTGGCTTTGACCGCTGTGGCCGCTGCCGCCCTCGTGGGCTGTGGCAAGAAAGAAGAGCCCAAGGCCGAAGCGCCTGCAGCTGCGCCAGCCAAGGCCGAGCCGCTGAAGGTGGCGTTTGCCTACGTCGGCCCGGTGGGTGACGGTGGTTGGACTTTTGCCCACGACAACGGTCGCAAGGCGGTGGAAAAGGAATTCGGTGACAAGGTTGTCACCAGCTTCGTTGAAAACGTACCCGAGAGCGCAGACGCAGAGCGCGTGATCCGCGACCTGGCTGGCCAGGGCAACAAGGTCATCTTCGGCACCACCTTCGGTTACATGGAGCCCATGCTCAAAGTTGCCGCCGACACCAAAGACGTCAAGTTCGAGCACGCCACCGGCTACAAGCAAGCCGAGAACATGCGCACCTACGACAGCCGCACCTACGAAGGCGCGTACATGGCGGGCGTGGTCGCTGGCAAGATGACCAAATCCAACACCCTGGGCGTGGTCGCCTCGATCCCAATTCCTGAAGTGATCCGAAACATCAACTCCTTCACCCTGGGTGCCCAGTCGGTCAACCCCAAGGTCAAGACCAAAGTGGTGTGGGTCAACGAATGGTTCAACCCGCCAAAAGAAACCGAAGCCGCCACCGCCCTGATCAACGGCGGCGCCGACGTGCTGATGCAAAACACCGACTCGCCCGCCGTGCTGAAGACAGCCGAAGCCAAAGGCAAGCGCGCCTTCGGCTGGGACAGCGACATGACTGCTTACGGCCCCAAGGCCCACCTGGGTTCCGCCGTGATCAACTGGGGTCCGTACTACGTCAAGTCCGTGCGTGAAGCACTCGAAGGCAAGTGGACCGGTGGCCAGGCCGCCTGGTGGGGCGTGAAAGAAGGCGCCATCGACTTTGTGTCTGTGGCCGAAGACGTGCCTGCCGACACCAAGAAAAAGCTCGACGAAGTCAAAGCCGGTCTGAAAGACGGCAGCTTCGTGATCTGGAAAGGCCCGATCGTGGGTCAGGACGGCAAGGAAGTGCTGGCCAAAGATGCTGTCGCCGACGACAAGTTCCTGGGCGGCATCAGCTTCTACGTCAAAGGCGTGGAAGGCAAGATCCCCAGCGGCAAGTGATTCGCTGATGGTCTGAACAAGGGCTGCTTCGGCAGCCCTTTGTTTTTGGATTTCCCGCCTAAGATGTTCACATCTGTGTCAGGAGTTCACCATGTTCAAAGTCCACGCTGTCGCCCCGCATCGCCTGCCCGAGCTGATGCGGGCCATGCCCAAGGCCGAGTTGCACATCCACATCGAGGGCTCGCTGGAGCCTGAAATGATCTTTGCGCTGGCGCAGCGCAATGGCGTGAAGCTGCCTTATGCCAGCGTCGAAGCGCTGCGCGCGGCCTATGCCTTCACCAACCTGCAAAGCTTTCTGGACCTGTATTACGCAGGCGCCAGCGTGCTGCTGACCGAGCAGGATTTCTACGACATGGCCTGGGCGTATTTCCAGAAGGCCAAGGCCGACCATGTGGTGCGCGCCGAATTGTTCTTTGACCCGCAGACCCACACCGCGCGCGGTGTGCCCATGGGGGCTGTGATCGAAGGCCTGTCGCGTGCCTGCCGCGACGCCCACGCGCAACTGGGCATCAGCGCTGACCTGATCCTGTGCTTCTTGCGTCACCTGTCCGAAGACGAGGCTTTGGCCACGCTGCAGGCGGCCATGCCCTGGCGTCAGCATTTCATCGGTGTGGGCCTGGATTCGAGTGAAGTCGGGCATCCTCCTGAAAAATTTACCCGCGCCTTTGCATTGGCGCATGCGCATGGCCTGCGCCTGGTGGCCCACGCGGGCGAGGAGGGCCCCCCGGCCTATGTGTGGCGTGCGCTGGATGTGCTCAAGGTTGAGCGCATTGACCACGGTGTGCAGTCCATCCATGACGCGGCGCTGATGCAGCGCCTGGTGGATACGCAAATGCCGCTCACCGTATGCCCGCTGTCCAACCTCAAACTGTGCGTGTTCGGCCAACTTGCCGACCACAACCTGGGCCGGATGTTGGAGGCGGGCGTGCGCGTCACGATCAATTCCGACGATCCGGCCTACTTTGGCGGCTACCTGCTGGAGAACTACCTGCAGACCTTTGCGGCCCTGCACCTGGGGGCGCCGCAGGCCTACCGTCTGGCGGCCAACAGCATCGAGGCCAGCTTTGCCCCCGAGGAAGACAAGCACCGCTGGATGCATGAGCTCAAGCAGGTGTTTGGGCGGTTCACCGAGCAGGATTGAAGAAAGATCAAAGGGAGGTACGTGTCATGCTGTTTGCCGTGATTTTTCATGACCACCCAGGGCAAGGGGATTTGCGTGCAGCCCACGCTCAAGCCCACATCGATTGGTTGGCTGCGCATGCGGACACGGTGCGCGTTGCCGGAAGTCTGCGTGAGACGCCGGATCAGGTACCCAAAGGGGGGTTGTGGATCGTGGAGGCGCCTGACAGTGCTTCTGTTCAGAAATTGTTGGAGACCGACCCCTTCTGGACCTGTGGATTGCGTGAAGGCGTGGAGGTTCTGATCTGGCGAAAAGCCTTTGACCAACCGGTGCTGGTGTGAGCCGGTAAAATCACGTCAAAACCCGCGCCCCGGCGGGTTTTGTTTTGTTCAACTTCCGGGGCCATGTAGAGGACTACCATGTACAAAAACCTCGCAGCCACGCTCGCGGCCGCCTGTTTTTTCCTTCCCCTTTCCACCACCAGCCAGGCCGAACCGGTCAAGGCAGGCTTTGTCTATGTCTCGCCCATCACCGAAGCGGGTTGGACCCGACAGCATGACGAGGGCCGCAAAGCCGTTGAAAAGGCGATGGGTGATCAGGTCAAGACCACTTTTGTGGCCGACGTGGCCGAAGGCGCTGACGCTGAGCGCGTGATCCGCGACCTGGCCGCGCAAGGCCACCAGATCATCTTCACCCCCAGCTTTGGCTACATGGAGCCCACGCTCAGGGTGGCCAAGGACTTCCCGAATGTGAAGTTTGAATCGGTGACGGGTTACAAGACCGCCGCCAATGTGGCCGCGTCCAATGCGCGTTACTACGAGGGCCGCTACCTGGCGGGCATTGCCGCAGGCCGCATGACGCAGACGAATGTGGCGGGTTATGTGGCGGGCTTCCCGATCCCCGAAGTGCTGCAGGGTATCAATGCTTTCACCTTGGGCATGCGCTCGGTCAACCCCAAGGCCACCGTCAAGGTGGTTTGGCTGAACGCCTGGTTTGACCCGCCGCGTGAGCGTGAGGCGGCCATGACGCTGTTCAACCAGGACGCGGACGTGATCGCTTTCCACACCGGCTCGACCGCCGTGATGGCAGCAGCGCAGGAGCGCGGCAAGATGGCCGTGGCCTACCACTCGGACATGCGCAAGGTGGGCCCGGACGCGCAGATCATCGCGGTGACCCACCAGTGGGGCGACTACTACACCCGCCGTGTCAAGGCCGTGATGGATGGCAACTGGAAAAGCGGCAGCGTCTGGGGAGGTGTCAAGGAAGGCATGATCCGCGTCGGTGACTTTGGCCCCAAGGTGCCTCAAAAGGTGCAAGACGAGGTGCTGACCCGTCAAAAAGCCATTGGCGCAGGTAAGTTGCAGCCTTTCACTGGCCCCATCGTGGACAACGAAGGCCGCGAAGTGCTGGCCAAGGGCCAAAAGCTCAGCGACGAACAGATCCTGAACATGAACTACCTGGTCGCCGGGGTGGTGGGGCGCATCAACAAGTGATGGACCAGCCCCCCCCCCGGCTGGCGCCGGGGGGCTGGGAGCCTGAGAGTCGGGCAGCAAGCTGGCTCGGGCCGGCCTTATGCCTGGGCGTGCACCTTGATCTTGGCCGCCGCTGCGCGGGCGCGGGCCAGTGCATCCGGGCCTTTGGCCAGGGCCACCGCCATGCGGCGGTAGGGGCGCGTGGTGGGTTTGCCAAAAATGCGCACGTCCACGCCCGGCTCGCTCAAGGCGTCTTCCACACCCGTGAAAGTGGGGTGGCTGCCAGCGCCCTCGGCCAGCACCACGGCGCTGGCACCTTCGATGGCTTCAATCAGGGGGATGGGCAAGCCCAGCACGGCACGGGCGTGCAGGTCAAACTCGCTCAGGTTCTGGCTGATCAGGGTGACCATGCCGGTGTCGTGCGGTCGGGGGCTCAACTCGCTGAAGATCACCTCGTCTTTGGTGACGAAAAACTCCACGCCAAAAATACCCGCACCGCCCAGGTCGGCCGTGACCTTGTCGGCCATGGCCTGCGCGGCTTGCAAAAACTCGGGTTTCATCGGCTGGGGTTGCCAGCTGTACTGGTAGTCGCCACGTTCCTGCACATGCCCGATCGGTGGGCAGTACAGCGTCGGGCCTTTGCGCTGGCGCACCGTCAGCAGCGTGATTTCGTAGTCGAAGGCGATGAATTCTTCAACAATGACCTTTTGGCGATCGCCGCGCATGCCAGCGCAGGCGTAGTCCCAGCTGGCTTGAATGTCGGCCTCGGTTTTGGCCACGCTCTGGCCTTTGCCTGAGGAACTCATGACAGGTTTGATGACCACCGGAAAGCCAATCGCGCGGGCCTCGGCCAACAGCGCTTGGCTGGATTGGGCGTAGGCAAAGCGTGCGGTGCGAACGCCCAGGCCCACGGCCACGTCGCGGATGCGGTCGCGGTTCATGGTCAGGTTGGCAGCGCGGGCGCTGGGGATGACCTCAAAGCCTTCTTTTTCAACGTCCAGCAACACCTCGGTGCGAATCGCTTCGATCTCGGGCACGATCAGGTTGGGCTGGTGCTTGGCGATGGTGGCACGCAAGGTGGCTTCGTCGAGCATGCTGAAGACTTCGTTTTCGTCAGCCACCTGCATGGCCGGGGCGCCTGCGTAGCTGTCGCAGGCCACCACATGGCAGCCCAGGCGTTTGGCGCTGATGACGAATTCTTTGCCGAGCTCGCCGGAGCCCAGTAGCAGGATCTTTTTCATAAGGGGTAATGGTTAAAGGTTAGGGGTGGCCGGATTATCGGTGGCGCATCTGTCCGATTGCCTACAATCCGGGCCAACCGGAGCAATTTTCATGAGCATCAAGAGCGACAAGTGGATCCGCCGCATGGCCGAGCAACACGGCATGATCGAGCCTTTCGAGCCCGGTCAGATCCGCCAGAACGCGGCCGGTCAGAAGATCGTGAGCTATGGCACCAGCAGCTATGGCTACGACATCCGCTGCGCGCCCGAGTTCAAGGTGTTCACCAACATCCACAGCACGGTGGTGGACCCGAAGAACTTTGACGAAAAGAGCTTCGTGGACATCAATTCGGACGTCTGCATCATTCCGCCCAACAGTTTCGCCCTGGCCCGTACCGTGGAGTACTTTCGCATTCCGCGCAATGTGCTGACCGTGTGCCTGGGCAAGAGCACCTATGCCCGCTGCGGCATCATCGTGAACGTGACGCCCTTCGAGCCCGAGTGGGAGGGCTATGTGACGCTGGAGTTTTCCAACACCACGCCGCTGCCGGCCAAGATTTACGCCGGTGAGGGTTGCGCCCAGGTGTTGTTCTTTGAGAGCGACGAGGTCTGCGAGACCAGCTACAAGGACCGGGGTGGCAAGTACCAGGGGCAGGTGGGCGTGACTTTGCCCAAGACCTGAGTCTGTTCTGCTTCGTTTGGCGCCGGCCGAGGGTGAGGCTGGGGCCGGACTCCTCATGGCGGGGTACCGCAAATCGTCGCCCGGCCCCAACCGATCCTGCCCCGAAGGGGCCAAAAATGGCCGACACCCCCAAAATGCGACAATAGAGGGCAATGACTACCCCTTACTCACAACTGCCTTTGGCCCCCACGCTGGCCAAAGCCGTAGCCGAAATGGGCTACGAAAACATGACGCCCATCCAGGAACAGGCCATTCCCGTGGTGCTGACCGGCAAAGACGTCATGGGCGCGGCCCAGACCGGCACCGGCAAAACCGCCGCCTTCTCGCTGCCCCTGCTGCAGCGCCTGCTCAAGCACGAAAACGCCTCCACCTCGCCGGCCCGCCACCCCGTGCGCGCCCTGGTGCTGCTGCCCACGCGTGAACTCGCCGACCAGGTGGCCCAGCAGATCAAGCAATACGCCAAATACACCCAGCTGCGCAGCACCGTGGTGTTTGGTGGCATGGACATGAAGCCGCAGACGGCTGAACTCAAAAAAGGCGTCGAAGTGCTGGTGGCCACACCGGGTCGCCTGCTTGACCACATCGAGGCCAAGACCGCCGTGCTCAACCAGGTCGAGTACGTGGTGCTCGATGAAGCCGACCGCATGCTGGACATCGGTTTCCTGCCCGACCTGCAACGCATCCTTTCCTACCTGCCCAAGCAGCGGACCACGCTGCTGTTCTCGGCCACCTTCTCGCCCGAGATCAAGCGGCTGGCCAGCAGCTATCTGCAGGACCCGGTCACCATCGAAGTGGCCCGCCCCAACGAAACCGCGTCCACCGTGGAGCAGCGTTTCTTTGCTGCCGTCGATGACGACAAGCGCCGCGTGATCCGCAAGGTGCTGGGCGATCGCGGCCTGCAGCAGGCCTTCATCTTCAACAACAGCAAGCTCGGTTGCGCCCGCCTGGCGCGTGCGCTGGAGCGCGACGGCTTCAAGACCGGCGCACTGCACGGTGACAAGAGCCAGGACGAGCGCCTGAAGACGCTGGAAGCCTTCAAAAAAGGCGAAGTGCACCTGCTGGTCTGCACCGATGTGGCCGCGCGCGGCCTGGACATCAAGGACGTGCCGGCGGTGTTCAACTACGACGTGCCTTTCAATGCCGAAGACTATGTGCACCGCATTGGCCGCACCGGCCGTGCTGGCGCCTCCGGTCTGGCCGTGACCCTGGTGGCGCCCAGCGACAACCGCCTGGTGGCCGACATTGAAAAACTCATCAAGAAGAAGATCGAGGTCGAAGCCATCGAGCTGGGCGACGAGCGCCGTGGCCGTGGCGACCGGGGTGAGCGCAGTGACCGGGGTGAGCGTGAAGGGGGCTACCGCCGCCGTGACGAAGACCCGCGCGATGTGCTGGACACCCCACGTGAGCGCCGTGGCTTTCGTCCTGCTCCCGCCCCACGCGATCCGTTCTTTGACAAGCCTTATGAGGCCGCCAGCGCCGAAGCGCCGCCCGTCTGGGAGTCGCAGCGCCCCGCCACCCGTGCCGGTGTCTCGGCCAACATCAAGACCAAGCGCAAGGTCGCAGCCTTGTTCAAACCCGGCGAATAAGCCTTTCACGCTCTTTACCCCTGCTTCAAAGTAGGGAGCGCTGGCGCTGTCAAAATCGGGGCATGTCTGAATTCCATGCCTTGAACCCGCTGACCCGTTCCCTTGTCTGGGCGGGTCTGTCTTTTGGTGTTGTGCCCGCCTGGGCGCAAGGCACCCCGGTGGGCGTGACCGACCTGGGGCGCATCGAGATACGCAGCAACCGCGACAACGACACCGAGCAGCGGCGCGAGTCCACCGCCAGCAAGATCGTCATTGGCCGTGAAGAGATCGAGAAACAGGGGGATGCCACGATTGGCGATGTGCTCAAACGCTTGCCGGGTGTGACCCTGGGCGGTGCGCCGGGCCGTCCCGGTGCGATCCGCATGCGGGGGTTGGGCGGCGGTTACACCCAGATCCTGCTGGACGGCGAACGCATGCCCCCCGGCTTTTCGATTGACCAATTGACCCCCGAGCAGGTCGAACGCATTGAAGTCATGCGTGCGCCCACCGCCGAGACCGGTGCCCGGGCGATTGCCGGGACCATCAACATCGTGCTGCGCGAGGGCCGCAAAGGCACGCCCGACGACCTCAAACTCACGGCCAGCTCCGAGCACGGGCACCGCTCCACCCAGGCCAACTGGGTGCACAACCTCAAAAGCGAAGCCCTCACGGGCAGCTTCACGTTGTCGGCGACCGACAACTTCAAGCCAGATGAGAGCATCACTTTGACGGAGTCCTCGTCGTTTGCAGACCGGGTGAAGGAAGCCAGCAGCCTGGGCCACCGCAGTGGCTTGCATGCCAACGCCCGCCTGCAGTGGAAAGGTGAGCAAGGGCGCAGCCTGGTGCTGATGCCATTCGTGGTCTATTCCGAGTACGACAGCCGCGGCCGCATCGTTGTGCGATCGGATGCTGGCATGTCGGATGCCGCGCAAACGCTCAACAGCAGCCGTTTTGCCATGGCGCGCCTCAATGGCCAGTGGGCCCAGCGACTGTCTGCCGACGACCGGCTGGAACTGCGCTTTGGGGCAGGGCAGTCCGATTACGACTACCGCATGGATCAGAACGGTGCCACACAAGTGCTCAGCGACACCGGCCGGCCCTTGTTGCGCAACGGCTACGAAACCCAGAATTTTGTGGACCGCAGCGCCAGCCTGACAGGCAAGTGGACGCGTGCCCTGGACAGTGGCCACCAAATCGTCAGCGGTCTGGAGTTTGAACAGGTGAACCGGGATGAGGCAGGCAATGCGGCATCCTCGGAAGACGGGGGCGATTTGCAGGCCCGCACGCGCCGCTGGGCGCTCTACAGCCAAGACGAATTCAAGATCAACCCGAACTGGTCCGCTTACGGTGGTTTGCGTTACGAAAACCTGCTGACCGGAGGCGTGGTCAATGGCGTGCTCAAACACAACGACAGTGGCGTGTGGACGCCCCTGATGCATGCAGTTTTCAAACCAGATCCGCAAAAGCGTGATCAGGTGCGCATGAGCCTGACACGCAGCTACAAGACGCCGACCCTGCACCAACTGGTGGCTCGGTATGTGCCCTCGCTGGGGGACAACAGTTGGACTCAGCCGGATCGGACTGGTAATCCGGACCTCAAGCCCGAGCTGGCCACGGGCGTGGACCTGGCGTTTGAGCGTTACCTGGAGCAGGGCGGCGTGCTCAGCGCCAATGTGTTTCGACGCAACATCAGCAACCTGATCCGTTACACCACCAGCTTCAACGGCATGCGTTATGTGTCTTCGCCATCCAATGTGGGCGACGCCGTCACGCAGGGCGTCGAACTGGAGGCCAAGTTCCGCCTGAACCAATGGATTGAGAACGCATGGCCGATCGACGTGCGCAGCAACGTGAGTTTTTTCCACTCGCGTGTCAAGGATGTGCCAGGGCCCCACAACCGACTGGACCAGCAGCCATACTCCACTGGCAACCTGGGGGGGGACTACCGCCTGCGCGGCCTGCCACTCACGGTGGGCGGCAACTTCAACTGGAACCCAGCCTATGACACGCGGCGCACGGTGGAGCAAACGCTCTACCAGGGTGCCAAACGGGTGCTGGATGTGTACGGCCTGTGGCGCCTGTCGCCAGCCGCCGGTCTGCGCCTGACGCTGAGCAACCTCGTGCCACTGGACTATGTGACGGGCTCGACCTTCAGCTCGGCTGGCCAGTACGAGTTGGCTCGCACCACGGCGCGCAACTGGCAAAACGTGCAGTTGCGACTGGAAATGAAGATTTAAGACATTCCGTTGCGCCGGGCCAGCTCCACGAACAGGCCCGAATGGTCCAGGTCGGCCAGGCCGTGGTCAATGGCTTCGCTGTACAGGCGCTCAAACAGCTCAGTGATGGGGGCCTGAAAGTCCAGCGCGGCCGCCGTGTCCAGGGCATTGCGCATGTCCTTGCGCTGTACCGTCATGGTGGCACGCGGTGCAAAGTCACGCTCCACCATGCGCTGGCCGTGCAGCTCAAGGATACGGCTCCTCGCAAAGCCACCGCCAATCGCTTCGCGCACCTTGGCCATGTCGGCACCGCCCTTGGCGCACATCAGCAAGGCTTCAGACACCGCACCAATCGTGATGCCCACGATCATCTGGTTGGCCAGCTTGGCCAGCTGCCCAGCGCCATGTGGCCCCACATGGGTGCTGGTGCCCAGGTGCTGCAGCACGGGCAGGGCCTCTTGCAGATCGGTGCCATTGCCACCGGCCATGATGGCCAGCGTGCCCGCTTCGGCCGCCACGGTGCCACCTGAAACCGGGGCATCCACATGGCGCAGGCCCAGGGCCTGCAGGCGCGTCGCATGGTCGCGGGCTTCGGCGGGTTTGATGGAGGCCATGTCCACCAGCAACGCGCCGGGTTTCATGGCCTGTGCCACGCCCAAGCCAAACAGCACCTCTTGCACCACCGTACCGTTCTCCAGCATGCTGATGACGATGTCGGCGCCCCGCACGGCATCGGTAGCCTGTGCATGCACCGTGGCGCCGAGTGCCGCCAGGGTTTGGGCCTTGGCGGTGTTGCGGTTCCAGGCGTGAACATTCAAGCCCGCCTGACACAGGCGGGTGGCCATGGGCAGGCCCATGCGGCCAATGCCCAGGATGGCGACGGTGGGATGGTTGAGGGCAGCGCTCACAGCAGGCTCCGTATTCACAATGCGGGCATTGTCGCGGGTTTGGCATCCCCCTTGTGGCCGCTATGCCATCATGCGGCCACCATTCCCGAGGAGACACACATGGCCAAAGACGCCGCCTGGCACGACCGCATGTACAACAACCGCGCACTGGTGCCTGACTTTGCCGAGCACTTTGCGCGCTGGAAAAACGGCTCTGAGCAGGCCCGCCAACAGCGCGCCTGTGTGCTGGATGTGCCCTACGGCGATGGCCCCAGTGAAACGCTGGACATCTTTCCGGCCAGCCGCCCCAACGCGCCGGTGGTGGTGTTCATTCACGGCGGTTACTGGCGCAGCCTGGACAAGGCCGACCACGCCTTTGTGGCGCCCCCCTTGCTGGACATGGGGGCCTGTGTGGTGGTGGTCAACTACGCGCTGTGCCCCGGCACCGCCTCTGCGCCCGTGACGATCCCGGACATTGCTATGCAATGCGCACGCAGCCTGGCCTGGGTCTGGCGCCACATTGGCGCGCACGGCGGTGACCGCAACAACATCTCGGTCATCGGCCACTCTGCCGGTGGGCATCTGGCGGCCATGCTGCTGGCCTGCCGCTGGAAAGCGCTGGGCGCCGACCTGCCTGCAGACCTGACGCGCAAGGCCCTGTCGATTTCGGGCCTGTTCGATCTGGACCCCATCCGCAAAACGCCGTTTGTGCAGGGCGATCTGCGCATCACACCGGGGCACGTTCGCCAGGCCAGTCCGGCGCTGTGGCCCGCGCCCAAGGGCCGTGTGCTCTATACGGTGGTGGGGGGCGATGAGAGTCCCGAATTCCTGCGCCACAACACCCTGATCCACCAGGTCTGGGGCCCGCGCGTGGTGCCGGTGTGCGAGGCGCTGCCGGGGCTCAACCACTTCAGTGTGGTGTCAGCGCTGGCCGAGCCCGGTCACCGGCTGCACGCGCTGGCGGCGCAGCTGGTTTCTGCGCCCTGAGTGTCAAGCTCTGTGGCCTCGCCCACAGGTCTCAGCCATGGGGCAGGGCAGGCGTTGCCCTGCTGCCTGCTTCAGTCTTTGAGGAACTTCTTGACCAGCAGTGACCAGTAGGCCGAGCCGACCGCCACATTCCTGTCGTTGAAGTCGTAACCCGGGTTGTGCACCATGCAGGCGCCGTGGCCATCGCTTTCGCCGTCGCCATTGCCGATCAACAGGTAGCAGCCGGGTACTTCTTCGAGGAAGAACGCGAAGTCTTCGCTGCCGGTCAGGGCACGGCCCTGGCGGGTCACGCGCTCAGTGCCCACCAGTTCTTCGGCCACATCGCGGGCAAAGTCGGTCTCGCGCAGGTGGTTGACCAGCACCGGGTAGCCGCGCTTGTAGTCGATGCTGGCCCGCACGCCATAGCTTTGGGCCTGGGCATGGACCAGTTCGGTGATGCGCTTTTCCAGCAGCTCGCGCACCTCGCGGTTGAGGGCGCGCACGCTCAGCTTCAAGGTGGCGCTTTGCGGGATCACGTTGTTGGCGATACCGGCATTGAAAGCCCCCACCGTGATGACGGCCATCTCTTGCGGGTCCACATTGCGTGCGACGATGCTCTGCAAGCCGAGCACGATGGCCGAGCCTGCCACCACCGGGTCGGCTGCGCGGTGGGGGACGGCGCCGTGGCCGCCCGTGCCGTCAATCGTGATGGTCACGTTGTCCGACGAAGCCATCATCGGGCCGTCACGCAGGACCAGATGGCCTTGGGGGTGACCTGGCATGTTGTGCATGCCAAAAACCGCTTCGCAGGGGAACTGGGTGAAAAGCCCGTCATCCATCATCTTCTTGGCACCGCCCAAGCCTTCTTCGGCAGGTTGGAAGATCAGGTTGAGCGTGCCCGAAAACTGCACATTGGCGGCAATGTGTTTGGCCGCCGCCAGCAGCATGGCCGTGTGACCATCGTGGCCGCAGGCATGCATGATGCCCACATTGCAGCTGGCGTAGGGCAGTCCCGTGGCTTCTTCGATCGGCAGGGCGTCCATGTCGGCACGCAAGCCCAGTGTGCGTTGCCCACTGCCGCGCTTGAGCTGCCCCACCACGCCGGTGCCACCCAGGCCGCGGGTGACCTGGTAGCCCCATTGCTGGAGCTGCTCGGCCACCAGATCGCTGGTGCGGTATTCCTTGTAGCCCATCTCGGGGTGTCGGTGGATGTCGCGGCGCACCGCGATGAATTCATCGGCCTGGGCCTGCAGGGCTTGCAAGATGTCGTGGCTAAAAGCTTCGCGGGGGGCATTCATGGACAGCTCTCCTGTTTATTGCGGTTGCAGGTTGATGGATTTGGCGATGGTGCGAAATTGCGCAGTGCCATCGGCGTACACCTTAGCCACTTCAGACAGGCTGGCGGGCTTGGCCACAAGCAGGCTGTTGGCCTCCAAGCCTTCTTTCACAGCCGGGTCACTTAGCGAGGCCGTGATGGCTTTGTGCAGTGCTTGCACGGTGGGTTCGGGCGTATCTTTCTTCACGAAATATCCCGTCCAGATGTTGAAGGTGAAGTTCTTGAGCAGTGGTGTTTCAGTGATGGCGGGGATGGACTTGACGCTTTCCAGTCGCTCATTGTTGAGCATGGCCAAAATCTTGATCTTGCCGCTGTCGGCCAGCTGTTGGTAGCTCTTGCCATACACGGTGATGAAAATGTCCACTTGTCCGCCGATCAGGTCCTGGTTGGCCGGAGCGCCGCCTTTGTAGGGCACATGCGTCATCGGGATGCCTGTGGTCTTGGACAGCTGTTCGCCCAGCAAGTGGTAAAACGAGCCCGGACCGACACTGGCGTAAGTCAGTGGCTTGCCTTCTTTGGCGCCTTTGCGTGCATAGTCGATCAGCTCTTCCATATTTTTGGCTGGCAAATCCGGACGTGCGTACACCCCCATCTGAGCTGCACCGATCATCTGCACCAGTCGGAAATCCTCGCTTTTGAATTTGACAGCGGCGTTGGCCAGGGGTGAGAGGATCAGTTCGTTTGGCGAGCCCTGGAAAACGTAATGACCATCTGCGGGCGCATTCAACACCTTCTGGGCCGCAATGGCACCGCTGACGCCGCCCAGGTTTTCAACAATGACCGGCTGCTGGAGCTGTTTGGCCAGCGGGTTGTTGACGATGCGTGCCAGCACATCGGACAGGCCACCCGCAGGGTAGGGCACCATCAGCGTCACGGGCTTGTTGGGAAAGCCCTGGGCCTGGGCCATGCTCAGGGTCAGGCCAGCCGCAGAGGCCAGCAAGAGGCGGCGTATCAGGGAAATTTTCTGCATGTTTGTCTCCGTTGGAATAATGGGAAAAATGGAAGCACAGACCTGCATCGTAGAGGCAATGGCTTCCGGATCTTGTCCCGTTTGTCCAAATTCACTGGGGTTGCAGGTTGATGCTGCGCGCGATGGCGCGGTAGCGCTCGATTTCAGACTGGTAGGTCTTTGCCAGTTCAGAGGGGGTACGCGTGTTCAGCACCACGTTGCCGCTGCTTTCGAGGGCCTTGCGGTTTTCCGGGGTTTCGGCGGCTGCGTAAAAGGCCTTGTTCAGGGTGTTGACGACGCTGTCGGGGGTGTTTTTGTGAACCTGCACACCCGCCCAGATGTCAAAGTCCATCGTCTCCAGGCCTTTCATCGTCGCCATGGCCGGGAACTGTTTGTACAGCGCGTGCGGAGCCTTGGCGGTCACGGCCAGCCCTTGAATCTTGCCGTCGATGATGGTTTGCGGAATCGAGCCGCCCATGGGCAGGAATGCCATGTCGATCTGCCCCCCCATGAGGTCTGACAGCAAGGGGGCAATGCCCTTGTAGGGCACATGCAGCATGTCGACCTTGGTGAGCTGGGAGAACTTCTCGCCAATGAGGTGGTAGAGCGAGCCCGGGCCCACGCTGCCGTAGCTCAGGGGCGTGCCAGTGTTCTTGCGTGCCAGTGCCAGCAAATCGTCCACGGTTTTGACATTGAGCGAATTGCGCACGGCCAGAATGGTCGTGGTGGTGGCGAACTGGGCGACCAGTTTGAAGTCTTCGGGCTTGTATTTCACGCCCTGTATGGCCATGGGGGCCAGCACCAGTTCCATCGGACTGCCCAGGGCCAGCATGTAGCCGTCGGCGGGCGCATTGATCAATCGACCCAGCCCAATCGAGCCACCCGCGCCGCCGATGTTCTCGATGATCATGGTCTGCCCCAGTCGGGCTGCTGCATCGGGTTGCAGCTTGCGCGCAAAAAAGTCCGAGGGTCCACCGGCCGGGTAGGGCACGACCAGACTGATCGTTTTGCTGGGGTAGTTCTGGGCCTGGACCTGGGTCGACGCCAGGGCCAGCGCGGCCATGGCACTCAGCAGCAGGCGGCGCTGAAAGGAAGTCTTGGGCATGTTTGTCTCCGTTGGAATAGGGGTAAATGTGACAAGTGGCATCCTAAAAATCCGTTTTTCATGTGTCAAATGACTTATTTTTCTGATTTGCATTCGTAAAATGCATGGATGAACCTCAGGCACCTGGAACATTGGCTGGCGCTTGCCGACACCGGCTCCTTCAGCCGCGCTGCAGAAAAGCTGCACATCACCCAATCTGCGCTCAGCCGCAGCATCCAGGCCCTGGAGGACGAGCTGGGCGGCCCGCTGGTGGACCGCATCGGCAAACGCAACGAACTCACGCCGCTGGGCCACTCGGTGCTGGAGCGGGCTCGGCGCATCGTGCACGAGGCGTCTGAACTGCAGCAGGGGGCGGCTTTGCTGCAACAAGGTGGGCTGGGCAGCCTGCGTGTCGGTCTGGGCTCGGGGCCGGGCGCCTTGCTGATGACGCCCTGGCTCGTGCACATGGCGCGTGAGCATCCGACGGTCAAGGTCAGCATCATCCGTGGGCCGGCCGAACTGCAGCTGCAGCAGCTGCGTGACCGGCAACTGGACGCCCTGGTGGTGGATGTGCGGCGGGTGGTGCCGGCCGCAGACCTGCTCATCGAGGGCGTGACCGATGCCCCGGCCGGCTTGGTCTGTCGCCGCGGGCACCCCTTGCTCAAAGGTTCGGCGGTGACCTTCGATGACTTGCTGGCTTACCCAATTGCTTCAACGCCGCTGTCGGCCGAAGTGGCCAGGATGCTGGTGGAGCGCTATGGCCCCAGGGCCGACCCAGGTCTGCTGACCACCCTGCAGTGCGAGGAAATTGCCAGCCTGATCGACACCGTGTGCCAGACCGATGCCGTCTTTCTGGGCATTCTGGGGGCCGTGCAGGACCGGCTGGACCGTGGTGAACTGGTCCAGCTGGCCGTGCAACCCACATTCAATTCCGGTGCCCGGTTTGCTTTGATCACACTCGCTGGACGCACCGAGTTGCCCATCCTGGCGGAGTTCCGCCGCTTTGTGACCGAACGGTTTGCACAACTGCAACCCCGCAAGGGCCCAGACCATGGGTGAACTGCCATTGGCCGGGATGTGGTTGGGCCACCGCCTGGCGCACCGCGTGCCCGTGGCACGCCTGCGGCAAATCATCTGTGCGCTGCTGGTGCTCAGCGGCAGTGTGCTGGCCGCGAAGGCGCTGGGGTAAAAAGAAAAAGCCTGCGATCCGTCACCGGAGCGCAGGCCTTGCAGGCGTTGAGCCAGAGCCGGTTTACATCAGCAGGTGTTCGCCCGCGTTGTCGCCACCCAGGATCACGTAGTTCACCTTGCGGATGTCCATCAGCTTCTTGCCACCGGCGTAGCTGATCGAGCTTTGCACGTCCTGCTCCATCTCGATCAGGGTGTTGGCCAGCTTGCCCTTGATCGGCTCCAGAATGCGCTTGCCTTCCACGTGCTTGTACTCGCCCTTGTTGAAGTCCGAAGCCGAGCCGTAGTATTCCTTGAACATCTCGCCATCGACCTCCACGGTCTTGCCCGGCGACTCTTCGTGGCCGGCAAACAGCGAACCGATCATGACCATGCTGGCACCAAAGCGGATGCTCTTGGCGATGTCGCCATGGCTGCGGATGCCGCCGTCGGCAATGATGGGCTTGGTGGCCACGCGGGCGCACCAC
>JACCEE011501429.1_pt1 | contig 39458 bp, 36 predicted proteins | sample 7449931 | NCBI WGS metagenome assembly JACCEE01 (sample SAMN15323457, study PRJNA562643) | freshwater metagenome | isolation source: river surface water | place: USA:Blue River Watershed | collected 2017-08-19 | reverse complement strand
TAAACCTGTAAGCAAAGTTAAATATCCTAGTTCAATGTTATCAAATACAAAAGATTTAAAGCCATCTAGTTCTAAACTATGAATCATCGTATAAATTTCTCTATCAGATTAATAATCTTTGGAAAGCGGGCTTTTACTGTACCAATTTTTAAAGCATCTCTTGAGATATAAAGTTGAAAATCCATATCTTCAAGTAATGAATGATATTCATTGAGCAATTGTTCTTTATGACTGAGTAATTGATAGAATTGTTGCTCAGTTAATTTCGCAAGCAACACGCCCCACATTTCAAATAGAGCTTTATTAATGGGCGTTTTGCGTTTTTTATCGTAACTACGTCTAAAAGTATGTTCTTCAAATAAAAGAGAAGCGCGACTCATCGCGTTTTTAAAAGCATGAGGGATATTTTCTAGGTTTTCTATTTGGATATTCAAATTTTTTAAATTTTGCACTTTATCCAAAAATTCAAAACCATTTGCTTTTAAGAGTTTTTTAAAATCGCGATTATTAAAATCAGGGTAAGCATTAATAATAATCATCGTGTTACTTAAAAAAGTATCAACGGAAATAGTCTTTTTAAAATCTGTATAATCACGCACCCAAAAAGCGAGAAAACGCAAGATAAGTTCTTTATCCTCCATTCTTTCTGTTTTAACTGTGCTATCTGTTGCTGTTTTAAACTCAGAACACTCAGCAAGTTCATTTAATAATTCTGTACAATAGCCAATATATAAAGCATTGCGTATTTCTTGTTGACTAAGTGGCTCTCCCCCTGTATTAATTCGTTTAAAAATATTTCGTTTTACTTCTTCAGGTGTATTAGGTTCAACAACTGTGAAAGTAAATTCAGTTTCTAATATCCGATTCTGTAAATAAGTATCTAGTTGTTTAAAGTTTTTTCCATTTAATTCTTTCCAAAACTCTAATCCTGTTAATAAAAAACCTTCACCTTTAATGTCTTCTTTTTTAGTTTCTAAGAATTTTTTTCCTAAAATAAAATCACGCATGGTGCTTAAACGTTGTAAACCATCAACAACAGTCAAATGACCATTCGTATCTGATGATACATAAAACATAGGCAATGGAATTTTAAGCATTAAGGATTCTATTAATTGCGATTTTTTATCTTGTTTCCAAACTTCTTTACGTTGAAAATCAGGATTTAAAATAATTGTATTTTGGTTTAAACGTCGCAAAATAGTTTCCATTGGGATAATTTTTGATTGAATTGAAATATCCTCTGGATTAAAAGGGTCACTTGAGGTTTCATCTTCAATGTCAAAAGAGGATTCATTTTCTTGCATTATTTTATCTCAAAAGTTGCTTACACAGTTTTAAAAAAACCGCTAACTTTTTAAATTAAAAACTTAGCGGTTTTCTTTTAACTCAACATTAAACTTGCTAAAACGCCCGTGTTACCCGCACAATTTCTTCTGGCGTAGTAATGCCGTTATACAATTTGCTCAATGCGTCATTGCGCAATGTCCGCATTCCTTGTCTAATCGCTTCTTCACGAATGGCATTTGCATCGCCGCCCGTGCTGATAACGTGGCGCACAGGGTCAGATACATGCAGTAATTCGTATAAACCTAAACGTCCACGATACCCCGTCGAGGCGCAACGGTCGCAGCCTCTACCACGGCGAATGGTGGGACAGTCGCGGCGCGAAATGCCCAGTAAATCCGCTTCTTCTTGTGTTAAAGGTTGTTCTTCGGCACAGTGAATGCACACTTTACGCACTAAACGTTGCGCCATCACTGCCATTAAACTGGAACTAATCAAATAAGTGTCGATGCCCATGTCTTGCAAACGTGTCACCGCGCCCGCTGCGTCGTTAGTGTGCAGAGTGGAAAAAACTAAGTGTCCAGTCAATGCGGATTCAATCGCAATTTCAGCGGTTTCTCCGTCGCGAATTTCCCCAATCATGATAATGTCAGGGTCTTGCCGCACAATGGAGCGTAATCCCGCGGCGAAGGTTAAGCCAATTTTTGAATTAACGTGAATTTGCGTAATGCCCGCCAGTTGGTATTCAACGGGGTCTTCAATGGTAATAATCTTTTGAATTCCGCTATTTACTTTTGCCAGTGTGCCGTACAAAGTTGTGGTTTTTCCGCTCCCTGTGGGGCCTGTGACGAGAATTAAACCGTGCGGTTGTTGCACAATTTTGCTGAAAGGACGCAATACATCTTCTGGCATCCCTAATTTATCTAAGTCAACTTGTACGTCGCTACGGTCAAGAATCCGTAATACAATCGATTCGCCATGCACACCTGGTAAGGTGGAAACCCGCATGTCTAGCGTGCGTTCGCCCATTTGGTATTGAATCCGTCCATCTTGCGGTAGCCGTTTTTCACCGATGTCGAGCTTTGCCATGAGTTTAACCCGTGAGGCGACGGCGGCTTGTACAGAGGCGGGCAGTTTTTCAATGCTGACCATAACACCATCCACCCGACAGCGGACAATTAGTTGTTTTTCTTCAGGTTCAAAGTGAATATCACTCGCGCCTAAATCGAGTGAACGTTCCATTAAGTGGTTGACCATGCGAATGACTGGCGCATCGGAGGCAATATCTTTGAGATATTCGCTATCTTCTATGTTGCCCGCTTCTAAACCGCCTTCAATTTCGGGCGCAAGTTTGGCGCGCCAATGTTTGATTAAGCGGGTGATTTGTTCTTCATTGGCTTTTTCAAAGCGTATATTTGAACCCAATAAATAGCGAATTTTGGCGCGGTCTTCAATATCAGGGGCTTGATGAAATAATAAACAGGGGTCAGCGGGAAATTGTTCCACCGGCGCAATATTTTTTTTGGATAATAATTGGGTAAATAAAGGAAGATTAAGCGTTTGCATAGCAGTTTGTACGGGTGAGTTTAAGTAGCGGGAGGAGTTTCTGTAGGGTTCGTGTTTTCTAATACACGACTAAAGCCCGCAACTTTTAATTGCACGGATAAGCGAGTGGGAACACTGGCACTGCGTGCTTCTAAACTGATGACAATTAAACGTTCTGGATTGCGGTTTAATTTGCTGATTAAGTCAGGTAAAACTTGTGAATCTATTTCAAATTCAATAGATTGACTAATAATCATCCAGCGGTCATTGGTACTAAATTCTGGCACAGACATTGAGCGGAGGGTGACATTTTGTTGTTGGGCAATATTACGCAGAATGCTTTGTAATCGGGCAGCAATTAAATCGCGATTACTGCCTTTTAATAGAGAGTCGTTGATTTTTGCGGCTTCTGCTTTGGCTTTTTCATTAGATTGTTGCCAGTTTTCAGTTTCTTGGCTAAGACGTTGATAACGTTCAATGTCTAAATGCAGACGGTCTAAATCCTCCCAATAATCATGATAGGCATGAATGGCTTTGGGGAGTAACATAAAGGGGACAACGTAGCCTAAGAATAAAACCAGCATCCAAGTTAGTAGGCGTTTTTCTTTTGCAGTCAATGCTTTTTCTCACTTGTTATTCTACAAAATGAATGAACTATAATTTTCTTTGTTATCTCGTTCCCATATTTCCGCGTCATTACCATCTGATGTAGGGTGGAATAGCATAGCGTATTCCACCATGAAACTCTGCAAATGCTGTGTAAAACAGATGATAAACCAAATGGTGGAATACACTTTGTTATTCCACCCTACACTAATCATGCTCGCTTAATGATACTTCCGCATGGAAACAAGCTAAATTTTTTTCACTCAGAAGATTATAGTTCAAACAGAACTTAACTTGCAGAACCGTCTAAGGTTAATAAAACTTTATACAATTCGGGACGACGGTCGCGGAATAATCCCCACTCGGTGCGTGTCGCTTGCAACGCATCTAAATCAAAACTGGCGATTAAAATAGTTTCACTTTGACGGTCAGCAACATGTTGAATATCGCCTGTAATTCCAGTGATAAATGATGAACCGTAGAAAGTAATGTCGCATACTTCGCCTTGTTCTACCCCGACGCGATTAGATGCAATCACTGGAATACAGTTCGCGGCAGCATGTCCTTGCATCACCCGTTGCCAATGGTCGCGTGAATCAATGGTTGCATCTTGTGGTTCTGAACCAATGGCGGTGGGATAAAAAAGCAATTCTGCGCCCATCAATGCCATTGCGCGGGCAGTTTCTGGAAACCATTGGTCCCAGCAAATCCCAATCCCAATCGTGCCAAAACGGGTTTTCCACACTTTAAACCCTGTATCACCAGGTGAAAAATAGTATTTTTCTTGATAACCAGGCCCATCGGGAATGTGAGTCTTGCGATATACGCCTAATAACGTACCATCAGCATCAAAAACCACTAAGGAGTTGTAATAAACATTATTTTTACGTTCAAAAAAACTAATGGGCAAAACCACATTCAATTCTTTTGCCAATTGCCCCATTTGTTCTAATAAAGGATTATTTTCTACAGGACGGGCTAATTTAAAATATTCGCCTTTTTGGTCTTTGCAAAAATAAGGCGTTTCAAATAATTCTTGCAACAAAATAATATTTGCGCCCTGTTCGGCGGCTTGGCGCACTAACTTTTCCGCGCGTGCAATGTTTGCAGTACAATCCCAATCACATGCCATTTGCGTTGCTGCTACAGTCACCATACGCATGAACTATTCCTCCATCACAATCGGTAAAGGTTGTTGTTGTGTAATGCAATGTACACCACCACCGCCCATATAAATATCCACTGCCGGAATTTGTACGACTTGCCGCTCAGGAAATAATTGTTTCAAAGTCGCTGCACAGGCTGCATCACGCGCGGGGTCATCAAAACTACAAGCGACAATCCCACCGTTGGCAATGTAAAAATTGATATAGGACAAGCCCAAACGCTCACCTTCAGGTGTAAAAGTGGGTTTAGGTTGCTCAATGGTGAACACTTCTAACGGACGACCTTTAGCATCGGTTGCGTTGCGTAAAGTCGCTAAATTTTCTTGCAAATTGGCATAATTTTCATCATTAGGGTCAGAGCTAATTAAAGCAACAACTTTGCCTACCCCTACAAAACAAGCAACATTATCCACATGTCCATCAGTATCATCATTGCGCAAACCATGTTTTAACCAAATCACTTTGCTCACGCCAACATAGTCTTTTAAATGCTGTTCAATCTGTTCGCGGCTTAAATTAGGATTGCGATTAGGATTTAATAAGCAATCTTCTGTGGTAATTAATGTGCCTTCGCCGTCGACATGAATAGAGCCACCTTCTAAAATTAAAGGCGCGTCAAAGCGTTTAATGCCTAATTCATCCAACAAACGTCCCGCTAAATCCACATCCTCAGCATATACGCTATAGTCATTATTTTCTTTATTACCATAATCATTAAACTGCCAATTAATGCCAGCTAACTCCCCTTGGCGTGAAATCACAAAGGTTGCTCCTGTGTCACGATGCCAAGAATCATTATGTGTCATCACCATTAACTTCACGCTAGGACCACATAAAGCGGCAGCATCTAATTGTTGATTTGCATTTACTAACATGGTGATAGGTTCAAAATGCGCGATAGCTTTAGCGACAGCGGCATAAGCGCGACACGCATTTTTAAAACCAACTTCATCTGTCCAAACATCAAAACGGTTAGGAAACGCCATCCGGCATTGACTGTGGGGATGCCATTCAGGCGGCATAAAAAAGCCTTGTTGTACGGGAGTAGTCATAAGAGTCAAATTACAAAGAAGATGAAGGTTTGTGGAATGTAAAAAAGCATTTAAAAACACTTATTATACGTTATTTTAGTGACAAAGAAGTTAAACCCTTGTGAGTTAGGTCGCTAATACTTTAGAAAGAGATAATTTTATAGTACAAGTTTAATGCAAAATAGGTTTAAGACAAATAGTTTTCTTATTTTACCTTTATAATTCATATAGATATATATTATTTAATGAACTAAATGCGATTTCGGCGGAGAAAAATAGACAAGCTTATTTTTGATAAAAATAAATATAAACAAATAGTTATTTAATTTTAAATAAAACGACTCATTTTTTATATGGAAGTATTTAAAGCTGTTGTAAAATATTTTATCAGAATTGAGTTAAAAAATAATAAAGTAAAAATTAAGAAAAAAAGAATATTTAGAAACTGAATTGTATGAGAAAGAAAAAGAAGATATTTTTTTCTAAAGATTTAGAAAATGGATTTGAGAAAAGGCGAAAAAAAGGAATGGCGTTTAAAATTGAGAAAGGGAAATTAATCCCAGTATTGAGAAAAAAAGCTTAAATAAAAGGTAGGGCTAAACCTGAGTTTGACGATAAATTCAAACGAAAGTAAAAACCTGCTAGGTCTCGAAGACCTAGCAGGTTTGTTGGCATGGATTCAAAGAACTACTAATTCTAATAACCCATTGAATTTAAAATTTTTATTCGCCTACTTTTCGTAAGTTTTTGTTTTTTTTTAAACTTACAGAACTTTAGTTAAACTAATCTAATTTATCCACTAACTTCTGATAATACTCCATCTCCAATGCTTGCAAATGGTTCGCCCGCTGCGAATCCAGTTTAGCCAATAACAAATTCAAACGTTTAATGGCGTTTACGCGGCGGATTTCATCACCTGTTTGTGTGGCTAAGACTTGAAGCTGAGCAATATCTTTGCGGAGTTGCACGGATTCAGGAACACAGCCCGCATTTTTGAGGATTTTGTATGCCATTCGTAATTCTTCAGGAACTTGGCTTAAATCTTCCAATTCTAAAGGTTTGCCAGCTCCTGCTAAATTAGAAAATTGCCCTTTTTCAATGGCTTCTAAAATCCGCGCTTCTGCAATTTTGTCAAAATCTAACATACAACGCCCTCAAATTTTAACCCGTTTACACACTCGTTTATTCACTCGCGGGCGGGGCAGATTGTTCAGTGTGTTGTGCTGCTTTTTTTGCCTTTGCCCGTGCAATCGCGGCTTCAATCGCGGCTTTTTTCGGGTCAACAGCTTCCGATGTTGTATTAACAGCCGCCACCGCTGACTCGCTTTCAACATGGATAACAGTTGCAGCGGCAGCAGGTGATGGAGTCAACACTTCACGCTTTTGTTTATGTTTTTCGGCTTTTTCCAGTTTTTCCCGCTCAATCCGCATTTGTCTAAATTCATGCCGTTGTCGCGCCATCTCTGCTTTTTGTTTATCGCGGTCGGCGGAGCGAATTTCAGTCTTGGCATAATGAAAATAATCTACTAAAGGAATTTGACTCGGACAGACATACGCACAACATCCACATTCAATGCAATCAAAAAGGTTAAAATTTTCAATGCGTTTCATGTCTTTAGCTTTGGCGTGCCAATACATTTGTTGCGGTAATAAACTTTCAGGGCAAGCATCGGCGCACGCGCCACAGCGAATGCAAGGCATTTGTGGCTGTTTTACTGTAATTTCTTCTGGTTGCGAAACAATAATGCAGTTGGTTGTTTTAATAACTGGTAAATCATCGTCTTGTAGTGGAAATCCCATCATTGAACCACCAACAAGAATGCGTTTAACAATGGCTTTGCGTCCGCATTGATTAATAATGTCGCGAATCGGTGTGCCGATAAGCACTTCTAAATTTTGGGGTGTTTCAACGCCAGTACCTGATACGGTGACAATCCGCGATAACAAGGGTTCGCCGTAACGCACAGCGCGATAAATTGCATAGACTGTACCGACGTTATGTACTAGTACGCCGATGTCTGAACTGCGTCCGTCAGCAGGAACTTCTTTACCCGTCAATACTTTAGTTAAATGTTGTGATGAGCCCATTGGATATAAAGTTGGAATTTGAACGATTTCTATCGGGCTTTGATGGGCGCGTTTGAGTAATTCATTATGCACTTTAACTGCTTCAATTAGAGCGTAATAAGCTTCAGGTTTATTATCTTCAACGGCAATGACGCAGCGTTTAATACCGCCCAAAATGTAGCGCAAAATATCAATTCCACCAATGATGTCGAGCGCACGTTCTCGCATTAAGCGGTCATCGCAAGTGATGTAAGGTTCGCATTCTGCGCCGTTTAAAATCAGGGTTTCAATTGCGTCGGGTTTAATTTTTAAATGAGCAGGATAGCCTGCGCCGCCTAAGCCAACGATGCCAGCGCGGGCGATATGTTGGTGTAAAATTTCTGGGTCAACACTGGTATAATCCAACAAGGGTGTGCGGGCTGTCCATTCTTCTAAGCTATCGGGTTCAAGGATAATACAGGGGGCTGTTAAACCAGAGCGGTGTGGCACGGCGTGGTTTTCCAGCGCGATGACTGTGCCAGAAGTGGGAGCATGAATGGGCGCACTGCGGGATTTGAGACAGTGTCCTTGTTCACCATCATGATGTTGTCCGCCACAATGGGCAACGATTTGTCCTTTTAACACGCGTTCGCCGACTTTGACAATCGGTTCCGCGGGCGAGCCGATGTGTTGCAATAGCGGTAAAATTAAGCGGGCGGGTAAATTGGCTTTAACGATTGCGGCGCAATTCGATAAGTTTTTGTGACCGTTTAATTTAAGTCCGCCGTGAAAAGTCCATAGTTTATTGAGTAAAGTCATCATGATGTTGTTTTAAATTTGCTTAAAAATCTCTTAATGAACTTGAATTAAAATGTTCTTTGATTGTTTTATTTCTTCTTTCTCTTTAAATATTAAAATTTAGAAGAAAGAATTAATAAGCTGAGTAATTAGCCTGAACTGAATAATTAGATTACTTAACGCAAGTTTGACGAGTAAAAGTTTTAAATTAAATGGTTTAGATTTGAGCCTATACCCACAGACCTGCTAGGTTTTTAAAACCTAGCAGGTCTTTGCTTTCATTTGAATATCTCGCCAAACTTAATCTTTCTTTAAATATACTAAATGAAAGTTCTTTTTCCCGCGCCGTATCAGCCAATACCGTCCGAATAAAGCTTTTTCTGGCGATAAAGTCGCGGTTAATTGCGTCATTTTTTCTTCATTGACAACAACCGCATTGCTGCCGACAAATTCGCGCGCTTGCGTTTTAGATTTAGCTAAGCCCGTTAAAGCTAATAAATCAACAATATTTGTATTCAAATCTGTTAATTCTGTGCTCGGCATTCCGTCTAATTGCAGTTGTGCTAAATCATTTTCGCTTAAGCTTAAAATGTCGCCACTAAACAAGGCTTCACTAATACGTGTCGCTGAAATTAATCCTTCTTCACCGTGAATAAAATGGGTCATTTCGCGGGCTAAAATCCCTTGCGCTTGTTTGCGTCCCGTAGCTTGCGCGTCTTGTGTTTCAATCTCGGCAATTTCTGCAACAGGTAAAAAGGTGAAATAGCGCAAGAATTTATAGACATCGGCATCAGCCGCATTAATCCAGAATTGATAAAAAGCATAAGGCGAAGTTTTATTTGCATCTAGCCACACTGTGCCCGTTTCTGTTTTACCAAATTTTGTCCCGTCGGCTTTAGTGACCAAAGGCACAGTTAAACCGTAAACCGTGTTTTGTTGTAATCGCCGCGTTAAATCAATGCCGCCCGTAATATTGCCCCATTGGTCACTGCCGCCGAGTTGTACGGAGCAGTGATGCAAACGATTTAGCATTGCAAAATCATAGGATTGTAAAATCATATAAGTGAATTCAGTGAATGAAATCCCTGACCCTTCACGTTCAAGCCGTTGCTTGACAGATTCTTTTTGAATCATCGCGTTAATGGAAAAATGTTTGCCGATGTCGCGTAAAAAACTCAGCACGTCAATCGAGGCAGTCCAATCATAATTATTGACCATTACAGCCGAATGTGCACCACATTCAAAATCAATAAAACGGCATAATTGTTGTTTTAATTTTTCTACCCAACTGTCCACAATTTCTTTACTATTGAGTTGTCGTTCTGCTGCTTTAAAACTGGGGTCGCCAATTAAACCTGTTGCCCCGCCGACCAGTGCAATAGGACGATGTCCTGCTAATTGAAAACGCCGTAACATTAACACTGGCACTAAATGCCCAATGTGTAAACTGTCTGCTGTTGGGTCAAAACCTGCGTAAACAGTGCGCGATTGGCTTAAATGTTCTGCTAATTCTGTTTCGCCTGCGATTTGAAAAATTAAGCCTCGTGCATCGAGGTCTTGTAGTAACGCATTGTTGTAAGACTTCATCTGTATAAATATCCCTTGATTTTGAAACGCTTTTTCACCAAAAACCGTGAAGCAAAACAAAATTATGGCATAATATCGTCATCTTTGACTAATCACTATTACCTAATTTAAAAGAGAAGGATTTTGCATGGAATTTTTATTGGACCCGAATGTTTGGATTGCTTTAATCACACTCACCGCCTTAGAAATTGTGTTAGGGGTGGATAATATTATTTTTATTTCTATTTTGGTGGGACGTTTGCCCCCAGAACAGCGTGATAGAGCACGTTTTTTAGGGTTGGCGTTAGCAATGGGGACGCGGATTTTATTATTGTTATCTTTAACTTGGGTGATGAGTTTAACTAAGCCGTGGTTTAGTCTGTTTGGGCATGGAATTTCTGGACGCGATTTTATTTTAATTGGCGGTGGTTTATTTTTATTAGCAAAAAGTACGCATGAAATTCATCATAGTTTAGAGGGTGAAGAGGAACATGTGGATAATGCCGTTGCTAAAGCCAGTTTTGGGGGTGTTTTAATTCAAATCGCGATTATTGATATTGTTTTCTCTTTAGATTCAGTGATTACTGCGGTGGGGATTGCAAGTCATGTGGAAATTATGATTACTGCAATTTTATTATCAGTGGGCGTGATGATGTTTGCTGCAAAAGCGATTGGCGATTTTGTTGATGAACATCCAACCTTTAAAATGTTAGCGTTGAGCTTTTTAATGCTGGTCGGTGTGACTTTAATTGGTGAAGGGTTTGGAATGCACGTTCCCAAAGGCTATATTTATTTTGCGATGGCGTTCTCGGTTGCGGTCGAATTCTTAAATTTACGCTTACGCAAACGAGCAAAAGCGGTGAAATTACACAAGGCATTAGTAGAAGAACAGAAAATTCAGTAGATTATGCTTAAAAAAGGATTGGCAATATTGAAATATTGTCAATCCTGAAAAAATTTAAATTATAACGCTTGACAATAATTCTGATTTTAGTATTATATTGCGCTTCTATGGCTATGTAGCTCAGCTGGTTAGAGCGCGGCACTCATAATGCTGAGGTCGGTGGTTCAAGTCCACTCATAGCCACCATTTTTCCCTCCTTGTAATTCTCCTGATTCCCCTCAACAAATAATGTGTTTTTTTCGCACATTAATAAAAAATAACGATATAATACACAACCTGTCGTATCTGACAGCCTCTCGTCATTATTTAATTATAACAGCAACAAACTTAAGTCGTTGAGGTGGTTTACGTTTTATCGGTAGTCTGCTGCAATTTTTGCGGTAGTATTATTTTTTTACAGCCCATTGGTTTGGTTTAGAGGTGCGAAATAATGAGCAGTAGAGACTTAAAAATCCAATTACAGGGATTTAACAATCTCACTAAAACCCTTAGTTTTAATATTTACGATATTTGCTATACACAAACAGAAGAACAACAGAAAAACTATATTGCTTATATCGATGAAGTCTATAATGCAAAACGGTTAACAAATATTTTAACCAATGTTTCTAATATCATTGGTGCAAATATCTTAAATATTGCTCATCAAGATTATGACCCTCAAGGGGCAAGCGTTACCATTCTGATTTGTGAAGAAGAAATTAAAAATTCAGAATCAAATTGGTTAGATAGCGGTTCAGAAGAACCAGGCCCTTTACCTGATGCAGTGGTTGCGCATTTAGATAAAAGTCATATCACTGTGCATACTTACCCTGAAAGTCATCCTGATAACGGGATTAGCACTTTTAGAGCGGATATTGATGTTTCAACTTGCGGACGTATTTCGCCCTTACGCGCACTCAATTATCTGATTCATAGTTTTGAATCTGATATTGTGATTACTGACTATCGCGTGCGGGGTTTTACCCGTGATACCGCGGGTAAAAAGCATTATATAGACCACAAAATTAATTCCATTCAGAATTACATTGCTAAAGATACGCGTGATATGTATCAAATGATTGATGTAAATGTCTATCAAGAAAACATTTTCCACACTAAAATGATGTTGAAAGAGTTCAATTTAGACAACTATCTTTTTGACACAACAGCCAGTGCGTTATCTATGCTTGAACAGCGTAAAATTGAAAAACGTTTGAAAAAAGAAATGATGGAAATCTTCTACGGGCAAAATTTACCGAATGTGCCCTAATTAAACCAAACTCCTCTCTTTTACTTACCACAAAGTGAGGAGTGTTGTTCCCTAGCTCTATTTTATTATTAATCATGTCATTAACTAAAAAAATCCCTCAAGAAGAATATTTATTTGTATGCCCCCATTGCATGTCACAAATTTCTGTTGTTTTACCGCTGAATGTCAAAGAGAAAATAGTATTAGAACGTTGTGATGAATGTGATAATCAAATTGAAGTCACTTATTATGTAGAAGAAGGGGAAATTGTGGAGTTTTATGCGGAAAAAGCATAATTAGATAATATTTTCCACTTCTCGTTTAGTCACAAAATAATGCCTTATTGCTTAAAAATAAGGCATATACTTATATTTTTATCAAAGCTAGCACTTTTTAATTAATATATAGGCATGTTTTGTGCTCATTCTCCCACATTTAAACTTTGTTACACGTTCCTACGGCATTATTTTAGGGACATGGCTTGTTTTAACAAAGATTAAATCTCATAGTTTTTTAGAAGAACTTCTTGTTACAATAATAAAAACATGAAGCACATAAAGCGAAAAAAACTTTTTCCTATTTTAAACAACTTATTACTGCCTTGCGTAGGATGTTAAACGATGCTAAAGGCTATTATTTTTGCTGATCGATTAGGGCAAGAATTACGTCCATTAACTGACCGTACTTCTGTCGCAATGCTAACAATTGCCACTAAACCGCTGATTAACTACACCTTTGAAATGTTGTTAACCGCAGGGGTGCGTGAAGTTATTGTGATTTGTGCCGCCCACAGCATTGCGTTGCGCCGCAATATTGATGATGGTGCACGTTGGGGTATTAAAGTAGAGTTTTGGTTAGCGCGCGGCGAAGAACCGCCTTCATCAGTCTTAAATCGTCATCTTAATTTATTAACAGAAGAACGTTATTTATTAGTACGCGGCGATATTTTATTTGGTTTTTCCCTGCAAAGTTTTGTACAGCAAGCACTCGCATTGCCAGATGATATTGATAGCGCACACGCTTTAGTCAATCAACAAATGGCTGGCGTGAGTTTAATTAAAACCCATGCGTGGAAAATGGCAGATGCTTTACACTGGTATCAAGCCAAATGGCAAGCAACCCCGCAATTATTAGAAGCTGTACCCCGTTGTGCCACCTTACATTTAATTGGTAATGTTGCCACGTTTGCTAATTTACAAGCCTATTATCAAGCGAATCAATCCCTATTTAATGGAGAGTTTCCTGAGCTAGTTTTAACAGGACGTGATGTAAATCAATATCTTAGAGTTGGGCATCGTTCAGAATTTTCAGAGCACCATCAAGGCATGATTGGTATGTTTTGTCATGTGCACAACAATGCACAACTCGTAAATAGCATGATTGGTAACTATTGTATTATTGATAGTGGCGCGATTTTAGAAAATACCATTATATTATCACATACTTACATTGGGCAAGACGTTGTCATTCGCAATGCACTGGTATGGGGTGAATACGTTATTCTGTTAAATCCTTTACAAATCAAAAATTTGCAAGGTGAGTATCAAGCAATTGATTTAACGCGGGCTAATTTCCGTGTATTAGAAGCGGAAGCCTTCCATCGCGGTTTAGGTTTATTAACCCTTATGTGTTCCTTACCTTTATGGATAGTAGCAATTATTAGTTCATTGATTACTAAACCTTTAGCTCCCATCAAAAAAATGCGTTTTTTAGGCAATCGCCGCGATTTGCGTCACCAAGAATTACAAGCAGTTGTTTTTAGCAGCTATGAATTTGCGACCAGTGTACCTATTTTGCGCCATTTACCGCGTTTATGGGCTGTTGTTACAGGACACATTCGTTTTATTGGTGTTTCTCCCCAATCGCCCGAAATATTAGCCAGTCGCCAAGACCAATGGCAATTTATGCGAGATAATTCGCCCGTTGGTTTATTAGGCCCTTATCAACTTAGTTATTTGCAGGCATTACCTGAATTAGAATCTGAAATTCAAGAAGCGCACTACGCCAGTATTCGGGGATTTAAAGAAGATTTAAAGTGGTTATATCAAAGTGCTAAAGCATTATTATCGGCAAAAACTTGGCTTCCACATCGTCAAACACCATAAAAAAATAGAAAAACAAAGACCTGCTAGGTCTCGAAGACCTAGCAGGTCTGTTGGCATGGATTCAAAGAACTATTAATTCTAACAACCCATTGACTTTAAAATTTTTATTTGCCGACATTTCGCCGACATCATGTTAATTAATCTTTGGCGTTTCAATGTGTTCAATCAAACGGCTTAATGCTCGGTCAATCGTTTGCCCTTCTAATTCTAATTCTGGTGCAAGACTGATGCGATGGCGCAAAACAGGTAGCGCGACACACTTTATATCATCAGGTAATACAAAATCCCGTCCAGCTAATAAAGCCGCCGCCCGCGCTGCACGAATGAGCGCAATACTGGCACGCGGCCCCGCCCCTAAACGAATCCCCGAGTGCTGACGTGTTTCACTGACAATACGAACAGCATAATCGTAAATTTTGTCATCAACTTGTTGTTGTGCAACTAATTGTTGTAATTCCAAAATCATTTCTGGTGATAACAAGGTTTCAACTTGACTTACATCTAATTGCTGACCTGTTTTTGCTGAGGTAATTTGTTTAATTAATTGTTTTTCTTCTTCAAAACTGGGGTAGTCAATCCGAATTTTTAATAAAAAACGGTCAAGTTGCGCCTCGGGTAAAGGATATGTCCCTTCCTGCTCTACGGGATTTTGTGTGGCTAACGTCATAAAAGGCTGTGGCACAGCAAACGCTTTACCTTCAATAGTTACTTGTTGTTCTTGCATGACTTCAAGTAATGCAGATTGACTTTTCGCGGGCGCGCGATTGATTTCATCCGCTAATAATAAGTGTGTAAAAATAGGCCCCCGCCGAATTTTAAATTCGCCCGAATTGAGATTGTACATAGAGTGTCCTGTAATATCGCTCGGCATTAAATCGGGCGTGAATTGAATCCGCGCAAAACTGCCTTTGAACGTTTTTGCAAGGGCTTGTACAAGCAGTGTTTTCCCCAAACCTGGGACACCTTCAATTAATACATGTCCCGCCGCCAGTAGAGCAATAAGCACTTGTTCAATCACTTCAGTTTGTCCTACAACGGCTTTATTCACTTGTTGACGTATTTGTTGTAATTGTTGCACTGCCGTTTCAATCGCTAATGCAGAGCTTTGTAATGTTTGTGAGTCTGTGTTTTCGGTCATGAAATGTCCTTAGGCTTCAATAGAAGTCTGTGCCAGTTGTTTAAGTTGCTGTAATGTTTTCAATTGTTCGGTCACTAGCAATTCGTGATATTGGAATTGGGTTTGAAATGCGTGTTGAATTTCTGCAAGCGGGAGTTGTGTTTGCTTGGCTAAGGCATGACAAAAATCTGCTTCGGATAATAATTTCCAGTCGTTATGTCTGAGTAAAAAAAGCTGTTTAATTTCTTGCTGTAAGTGTTCAATGGAATGATGTAAATAGCGATTTCGCCATGCAAATAAACCTGTTGCATCAATATGTTCTAGTAATTTACGGCGCAGAGGACGAGGCGCGGGTAACACAAAGCCAAAACGTGTCATTGTATAAACTAACGCAAAAATCAGTAAAACGCATAAGCTGATAAGCATCGGTTTTGCATGTTTAAACAGTAAATCGAGCAAAGACAAGGACGGCGGCACTCGAACATTTAAAAACCAGACTTTAGGATGTTGTGTTATATCCGTTATCTTTGAAGGTGTAACTAATGTGGTTAAAAACCACGCATGGGAAAATTTATCTATTTGATGATTATTAAAAATTGCCATTTTAGTAATAAGCGTAATTGTACCTTGCTCATCTTTAAAACGTATAAATGGTAAGTATTTATCTTTATTATCAGATAATTGAAAATCTATTGCTAAAGAAGGATTTTCTAAGGCTAAAGTGCGATAGCTATCAAAATTAACAGTAAAGTTATGATGCTGCCAAGTGAATTTTAGCGGTACAAATTCATCACTTAATTCATGATAATATTGTTTCACGCCTATATAAGTTAATAGGAAATCTTCGGTTTCTTCCTCTTCTTCAGCATCAGCGTTTTCAGGCGGTTGTTGGCCTTTAGCTTTAGTTTTAATCATTTGACTCATTAAGATTAAATGCCCGCCTTTTTTAACCCACGCAATTAAAGCATCACTCTCTTCTTGACTTAATTGTTTATCATAGGTTAAAAGTAAAATATCTTGCGCTCGGGCTTGTTGCAAAAAGAGGGATAGCTTTTTGCTATTCACCGTTTCTATATTCAACTGCTGTAATAATTGTTGCGCGGCTAACCATGGATTTTTGCGCGCTTCCCCACTAAAACCAATATATTGTGTGCGAAATTCGGGATGATAATATCGCAAATAGAAGTTAACTGCTCCGCCTGCAAGGATAATGAAGGCTAAAGTCATCCAAAATTGTTTAGAAAAACGGTTCATAAATGATAAGCACGCAATAAAAAGTCATGTTTAATCTGTTTGACGTAGTCTGTATCTAACTTAACAGAATTATGAAGAGGAAAAAACTTGTGAGTATAAGTCGTCGTCATTTTTTATATTCTTTGGGATTGAGTTGTTTAACGTACACTTTCCCTGCATTTGCGGCGTGGTTAAAACCCGCTTTTGAGGCAAAAGATGTAGAATCGGTGCAACAGCAACTTTTTTCACAACACATTGCTCAGGAAAGTAACGCTATTCAAATTTTGGTGAATGAGCAAGTAGAAAATGGACGTTTAGTGCCGGTAACAGTGCAAACGGATTTAAAAAATGTGCAGTCTATTTGTTTTATCGCTGAGAAAAATCCCACACCTTTAGTTGCACAATTTACATTATCCCCGCGTATGTTAGCGTATGTTTCGGCGCGTATCAAAATGGCAAAAAGTAGTCATTTATGGGTTTATGTACAGACGGATAATCAACTGTTTTTTGCAAAAAAATGGGTTGAAATTACCGTCGGTGGTTGCAGTAATAGCTAAAAACATAGGAGCATTCAATGTCAACAATTCGGATGAAAGCCCAAGAAAAAGATGGAATTACACAAGTTAAAGTGTTAATTAATCATCCTATGGAGAATGGTTATTTAACTGACGCTAAAACAGGTTTAGTTATTCCTGCTCATTTTATTCAAGAATTAGTTTTTGAACATCAAGGACAAGTGGTGATGAATGCGAATTGGGGAGGAAGTGTTGCTCAGAATCCGTATTTAGAATTTAAATTTAACGGTGCAAAAGTAGGCGAGAAAGTAAAATTAAGCTGGCGTGATAATTTAGAACAACAAGATAGTTTAGAAATTAGTATCACTGCTTTAGAAGTAGAAAAATAATATTTTTTAAGTGTTGCTATTCATGTTCTTTAATTGTATTTAAAAATTTTTGCAATTTAACAACTTCAAAATTATCGGCAAGTTGTTTAATTTGAGCAATGAATTCGCCATAAATTTCTGCATCTAATGTATGTGTTTGGTCTAAAACATTTTTAATTTTTCCTTTGCGAATTTCTGTAATTAAATCATCAATAAAGCTTAAGGGCGGAATTGGGAAATTATGCGAAATCTCCGCCTCTGCATTAGCGGAGTGTAAAGATTTTCGTTGCCATTTTAAAGGCAAGTTGTTTTCTAATGCTCTAAGTAATTGATTAATGTCTATAGGCTTAGTTAATACAATATGGCGGGGTAAATAGCTTAATTGGCGAGCACTGTATAAATCGGCAGAGGTCACAAAAATCACGGACGGAAGTTTTTTCAAGTTGGTAAGTTTTTCTAATAATTCTATGCCAGTCATGATAGGCATTTTTAAATCAGTAATTAAACCATCTACAAATTGTGCTTGCAAAATTTGCAAGGCTTCTGCGCCTTGGGTTGCTAGTAATATTTCAAATCCTAAAGGTTCTAATAAGTCTTGCATTAATTGCCGATTATCAGGATTATCATCTATCACTAAAATTTTGAAAGGATAGGAATAAGCATCTGTGCGTTGATAACCTAATGTAATTTCTGGGATGAGATGACTAACAAAATTGCGAGTTTGGGCTTGTGTGACTGGCAATAGAATAGAAAACCAAAAACGGCTACCATAATCCACCATACTTTCAACATGTAATTCACTGCCCATTAAATTAATTAAGCGTTGACTGATAGATAATCCTAAACCTGTGCCTTGTTGTTGTTGTTGAGTGCAGCCTAGTTGCTCAAAAGGCATAAAAATCTTTTCTAATTGACTACTTGGAATTCCAATCCCCGTATCTTTTACTTCAAAATATGCGTGGTCATTTTGATATTGGATTTTAAAGCTGACAATGCGCCGCCGTCCTTTAACTAAACTTGTGAATTTAATCGCATTTCCCAGTAAATTTAATAATATTTGCCGTAAGCGTTTTATATCGCCCCGCACAATACCAGGCAAATCTAAATCTAAAATAGAATGGAATTCAATATCATACTGCTGGGCTTGGGCTTGAAATAATTCCATCATTTCTTCAACTAAATCCGTCAGCACAAAATCAACCGACACTAAACTAAATCGCCCGACTTCAATTTTAGCCAAATCTAAAATATCATTTATGAGCATTAATAAATGCTCACCACTGCGGCGAATTGTGCGGATACCTGTATGTTGTTTTTCAGTTAAATTAATATCGCGTTCTAAAATTTGCGCATAGCCTAAAATGCCATTTAACGGCGTACGCAACTCATGGCTCATATTGGTTAAAAATGTGCTTTTTGCTTGGTTTGCACTTTCGGCGGCTTCTTTTGCTAGTTGTAAATTTTTTTCTACTTCTTTACGTTCCGTTACATCGCGCTGAATCGCTACCCAGTGTGTGTACCAGCCATGTTCATCAGCAATCGGAAACACTTGGAAATTAACCCAAAATTCTGAACCATCTTTGCGGTAATTAATCAGTTCTACTTGAATCGATTGCCAATTCGTCAAGGCTTCCCGTAATTTGGTTAAAGTTGCTTTATCCGTTTTCTCGCCCTGTAAAATGCGCGGCGTTTTATCAATAATTTCATCTAAACTGTAACCCGTCATTTGGGTAAATGCAGAATTGACATAAACAATGCGCGGGCCTGGATATTTAATCGGCTCAGCTTCGGTAATTAACACTGAATCGCGTGCATTGACTACAACCGATTCTAATAAATGCAAGCGACTTTCAGTAATCCGTCGCTCTAAAATTTCACGTTGCAATTGTTCATTCGTGGTTTGTAAATCTACCATTCTATTGCGCACTAATTCTTCTAAATGATTACGATATTTAACCAATTCCATCGCAGTACGTTTATGTTCTGTAACATCTGTTAATGCTGTTTGCAATAATAGCGGTTCACCCGCACGACTTAAAGCACTAGATTCTAAGCGTAAAAATAATGTACCCCATTTTTTGGGTTTTACTTCCACTTCGCACGCTTGCCGCTGTTGTGTGCGTAACACTTGTAAACAATGCTGTTGGAAATTATTAGCATCACTTGCCGATAAAAACACTTTGAATAATTGCCCAATATAATGTCGCCGCTCAATTCCTAGCAAATGCGCCGCCCGCAGATTTAAATCTAAAATTTTACCGTGATTATCCAGCGTAATATAGCCAATGGGCGCAAAGGTATATAAAGCTTGATAACGTTGTTGCAAATACGATAAATGCTGTTGTGTTTCGCGTAAATGCGCAGAATGATATAACAACTGTGTATGTTGTTGACGATGTTCTTTTTCTAAACGTTTGCGCTGAGTAATATCAATACATAACAATAAAGCAGCATATAAAGTATGTTCTGAATCAATTAATGGAATAGACCATATTTCTAAAGGAACGGGCATAGAACTTAAATTACGTTTCACTTCAATATCTTCAACTTTATACGCATCACCTTGTAAAGCCTTTATAAGCGGAAATTTTTCTACAGGATATAAGCTAGTCGTTCCCGACTGATAAAACTGTCCTTGCTCCGTTATATTATCAAGTTGAATCAAACCACTACGAAAAAAGTTAGGAGAAAATAAATCACAGCTTGCGCGATTGAGATATAGTAAATGTCCTTGACGATTAATAATACACAAACTAAACGGCAATTGTTCACAACATTGTTGAAAAAAACTAAAGGGTAAATGACGATAAGAAACAATGTCTAAAATAGTTTGTGGTTCATTAATTTCTGTTTCAACATTTACAGTATTTTCTACGACTGAAACAGCGGATTTATTAATAAGTGATTCTTGAGAATTGAATTTAGGAAAGAATGGAGGACTAACATCGTTATCCGCATACGAGGCTAAAGTAGGCGATAACCACGACAAAGCATTTAATAATTCAGGAATTTCTTGTAATAATTGTTGTGCTTGTTCATATTGTGCTGTTTGCTGATAATGCTGATATAACGCTTGCCAATGGGCACACGCTAAAAATTCTAATTGCTGCTGCTGATAATATGCCCCTAAAGCAAGTTGTGTATCCACCCATTGTTGAGTATCATAATTTTCGTATGCTTTTTTAAGCTGCTGATTAAGCCTGATTAATTCATCATGAGATGGATACGGAGACACAAATAAACTTCCTTAATTTTAGGGAACTGCAACAAATTCCAACAATCTTTGAATAAATTGATTAATAGAAATACCATCCGCTTCTGCTTCGAATGATAAAACCACCCGATGACGTAATACACTTGGCGCAATCGCTTGAATATGTTCAGGAGTGACATAATTCTCATTATTTAACCATGCTACCGCGCGCGCACAACGGGCTAAAGCTAAAGTTGCGCGTGGCGATGCGCCAAAGCGTCGCCAGCGTTTTAAATCAGCATCTTGCGGTTCACGGGTCATTCTCACTAAATCTACACAATATTCTTTTAATTTTGGTGCAAGATAGATTTGATTCACCGCTTGACGGGCTTCAAATAATTCTGCTTGCGTTAAAATAGGCGTAGTTAAACGCGGCGTAGTAGCATTTACTTCTTGTTCCATTAATGCTAATACCGCCAATTCTTCATCCCGACTGGGATAGTCAACAATAGTATGAAGCAAGAATCGATCTAATTGTGCTTCGGGTAAAGGATAAGTCCCTTCTTGTTCCACGGGATTTTGGGTTGCTAACACCATAAACAACGGCGGCAAGGCATACGTTTGATGTCCTACGGTAATTTGTCGTTCTGCCATTGCTTCTAATAAAGCAGATTGCACTTTTGGCGGAGCGCGATTAATTTCATCTGCTAACACAATATGATGAAATAGAGGCCCAGCTCTAAATTTAAAAGACCCCTCATCATGTTGATAAATCTCCGTCCCCACCACATCCGCTGGCAATAAATCGGGTGTGAATTGAATACGTTGAAATTCCCCCTCTATTGCTTGAGCTAAAGCCTTGATTGCGGTAGTTTTTGCGAGTCCTGGCATCCCTTCAATTAAAATATGTCCATCGCATAATAAACCGACTAACAGACTTTCTAATAAGGCTTGTTGCCCGATAATATGTTGATTTAAATGTTTTTTAAGTGCAATAAAACTGCTCATAATGAATAATGAATCTTGTCGCTTGAATAAGTGAATATGTAAACAGGTGATAACTAACGCGGTGTTATTTTGACGAAATAATGACAGGTCGTTAGCATACAACCTAAGATGAGAATCTATTACAGGCAGAGAAACACGCTAATTAATCAAAGCGAATTGGCAAAGGCTGTACTTCCATCGTTGGCAATTTTGCAGCTTCCCAGCCATCCATGCCATCTCTATACCAATATACACGTTGATAAGTCAATTCAGTTGCAGCCCGCTTTGCTGCGTTCCATGCCATCCAGCAATCTAATATACAATAAAATACAATAGGATGTTGTGGATTGCCATTTGTTAAGCGAGTGAGATAATGTTGAAAATAACGATTTTGTAAAGAATCTAATGTGCCATAACCGACATTCGGCAGCCAAACCGCCCCTTTTATGGTGGTGTGCGGTTCGTTTAATAGCCATTCGCCGTCAAAAAAAGCGGTTTCAGGTCTATAGGTTGCTGCCATGACATCGATTAAAGTGACGGATTCTTGAGCAAGCAGAGTTTGTAATTCGCGCGTATTTAACGTTGTGGCGTTGGGGACGGAGGAGGGAGTGGGGGCGCGATAATGGTCTGTGCGATAGCCCGTTGGAATTTCTACCGCTAATAAATTTACACTGTAGTAATTTAAAATACTTAAAATGAATATTTTAAATAAACGGGCGTATTTCACAAAGCTTGACCTGCTTTAATTTTGAGCTGTGTTAATAAACTAATTTTAAAACGAAAAGCTGTTGTAAAACTTTCCGCCTCAAAATGATAAAAGAGGAATGTTGTATTAGCATTAGAAATACAGAATACCTGAATTGGGTATTTGAAAGTTTAAATAAAAATCTCAAGAATTATTTAATAGTTGGATTTTGTTTAGTAAATGAATTTATATAACCTTGAACTTCTGAAGCTGTAAGCCCACCTTTGTATCCCAAAGTAGTTTTTACCAAATCAATATCTGCTTCTGTTCCAGTATAAGCAAAATATACAGCACCATTATTTTCACCATTCAATGGTAGTTCTCCGAACATTGCAGAATTAACTATATAACCATCTGTTGCTTTTTGTGAAGCAGTCGCAATATAAACAGGCTTTCCAGTGTTAGCATCACAACCATTTACTACAGCAACTCTATCACCAATACTTGAATTAACAACCTCTTCTTGATTAAATTCAGCGTTTGACAAAATACCCGCTGGAGTTGCGGTATTACCTTGATTTTTTTCCCATAAAACAGTTTGTTGACCATTATTATATACCCCCGCACCTTCAGAACGTGTATTTCCGACACAAACAGATGCTAAGTTAGATATAGAAGCATTAATAAATTGTTCACTACCTTGAAGTTTTGGCAACTCTTGACCATAAGCAACTCCAACATTTAAAGCACCCGCTAAAGTAGCAAGACCTACTAATTTTTTAACTAAAGAAACCATAACAAATCCTCCGTTTGTAAAAAAATCAACAAAATCTGATTACAGATATAAATTATAGAAAAGTCAAAACCTTTTTGCACTCTCCATAATTTTCTTACTTTAACCCTATTTCAAAGCTTGCAAAATTCTATGAAAATTACGCTCAATTTCATTCGGGCTAATATCCACACATAAAGAGCTTTGCAATTTAGCAATAATATCGGGTAAATTTTCGCGTAACTTACGCTGACGCTTCAATTGCAAATTTAAATCTTCAAAAGCTAAATTTTGTTCTAAACGCGATTGAATTTGTGCTTTCAAATCCTCAATCCGTTGCTCAATTTTCTGCATTCTGGCTTGATTCTTTTCATTACTAAAAAAATTACTATCAATATAACAAGGAATAAATTTCTTCTTACCCAAATTTTGAGCAACAAAAGTATTCGTTGTTTCCATAGCAACCCAAGCCGATTCTAAACTATTATCAGAAACAACCGACAATGTAACCTCTGTATCACGAATACATTGATTAATAAATTGCTCAATATCCTGCCCCGCTAACATTAATTCTTCATCAATTGTCACAGGAATATTTGCCAGCTTAAGCAACAACTTTAAAGTAGTGACACTTGCTTTATCTTGATGATTATAAGAAATAAACACTCTAGGCGGATTATCTACATTTGTAGTCGGTATTGCAACAGGATTATCACCAGCCGCCCCACCTTGTTCTGCTTGCTCAAAAGCCTCAAGCTCATCAGTGATTTGTACACGGTCAGCTTTTAATGCTTTCAACTCATGCTCAATACGCATTTTATCTGTTACCCGCGTTTCCAAAATCCGCTGTTTCTCTAATTGCTGAATAAGCGCACTTAAATCATTATAACGCGCCATCAACTCATCATATTGTTGTTGCTTAAGCTTAGAAAGTGCCATGATAATCCTTTAAAAAAAAGAGTAAGAAACTAATGTTCCATTTTAACTTGTTTTTCTAACTGTGTTAAGACTAACTGAATATCCAATAAAGCAACGCGCCGCTGCTCCCAAACAAAAATATGCTTACTAAAACTATTTTCTGATTTAATCACCGTTGCAGGCGGAATTTCTAAACAAGAAGAAGAAAGATGATAGACACCATAAATTTCATTTACAGGAAAAACCCATAACCATTCTTTATCCCGCACCACTAACATTCTAGTATAAGCATTTTTTGCATTCGCAACGGTTTGAATTCCTAATAACGCTTTTAAAGAAACGCACAATTGAATTTCACCATGAATATTAACCAATCCCAATAAAACAGGATTTGCACGATGCGGAATTGTATGCGGTTTTGTTGCTTCTATCACCTCAGCAAAAGCCGAAGCAGGCAATGCTAACCACTCGTTTTCTATTCTAAAAATCAAAATAGACAAGGTATTTAATTCTGTTTCTGCTTTACGACTTGCAAAAACTTCTTTCCATTCTTCTTGATATTCAGGTGGCAATTCACGTTCTAATAAATTGCGTCCTGCTTGCGTAAAAATCTCGCAATTATGACAATGAATGACTGTTGACAACAAATCACATTTAATGCTCTGATTTCCCCAAACACCAATCACTTTCCAGCAATGTTCAGGTAAAGAATGTGTTAAAGATTTTTTTAAATTCATAACATAAAAAAACAAGTGTATTAATTAAAACTGTCTTTTAAAAAAACAGAGTCGGCGATATTGCAAAGTTAAAACTTACTTAAGGATAGAATACTATGTTTTATCCACCTTACAAAATGCCTACCGTTTATATGCGCGGTAACAAGTGAATACACATAAGAAAATTGAGGCATTTGTGCCCTGTTACAATGGGCATTCCTGCGTAGAATGATTATTTAATGATGGGCATTGCCAAGTGTGGCGTACGGATTGATTTAGTAAGTATTTCTTGACCCTGCGGGCGCAGGCGGAGAAGGGGAAACTGTTCAGTTGTAGAACGATGAATCTATTCAAATAGACCTTCTAGGTTTTAAAAACCTAGAAGGTCTTTGTTTTATCTAATGTTCTTCTTTTGCATGATTAATCGAATATTTCGGAATTTCTACCGTAAGATTCTGCGCTGCAATGCGCGCCTGACATGCTAAACGGGAATAAAGCTCTAATCCCCATGCCTTATCTAACATATCTAACTCATGGTCATTCGCTTCTTCCAAAGAATCAAAGCCTTGACGAATAATACAATGGCAAGTCGTGCAAGCAGAAACGCCACCACACGCATGTTCAATTTCAATTTCAGCTTCTAAAGCAGCTTCTAAAACGGAAGTGCCACTGCTCACTTCAACGTCTTTGCCTTCAGGGCAAAGTTCTGAATGGGGTAAAAAATGAATAATTGGCATGGAATAAACTCAAAATAAATTCAATTATATCAGATAAAAAATTAAGATTCGGGCGAATTATCACCCATAAATTCAGTCACTTTATGCCCTTGCATCGCTTTTTTAATCGCAATATCCATCCGCCGAGCAGCAAAATCTTGAGTCACTGCATCTAAATGCTCAATCGCACGTTTAATCGCTTGCGGGTCAGTCCCATTCGCAATTTTTAATAACTCATCTAACGCAGCATTAACGGCTAAAAATTCTTGATGTTTTAACAAACGTCCGTCCGCCTGCAAAGCACTGCGTAAAGCATTGATAACGCGGTCAGCTTCAACTTGTTGCTCGCGTAACATGCGCAATTTTGTGTCATAGTGCGCATATTCCATACTTTCTTTTAACATGCGTTCAATGTCGCTATCTTGCAGCCCGTACGAAGGTTTAACCACAATTTCACTGCTCACGCCGCTTAATTGCTCTTGCGCGCTTACACTGAGCAAACCATCAGCATCTACTTGAAAAGTCACCCGAATCCGCGCCGCACCCGCAACCATCGGCGGAATCCCGCGCAATTCAAAACGGGCAAGCGAACGACAATCTGTGACTAATTCCCGTTCACCTTGCACAACGTGCAACGCCATCGCGGTTTGTCCATCTTTAAAAGTCGTGAACTCTTGAGCGCGCGCGGCGGGAATGGTGGTATTGCGTGGCATAATTTTTTCTACTAAACCGCCCATTGTTTCAAGACCTAACGATAACGGAATCACATCGAGCAACAACATTTCGCTGTCAGCTTTATTGCCGACTAAAGCATCGGCTTGAATCGCCGCGCCTAATGCCACGACTTTATCGGGGTCTATATCAATATGCGGTTGTCGTTGGAAAAAATCCGCGACTTTTTCACGAATACGCGGCATTCGCGTTGAACCGCCCACCATCACGACTTCATTAATTTCTTCAATGCTCAAACCCGCATCGCGCAATGCACGACGACAAGGCATTAATGTTTTTTGAATCAATGGGTCAGCAAGTTCATGCAATTGCGTCCGCGTGAATTGCCCTTGCCACTGAATTTTGCTGGTTTCGGTTGCTATATCAACAATTAACGGCACAGTTTCGCTGTCAGTTAACGCTTCTTTTGCTTGTTTTGCCAACGTTTGCAAATGACGCAATAACTGTCTATCGGTCGTTTCCGTTAAATTCGCTTGCTGCATTATCCAATACGCAATGGCGCGGTCTATATCATCACCGCCTAACGCTGAATCGCCCGCCGTCGCCAGCACTTCAAACACGCCGCGTTGCAAACGTAAAATAGAAATATCAAACGTGCCGCCGCCTAAATCATAAATTGCATGAATACCTTCCGCGCCTTTATCCAAACCATACGCCACCGCTGCCGCTGTTGGTTCGTTTAACAAACGCAACACGCTAAGTCCTGCTAAAGTCGCCGCGTCTTTGGTCGCCTGTCGTTGGGCATCGTCAAAATAAGCGGGCACAGTAATTACCGCGCCAATCAATTCACCGCCGAGCGTTTCTTCTGCCCGTTGTTTTAGCGTGCGTAAAATATCCGCTGAGATTTGCACTGGACTTAAATCGCCCGCCGTCGTGCGAATTTTTACCATCCCTTTGCTGGTTTTATTGCTGATTTCAGCAATGGTATTTTCATCAGTCACGAATTGATAAGGCAATGTTAAACCTAGCATTTTTACATCCGCCAAACCGCGTCCCATTAAACGTTTTACCGAAGCGATAGTATTCAGCGGGTCAGTGACCGCCTGCGCTAATGCTGGATAGCCAACCAGAGGCGGCTGTTGATTGGAATAATAAACAACGGAGGGTAATAAATGCTGATGCTCAATATCGGCTAAAGTTTCTGGCGTACCGTCGCGAATTGTTGCAACTAAAGAATTGGTTGTCCCTAAATCGATGCCGACTGCTAAACGGCGTTGATGCGGCTCGGGCGTTTGTCCTGGTTCACTAATTTGCAGCAGTGGCATATTTTTTAAATCCTTTTTTTAATTCATTAAAGTTTCTTCAATGAATAATGCTTCTTCTTTTAATTTATAAAAGAATTGTAAACGGCGAATTAAATCTTTAGCTTTGTTATGTTGCTGTTGTTGTAAAGCAAGGGCAAGTTGTTGAATTAAAATTCGGTTGGAATTTTCAACACGGTCTAAGAAATGTGATATTGACAACATAGGGTCACTGAGTTTCTTAATGCTTTCTAGTTGCTCACGCAATTCAATTTGTTCCATTAAGAAACTAGCATCCATTGCGGTATCAGTGACATCATTCCATGTAATACCCTGCAATTCTAGCAAATAACGTCCGCGACTCATGGGATTCTTTAAAGTTTGCAAAGCTTCATTTAATAGCGTTGTATATTGCATTGCAGTAGCACGTTCTGCTTCTGAAGCTTGTACAAAATTATCAGGATGCCACGTTTTTTGTAACTCGCGATAACGTTCATTTAATAGATTTAAATTAATTTCAAATTGAACCGGTAGTTCAAATAATTCAAAATAGTTTTGCATTATTGTGTTCACTTATAACTAAAGTATTCTAAAAGGAGTGCAATCGCTTTAGCTATTGCAAATGTATCGTCACAACCATTAAGTTAAGCAAGCACGAGTGTTGTAGGGTGGAATAGCGAAGCGTATTCCACCAAAAAACTAAAACTGAACAAAAACAACATATAAACCATACGGTGGAATACGGCTTGCGCCTATTCCACCCCACAAATGCGCTTAACTTAATAACAATAAAATGTACCGTGAGATAAAATAATCAAATCTATTAGTTATTTAAAAAAGCAATAGCTAAAGCGATTGCACGCCTGTTTAATTAACTTAAAGTACATTTGCTATTTAAACATTAAAACTCTCGCCACAACCGCATTCATTTTTAACATTAGGATTGCGGAATTCAAAGCCTTCATTTAAACCTTGGCGCACATAATCTAATTCTGTGCCGTCAATATAGGTTAAACTTTTAGGGTCAACAATAATTTTAATTCCCTGTGATTCAAAAACTTGGTCGTGTTCTTGTAGTTCATCGGCATATTCCAAAATATACGCCATGCCTGAGCAACCACTGGTGCGCACGCCAACCCGTAAACCTACGCCTTTACCCCGTTTGCTTAAAGATTTTTGCACATGAGCGGCGGCTGATGAGGTCAAAGATAATGCCATGATGAAAAAACTCCATAATTAAAAATAAAAACCTAAAGCCGATAATTCATAACAAGAATTTCGTTAATATTGCCTCGTTTTTGTCCAACTGAATTAATCATCCGTTTTGCTGGAATACGCTGGATACTATGATTTTGGTACAAAAAATCAAAAAAATGGTCATTGATATCTATATTTTTAGGGTCTGAATTGCTTAACATCAACTTTGCCCCTGTATTTTGATGTAACACATTAAAAAAATGTGCAAGTTGTTGCTGTTCTTTATCATCAAATGGAGTGCCCGTATAACAAGTAAAATTCGCAGTTTTACTTAAAGGACGATAGGGCGGGTCAAAATAAATAAAACTGTGTTTATCTGCAAAGTTTAAACAGTGTTGATAATGTCCACAGTGCAATTCTACTTTTTGTAGCAATTGAGAAACATGTATTAAATTTTCACTATCTACAATTCGCGGTTTCTTATAATGTCCAAAAGGAACATTAAATTCTCCTTTTGAATTAAGTCTAAACAAACCATTAAAACAGGTTTTATTTAAAAATATCAATTGCGCCGCATGTTCTATCCAATTTTCTGCAAAATTGGCATAATTAATCATTAATCGTTGTTGATTAAAATTAAAACGCATTTGATAAAAAAATTGTTCACGCCCACTTTCATTTAAACTGTCAAATACTTGCTGTAGCTTATAGAGGTGTTCAATTAATACATTAGGCGTTTGTTTTAAAACTTGATAGCTTAAAATTAGTTCTTTATTAAAATCGTTTAAATAAATTTTTTTAATCGGGTAGTGTTGAATAATATCTAAGAAAACTGCGCCACTGCCTAAAAAAGGTTCTATATAAGTTGTGAGTTTACCTTGTTTTAATTCATGAGGATAATATTGTTGAAAATGAGAAAGTAATTGTGTTTTGCCGCCTGCCCATTTTAAAAAAGGTTTAGCTTTTTTTAAAACTTCAGAAGCCTTTTTGTTTACAAATGTCATCTATTTCTCGCCATGTTTTACCTTTACTAAAACTTGCAGCGTGTTCAGGGCTAAAACCATCAAATAAAATTTGATGAAGACCTAAGCGTTTAACCCGTTTTTTTAAAATGGCGTGTGCTTTATTTTCTTCTGCAATCATGCCAGCGTATAAAATTGTGAATACAATTGCTATTTCTAAACGGTCATTATCTGCATAAGTTTGGCTGATGTGTTCAATGCGCGCTAATACCGCAGGCTCAAGGGAGGGGGTCACTCTGAAATAAATCTGCATGAAGTCAGTGTAAACTTTTTGGGCTGAATAGTGCAAACCCCAATCACGCAATTGTGCAAAATATTCAATATCTTTAGGTGCATAGCGCGGACGATGCGGACGGCTTAAATAAATACACCACGCATCAAATTTGCCTTGGTCGTATTCCAGCCGACTGCCATCTTTGAAAACTTGGATTAACGCTACCATGTTAAAACGCGCAAACTGACAAGTTTGCACTTGTCAGTTGCTTTCGCCTTAGATGTTTGTTTCTTCGGATGTTTTTTCTACAGTTTCTTGCTTAGTTTGATAGTCTTTAATTGCTGCTTTAATCGCACTCTCGGCTAATACTGAGCAGTGAATTTTAACGGGAGGTAAAGCTAATTCCTCCGCAATTTGGGTATTTTTGATAGCAGCCGCCTCGTCTAAGGTTTTACCTTTCACCCATTCAGTTAATAAGGAACTAGAGGCAATCGCGGAACCGCATCCATAGGTTTTAAATTTTGCGTCTTCAATCACGCCGTCATCATTAACTTTGATTTGCAAACGCATGACATCGCCACACGCGGGCGCGCCGACTAAGCCAGTGCCTACATCGCTATCACTGGTTTCGAATGAGCCAACATTACGGGGATTTTCGTAATGGTCAATGACTTTTTCACTGTATGACATGTTTAATTTCTCCTAAGCCATAGGAATTTTTGAGTTTAATGCGCAGCCCATTGTACAGATTTTAAGTCAATTCCGGCTTTGTACATATCCCACAAAGGGGATAATTCGCGTAATTTTGCCACTTTTTCTTGAATTAAGGGCACAGCATAATCAATTTCTGCTTGCGTGGTAAAACGTCCAATCGTGAAACGGATAGAACTATGGGCTAACTCGTCATCCCGTCCCAACGCCCGCAAGACATAAGAAGGCTCTAAACTGGCAGAGGTACAAGCAGAGCCGGAGGAAACTGCTAAATCTTTCAATGCCATAATCAGCGATTCCCCTTCCACATAGTTAAAACTGACATTGAGATTGCCCGCAATGCGGTGTTCTAAATCGCCGTTAACATAAATTTCTTCCATCGCTTGAATGCCTTGATACAGGCGATTGCGCAAAGCAAGAATGTGTTGATTATCTTGCTCCATTTCTTCCCGTGCAAGGCGGAAAGCTTCACCCATGCCGACAATTTGATGGGTGGCTAATGTGCCCGAGCGAAAACCGCGTTCATGTCCGCCGCCGTGCATTTGTGGTTCAAGGCGCACACGGGGTTTATTCCGCCGCACAAATAACGCACCAACGCCTTTAGGGCCATAAGTTTTATGTGCACTAAACGACATTAAATCAACGGGCATTTTGGTTAAATCAATGCTGACTTTACCCGTACTTTGCGCGGCATCAACGTGAAATAAAATGTTACGGGCGCGGGTGATTTCACCGATAGCGTTTAAATCAGAAATAACGCCGATTTCATTATTAACGTGCATAATGCTGACGAGAATAGTATCAGAACGAATCGCCGCTTCTAATTTTTTCAGGTCAATTAAGCCATTCGCTTCTGGGTCTAAATAAGTCACTTCAAAGCCTTCACGTTCTAATTGCCGACAAGTATCTAAAACGGCTTTATGCTCAGTTTTACTGGTAATAATATGTTTACCCTTGTCTTTATAAAAATGTGCCGCGCCTTTTAAAGCTAAATTATTGGATTCCGTCGCGCCTGAAGTCCACACAATTTCTTTCGCATCGGCATTGACCAAAGCCGCCACTTGTTCGCGAGCTTCTTCAACTAATTTTTCAGCCGTCCAGCCAAAAGCATGAGAACGCGATGCGGGATTGCCGAAATTGCCATTTAAAGTTAAACAGCTCATCATTTTTTCTGCGACCCGTGGGTCAACGGGCGTGGTTGCGGAATAATCTAAATAAATCGGCAAGCTAACGCTCATGTTATATGCTCCTACTGTTTTGCTCTTTAGCAGTATTGGTGAGTTAAAGAACAGAGTTGTTTGAATTCGTTAATTAATTGTTTTAATATTTTTATAAAATATTCAATATCTTGTGCTGTATTCTGTTTGCCTAAACTAATGCGAATTGTGCTTAATGCTGTTTCTGCCGACAAGCCCATTGCTAATAAAACATGGCTAGGCTCTGCATGGGCACTGTGACACGCTGAACCACTAGACGCAGCAATGCCTTTTTTATCCAATTCCATCAGTAAAGTTTCGCCACTAAAACCTTCTACTGTTAATAACGTCGTATTCGGTAAACGGCTTGCGGTTTCGCCAATAATCCGTACTTCAGGGATTTGCTGCAACGCAGTTTCTAGCTGTTGCTGTAAAGTACGGACATGTGCTATTCGTTGCGGTAATTCTTGATACGCCAATTCTGCTGCGTGTCCAAAACCAACAATTGCCGCTAAATTTTCCGTGCCGCCGCGCAAACCATTTTCTTGTCCGCCGCCGTGTAACAGCGGTTCTAAAGGATAACGTTTATCTACGATTAACGCCCCCACTCCTTGCGGTGCATAAAATTTATGTCCGCACACGGTCATAAAATTCACTTGGCTTGCGGTGAAATCTACGGGAATTTTACCCACTGCTTGACTCGCATCAGTATGTAACGGAATACCCTGTGCGTGTGCCAATTGTGCAATTTCAGCAATCGGCTGAATAACCCCTGTTTCATTATTTGCCCACATCACAGAAGCTAAACAAGTTGCAGGGTTAAAGCGTATTTGTGCAAGGTCAACTTGTCCATCCGTCGTCACTGGCAACCACTCAATTTGAGTGCCCTGAGTTTGCAGAAATTGTACAGCTTGTAAAGATGAAGGATGCTCAATGCGACTGATGGCCAAATGCGGAGGCGTGGAAGTATGCCACAAAGGCGATAAAATACTTTTTAGAATCAGATTATTAGATTCAGTCCCGCCGCTGGTAAATAATACTTGCGAGGTTTGCACATTGACAAGCTGTGCGACTTGAGCACGGGCTTTATCTAACGCAGCGCGTGCTCGCCGCCCAAAAGCATGAATACTAGAAGGATTACCATATAAATCACGCAAATACGGAAGCATCACTTCTAATACCCGTTCATCTAACGGCGTAGTCGCGTTATGGTCTAGGTAACTCAACATATTATGAATCGTTAATGTTTAAAGAATTTCGATGCAACGGTCTGCCCGTCCACCATGTTCGCGTCGAATAGCCACTTCTCGCGTTACATCTTTTGCTCGTTTTTCAACAACTTGTGCTAAAGTAATTTTACTTAAGAAGCTACGAATTTCTTGGCTTAAATCCGTCCATAATTCATGGGTTAAACACGCATGAGGCTCTTGACAGTTTTTCATGCCTTTACAACGGGTTGCATCTACTGTTTCATCAACTGCTGAAACAACATCCGCGACAGTAATTAAAGAAGCAACGCGGCTTAAACGATAGCCACCACCAGGCCCACGGGCACTATCAACTAAACCATGTTTACGTAATTTTGAGAATAATTGCTCAAGATAAGATAAGGAAATCCCTTGTCGTTGGGAAATATCTGACAAAGTAATAGGGCCTTGGTCATGATGAATCGCTAAATCTAACATAGCGGTGACAGCATAACGACCTTTCGTGGTAAGTCTCATAGCAACTCCTGCAAACTATCTGTTCGTGAATAAATGGGGGCTTCTGAAGTTAATAATGATATACCCGATAAAAATAGTCAAGTATTTATCTGATGATTTTAATCAACTTTAACAAAACACACTTGTTTTATAAGGGTATTTTTGCTTATAAACTCTATATTTTTTAGGTATGGTACATTTATGAAAAAAAATTAAAAAATGTAGCAAAGCCTACTTGTTTTAGAGGGAGATAAGACACATCGTTAACTTCGTATCTATTGTAATTCATACATAATCAATTGGTTATTTTTAACTGATTGAAAAATATAAATACAGTCTTGCTAATAGATGCAATCTATATTCCTAATTTACACTTACAGCCATTGAGTAGGAATATTGTAGGGTGGAATAGCAAAGCGTATTCCACCCTGAAATTCCACAAAAGCTAAGCAGAAACGGCGTATAAACAGCACGGTGGAATACGGCTTATGCCTATTCCACCCTACAACTTAATTTAATGGCTATGAATTTACACTGGAAACAGTAGCTTTCAAAAAAATAACAATAATTAATTACATGCGTTAATCACAACGTTCTCCCGCTGCATGACCCTATCGTCGTGAGGATGTTTCTATGGCTACGGAGTTAAACAATAAATATTTATGGATATTTTGCAAAATATCGACGCTTTACAAGGTATTCGACAACTTCCTGATAACAGTATAGATTTGATTATCGCGGACCCGCCGTACAATTTGGGTAAAGATTATGGAAATGATTCTGATAAACGCACAACCTTAGAATTTTTAGACTGGACAGAACATTGGATAGCATTAGTTCTTCCTAAATTAAAAAATACTGGAAGTCTTTATATATTTACTACTTGGCGATACAGTCCTGAAATTTTTGTTCACTTAAAATCAAAAATGATTATGCTTAATGAAATAATTTGGGACCGCAAAGTGCCCAGTATGGGAGGGGGAACACGTCGTTTTAGTTCAGTTCATGACACTATTGGTTTTTTTGCCAAATCTAAAGAATATTACTTCAATTTAGATGCAGTTCGCATTCCTTACGATGCTGAAACAAAAAAAGCCCGCAGTCGCTCTATGTTTATAGGCAAAAAATGGCTAGAAATCGGATATAATCCCAAAGATATTTGGTCGATTGCCCGTTTACATCGCCTTCATGCCGAACGTGAAAATCATCCAACTCAAAAACCATTAGATTTAGTTGAGCGGATGATTAAAGCAAGCTGTCCTGAACGCGGGATTGTACTTGACCCTTTTGCCGGCTCTGGTACAACGCTGATGGCGTGTGTTAAAAATAATCGGCACTATGTCGCGTTTGAATTAAATCCAACGTATTACCAATTGATTTTAACGCGGCTGAAGAAATTACAAAAAAACGAAGAAGAAAATACTCTTGTTTTTTCATAAGTTTTTTATTTATTCCCCTGTATTTTAACCACAGAGACATATATTCATGAAATCACTCGTTACTGCCGTATTGCTAACGCTGGCAAGTTCTTCCGCCTTTGCTGAAGCTCCTTCAATTTGGAATGGTTGGCAAGAAACAAAATTAGACGCTGAACAATGTTTACAACGTGCTGAATTTTCTTTAAAACAAGCTGGTTTTACCAGTGATTCTGCTGTAACACAAACCTCAGTTTTTGGCACCAATGGGCAATATCGCGCAACCATTCGCTGCGCTACTGAAAAAGAATTTGTTTTATTTGTGGTTTCAGGCGCAACCAGCGAAACCGCAAAACATTTTTTAGGCACAATTCGCGCAAATTTCTAAAAAATTCAATTCTCCCGTTCTCAAGTCCCAAGACTTGAGAACGTCAGCGAGGGTGTATGGCATTTTGGTTTTACCCAACAAGCCCTTTTCACTCTTTTTGAAAACAATGGTTTTCAACTCCTCCATTTTGAATATTTTTTCCAAATTGCCAAAAATGACAAAACCTACCACATTTTTGCCGCGATTGGATAAAAAATCGCCTAAAACGGCACACAGTCGCCATGCAAACACCGCTTATTTCTGTTAAACAACTTTCCCGCCATTACGGCAAATTTCGCGCCGTAGATAATCTCAACTTTGAACTCCATCGTGGACAAATTTTAGGTTTTCTCGGTGTAAATGGCGCGGGCAAAACGACCACTATGCAATTAATTACGGGCAATCTCGCACCTACGACGGGCGAAATTCAAATTGCTGGACATGATTTATTCAACGATGCCCACGCCGCAAAACAGGCAATTGGCTATTTACCCGAACATTTACCGTTATATAAAGAAATGACGGTCAACGAATATTTACGTTTTTGTGCAGAATTGCATCGGGTCGCTAAAACTGAGATTTCCCACGCATTGCAAGATACTTTAGCGCGTTGTGGTTTGGAACAGGTGCAAAATCGTTTAATTCACACTTTATCAAAAGGTTATCAGCAGCGCATTGGCATTGCGCAAGCGATTATTCACGCGCCCGAAGTAGTCATTTTAGATGAGCCGACTGTCGGTTTAGACCCTGTACAAATTCATGAAATTCGGCAATTAATTAAACAATTGGGCGAAAAACATAGTGTGCTGATTTCTACTCATTTGCTTTCTGAAGTGCAAAGTATATGTACTGATGTGCAATTAATTCATCGTGGACAATTGAAAGTAAAAGCCAATTTAGGGGAATTATTAGCACAAATGAGTACACAAGTTGCAAAAATTGGATTACGTCGCCCACCGCATGAATCCGCTTTTCAAACCATTACGGGAATAAAAGTGATAGAAACTTTAAAAGAAGGGTATTTTAAAATTCAATATCAAACTGAAAGACAATTAGAGCAACTGGTTAATGTATCTGTGCAAGAAAATTGGGGAATATTTGCTTTAATTCCAGAAAGCAGTTCTTTAGAACAATGGTTTATTGAAATGACTCAGGATTGAGGTTTTTAAATCCATCTTCAAAAATTTTTGATGGGCTATTTCTCGTTAGTTCATCTTTCGTTAGTTCATCTAACGTTTAATTTTACAATTTCTCATTAGTTTAGCCCCTTTCTTTTTAATGTAAAACTATGCCTACACTTTATGAACAACTCCAACATGCCAAAAGCGAAGAAGACGTTAAAGATATTTATATCAAGGCATTAGGTTTGAAACGCTACACCAAAGGTTTGATTGATATTCGCACCGATGAAATTTGGTTTGAAGCTAAAGACACGGGTAAACATTCAAGTTATGCGATGTTTACCCAATTGTTGCATTATGTGCAAGATGCGTTAAATAAGGGTGAGCAGTTGCCGCCATTTTTGGCAGTGATTGATACGGAAAAAGCTGCGTTAATGAAAACTTCGGATGTGTTGCCGTTTTTGGAAAAGAAAACAGTGAAATGGGGAAAGTCTGCAAGTCAGTATCCGAAAGAAGCTTTAGATGCTGTTTCTGCGTATATTGGGACGCATTTTGTCTCCTTTCGCATTGCGACGCATGAAGAGGAATTTATCAGTACGGTTAAGGAGGCAATCCGTTCAGGCGATATTATTCGGGTGCAAATTACGCCTGATAATTTGAAGCCCGTGTTTGATAAATGGGTTGAAATGATTGGCAAAGAAATCGATGGCGTGCGTGAAGAGGATTACGCTTTATTGTTTTTTGCCGATGTGATGAGTGATGGAGAGGTTTCGACAAATCAGGATTTGCCTGCGAAGTTATTGCTGATGGATCGTGCACCTGCTTTTATGTTGGCGGGTAAATTGTATGTTTTGAATAATAAAGAAGGTTATCGGCGGTTTTGGCAAATTTATCATCGCCCACCTAAACCTGAATATCGTAATTATTTGTTGGAGCGACGCGATAGTTTAATTCCTTTAGATGAGCGCAGTTTTAAGGGTGCGTATTATACACCTTTGAATGTAGTAGAAAAAGCTTATGATAAATTAACGGAAGTGTTGGGGAAAAATTGGCAGAAAAATTATATTGTGTGGGACATGTGTTGCGGTGTGGGCAATTTGGAAGTAAAGCATTCGAATCCGCGCAATATTTTTATGAGCACGCTCGACCAAGCGGATATTGATGTGATGAAAGCGACGAAAACTTGCGCAGCGGCGTATCGTTTTCAATATGATTATTTGAATGATGATATTACTGATGATGGCAAAATTGATTACAGTTTGACCCATAAAATTCCCAAAGAATTGCAACAAGCGATTAAAGAAGGGAAAAAGATTTTAGTTTTAATGAATCCGCCGTATGCAGAAGTAACTACTGCGGGTAACACAGTTTCTGGAAAAATAAAAACGGAAGATAAAGCAGGTGTTACTAAAACAAAATTTGCTATGAAAGCAATGGCTGATTATGGTAAAGCCAGTAATGAACTTTTTACACAATTTGTTGCACGAGTTACGCAGGAAATACCTACAACAACGTTGGCTATGTTTAGCACTTTAAAATATGTAAATGCCCCAACGATGGATGTATTTAGAAATACCTGGAATGCTAAATATTTAGATGGCTTTGTTGTTCATAGCAAAGCATTTGATGGCTTAAATGGCAATTTTCCAATTGGTTTTTTAATTTGGCAAATAAACCAAAATGCTAAGAAAAAAATACCTATTTCAAAAATCACTTGTGAAGTTTTGAATAAAGATTCACAAAGAATTGGTGAAAAACATTTTTATAATGAATCAAACGAAAGATTACTAACAAATTGGATGATTCGTCCCAAAACAAATAAAACAGAAATCGTCCCGTTAAAGAATGCCATTACACCCGCTACAGTCACTAAAGATTTGCGGGGCACAAAATGGTCAGATGGTGCAATTGCTTATATGCTAAGTGGTGGTAATGATGTACAACATGCAGGACAACAAACTGTTATTTTTTCATCAGGTTATAGCAGTGCAAGAGGTTACTTTATTAACCCTGAAAACCTCTGGCAAGCCGCCATTATCTTTTCTGTTCGTCGTTTAATCAAACCCACATGGCTAAATGACCGTGACCAATTTTTGCAACCTACAGGCGAACTGACTGACGAATTCAAAAATGATTGCTTAATTTGGATGTTATTCAATGGTAGCAATTTAACCGCCAGCGCAAACGATTTAGAATGGAATAGCAAAAAATGGAATATTGTCAATCACTTCATTCCATTCACAGAAGCCGAAGTCAATGCCCCCGCCCGCTTTGAATCAGATTTCATGGTACAATACTTAAAGAAAAAGAAACCTTCCAAAGAAGCCAAAGCCGTTTTAGACGCTGGGCGCGAACTGTGGAAAGCCTACTTCGCCCACACAGACCCCCGCAATGTCTGCGATGAACTCAAACTCAACCGCCCTGATGTCGGCTGGTATCAAATCCGCAATGCCTTAAAAAAACGCAACGAAAGCGGCGATTTCCCGCCCGTGAGCTTTACCGACTTTGAAAGTGCGTATAAAACACTGACCGAAAAATTGCAACCTTTAGTATTTGAATTGGGATTTTTGCGGGAGTAAAATAATAAATCTTTTATTAATATTCAGTAGATTACAAAATCATGACAACCTCAAAAATCATCCAAGTTGCTCCCTTACGTTATGGCGTTATTTTCAAAAAAGCCTTTTGCGATGTTGAAATCTTCAACGGCTTTGTACGAGATATTTTAGGCATTGAATTTCACTGTGAAACCGTTGAAACAGAAAAAGAATTCGACGCAATTATTGGCAATGTCAAACCGCGTTTTGATTTATATGCCGAAGATAAAAATAACCGAATTATCGTCGACATTCAACACCGCCGCGACCATGACCACTACGACCGTTTTCTGCATTATCACTGCGCGGCTTTACTAGAACAAATCAAAAACTCTAGTGATTATCGTCCAAATTTAGCGGTTTACACTATCGTCGTTTTAACCTCAGGCGACAGACATAAATCCCCACTTTCCATGATTGATTTTGACCCCAAAAACTGG
>JACCEE011408029.1_pt1 | contig 39492 bp, 29 predicted proteins | sample 7449931 | NCBI WGS metagenome assembly JACCEE01 (sample SAMN15323457, study PRJNA562643) | freshwater metagenome | isolation source: river surface water | place: USA:Blue River Watershed | collected 2017-08-19 | reverse complement strand
GGCAGGAGAACCTGTCGCGGTGGTACAACTCGATCATCACCGACTTCGGTGGGGTTCGGGTGCGCATCGACGACGACGGGGTGTCGAAGCCGGACGTGAAGAACAACCTGTTCTGGGGCTTCAAGGCCGGTTCGAACGAGGACTACGGCAAGGAGTATGTGCCGGCCGGTCTCAACCCGGTGGCCGATCCGTTGCTGGGTGGCATCAGCCGTCGTCCTGACGGTCAACTGGATCCGACGCTGCGAGCCGGGAGCCCGGCCTACGCGGTGCCGCAGACCGAGACGCCGGGCCTGGCGAAGGTGGACTTCACCGGAGCCTTCGGTGCCGAGAACTGGGCCCAAGACTGGACGGCCCTCGATGCCGACGGCTTCTTCAAGGCCACCAGCATCAAGCCGACCGGCCCGCTGGCCTTGCCTCAACCCAAGGCGCCCGTGTTGGCGGTGTCGTCCTCGGCCAATGGTCTGAAGATCGCCTTCACGACCGAAACGGCCCGCACCTACACGATCCAGAGCCGCTCAGCCTTGGATCAGGCCACTTGGACTCCGATCCAATCGCCGGTCATCGGCACCGGAGCCGACGTCACCGTGGAAGTGCCTTTCGGTGCCGCCGTGGAATTCATCCGGGTGATCGCCGAATAATCACTCCGGGTCGAGTCCCACCGACTCATCGACAACGGGGCGGATCCCTCCATGGGGTCCGCCCCTTTTCCGTTTGCCGATCCTGTGGGTCGGTCGGCGATTTGGGCCTGCGGATCAGCGCGACCCCCTTGAACGCCGCAGTGCCGATGCAGCGATGAGCAGGCAACCGATTCCGAGGATGGCGACCAGAACGGCTCCATCCAGGAACAGCGGCAGGATGTCGGTCGTTCCCAGGCTGCGCCCTTTCATGGCCATCACCGCGCAGACGCCGACGTATCCGGCGGTGTCGGCCAGATACATGAGGAATCCCAGATTGGCCCGTTCGCGGCTGAGCGCGATGAGTCGCTCGAAGACCGTGGCATGCACCGCGATGTAGGGGAGATACAGGCCGATGCCGATGGCCACCATGAACCCGAAGGCTCCGATCCGGTGCCACTGCCAGGCGAGGCTGGAGGCGACCACCACGGCCAGACCCAGGCAGGAGATTCCCAGTCCTCCGTAGAAGGCCTTCCGATGGTCGGCGATGCGGACGATCAGTCCGAGGGGTAGTATCATGGCCAGAGTCACCCAGGCTTCCGATCGGGTGAACACCGAGGCGGCACCCGGCGCACCCAGGGCCTGCCAGAGTTCCCGCGAAAAATCCGCGCGGACGCTGCGCAGCAGGGTGACCAGCGTGTAGGTCGCGATGATCGGCACCACGATGCCACCGTGACGCCGCAGGAAACCCCAGCGATCCTCCCGGTCCATTGGAAGTCGCTCCGAACGCGCGATCACATCCGTTTCAGCCGGAGGAGGGATTCGACCCAGCATCGAGGCGAAGCCCCACAGTGGCAGCGCGAATACGGCACCCGCCGCGGCGGGCATCCACCGTTCAGGAACCCCGGCCTCGAGCAGGCGGAGACCCACGGTCTTGGAAATGCCGTCGGCCAAAATGAAACTGCAGCACAATCCCGTGATGAAGGCTTCCGACAGGCGGCGCCCTTCGAGGAAACCCAGCACCAGACCGAAGACCATCCCCAGGGACAAGCCATTCAGGAACAGGCAGACCGCAGCAAACGAGGGCGGCAAGGCGCCGAACATCACCCAGGCCGCCTGCGCCACCGCAATGAGGCCCAGCAGCGTGGCGATGCGCCGCCGCGGGGGCATCTCGGCGATGACCCGGATACCGATCAGCTTCGAGACGGTGTAGCCCAACACCTGGGCCCCGATCAGAGACGCCTTGAATCCGGGTGAAAACGGATCATCGACATAGACGCCCGCGGTGAACGGTTTCCGGAAGCCGTACATGCAGGCGTACGTTCCGAAGGCCGAGACGGTGCACCACACTGCCATGGCCGTGGGATTCCTGGTCACGTGCCGCGTCCATCCGACGTTGGCCGATACGGCGCCGGCACCCGGCCTCGGACTGGGTGATGGGTTCATCCCTCCGATGTTTCAGCTCCGCATGCGCAGTCCAAGTGACGATCAGGCAACGGTGGTCGGTTCAGGATCCGCAACGACGGCAACCCGAGGCCAGCGGCCCGATGCGGCCAGGTGGAATGCCTCGTCCAGGCGATTGAGGGGGAACGGAGGTGAAACCAGTGTCTCCCAAGGGCGGTTGCTCCGATGTCGGGACAGGAAGTCGATTGCCGCATCGAGGTGTCGCGGTGCGTAATTGTGCGTACCGCGCAGTGTCAGGCATTTGCGGATCAGGGTTTCCCCCGTGAGATGCAGTGCCGAATCTGGATGGACCAATCCGGCGATGGCATAATGGCCACCGGGCCTGAGCCAACGGAGGCCGTCGGCGACCGCCGCCGCGCTGCCCGAGACCTCGATCACGGCATCCACGCTCCCGGACTCCAAGGGCATGTCGTCGGTGCTCAGCATCGGCGTGCCTCCGAAATGGGGCACCGACAAGAGGCGGACGGGCTGCCGATCCACGACCACCACTTCTTTCCAGCCGCACTCCTTCAGCAGCGCACAGCCATACAGACCCAGCAGTCCGGCACCCTGAACGACGATCCGATCACCGGCGACCGGTAGGGATTCGACGACCGCGATCATGGTGGCCAAAGCGCAGTTGGCCGGAGCCACCAGGCTGTCGGGCAAGGCATCCGGGATGGCCACGAGGTGTGTGCCCTCCCGCAGCAGCAGGTGGGAGGCGTAGCAGCCGTTCAAGCCCGATCCATCGGAAAGACCCGCATGCCCGTATTTGAAAAGCCGCTCGCATTTCTGGGGGATTCCCCAGCAGGTGCAGGCCCGGCAACGACCGCAGGAATCGGTGAGCGTCCAGGACACCCGTCGACCCACCCAAGCCCGATCGCGCCCCTCGCCCACCGCCACCACCCGTCCGACCGCTTCGTGGCCCAGGATGCCGGGAACAGGAGCCGAACGTCTGCCTTGATGGCTGTGCAGATCCGATCCGCAGAGGGTCGCCATCGATACGGACACGAGGACTTCGCCCCGGCCGGGTATCGGAATCGGCCTCGACTGGAGTACAAACGGGGCTCCCACCCCTGCGAACACCGCGCATCGTGCCATGGACATGAAGGCACTGAAACCCACTCGGGGGCGCCGGGTCACGCGACGATTTGGATTTGGTCGAATGGGGTCGCATACCGTCACGGACAGGTGACCAGCAAGGAGCCTTGTTTCCGGAGCGGTGACAATTTGGCAAACCACCGCCTTATGGGTTGCCCGGATCGGATCAATGCGGGTTAAACAACACGGTCGCTCAGGATCGACTCCTGTCGCGACACCATTCGTTTGATCATGAACAAATCCTCCATCCATCCCTCGGGCGGTCGACGGCATCTGCTGTCGGCGATCGCCGCATCCCTGGTCGCCTCGGCGATGCAGGGTTCCTTGCAGGCCCAGGCGGTCTCGAACCGACTGTTTGCCGAGAATTTCGAAACGCTCCCGCTGGGGCCGAACCGGGAGGAGTCCCGTGCCGGTCTGGAAGTGTGGAGTGGCACGCCTCCGACCGGATGGCTGCTGGACAACTCTCAGATGCCCGGATTCGGGACGCCGAACGACGGCATCGTGGAGTGGGCCGGCTGGACCTTCGCCAACAAGGACTGGTGGGTGGGTGCGGCGGGCAACCAGCGCCGTGCAGAGTGGTCGTTCGGCAATGGGACGGTGATGGTGGCCGATCCCGACGAGTGGGATGACGCCGGTCACGAGAAGGGGTTGTTCAACTCCTACATCTCCCTTCCGGAGATCAGCGTGAAGGGTGCGGCGGCCAACTCCCTGGTGTTGGCGTTCGATTCGACCTGGCGTCCGGAAGCTTTCGACGACGGCGGGGCCAACTGGCCTGTGGATGAGAACGGCCGTCCGATCAATCACCAGAACGGTGTGGTGGACGTGGCCTTCGACGGCGGCAACACGAACCGCGTGGTGAACTTCGATTCCGATTCGGAGAGCCCGAACTTCAAGAAGGATGTCGACTTCATCAACGAGTCGGTGGTGGTGCCGCTGAACAACCCGGCCGGGGCGACGAGCATGAAGGTGCGCTTCGGGATGCTGACCGCGGCCAACGACTGGTGGTGGGCGGTGGACAACATCGCGGTGGGTGTGCCGCCGCTGCTCTCGAGCGTGACGGGCAACGGCGTGGCCGTGACCAACCGGATCGTGGAGGCGCTGGGCAAGACGGTGAACACGTCGGCCGGTGTGACGGTGACGATCGGCGGCAAGACGGTGACGCCGGTGGAGGTGACCCGTGCGCTGGTCAACGACAACTATCCGGAGAGCGAGCGGGTGTTCGTGAGCCACACGGGCACGCAGGTGTTCGCTCCGCGTTCGCGGGTGCCGGTGGTGGTCCGGTTCACGGACAACACGGGTCGGGTGGTGCAGGAGACCGGCGAGTTCATCGCGCCGGGCTACATGAGCGTGAGCTCGACCCCGAAGACGATCACGGCGGTACTGACCGACGCGGAGTGGATGGCGGTCAAGGAGTCGGCCGGCGTGAAGCTGGAGCTCAATGGCACGGTGATCACCGGAGCGACGGTCAAGCGCGTGGACAACACGGTGGTGGTGACCTATGCGAGTCCGTCGCTGATCCCGTCCGGATCGCGTCACACGCTGAAGGCGACCTACACGACGGCGACCGGTCAGGAGCTGGTGGAGACCGTGGGCTTCACGGCCGCGAAGTACGAGACGCTGTCGGCGGAACTGGCGACGGCGGTGGGCACCGGCACCGAGGCCGGCATGAACTGGCGGACGCACCAGCTGGCGGCGGGTCGGCCGGGCGGTACGGTGTTGTCGGCGGCCGAGCTGCAGTTGAGCGGTTCGTACGGGGCGTCGGAGCACGACACGAGCGGCGAAGTGGGCGGGATCTTCAAGATCGACTACGTGAACTTCGACCAGGCGTCGGGCGAGGCCGGCAACTTCAAGGCCAGCGGGGCCGGTGAGCTGGCGGTGAACGACGAGGCGGTTCCGGGCATCCCGGGCCTGAACGGCAGCACGGACAACATCGTGGGCGAGGTGCTGACCTTCGTGGAGGTCCCCGCAGCCGGGGTGTACACGATGGTGGTGAACAGCGACGACGGGTTCCAGGTGTCGGTGGGCACCACGAACAACGTGAAGGCCCAGGTGTTGGGCGAGTTCAACGGCGGCCGAGGCAGCTCGGACACGGCGTTCTACTTCGAGGCGACCAAGGCGGGCGTGTACCTGTTCCGCCTGCTGTGGATGGAGGGTGGCGGTGGCGCGAACGTGGAGTGGTTCACGGTGAACGCCGACGGCACCCGCGCGCTGGTCAACGGCACGCAGGCCGGTGCGCTCCGCACCTTCCGCCGCCGCACCGTCGCCGAACCGGGTGGTGGTGGCACTCCGACGCTCGCCTTCACGGGCATCGTCCGCAATGCCAACGGTTCGATCACCCTCACTTGGACCGGTGGCGGCACGTTGCAGACCAGTCCGTCGATCAACGGTCCTTGGACCGACGCCGCTGGGGCGGTCAGCCCGCTGACCTTGACGCCGGACCAAGCGTCGCAGTTCGCACGCCTGCGCCGCTGATCGGACAGTCGTATCCAACCACGGAGGGGTCGGGGCTTGCCCCGACCCCTCCTTTGAATTCAAGGGGATGAGATCGCGTTCTGGAACGCCACCGGTCCGACCACCGGGTTTGCCCGGTTGGCTCGGTCTGGCACGCCTGATCCTGATCGGCCATCTGATGATATCGCCGCTGGCGGCGGGTGATCGTCTGATCGACTGGATCTGGCCGGTGGTCCAGGCACCGACCTCCCTTCTTTCCACCAACCTGCCCCAGGCCGACCGCACCCGCGGGTATGTCGGCTCTTCCCAGTGCCGCTCGTGCCATTCCGAAGAGCATTCCAGTTGGCACCAATCCTTCCATCGGACCATGACCCAGCCCGCCACGGCGGAATCGATCGTGGGTGCATTCGACGGGCAGACGGTCGAGGTGGGAAACCTGAAGTACCGGGTGTTCAAGGAAGGGGACGGTTTCTGGGCGGAGATGCCGGATCCGGATCTGATGATGCAGGCGGGCGTGTCGGATCGGCCTGTGGATCTCGGTAAGCTCCCCAGGGTCCGTCGCCCGGTGGTGATGACCACCGGATCCCACCACTATCAGACCTACTGGGTTCCCAGTGAACGGGTGCCGGGCCTGCTCCAGACCCTGCCCCTGGTCTATCTCATCGCGGATCGACGCTGGATTCCGCGTGACGAGGCTTTCCTGCGGGGGCCCGATGACCGGCAGCGGTTGATCATCCAATGGAACCACCAGTGCATCCGATGCCACAGTACCGGAGGCAATCCGGGACTGGACGAAGGCACGGGGTTGCTCAAGACCCGGGTGGGCGAATTGGGCATCTCTTGCGAGGCCTGCCATGGCCCCGGCGAGAAGCATGTCACCGAGCGGTTGGCGATGAAGCAGGACGCCGCAGCGATTCCAGCGCCCCAATGCGATCCGGTGAATCCGGCCAAGCTCGACCATCGCCGTTCCAGCGAGGTGTGCGGCCAGTGCCATGGTGCCTACATCCTGCGTCCGGAGCATTCCATGGACTTCGCCCGGTCCGGCTCGGCCTACCGCCCGGGTGACTCGTTGTTCAAAACACGGTACGAGGTGAAGCATCCCAGGGTGGACCCCCGACCCGAGCGGGTGGCCGACTATCGGCGCAATCCCGGTTTCTTCCGCGAACAATGGTGGGACGATGGGACGATTCTGGCCGGAGGCCGGGAATTCAACGGGTTGGCGGCTTCCAAATGTTTCACCCGGGGCACCCTGAGCTGCACCACCTGCCACACGATGCACGGCGGCGATCCGGACGATCAACTCAAGCCATCCGGTGGTGGGCCGGCATCATGCATCTCATGCCACTCCCAGCCGCAATATACCGATCGCATCACCGATCACACCCATCATGCGCCGGGATCCGAGGGCTCCCACTGCATGAATTGCCACATGCCCCACACCACCTATGCGCTCTTCAAGGCCATTCGCTCCCATCAGATCGAGTCCCCCAGCAACGAGCGATTGGCCCGCTATGGAACACCCAATGCCTGCAATCTCTGCCACATGGATCGAACCCTTGGATGGACTCGTGAGAACCTGTTCGTCTGGTATGGCCAGAAGCGATACCCGCTGACCGCGGATCAGGAGAAATTCTCCGCCGGCGCACTGTGGATGCTCCGAGGGCACGCCGCGCAGCGGGTGATCGCGGCGTGGCACTCCGGGTGGGGTCCGGCGTTGCGGGTCTCCGGAACGAACTGGATGAGGCCTCTGCAGGCCCAATTGCTGTCCGACGATTACGCGCCCGTGAGGAGGGTCGCCTCGATGGCGATGGGCGATGACGCCAGGCTCGATGGGGCGGGCTTCGATTTCATGGCATCACCGGAGAAACTCCGATCGTGGAGCGGGCGGTGGCAGGATCGCCTCGCTCGGAAGACACTCGTCTGGGACCGGATCGGTGAGGCGGTGCTGGTCGATTCGGAGGGCCGTTGGATGGACTCGGAGGCCGCATCCCTCCTCCGTGGGCGGGATCAGCGTCCTGTGACCATCCAGGAATGATCAGTTGGGATTGTCGAGCGGATCCAGCGTCCAGACCACCCGCGTCTGCGGCACGAAGGCCTTGCCGAGATTCGGGCTGCCCGCCGCGGTGTCGATGACCTGGTTGCCGCGGAGGTTCTCGGCATGGCCGTCGGCGAAGACGAGGTTCCCGCTGCCCGAGTGTCTCGCCGAGAAGCGGTTGGCGAAGGCGTGGGGCTGGCCGTTGTAGGCCGACTGGTTCGGGTGGAACCGGGGTTCATCGGGCATGCCCGCCTCGGTGAAGGCCACCGTCTGCGAGGGCATCTGGACGGCTGTCAGTCGGGAAGGTTCCCCGTTGCGGATGAGCTTGGAGTTCATCGCCAACGAGAAGAACGGCGACGCCTTGCGGACCGTGGGCGCCGGCAACTTCGCCGCGGGGCAGGTGAACAGGGATGCCTTCTCGTAGAAGGCCTGACCGTTGGTGGCGTAATCCCGCACCGGTCGCAGCCCGATGCGCGGCGGTATCGAGTTGCACCAAAGATCGGCGTTGTTCGTGTTCTGGGCCTGGATCCAGGTCAACTGATCCTGACTGAAGGGCTTCTCGCGGGGCAGGTAGTCCGAGTTCTCCTCGGTATAAAGCATCAGGCCGAGCCCCCATTGCTTCTGCTGGTTGAGGCAGGAGATCCTCAGCGCGCTGCCCTTGGCCCGGGCCAGCGCCGGCAGGAGCATGCCGGCCAGGATGGCGATGATCGCGATGACCACCAGCAGCTCGATGAGGGTGAACCCCCCGATTCGATGATCCGCTTCTGGTCGATGGGGGACGCCCTTCATTGCACCTCCACCCGATACAGTCCGGTCGATCCGATTTCCGATCCGAGCATCACGAAAAAGTCCACCGGTCCGTCCGTGGTGGTGGTTCGAGGGGCACCCGAGGCGACCCAGACGCCTTGGGCCTCATCCCGTCGCTGCAATCGATAGGTGTGTCCGGCTTCGGCGATGATGCCGATGCGCAGTCCTTCCTGGTTCCGGGTGAGGGTCATCACCGGAGCCTTGGGCGTGGCGATGACCGTCCCGGTTCGGATCCGGCCGGGTGATCCCCATTCCTTGACGCCCTCCAGCGTCGCCGGCGCCTGAATCACGCCGTCGAGATCGAGGGTGCTCGGTTTGCCGAATTCCCGAGTCTCGGGATTGAAGTTGAAACTGATGCCCGGATCACCCGCCGGAAAATCGACCCCATCGATGAGGTCGGTGTTGGAGGTCGCGGTCGCGCTCCAGAGCCGCAGTGCGTCGCCTCCGGAACTGAGTCCGATGCCGCTGCCGGTGTAGGTCACGATCTTGAGTCCTGCGGGGAGGTTGTTCGAACCCCACCAAGTGGTGAATTGAGCAGGAGTCAATCGTTCCACAAACACGATGGATTCGCCCGGCAGGATCGTGAGGTTGGTATCCGTGAGGGTGATCGCGCTGGTCAGACTGGCGCTGTTGTCGTCGAAACGCCAACCGGTCAGGGAGATCGGCACGGGCGAGAACGAGGTGATCTCCCACCAGTCCTCCGGGGCGAAGCCCACCCGGTCGATGAAGCCCGGGTCCAGCGTGGTGCGGGCACTGCTCACCTCGGTGATGCGGATGTCCGGACGCCCCAGTACGGTGAGCTGCACCGAATGGGTGACCGTGCCGCTGGCGTTCGAGGCGGCGACCGTATAGGTTCCAGCTCGATCCGCGGTGACCGGGTTCAGGGTGAGGGTGGCTGCTGTGGAGCCGGTCATCGGCACGCCATTGAAGGACCACAGGTAGGAGGGTTCGGGAACCCCAGAAGCGGTCGCCTTCAGAGTGGCGGTGCCGCCGACGAGAACCGTCGTATCCGACGGAGTCTGCACCCAGCGGGGTGCCGTCGGTGCCGCGGCGATCTCGAGGCGGGCATCGATGCTGTTCAGGGCATCGAGCCCGTTCTCCAGTCGAACCGAATAGAGACCGCTCGCCTCAGCCTGGGCATTCTTGACGGTCAGGGTGGGGCCGGTCTCGCCCAGGATCGGGGTGCCATTGAAACGCCATTGGTATCGGGGCCTGGGAAGGCCTGCGGCCTGGAGCGTGAAGGTGGCGCTATCGCCGGGGTTGACCGTTTGGTGTACGGGTTGAGTGGTGATGGTCAATGGGATCGACGGCCCGGCGGTGCCCGGCGAGCCCCAGTCGCCCCCGTCGGCAGCCGCGAAGGCACCCGGGTGATCCCGATCAGTCCGGGTTGTCAGGAGCCCTGTCACCGCGTCGCTCGCGAAGCTGGCGGAATTTGTCCCCGCGGTCGTGAAATCCACCGAAACCTGTGCGGGGCTCTCGGGTGTGGCCGATGCGTCCCACAGTCGGATGCCATCGCCGGTGGAACTGAGTCCGATGCTCGCCGCCGTGTAGGTGACGATTTGAATCGACGGAGAAAGGGTGGGTCCCCACCAGGAGCGGAACGCGGCGGCATCGAGGTCTTGCACGAACACCACGGATTCACCCGGTGCGAGGGTCAGCGAATCGAGGGTCACGGCCCCGTTGGTGAGGCCGCCATTCGAGTCGTTGAGGCGCCAGCCCCGCAGATCGATCGGTGTCGTTCCGTAATGGGTGAGTTCGAACCAGTCGGCGTGCAGCGTCGGAGTCCCGTTGGTGGATTGGTTCGAATGGACTTCGGTGATGGCCAGTTGGGCGTGGATCCCGACAGTGAGGATCATCGACAGAGCGATGATCAGGAGGTGTCTGAACGAAGGCGGGTTGATCATGGTCGGAGGGGTTGGTTTCCGAGTGCCCGGAACGGGGTTCGGCAGCTCGGGGTGGTCGCGATTCCAGTCGACATTTATTTCCAAGTTGGTCGAGCCATCTGCCTACATCGTCACGACACCGTGACAACCGGGTGACATCGGCTTGGTGGTGTGAGTGCGTGAGCCGATCAGGGGTCTGTGGCCAGCTAAAATCGACGTCACGGCCCGGTGAGCGATTTGTGACACGATGCGGAAAACGGGGGGATTTCCATCAGCGACTCTCCCATGCGGATCCGGTGTCCGGAGTGGAGATGCGGGCAGACCTTGAAGCCCGCCGGCGCGAACAGAATGATGGTGGAACCGTGTTCAAACCAACCCAGTTCCTCGCCCCGTGTGACGGCGTGATTGCAGGGGATCTCACGGGGCCCCCGTCGGCTCTGGTTCAGGAGCAGGTCCAGGAATCGCAGCCGGATCGAGGCCACCAGGATCGCCGCCACCGCCACCAGGGCCACGGGTCGTCCATCGGCCAGGCGCATCCGCACCACGGCGCGCTCATTCTTGCAGAACAGCGCCTCGATCCGGCGCAGCGCGATGGGGTTCACGTTCCAGGTGTCGCCCGCGATGGAGGTGACCCGCTCCACCGTGCCGCCTTCGGGGCTGTGGAAGCGATGGTACATGTCCGAAGTGAGTCGCAGGGTGACGAAGCAGCCATCCTTGAACTCGGAAGCGGCCTCGGCACTGCCGAAAAGATCGCGGATCGAATACGGAAACCCTTTTGCTTGGAAGGCCTGCATGCCCTCGACCGCTCCGAAGGCGCCGATCAGACCGTCGCAGGGGCTCACCAGGATGCGGGGATCCGGATTCACCGGACGCACCCCCGGCTTCAGTTCCCGGGTGAAGCATTCTTGGAGGCTCGCAAAGCGCTGGTGTTTCGATTCGCCGAGGTCGAGGTCGGTGAACAGGCGCCACAGAGCGATGGAGATCCGTGTGAGCAGCGGGTTGCGGATGCGGCTCAAACGTCCCATCGCGTGGGTGAGCAGGGCTCTGGGAACCCGGTTGGTCAGGAGGAAATTCAGATCCTCCTGCAGCAGCAGGCGGTCCCGGAGGGTTTTCCATCGGTGGTCGGTCGGTCGGGTGTCGTGCATGGAATCGGTTTTGAGAGGAGTCTTCATGTCTGATCTACAGTCTACGTGGTGGTTGGCCCTGCTTCCGGCGCTGAGTGCGCTCGGTTGGGGACGTCGGCGCATCCAGTTGTCCCTGGCCAAGCATCCTTCGCTGGCCGGACATTCGAGATGGGCCAAGAGAATCGCCGGATGGATTCCGGGCTACGCCTACGACGACCAGTTTGTCTTCCGCGCCGACGGCGCACCCGACGCGGTTGAAGCCCGCCGTCGGAACGGGTTCTTCCGGTTGGCGGGACAACTCACCGCCCGTCATCCCCGATCCATCGCCCAGTCGATGGAGGCCTCCCGGCACATCTCCGATCTCCAGTTCACCCGGGCCTACCGGGTCCCGTTCCAGTTCAGCCCCTATGTGAGGTCCCACCTCAAACTGGGTGGCTTCGCGGAGGGTTCCAGCGGGGTGTCGATCACCGATCTCGATGGGCGTGAATTCTACGATCTGACCGGGTCGTACGGCGTCAACGTCATGGGCTACGACTTCTACAAGTCGTGCATGGAAGAGGCCTCGCGTCGGGTGCAGGCGCTGGGTCCGGTCTTGGGCAATCTCCATCCCTGCGTGGCTTGGAACGCCGAGCGTCTGTGCCGCATCTCCGGCAAGGACGAGGTGTCCTTCCACATGTCGGGAACCGAGGCGGTCATGCAGGCCGTGCGGTTGGCCCGCTACCATACCCGTCGCAAATACCTGGTCCGCTTCTGCGGCTCCTACCATGGCTGGTGGGACGATGTTCAACCGGGCCCTGGAAATCCGATGCCGCCCGGTTGCACCTACACGCTCAAAGAAATGGATGAAGCCACGCTGCGGGTGTTGGCCACCCGGCGGGACATCGCCTGCGTGCTGGTCAATCCGCTGCAGGCCTTGCATCCGAATCGTCCGGCCCCCGGCGATTCCACGCTGGTGGACAGCTCCCGCACCGCCGGCTTCGAGCGTGAGCGCTACACCGAGTGGCTCCGCTCGCTGCGCGAGGTGTGCACCCGCCGCGGCATCGTGTTGATCTTCGACGAGGTGTTCCTGGGTTTCAGGCTGGCCCCGGGTGGCGCCCAGGAATACTTCGGTGTCAGTGCCGATCTGGTGACCTATGGCAAGACGCTCGGCGGCGGGTTTCCCGTCGGCGTGATCTGCGGTTCCCGCAGGCTCATGGGTCGCTTCCGCGAGGATCGACCCGCCGACCTCTGTTTCGCCCGCGGCACATTCAATTCGCATCCGTATGTGATGGCCGCGATGCAGGTCTTCCTTGAACGGTTGGAGACCCCCGAGGTGCGCGCCTTGTACGACACCCTGGACGAGCGTTGGAACCGTCGGTGCGCCGCCCTGAATGCACGCCTCGAAGGGGCGGGCCTGCCAGTCCGCGTGGCGAATCTCTCCACCGTGTGGACCTTCCTGTATCTGACCCCGAGCCGTTATAATTGGATGCTCCAGTTCTACCTGCGGGCCGAGGGTCTGGCCTTGAGCTGGGTTGGCAGTGGCCGGCTCATCTTCAGCCTCAATTACTCGGAAGGGGATTTTCAGGCGGTGGCCGATCGAGTGGTCCGGGCGGCCTCGGCGATGCAGCAGGATGGCTGGTGGGACCAGCTTCCCGGTCTGGACAACCGCTCCATCCGCCGCGGGATTCTTCGCGAGATGCTGGGTCGCGTGCGGTCGAAGCGGTCTTCGGCCGAAGCCGGGACCGCACCCGCTTAGTGGCTGGTCTGGGTGTGCTCCATCGGGTCGATGAGCTCACCGCGCAGGAGGGCCAGCGGTGAGCGCCAGTAGAGCAGGATGTCGTGGAACGGGTCGGTGATGATCTTCATCGCCCAGACCAGTCCGGTGGTCACGTCCCGCAGGAAGAACAGGTGGACCGTCCGGAACACCAGACCGCCGAGGCCCACATAAAGCCACACCATGCCCAGGCTCTTGAAGTAGCCGCCCTGCACGGTCGCCTCGTCGAGCAGCCCCATGAAATCGGGGCTGAAGCGCAGGATCACCGGAGCAACGGCCCAGAGGGCCATGAGCACCACTTTCCGGCGCAGGTTGTAGCCGATCTTGATGTCCTCCTTGTGCTCGTGGGTGGCCTGGTTGACATGGTCGTAACCCCGCGGCTCGAAGAAGAAGTGCCCCGACTGCCGCGAGGTCATGGAGATGCCCCAGGCGATCAGGGCCGACAGGGCCGGATCGATGAACAGGAACACGTAGGAAACCACGAACGACATGGCGCTGAGGAGGTGCAGCGACTGGTTGATACGGCTGTGGTGGTAGTAGCGGTGGTCGTCCCATCGCTGGATGCGCAGGGCTTCGAGGTAGTGGGACAACGGGGCGGTCTTGATGCGATTCATCGGATCGACGGGTTCGGGACGCTTCGGTTTGAGACTCACTCCATTGCGCCGTCGATCTGTGAAGCTCTGGTGGCGGTCCTGTTTCGATACCGAAATATCGACATTCCGCCATCGGTTCGTTGCCGGGCCGATGCGAGATGGTCAGGTGAGCGAGGAGACGACATCTGACTCTGCAACTCCCGAACCCGTCGCGTTCCGGTCGCTCCGGGTCGCCTTGGTGACCGAGACCTACCCTCCGGAAATCAACGGGGTGGCCACCACGGTGGCGCACTTGGTCGACGGCATTTCGAGGCGGGGGCACGTCGTCGAACTGACCCGCCCCCGTCAGGAAGGAGTCGATGCCCCCGGGGTGTCTGAGCTGTCGGGGGCGGGGGATTCCCGGCGACCCTCCCTCCGGCTGACGCCCGGCATGCCGATTCCTCGCTACCCGGAACTCAAACTGGGTTATCCGGTCCGGGGTCGTTTGCAGCGCGACTGGCTTCGCGCGCGGCCCGACATCGTGCATGTGGCCACCGAGGGCCCCCTCGGGTGGTCGGCCTTGCGAGCCGCCCGTCACCTCGGCATCCCGGTGGTCTCGGAATTCCGCACCAATTTCCATGCGTACAGCGCCCATTACGGGGTGGGCTTCCTCAAGCGCTGGGTCCTGGGTTATCTGCGGCATTTCCACAACCAATGCCACTCGACAATGGTTCCCACCCGAGGTCTGGCCGAAGAGTTGGAGGCCTCGGGATTCAAGCGGCTGCGCGTGGTGGCCCGGGGGGTGGATGCCGATCGTTTTCATCCGGCCCGGCGATCCGCCGCCCTGCGGGCCTCGTGGGGTGCCGGGCCTTCGACCCTGGTCGTGATCGCGGTCGGTCGAATCGCCCCTGAGAAGAATCTCGGTTTGCTGGCCTCGGCCTTCCGGAAGATCCGGTCGGTCCAGCCCGAGGCGCGCTTGGTGGTGGTGGGTGATGGTCCGGCCCGGCCCGCTCTGGAACGCGAGCTTCCCGGCGCGGTGTTCGCCGGTCGTCGCCTGAGCGAGGACCTGGCGACCCATTACGCCTCCGCCGACCTGCTCCTCTTCCCCAGCCTCACCGAGACCTTCGGGAATGTCACCCTGGAGGCCATGGCCAGCGGTCTGGCCGTGCTGGCCTTCGACTATGGTGCTGCCGGGAAAATGGTGCGGGCCGGTGTGCATGGATGGCCCGTGCCGTATGGAGACCCGGTGGCCTTCGAGCGGGCCGCCGAGGCCTCCGCCGCCGACCTCGACCGGATTCGTCGCCTCGGATCCCAGGGCCGGCATGCGGCCGAGTCGGTGGCCTGGTCGGGTGTCATCGACGAGGTGCTCGGGATCTACCTCAACGCTCTGGCCATTTCCGGTGAACGGGTTCCCTCGACTTGAGGCGGTTCTTGGAGACGGCCCTTTTTCGGGGCTTCAAATGTAACATTTGGCGACTTGCTGGAATGCCGCCCCGACGGCAGAGGATAACAGACCGCTGTTTCCGTTTCGTCACAGAAGTGTCGCAACGGGCGAACGCCGCGGCCTCTTTGCGATGAAAGCTACCAAAACTCCGAAAACCCTCTCCCGTCAGGTCTCCCTTCACCACAAGGTTCAGCAGAAGGCGGCTGCCTTGGTGAAGGTGGCCGAAGCCGCCCATGCCGAGCATCGCAAGGCCAAGGCGGCGTACAAGGCGGCCAAGAAGGCGGCCCGGTCGGCCAAGCTGGCCTGGCACCGCGCGCGGGTCCTTGCCCGGGAAGGCCAGTCCACGGTGACCAAGTCGGCCAAGCGTCTGGCCAAGTTGCGGGGTCAGTCCGGATCCAAGGGCTGACCGCTCGCTCGAGGCGGCGACGGCTCGCACCGGGCCTTCTTGAAACTCAGAGCGTCGACACCGAGTCCGTGCGCTTCTTGGCCCATCGCTTGCGCGCCCAGGCGAACCCGATCAGGGCCGTCGCGGCGACGGCGGCGCTGGTGGATGGTTCCGGGACCGCGGAGAAGCTGACATCGTCGAATCGCCAAGGGCCCGCCCCGCTGTAGGTGCTTCCCAGCTGGGAGGCGGTGTAGGTGCTCAGGCCCGTGGTGAAATTGGAGACGATGCGCACATAGAGATTGCCCTGATTGTTGGCGCCGGCGGGCAGGCTTACCGAGCGGGTGTACCAGGTGTCACCGGTGCCGCTGGCCGCCGGGGCGAATGTGAAGACTTGGGCCGGTTGATAGTTGCTGTTGTCGGTCGACCAGAGCACCGACTGGGTGTTGGCCGATTCGATCCCGTGCTTGACCGCATACGACAACGTGATGCCCGCCTTTCCGACCGTGGAAACCTGCATTTGGATGCCGGCGGTCAGGTTGGCTTGTCCTTGTGTGGGGTAGTTGGCGGTGCGCCAGCCGACGTTTTCATCATCAAATCCTCCGGCAAACGTGGCTGTGGTGCTGCCGATTAACGATATCGTTCCGGTTCCCACCGAGGGTTGCAAATTGGCCGCATTGAAATCCCACTTGGTGATGAGGATCTGGGCGTATGATGATGACACTACCGATAAAAACCCACAGAGACACAGTGGTTGAAACAGCGGTAATCCCAAGGATTTGAAATACGGAGACAAAAGAGAGTGTGCCATGGCTGCTGAATGAGAATACCAAACCGACTGCAAATGGGGATCTTTAAGCGGATTCAGATGGTCAAAAACAATGACATAAGGAGCAATGTATCGTCCTTTTTGTCAACTGATAATTCATATAAATACCTAAAAAAATCAATGCCCGCTCAATATCCTTTGCCGTAGCTTTTGGTGATATGCCACAGCAAGTGCTCAAAGGCGGTGGTTACGATGTCATCGTGATTGGGGGTGGCATCATGGGGATCGCTCTGGCGACCGTGGAATCGGAGCGGGGGCGACGGGTCCTCCTGCTGGAGCGGGAGGAGCGTCCGGTGGGGGCGTCGGTGCAGAATTTCGGATTGCTGTGGTGCCTGGGTCAGCCGGCCCCTCTCTGGAAGCGGGCGCTCCGCACGCGGGCCCGCTGGCTGGCGTTGGCGGGCAAGGCGGGATTCCAGGCCGCAGCCAATGGGTCCATCCATCTGGCCCATGGCGATCTGGATGCGGCCGTGCTCAAGGAATTCGTCGAGACCGCGCCCGAGGGCTTCGAGGGGCACTGGCTGGAGGCGGGCGAAATCCCGGCCCGCTGCACGGCGGTGCGCCGTGATGGCCTGGTCGGCGGATTGTGGAGCCCGCACGAGACGACGGTCGATGGCCGCGAGGCCCTGCCGCGCCTGCTGGAATGGCTGCAGCGCGAGCGGGGCGTCGACGTCCGTTTCGATGCCGCGGTCTCCCGGGTCGAGGCGCCCGAAGTGGTCTCGGCCGCGGGTACCTTCCGGGCCGATCGGATCCACGTGTGCACCGGCACCGAATTGCGGATCCTGTTTCCTGAGGTCTACCGGGCCTCCGGCATCACCAAGACCAAATTGCAGATGTGGCGCACGCATCGGCAACCCGGCGGCTGGCGTCTGGGCCCATCGCTCTGCGCCGGCCTGACGTACCTGCACTATGCCGCGTTTGCCGGCTGCCCCTCGCTGCCCGCGTTGCGGGCGCGGTACGAGCAGACCCACGCCGAACACCTGGCCCATGGCATCCACGTGCTGCTGGCTCAAAACGCCCTCGGCGAGGCCATCGTCGGCGACACGCACCACTATTCGCTGACCCACGATCCGTTCTTGCACGACGACCTCGACCGACTCATCGCCGACTACCTCGGCACCTTCGCCCGTGTGCCCGATCCCCGGGCGGCTCAGCGCTGGGTGGGGATGTACGCCAAGATCCCGGGCAAGATCGACCTCATCGCCCACCCTCAGCCGGGGGTCACGATCGTCAACGCCCTCGGGGGGGCTGGCATGACCCTTTCCTTCGGATTGGCCGAGGAATTGGTGCCGGAGTGAGCGCTGCCGGACGGGTGGGCCCGGGCGACGGGTCCTGCGAAGTTTGACCTGCCTGAAACAATCCCGGGAGCCTTTGTGTTGCCAAGGGGGCCGGGTTCGGGGCTTTTGGCGGTATCGATGTTCCGCTCCAACCCCATCCCCGGATGAAATCCACCGGCACTTCAGGTCTCCAGCGGCGTCTCGCGGCCGATCCCGCGCTCTTCACCTGCGTTGCGTCATTGGCCGCGTTCGGGGCCTACACGGCGATGTACGCCTTCCGAAAACCGTTCTCTGCGGCCACGTTCTCCGGCCAGGAGATCGGGGGCGTGTCGCTCAAGGTGCTCCTCGTGGTGGCCCAGTTGCTCGGGTACACGCTGTCCAAATTCCTGGGGATCAAAGTGGTCAGCGAAGCCGGGGCCGGGCGGCGGATCGCGCTCATCGCCGGATTGATCGGCCTGGCCTTCCTGCCGCTGGTGCTGCTGCCCCAGGTGCCCCGCTGGGGACAGGTGGCCTGCCTCTTCGTCAACGGCCTGCCGCTGGGGATGATCTGGGGCCTGATCTTCGGATTCCTGGAGGGCCGCAAGGTGACCGAATTCCTCGGTCTGGGGATGAGCGTGAGCTTCATCTTCGCCTCGGGTTGGACGAAATCCGTGGGGGTCTACCTCATGAAGGCTTGGGGGGTGCCCGAGCTGTGGATGCCCGCCGTGACGGGGTTGGTGTTCGTGCCCTTGCTGGGCGGGTGTCTGGCGCTGTTGGCCTCGTTGCCGGCTCCGAGTGCGGCGGATGTCTCCGAACGCTCGGCCCGCTCGCCCATGGATGCCGCCCAGCGCCGCCGATTTTTGGTCCGCAATGCGGTGCCCCTGATCTTCCTCATCCTCCCCTACGTGTTCCTCACGGTGTATCGCGATCTCCGCGACACCTTCATGGCCGATGTCCTGAAGGAACTGGGCGTACGCCCCGATCCCTCGTTTTTTGCCCGGATTGAATCCTTGGTTGGCCTGGGAGTCCTGGGCGCGCTGGCGGGGTTGTGGTGGATCCGCGACCACTGGAAGGCCTTGGGGACCTACCATGTCCTCATCAGCGCCGGGGCGATTCTGGTGGGGGCGTCGACGTGGGCCTTCCAGCAGGGATGGCTCGGGCCGGCCGCCTGGATGGTGCTCACCGGGTTGGGCGGGTATCTGGGCTATGTGCCCTTCAACAGTGTGCTCTTCGACCGCTTGCTGGCCGCCACACGACAGGCTGGAACCGCCGCCTTCCTCATCCAGGTGGCCGACTCGGTGGGGTATCTGGCTTCGGCCTCGCTCTACCTCCAGCGGACTTTTTCCAAGGCCACGCCAGCCTGGACGCAGTTGACCCAAACCGGCGGTTTGGGGCTTGCGGTCTTGGTTCCAGTGCTCCTGGCCGCCTCGTGGCTTTCTCTGACGGCGTCGCGCCGTGTAACTCAATAGAGTTCGCGCTGTCTGTTACATTTGGGTGTCGCGTGGCACCCGAAATTTGCTGGCGGCCTTGTGAAGATAGCCCAAAAGTAACCTGAGTGCAGATGAACCCGTCAACCCAGCGTGTAAAATCCCCGGCCCGATCAGCCGGTTTCACTTTGATCGAATTGTTGGTGGTGATCGCCATCATCGCCATTCTGGCGGGCATGCTCCTGCCGGCGTTGGCCACGGCCAAGGCCAAGGGCCAGCAGGCCGCCTGCATGAGCAACCTGCGTCAGATCTCCATCGGTACCACGATGTACACGCAGGACAATGCCGATTTCTTCCACAATCGGGGAGGAGCCGCTCCCAACGATGGCCAGTGGACCGCTTCGCCGGCCTCACAAGTCATCCTGCCCGCTTCGGATTCGAAGGCCTACTGGGCCACGGCCTACATCTCGTATTTCGGCGGCACCCGTCGCATCGGTCGCTGCCCCGGGGCCCGCACGGTCGACGACTGGCGTGACGACGGTTCCCGACCCAAGTGGCCCATGGACTGGTGGCTCGACTCGAGCTACGGGCTCAACCAGTACGCGGTGCTGGATTACAAGTCGGCGGTCGGTCGGCCTCTCAAGGTTTCCGCTTTGGCCAACCCATCCACTCTCATCCACTCGCAGGATGCCGCCGAGCAGCGCATGGACGGCGAATCCGACACCCTGGCCGTCTGGCCGGGTGGAGCCACCATCAACCTGAATCAGTGGCGGGTTGGCTTGGCGTCGCTCTATCCGGGCAAGCGCATGGAGTTCGAGTGGTTCCGCCACGCTCGCAAGTGCAACACCTTGTGGGCGCTGGGCAATGTGTCTGTGATTCCCTACAGCACCGGCCCGGGTATCGACTACCGCTGGTACACCGGCGAGGAAGCGTTGATTTCCCCGCGGTGAACAGTGTCCGGAATCGGTTCTAATTCGTCCCCGATATGAAGATCTCAATTCTTTCCATTCTTGCCCTCCTGCTGGCATTGGGTTGTGAGCCCAAGCCAGAAGTCTCCGCCCCCAAAGACAGTTCCGCGGAAGCCAAGGCCTTGACCGATGCGGCCGCCAAGGCCGCCGCCGAGAACCCAGCCGATGCCTTGGCCCTCGCCGAAAGCATCAAGAACCGCGATGACATCTCCGCCGCCGATCGGGCAGCTGCCCTCAAAGCCCAACAGGATGCCCTCAAAAAGCTCTCCGATGCCGCCGCCAGTGGCGACTCCAAGGCGCAGAGTGCCATCGATAAGTATCGCGCCTCCAAGTGATTCTCTCCCGTAACAACCACAACACTCAATGAACTACATCCGAAGAACCTCCCTGGCCGCCGCTCTGGCGCTGGCCTCGGGCATGACGTCGACGGCGGTGCATGCCGCCCTCAAGGACGGCCTGGTCGCGCACCTGGCCTTCGACGGCAACGCCACCGACGCTTCGACCAAGGCCAACAACGGTACTGCCGTTGGCGAGCCCACCTATGCCGCCGGCCAGCTTGGCCAAGCCGTCTTCTGCAGCAATGCCAAGGACGGCTCCTTTGCCAACTTCATCACCCTCGGCACCGCGCCCGACGTGCTCTTCGGCGACGCCACCGACTTCTCGGTGGCCATGTGGGTGCAACTCAATGCTTTCAGCGGCGACGCGGCCCTCTTCGGCAACAAGAGCTGGAACAGCGGCGGCAACCTGGGCTTCGTGCTGGCCACCGACAATGACCGACGCGTGCAGTGGAACTACAAGGAGGAAGCCACCCCGCGTCAGGACTTCGACAGCCCGGGCGGCCAGTTCCTCGAGGGCAAGTGGGTCCACGTGGCCATGACCGTCAAGCGCGACGGCAAGATCACCACCTACATCAATGGCCAATTGCTCAATGCCAAGGATGCCCGGCCGTCCGGAGCCGCCCCGAGCACCATCGACACCGATGCCGCCGGCCTGGCGATGAACATCGGCAATGACGGCACCGGCGCCTACACCGACGGCGGCAGCGTCAGCCACGGCAACACGGGCATCGACGACTTCGGCCTCTGGCGCCGCGAGCTCTCCGCCTCGGAGGTGTCCCGCATCTACACCTCGGGCCTCGAGGGCGTGAGCCTCACCAAGATCGTCGAGCCGACCATCGCCGCGATCGGCACCCAGTCGCCCGCGCCGAACGCGCTGAATGTCGCCCCGCTGGCCCCCGTCGAGGTGGTCATCAACCACCAGGCCACCGCGGTCAACCCGGCCTCGGTCAAGCTGACCTTCAATGGTGCGGCCGCCACCCCGAAGGTGGTGAGCACCACCACCAACACGGTCGTGACGCTGGAGCGGACCGAGTTGCTCGCCCCGAACTCGACCAACTCCTACGAGATCACCTTCTCGGACAACGCGACCCCCCCGAACACGACCACCTCCAAGGTGACCTTCGTGGTGGCCAACTACCCGTCGCTCACGCTCCCGACGCCGATTTGGCTCGAGACCTTCGAGTCCACCGCCGAGGGCAACACCCCGGCCGGATGGACCCTGAGCAACCTGTCGACGGGCGGATCGGGCACCTTCGACCTCGATGACCCGAACAGCGACGCCTACATGGACTGGGTACTGATCAGCAAGGACCGTGTCCAGTCGGTCGGGGCCGCCGGCAAATGGGAGGCCGCTCGCCGTTTGAATGTCTCCGAGGCCTATGTCAATGGGGCCAAGGTCACCGACTTGGCGGTCGGAAAGTTCCTGTACGCCGAGTCCGACGTTCGCGGTGGCAACCAGATCCAGTATGCCTTCTCGCCCGACGTCGACCTGACCGGCAAGAATGACATCTTCCTGTCGTTCCACAGCATTTACGAGCAGAACCAGGACAGCATCGGCTCGGTGGAGTACTCCATCGATCAGGGTGCGACTTGGTTGCCGATCGTGTACATGATCGATGGCCCCGACATCAAAAAGGACGCCAACGGCAACGTGGATCCGGTCGCCACCTTGACGGACACCAACGGCGACGCGGCCGCCTATGAAGATCCGATCACCGGCGAGTCCCTCGGCAAAAACTACGGCGCTTTCATCGGCGTGGCCAAGACCGAGTGGGCCAACCTTGCGCCCTTCATCCAGGCCCGCATCAATGACGACCCCGTCGAGTCCAAGCGGGTCGAGCTCTTCCGCCTGCCCAAGGCCGACAACCAGTCCAAGGTCCGCTTGCGCTTCGCCCAGGCCGGCACCGGCAGCTGGTACTTCGGCATCGACAACGTGGGATTCTATTCCATCACCCAGGTGGCCCCGCCGCAGTTCACGGCCCAGCCGGGCGCAGCGACGATCGTCGTCGGCCAGAACGGCCGCCTCACCGCCACGGTGACCGGAGCGGGTGTGAGCCTGCAATGGCGCCTGAACGGTAATCCGATCGTGGGTGCGACCAACGCCACCTTGACCCTGTCGGCGGTCACCGCCGCCCAGGGCGGCACCTACACGCTGGTGGCCTCCAACGCCGGCGGCAGCGTCACGAGCGATGCGGTCGTTGTCACGGTGCCCGAGGCCCTCAAGGACTTGTCGCCGATCCGCTCCGGGCTGCTGGCTTACCTGCCTTTCGATGGCAATGCCTCCGACCTCTCGGGTCGCGGCAACAACGGCACGCCGGTCGGTGCTCCGACCTTCGCGGCCGGCAAGGTGGGCTCCGGCGCCCTGGCCTTCAGCAGCGCCAAGGATGGATCGTCCTTCAACTACGTGACCCTCGGCACGAACCTCGTGACCGGCACCAACAGCTTCTCGGTCGCCTTCTGGGCCAAGCTGGATGCCTGGACGGGTGATCCGGCCTTCATCGGCAACAAGGACTGGAACAGTGGCGGCAACGTCGGTTGGGTGGCTGCCACGGCTGGTGACGGCCGCATCCAGTGGAACTTCCGCTCCAAGGGTGATCCGCAGCCGGCCCGTCGCGACTACGACAGCCCGGGCGGCTACTTCACCGGGGCCGTCTGGCGCCACATCGTGGTGACCTTCGACGTCAACGGGAAGGCTTCGACCTACGTCAACGGCGACCTCGTCGACTCCCGCGATGTCGGCCCGGTGGCCGCCGGTCCCGACTCCGGCCTGCCCATCAATATCGGTCAGGACGGCAAGGGCACCTACACCGACGGCAACAGCGTCTCCGGCCAAGGCCTGATCGACGAAGTCGCCCTCTGGGGTCGCGTGATCTCGCCGCTGGAGGCCGCCTCGCTCTATCAGGGCGGCAATTCGGGCAACGCGCTGGTCGTCCCGGCGGTCGTCACCGGCCAGTGGGACTTCAACGGCAACCTCGACGCCACCGTCGGCACGGCTCTGCAGTACTTCGGTGACACGGCCTCCATCACGGCGTTCCAGGATGCGACCATCGGCGGCAGTCCGGCCAAGGTGATGTCCTTCGGGGCTGCGACCAAGGCCCAGGGTTACCTCATGACCCACGGTGCTGGCGCCAACGGCGGCGGCACCAAGGTCAACCAGTACACCCTGATCATGGACGTGATGTTCCCGACGGCCAGCGACGCCAAGTGGCGCGGGCTGTTCCAAGTCGACCCGTCCAACGCCAGCGACGGCGAACTGTTCGTCAACAAGGCCAATGGCATCGGCATCAGCGGCCAGTACCAGGGCAAGGTCGTCGCCGACACCTGGCACCGTCTGGCCTTCGCCTTCAACCTCAACGACAAGTCGGTGTCCAAGTACATCGACGGCGTGCTGGTCAACAAGCAGACCCTCGGTGAGGGCTTCGATGGCCGCTGGGCCCTCGGGTCCACCGCGCTGCTCTTCACCGACGAGGACGGCGAGACCGCCGCAGGCCTCGTCAACAGCGTCCAGATCCGCAACGGCACTCTCAGCGATGCCGAGGTCGCTGCACTGGGCGGTGCCACGGCCGACGGCATCCCGGGTGCGGTGTCTTCGGGCATCAAGATCAGCGGTATCAGCGCCAGCGGTGCCAACGTGGTCATCACCTGGGTCGGCGGCGCCGGCATCAAGCTCCAGAGCGCGGCCACTCTCGGTGGCGCCTGGACCGATGTGACGGGTTCCGACGGTGCCAGCACTGCGACCGTCCCGGCCGGCAACGCCGCGGCGTTCTTCCGCCTCGTGAAGTAATGGGCTGAGGCTTCGGCCTCGCTCGAACAGGGGGCCGGTCGCAAGACCGGCCCCTTTTTTCATTTCCACGGGTTTCCCCGGCGGCGTTCCGGCGGTAGCCTGAAGCCCATGTCGAAGGAGTTCATCCGTGTCGTCGGGGCGCGGCAGCACAACCTCAAGAATCTCTCGCTGGAAATCCCGCGCGATCGCCTGGTGGTGATCACCGGGCCCAGCGGTTCTGGGAAATCCTCGCTGGCTTTCGACACCTTGTTTGCGGAGGGGCAACGCAAGTATGTCGAGAGCCTCTCGGCCTACGCACGGCAGTTCCTCGACCAGATGCAAAAGCCCGAGGTGGACCACATCGAGGGGTTGTCTCCGGCCATCGCCATCGAGCAGCGCACCAGCGGAGCCAATCCGCGCTCGACCATTGCGACCACCACGGAGATCTACGATTACCTGCGGCTTCTCTACGCGCACCTCGGTCAGCCCCATGATCCCGAGACCGGCACGCCCATGGCCTGCCAGTCGGCCACCGAAATCGTCGACCGCATTGCGCTCTTGCCGACCAAGACCCGCCTGATGGTGCTGGCCCCGGTGGTGGAAGATCAGCGCGGGGAATTCCGCGATGTGCTGGAGCGCCTGCAGCGTGAGGGGTTTGTCCGGGTTCGCGTCGATGGTCACGTCCAGGAGCTGAATCCGAAGGAACCCATCCGGCTGGATCCGAAGGCCAATCACACCCTCGAAGTGGTGGTCGACCGTATCGTGATTGCCGAGGGGGTCCGGGTGCGTCTGGCCGATTCGGTGGAAACGGCGCTCCGCTGGGGTGAAGGCCGACTCAAGGTGCTGCATCAGGCCCCGGACCGACCGACGGATCCGTGGACCGAAACCCTGCATTCCACGCGGATGTATTCCCCGGCCACCGGTCGTTCATTCGACACGCCCACTCCGCAGCATTTTTCCTTCAATTCACCCAAAGGCGCCTGCCCGGTTTGCCACGGGTTGGGGCAGAAGATGGTCTTCGACCCGTCGCTCATCGTGCCCGACGAAACCAAGACGCTGGAAGACGGCGCCGTGCAACCTTACCGGCGCATGGGCGGCAAGAAGATGGTGAGCTACTACAAGGGGCTCATCAAAGGCGTGGCCCAGCACTGCGGGGCGCCCTTGGATCGGCCGTGGAAGGAGTTGCCTGAGCAGGCCCGCCGCACGCTGATGCATGGCTCCGGGACCGACGAGGTGGAGTTCTGGTTCATGTCGGGCGGGGCGCCCAAGAAGACGCGCAAACCCTTCGAGGGGGTTCTACCCAACCTCGAACGCCTCTATGCCGACAGCGAGAGCGAGTTCACCCGCAACCGGCTGAAGGCCTACATGACGCTGCATCCGTGCGATGCCTGCCGCGGTCGCCGGCTCCGGCCGGAAATGCTGGCCATCACGCTCGGATCCGAGACCCTCGCGGGTTCGAAGGTTCCAGGTCGGAGTATCGCGGATTTCTGTTCGCTCTCCATTGCCGAGGCCCATGTGTTTCTGGGGGGGCTTGCCTTGAGCGATCTCCAACGCCGTATCGCCGGCGAGGTGATCCTCGAAATTCGCAAGCGCCTGGGATTCATGGTCGAGGTGGGATTGGGTTATCTCACCCTCGACCGGGAGAGCGGTTCCCTGAGCGGGGGCGAGGCCCAGCGCATCCGCTTGGCCACGCAGATCGGGGCCGGGTTGGTCGGTGTGCTCTACATCCTCGACGAGCCGAGCATCGGGCTGCATCAGCGCGACAATGACCGGTTGCTCGAGACGGTCCGTCGCCTGCGCGATGCCGGCAATTCGGTGATCGTGGTGGAGCATGACGAAGACACCATTCGTGCGGCCGATCATGTTTTGGACATGGGGCCCGGGGCCGGAATCCATGGCGGGGAACTGGTGGCCCAGGGCACACCGGCCGAGATCATGGCCAGCACCCGCTCTGTGACCGGACGCTACTTGTCGGGCGACTTGTGCATCCCGGTCCCGCGTCATCGGGTGGATCCGCGCGACGACAAGGGTTGGATTGAAATCATCGGGGCCACCGAGAACAACCTGCGCAACGTCGACGCCCGCATCCCGTTGGGAACGCTCACGTGCGTGACCGGTGTCAGTGGCAGCGGCAAGTCCACGCTCATCGACGACATCCTCCGGCGCACCGTCTTCCGCCAGTGGTACGGATCCAAGGAGCGCCCGGGTGCGCATCGCGAGATCCGCAATTTGGAACTCCTGGAGAAGTGCATCGTCATTGATCAGGCGGCCATCGGTCGAACCCCGAGGTCCAACCCGGCGACCTACACCGGGATGTTCAATGAGATCCGCGACCTCTTCGCCTCGGTGGCCACCGCTCGGGTGCGGGGCTACGACGCAGGCCGATTCAGCTTCAATGTCAAAGGCGGGCGCTGCGAGAAGTGCGAAGGCGATGGCGTGCTCAAGATCGAGATGCACTTCCTGCCGCCGGTGTACGTCACCTGCGAGGCTTGTGCCGGCAAGCGCTACAATCGCGAGACGTTGGAGATCACCTACAAGGGCCTGAACATCGCCGATGTGCTTCAACTGACGGTCGATGAGGCGGTGAATTTTTTCAGGGCAGTCCCCAAGCTGCATGCACCGAGTCTGACACTGGCCGAGGTGGGCCTGGGTTATTTGCGCTTGGGTCAATCCGCCACAACGCTCTCCGGGGGCGAGGCTCAGCGACTCAAGCTGGCGGCTGAATTGTCCCGACGTCAGACCGGCCGTGTTCTGTATCTCCTCGATGAACCGACGACCGGTTTGCACTTTCAGGACATCGCCAAATTGCTGGAAGTGCTCTTCAAGCTGCGCGACGGCGGCAACACCTTGGTGGTCATCGAACACAATCTCGACGTGATCAAGACGGCCGACTGGGTCATCGACCTCGGTCCCGAGGGCGGGTCCGGTGGCGGTCGGATCATCGCGCAGGGCACACCCGAAACCGTGGCCGCCACGCCGGGCAGCCATACGGGCCGGTACCTCACCCGCGTGCTGCGTCAGAAACCCTCGCCACCCTCGCGGTCGAACCGAGGTTGACGTCGCTCAGAGTCCGCCCACGTTGCCCCCATGCTCCGTCTCGAGGATCTCGCTGAACTGGCCGTCCGCCATGCCGATGCCCTGCCGTCCCGCGTGGTGGCCTTCGACCTCGGCGGCCGTCGCTTCGATGGCAATGTCCGCAGCGAATTGATGGGGGTCATCAACTTGTCGGCCGACTCCTGGTATCGCGAGAGCGTGGTGCTCACGGCCGAGGCGGCCATCCGGCGCGGCCGGGTGCTGGCGGCCCAGGGGGCTGCGATCTTGGATATCGGGGCCGAGTCCACGCTGGCCCATGCCGCCCGCGTCGATGACGCCGCTCAGACCTCGCAGTTGCTGCCGGTGGTTCGAACGTTGGCCGGTGAAGGCCATGTCGTCTCGGTGGAGACGTATCATCCATCGGTCACCCGAGCCTGCTTGGAGGCGGGAGCCAAGGTGCTGAACCTCACGGGCAACGATCGCAGCGATGAGTTGTTCCGCATGGTGGCTGATCATGATGCGGCGGTGGTCTTGTGCCACGTGCAGGGAGCCAATGTACGCGAGGTGGGCGAGTTCAACCTCGAGGGCGATCCGGCGGAGCATTTGTACGATCATTTCGCCCGGCAGACCGAAGTGGCCCTGAAGAACGGGGTGACGCGCCTGTGGATCGATCCGGGTCTGGGCTTCTATTACAAGAATCTGGGCGACTCGAAGACGCGCATCCGGCACCAGATGCGGGTGTTCCTCAACACCTTCCGGTTGCGGGCGCTCGGGTTTCCCACCTGTCATGCCTTGCCCCATGCCTTCGAGTGTTTCGAAGACGAGGTGCGTTCGGCCGAGCCGTTCTTCGCCGTGATGGCCGCGCTGGGAAAGACCGACCTCCTGCGGACCCACGAGATCCCCAAGACGCGTGCCGTGCTCGAGACTCTCGGGGTCTGGTGAGCGGGTGCAGGGAGGCCATGGGTGGGCCGAGTCCATCGGGACCGTTGCCTCGGCCTCCGGTTCCGGTCCACGCTCGGGCCTCTTGGAATCGTCCCTGACCATCCGCCCCATCGGCTTCCTGCGATCCGGGAAGGGGGTGCGTTTCAAGACGTTGCATCAGCCGGATGAAGCCGCCTCGGAGACGAATGTGCTGGAGCTGACCCCGGCTCCGGGCCTCCGTGAGGCGCTTCGGGATCTGGAGGGCATGGAGCGGATCTGGCTCCTGTGGTGGTTTCACCGGGCGGAATCCTGGCGTCCCTTGGTCTTGCCGCCCCGGGGCCCCTCGCAGCGGCGCGGCGTGTTTTCCACCCGTTCGCCGCATCGGCCCAATCCCATCGGGATGACACCAGCCCGCCTGCTGGGTGTCGAAGGGCTGAGATTGCTGCTGGGTCCTTGCGATTTATTGGAGGGCACGCCGATTTTGGACATCAAGCCCTATGTCCCGGCCTACGACGCGTTCCCCGAATCCCGTGCCGGTTGGATCGACACAGTGGAGGCCTTGCACGCCGAGCCTCCGTCCTATGCGGTGACCTGGAGTCCACTGGCACGCGAACAGGGCGAGTGGCTGAAGTCGGCGTGGTCGGTGGATTTTCAGCAGCGCTTGGAGGAAATCTTGGGGCGCGATCCTCGGCCGCATCGTACCCGGCGCATCCGACGCCTCCCTGAAGGTGGGTTCGAGATCGGATGCGGCAGTTGGCGGGCGGAGTTCCGGGTGGAGGGAACTTCGGTCGAGGTGCTCCGCCTCAAGCCGTCGTTTCCCGTCCGGTTTCTGCTGGAGGCGTGGCGGGAAGCTGTCCCGGATCGCGAGGCGCAGTCGGCCTTCTTGGAACGCTGGCCCTGTCCGGAGTTGGCGCTGCGCGAGGGATCGCCTCCGACCGACACCCGGCCTCACTGACGTTGCCGCGGTCGCCGAAGGGGTTTTCCAGTTCGCCCACTCTCGTGGATTTTTTCTTTGTGTGTCGGTTGGCTTTTCGCCAGAACAGAAGTTCTTTGATCCGGCCATGGCCTTGATTGTCCAAAAATTCGGCGGAACTTCCGTCGGCAATACCGAGCGCATCCAGAATGTCGCCCGACGCGTCGCCCAGTATCGGGCGAAGGGCGACCAGGTGGTCGTCGTGGTCTCCGCGATGAGCGGGGTCACCGACAAGCTCATCGGGTTGGCCAAGGAAATCACCCCGCTGCCCGACGAGCGCGAGATGGACATGCTCCTGGCCACGGGCGAGCAGCAGACCATTGCCCTGACGGCCATCGCCCTCCAGGCCCAGGGCCAGAAGGCCGTGTCCTTCACCGGGGCCCAGGCGGGCATCGTGACCGACGGCACCCACACCAAGGCCCGCATCCAGAACATCACGCCCGACGAGGTCCACAAGGCGCTCGACGAAGGGAATGTGGTGATCGTGGCCGGTTTCCAGGGCCGCACCCGTGACGGTGACATCACCACGCTGGGTCGCGGTGGCTCCGACCTCTCGGCCATCGCTCTGGCCGCCGCGCTCAAGGCCGACCTTTGCCAGATTTATACGGATGTCGACGGCGTCTACACCGCCGACCCGAGGCTCGTGCCTGCGGCACGCAAGATTCCCGAGATCTCCTACGACGAGATGCTCGAGATGGCCGGCGCCGGCTCCAAGGTGATGCAGCTGCGCTCGGTCGAGTTCGCCAAGAAGTTCAACGTCGTCTTCGAAGTCCGTTCCAGTCTCAACGACAATCCCGGTACCATCGTGAAAGAAGAAACCTCCAGCATGGAGGACGTCGTCGTCCGCGGCGTCTCGCTCGACAAGAATCAGGCCAAGGTCACCGTCTGGGGCCTGCCCGACCAGCCCGGCCGCGCGGCCCGCATCTTCAACGCCCTGTCCGAGGCCGCCATCAACGTGGACATGATCGTCCAGAACGCGAGCCATGCGGGCGGCAATCCGGCGACCGACCTGACCTTCACGGTCGACAAGCCCGATCTCACCAAGGCCGGCAAGGTTCTGGAGAGCCTCCGCACCGAGCTGGGCTTCCGCGAGGTGTCCACCGATGAGAGCATCGGCAAGGTGTCCATCGTGGGTGTGGGCATGCGCAGCCACAGCGGTGTGGCGGCCCGGATGTTCACCGTGCTGGCAGCCGAGGGCGTCAACATCGGCCTGATTTCCACCAGCGAGATCAAGATCAGCGTGGTGATCGATCTGGCCAGTGGCGAGAAGGCGATGCGGGCCTTGCACAAGGCCTTCCTCGAATAACCGGCTGAGGGTCTCCGGCGGGTGACAGGAACGGTTCCCGCCTTTTGTGGCGACCGGCAAATCCCCGCTTGCCGGCGGAGGCGCGACTGCGTACCGAAGAGCCATGATTCCGGCACCCCGTCCTCGGTCTTCGGCGTTCACCCTCATCGAGTTGCTGGTGGTGATCGCCATCATCGCCATTCTGGCGGGTATGCTGTTGCCCGCGCTGGCCAAGGCGAAAGCCAAGGCCATGGGCACGGGCTGCATGAACAATCTCAAGCAGCTCCAGTTGGCCCATATCATGTATCCCATCGACAATGAGGATCGCATCACCCAGCCGGGCAATTCGCGGGATGAGAAGTACCAGTGGGTCGGTGGGTGGTTGGGGTGGCCGGGGCCGTTCCCCGGCGACAACACCAATCAGCAGATGCTGCTGAACTCCTCGAACTCCTGGCTGGCCCCGTATCTGCAGTCGGCGGCCATCTACAAGTGCCCAGCCGATCTGAGCATGGTGACCTTGTCGGGCAAGAAGTACGCCCGGGTGCGCAGCATGGGCATGAGCCAGGCGATGGGTGGCCCCGGTGGGTGGTTGCCTCCGGGTTCCGGCTATCAGGACAGCCAGCAACGCTACAAGATCTTCAAGAAATCCTCCGACATCGCTGCGGCGGGTTCCTCGCAGATGTATGTGATGCTCGACGAGCATCCCGACAGCATCAATGCCGGCGGTTATGCCAACCAGATGGTGGAGAGCCCCGGAGCGGCCCGGATCATCGACTACCCCGCCAGTTACCACAATCGGGCCGCGGGCATCAGCTTTGCCGACGGTCACACCGAGATCAAAAAGTGGCTCGATCCGCGGACCGTCCAGCCGGTGAAGTTCTACGAAATGCCTCTCAACGTCGCCTCGCCCAACAATGTGGATATGATCTGGTTGGCCGAGCGCACGACGGTGCGCAATTAGCCGGGCTCCCACCCGGGTGATCGGTCGGGCAACGGGTCGCCCCACACGGCGGCCCGAGGCATGGGAAACAAAAAAGGCACCCCGAAGGGTGCCTTTTGCGTGGAGATTGGTCCGTTTATTCGCCGACCTGGAAACGCAGGAAACGGCGGATGGTCAGGGTGTCGCCCAGCTGCTTGCTGACCGCGCCCAGATGGGCCTCGACCTTGAGGTCGGGGTTCTTCACGAAGCCCTGCTCCAGAAGGCAGTTGGTCTCGAAGTACTTGTTCAGCTTGCCCTTGAGGATGCCCTCCATGGCGGCGGCCGGCTTGCCCTTGAGGGCGTCGGACTGGGAGGCGATCTCGCGCTCCTTGTCGACGATGTCCTGGGGCACCTCGTTGCGGCTCACGGCCACCGGGCTGGCGGCGGCGATCTGCAGGGTCACGTCGCGCAGGAGCTGCTTGAACTCCTCGGTGTTGACCGAGGCGGCGTTGGTGGCGCCGACCTCGACCATCACGCCGACCTTGCCGCCGGTGTGGATGTAGGCGGCCAGAGCGCCGGTGCCTTGCACTTCAAGGCGTGTGGCACGACGGATCTGGATGTTTTCACCGATCTTGGCCACGGCACCGACGCGGTCGGGCTCGAGGTCGACTCCCGGCTGGGAGGCGGCCTTGGAGGCCAGTTCGGTGACGAACGCCTTGAAGGAGTCGTTGCGGGCGACGAAGTCGGTCTCGCAGTTGACCTCGATGAGGGCGCCCACCTGGCCGCCGCTCAGGACGGCCTGGCCGATGAGGCCTTCATTGGCGGCACGGTCGGCCTTCTTCACCGCAGCGGCGGCACCCTGCTTGCGCAGGAGGTCGACGGCGGCGTTCAGGTCGCCCTTGGTCTCGTCCAGGGCCTTCTTGCAGTTCATCAGTCCGGCGCCGGTCATGGCGCGGAGTTGCCCGACAAGGGCGGGGGTGATCTCAGGCATGAAGAATATCGATTGAGGTTGGTGTGTCGTGTGAAAACGCGCCGGCGCGTCATCCGCACCGGCGCGTTCGAGAAGGAGGGGTGATCAGGCGGCGGCCGGCGCGGCGACCTCGGCCGGGGCGGCCTCGGCAGGAGCGGCAGCGGCGGGCTCGTCGCGGTTGATGCGGCGGCTCTTCTTGGCATCGGCCTCGGCCTTGCCCTGGGCAATGGCTTCGGTGACGGCCTGGAGGAGGATCTTGATGGAGCGGATGGCGTCGTCGTTGCCGGCGATCGGGTAGTCCACCAGATCAGGGTCGGCGTTGGTGTCGACGATGGCGACCAGGGGGATGCGCAGGCGACGGGCCTCGGCGACGGCGTTGTGCTCGCGCTTGAGGTCGATCACGAACATCACGTCGGGGGCGGCGTCGATGGTGCGGAGACCGTCCAGGTTCTTGAACAACCGCTGATGCTCGCGGCGGATCATGGACTGCTCCTGCTTGACGTACTGGTTGATCGAGCCGTCCTGCTCCATGCGCTCGATCTCCTTCATGCGCTTCATGGAGCGCTTGACGGTCTTGAGGTTGGTCAGGGTGCCGCCGAGCCAGCGCTCGGTGACGAAAGGTTGTCCACAGGCCTTGGCCGACTCCTTGACGGCTTCCTGGGCCTGCTTCTTGGTGCCCACGAACAGGATGTTGCCGCCCTTGGCCGCGGTGGCGGACAGGAACTTGCAGGCCTCTTCGATCTGGCCGACCGTCTTGGACAGGTCGATGACGTGGATGCCGTTGCGGGCCTCGAAGATGAAACGCTTCATCTTGGGGTTCCAGCGACGGGTCTGATGGCCGAAATGAACGCCTGCTTCGAGGAGTTCCTTGATTCCGATGGTGCTCATGGTGTTGACACTACTTCCTGGTGTTGGGCGACAACGCTCGCACAGGGTGCGGCTGAAGTTCCCATCCGGCGGAAGGGCCGGATTATTCAGTTGGGTACGATTGTGGCCACCCCACGCACTTGCGTCGGGCCGGTTTAAGGCCGTGGCCCACAGGTAAAAATCACCTGCAGGAACGGAGAGCCTACCGGTTGGGGATTCTCCAGCAACAGGTTTTTCCGGGGGCGATTTCTCGGACGTGCCCACGTCCTGGCCCGGATCCAAGGTGTCCCAAGGCTCGGAGTTGGGTCCGAGTCGGGGAGGTGGGGCGAAACCCTCAGCTGAGCAGGGCGCGGACGACGGAGCCGTGGACGTCGGTGAGCCGGTGGTCTCGGCCACCGTAGCGGTAGGTCAGACGTTCATGGTCGAGGCCCAGGCAGTGGAGCAGGGTGGCGTGGAGGTCGTGGATGTGGACGGGGCTCTCGATGGCCTTGGATCCGTAGTCATCGGTGGCTCCATAGGCCAGACCGCCGCGGACGCCTCCGCCCGCCATCCACACGGTGAACCCGTGATGATTGTGGTCGCGGCCGTCCTGCTGACGGCTGTCGGCGGTGCGGCCGAACTCGCCTCCCCAAAGCACCAGGGTGTCGTCGAGCAGCCCGCGGGCGGCGAGGTCCTGCAGGAGGGCGGCGGCGGGGCGGTCGAGGGCCCGGGCATTCTTGCGCAGCGAGGCTTCGAGGTTCCGGTGCTGGTCCCAGCCGCCCAGATTGACCTCGATGAATCGGGCCCCGGCCTCGGCGAAACGCCGGGCCAGCAGGCATTGTCGTGCGAACCCGTCGACGCCGGCTTCGCCCACGCCATACAAGGCCCGAGTGGCCGCGCTTTCCCGTGAAAGATCGAGCAGATCCGGGACCTCCGCCTGCATGCGGAAGGCCAATTCACCCGCTTCGATGGCCGCCTCGAGGGTGCCGCCGGGTTCCGGGGCGAGGGAGGCCATCCGGTCCCGGTTCATGGCCTGGATCAGGTCCAATTGGCGTCGTTGTTGGCCCGTGGTGAGCTGGGGTCGGGTGACGTGGCTCATGCCCGAGTCGGCGGATCCCTCGCGTCCGACTCCGATCCGCGTCCCCTGGTAGACGGCCGGCAGGAACGCGCTGCCATAGTTGGCCGCACCCAACTGGTTCGGAGGGCTGATGCTGATGAACCCGGGCAGGTTGTCGTTGATGTTCCCCAATCCGTAGAGCACCCAAGAGCCCATCGAGGGCCGCACGAATCGGGCGCTGCCGGTATGCAGCTGCGTGAAGGCCTGCGGGTGGTTGGGGATGTCGGTCCGCATGGAGTGGATCATGCAGAGCCGGTCGGCCTGTCCGGCGAGGTGCGGGAACACCTCGCTCATCCACAGGCCGGAGTGTCCGTGCCGCCGGAAGGTGAAGGGTGAACCGATCAGCTGGGTGCCCTTGCCCCGGCCGGGGCCGGGCTTGCCGTGGTCGACCCGCAGTCGCGGCTTGTGGTCGAAGGTGTCCTGATGGGACGGGCCGCCCTGCATGCACAGGAAGATCACCCGCCGGGCGCGGGGTCGATGGTGGCCGAGGGGGTGGTGGGCGCTGGTGTTGGAGCCGTTGTCCGAGCCTGCATTGGGGCCGTTCTCAGCCGATCCCGTGGCGGCCAGGCCGCTGAAGGCCATCCATCCGAAGCCGGCGGCCGCGGTCTTCAGCAGGTGCCGTCGGGTCCAGGGGAGCGCGGTCGGAAGGGGGGTGGCATCGGGCGCGTTCATGGGTCAGGGCAGTTGGCGGAATTCGGCGCAGGCGAAGAGGGATTGGGTGAACAGTGCCCAGGCGACGTCGCGCCCGGCGGGCCTGCCGGAGCGGGTGTCCCGGGCGAGGGTCTCTTGCCGGATGAATTGCAAGGCGCGGGCCCGCTCCCGAGGTTCCGGATCGCGCGACAGCGCCCATCGGTAGGCCCGGTCGATGCGCCCCGCGTCGTCGCCGGATTCCCGCAGCAGCCGCTGGGCGAAGGCTTGGGACTGCGCTTGGGCGAACGGGCTGTTCATGAGGAACAGCGCCTGGGTGGGCACCAGGGTCTCGTCCCGCTGGGCCACCACCAGGCTGGATTCGGCGACATCGAATACTTCGAGCGCGTCGGGCGTGGCGTCGCGAATGACCGGCAGGTAGAGGCTCCGCCGGTTCATGCGTTCGGCCGAGCGGCCGCTGAAGTACCGGCTGACGAACGGGGCCTCTCCGAGTTGGGCGACCAGCGAACCGTGAAGGGGCGTCGGATCGAGGGTGCCCGCCGCGCTGAGCATCGCGTCCCGGAGGCTCTCGGCGTCGAGTCGGCGGGGGCGGGCGCGCCAGAGCAAGGTGTCGTCGGGGTCGACCTCCAGTCCCCGGGCGTCGGCTTCGGACGACAGGCGGTAGGTTCGGCTCAGCACCAGTTCCCGGATGAGAGCCTTGGTGGACCCGCCGCTGGCCTGGAATCGCCGCGCCAGGTGGTCGAGCAATTCCGGATGGCTGGGGCGCTGGCCGCCGAGGCCGAAGTCATCCGGTGAGGTCACCAGACCGCGACCGAAGAGGTGCTGCCAGACGCGGTTGACCGCCACGCGGGCGGTCAAGGGATGGTCGGGATGGGTCAACCCGTCGGCCAGTTGAAGCCGACCGCTTTCCTTGGCGGGGATCGGGCCGACGGGAACCGGGCTGATCGATGCCGGCAGGGCCCGGGCGATGCGGCTGCCGCGCTGGGTTACCTCGCCCCGGATCAGGAAGAATGCGTCCTCGGGTCGTCCTTCCCGCACGCCCATGGCCATCGCCTGGGTGGCTCGATGGTCGGGGATCTCGAGGGGCGCGCCGCGCGGGCCGTTGCGCTTCCGGTCCGGGGCTCCCGGCATGGGTTGCAGGGCCAGTTCGGCACGGGCAGCCCGATCCAGGGGGATCAGGGTGGAGGGCTGCCGGTTGCGGGCCTGGTCGCCGGTGGTGCCGTAGCACGTCTCGGTGCTGCGGAAGATTCCGGCCAGGGCGTAGTAATCGCGTTGCGAGACGGGGTCGGACTTGTGGTCGTGGCAGCGCGCGCAGGCCACGGTCAGGCCGAGAATCGCCCGGGTGGTGGTGTCGATCTGTTCGTCCACCAAATCCGCCAAGAACTGTTCGCGCCGCCCTTCGTTGAGTCCCTTGGTGCCGATCGCCAGGAAGCCGGTGGCGACTATCAGGGCATCCCGGTCGGAAGGCGGGGCCGTCTGGGCCAGCAGGTCGCCGGCGATCTGCTCCCGGATGAAGTCCCGGTAGGGTTTGTCGTGGTTGAAGGCATCGACCACCCAGTCGCGATACCGCCACGCCTCGGGAAACAGGTGGTTGCGCTCCTTGCCGGCGCTTTCACCGAATCGCGCGACATCGAGCCAATGCCGGGCCCAGCGTTGACCGAAGGTCGGGCTCGAAAGCCACTCGTCGACCTGCTCGGCGTACCGGGATTCGGGCACGAGGCCGGTTTCATCGGGTTGGAAGCGCGCGATCTGCTCCGGAGTCGGCGGCAACCCGGTCAGATCGAAGCTGGCGCGTCGGAGCCACTCCCGCGGAGAAGCCGCACGCACCGGCTTGAGCTGGGCCGACTCCAGTCGAGCCAGGATGAACCGGTCCACGGAGCGGGTGGGCCAAGTGATATCCTTAACACGGGGAAGCTCCGGATCGGAAATGGGCGCAAAGCTCCAATGGACGATTGCAGGTGCCGCCTTCAGAGACCAGGCGAGAGCCAAGATGAAAAGGGCGATACCCGGGCGCATGATCGGATTGTCAGACTGACTGACGGTCGAGGGCCTGAAAAGGTTTCATCGTGCGGAGCCCTGAGGCAGGCTGCTCGCCGTGAAACGGATCGAAGCCTGGTTTCCCACGTTCATCTACAGCGCGCGACTGCGCCCTAATGGAGCCGCGTTCAATCGCGAACTGCTCAAGGAATGCCACCAGTTCCGCGAGTTCGACGACGCTGGGCGCAAGTGGTCCAAGAAGAACTACCCCGGCGGATACACGTCCTACGGGTCCATCGACCGCATGCACACCGTCTCCTCCACCTTCATGGAGCTGGAGCGTCTGATCGACCGCCACGTCCGCGCCTACGCCAAATCCTTGGAGTGGGACCTGGGTGGCGGCGGGCTGAAGATGTCCGATTGCTGGATCAACATCATGCCCCAGGGCGTGACCCACAGCCTGCACCTGCACCCCAATTCGGTGGTCAGCGGCACCTATTATGTGGCCACGCCGAAGGGTTGCGCCGGTCTGAAGTTCGAGGATCCCCGGATGAGCAAGCTGATGGCCGCCCCGCCGGTCTCGGCCGAGGGCGGTGCACGATCCCGGCGCTATGTGACCTATCCCGCCACCGCGGGCAGCGTGACGCTCTTCGAGAGCTGGCTGCGCCACGAGGTGCCCGCCAATCCCCTCAAGGCCGAGCGCATCAGCATCAGCTTCAATTACGACTGGGCCTGATCACGACCGGGAGCGGGATGGCGTTTTCGATCCACCCTTGGAGCCGGCGGGTTTCGACTTTGCGCCCGCCGCGCGCGCATGCGGAATCTGATCGTGGATGAGCCCGTTGCTGGCGATCAGACCATAGCGGTGTTCCCCGGGCAGAGCCTGTGTGACAAACGAGCCACCGGCGCATTCGACGATCAGCCCACCCGCGGCGATGTCCCAGAGGCGCACCCCGGCCTCGACATAGGCATCGAAGCGCCCGCAGGCCACGTAGGTGAGGGCCAGCGCGGCCGAACCCATGATGCGGATCTTGCGCACCCGGTGGGTGAGTTCGAGGAAGTCGGCCTGCGCGGCCTTCAGGCTGTCCTGGCTCTTGGCGAAGCCGAGCGAGACGATGGATTCATCCAACCGGGGGCGGGTGCTCACTCGGGTGATGCGACCGTTGAGCCGGGCGGGCTTGCCGCGGATGGCCGTCCACAGATCATCCATGAAGGGGTCGTACACCACGCCGACCTCGCTCCGGAATCCGTCGGCCGTGCGCACCTGCAAGGCGATGCTCACCGCGGCATGCGGGATGCCGTAGGCGAAGTTCACCGTGCCATCGATGGGATCCACCACCCAGCGGGCCACCGCCTGCTCGCTGGCGGCATCGATGCCCTCTTCGCCCAGAACGGGAATCGCGGGGAAGGCCCGGGCCAGCACCCTGGTGATCAGCTTCTGGCACCGGACATCCAGCTCGAGCTTGATGTCGTGCTGGTGCGACTCGTTGACCTGCTTGGCCCGGCGCAGGTGCTGCTTCATCAAGGCGCCGGCCTGATGGGCCGCGTCCACGGCTGCAGCGAGGGCGCTGGAGTTGGAGGGGAGGCTCGGGGCGGAGGCGGGCGGGGTGCGGCTCATGAGGGTCGGTTGTGTGCTTCAGCGTGAACCGCCTCCGCCCCCGACATCAATGGTCGATCACTCCGGGCATCACCGGAGATCGGCGGTGTCCGGTCGGACGAGCCCTCGGGAGAGCACCCCTCCGCATGGAGCCCCGTGCTCAGGCGGGCAGCCCGAAGCGGACGTGGGCGTCGTCGGTGGAGATCTTCAGCGAGGTGCACACATGGCGCGAGGCCAGTTGCAGCACGGCCGATCGGATCATCGCGTCGAACTGGTTGGAGGGCAGGGCCACGCCCTCGTGGGCGATCTCCCGGATGTGCAGTTTGCGGTCCAGCAGATCGGTCAGGAAGGTCTCGCAGGTCACCGGGTCGTCGGTGGTGAAATGCGACGCGGGCATCTTGCCGTGCGGGTCGATGTCGTAGGTGACTTTGTATTTGGGGAGCATGGATGGGCGACGGGTTGGGGTGGTGTGAGGCGGGCTCGGTCGCGTGCCCGGCCGGTGACCGGCGAGGCTCGACCCTGCCGGCGGGGAAACTAGAAGGCGCCGAGTCCGGGGCTTCTCCGGTTTTGCCCGGGTTCAAGCGTCCCTTGCCATCGACGACCCGCACCCGATCCGGACTGTCATTCCCGGCGTTGCCATGGGCCGGGCTTGTCGCATGCTCTGCGCCCCGAACGCATGACCGACCCGCGCATCGATGAACTCCGGCAACTGCTGCCGCGCTGCATGCTGTCGGACTGGGTCCGGCTGGGCGCGCGTGCGGCCCGATGGGTGCGCGACGGGCGCCCCGTGGGCGATGGCCCCCATCCGCTGGACCGCCTGATGGAACAGGCGCGGGCCTCGATCGAGCGGCGGGAACTCCGGGCGCAGACCATGCCTCGCCCGCAATACCCTCCGGGCCTGCCCATCTCGGCCCGCAAGGACGACATCGTGGCCGCGATCCGCGCCCATCCGGTGGTGGTCATCGCCGGCGAGACCGGCTCGGGCAAGACGACCCAGATCCCCAAGATGTGCCTGGAGG